>Ga0247843_1000639_pt1 | contig 80402 bp, 68 predicted proteins | sample LaCruzMarch2017__FD_192420 | JGI IMG/M metagenome (GOLD analysis project Ga0247843, IMG submission 192420) | Freshwater microbial communities from meromictic Lake La Cruz, Castile-La Mancha, Spain - LaCruzMarch2017_8m | ecosystem: Environmental > Aquatic > Freshwater > Lake | place: Spain... | reverse complement strand
CGGGTTTGGCGTTTTTTATGGTCGTAGTCGAAGTCGGCGAAGCTGGTCTGGCGCATGGGCGGCTATCTGTCAGGAGGATGGAGGCGCTATTATCTCATTTTAGGGGATTTGTTCAGCGATTCCTTAATCGTCCAATCAAAGCGTTGGAGCATTGCATCTTGCTGTTGCTCCATGTCGCTGGGGTTTGGGATTTTGGCAGGAATAATCAATTTAGCTTTTAAAGCTTGCAAAATTTTCAAATCATTTTCAGTGCCTGAAGTTTCCAATTGTTGCAATGCTTTGTCTATGGCGCGATAAGTGGCGTAAGGGCGCGGGCTGGGTAAGTCTTGCCAATTAAAAGCTTGGTAATAAACAAACAGGTTTTGCAGTAATTCACCATTAGCTTTTTCTGCCAATGCGCGGATGGCGGCTTGCCGTGCTTGGTATAAGGGGTGCTTTAATAGCTCAATACCCGCGTTTTGTGGGTCTATTCTGGCAATGGCGTAAGCGTATTGAAAAATCTGGTAGTCATCACACCAAGTGGTTTTGTCTGCCTTAGTGTTTTCTTTGCCGAAGCAAACAATGGGCTTGCCTTCATCAGTCTTCGGTTCTTGATAGGCATCCCGTTGTTCACGCCAGCTTGCTTTGTCCTTTTCTAAATCGCTTAGCCGCTGTTGTAAAGAGTCTAAGATCACGACTTTTTTATCAGCTGGATAAGGCATTTTTGCCAGCCAATAAGTGATGGTGAAATGCAGTGTTGCTTGGTTATTCTCTTGTAATAAGTTGAATAACAAAGCGGCAATTTCGGGTTGTGCCGTGTTTCCTAAAGCATCAACAGCGGCAAGGCGTAAATCATCGGCTTGTGTTAAATCCCTGGCGATTTTTAGCAGATATTGTTGGGCGACTGAGCCAGATTGTGGCCCAATTGTCTGCCCTAAGGCTTTTATAGCGGCTTTTTGTAAATAGGGGTTTTGGCTGAACTCAATGAATTGTTGGGTAAAAGGTTGTATCCATTGACTGTGGGTTTCGGCAATTTTGCCTAAAGAAACAATTGCATTTCTTACCACGGCTAAGTCTTCATCTTTAAGCAATATCTCCAGTAATTTGACCGACTCATCAATATGTATATAACCCAAGTCGGACGCAATACTGGCTTTGCTAGCTGTCCCGTCTTTTAAAGCTAGTTTTAGTTCAGTGATTTGCTGATTTTGCCATTCCACCAGTTCAGATGGGGGTTGTGGCAATTTGCTTAAAGCAAGTGCGGCAGTTTGTTGTGTTGGTAAATCACTATATTTAAGTTGTGCGATTAGTTCATTTCTTGGGCTTGGGGCTTTACTATCATCGCCCACCATTAAAACTTTCAGTTGTTTTAGTGAAACTATCGCAGCTTTACTAATACTATTAATATCGGTGTCGGTTTCATCCAACAACGCTAACAGAGGCTTGATGGCGGCTTGCGCATTTAACTTGCCCAATGCCTCTATCGCCGCCTGACGCACATTATCACTCTTGTCTTCCAGCAGGGGTAGCAGGCGATCGATGGCAGCTTGCGCGTTTAACTTGCCCAGTGCCTCTATCGCCTCCCGACGCACATAAACATCCTTGTCTTCTAGCAATTCCAGCAGCGGCTCGATGGCGGCTTGCACGTTTAACTTGCCCAGTGCCTCTATCGCCTCCCGACGCACATAAACATCCTTGTCTTCTAGCAATTCCAGCAGCGGCTCGATGGCGGCTTGCACGTTTAACTTGCCCAATGCATATATCGCCGCAATACGCACACCATTATCCTTGTTTTCTAGCAGGTCTAGCAGCGGCTCGATGGCGGCTTGCACGTTTAACTTGCCCAATGCCTCTATCGCCGCACTACGCACATAAACATCCTTGTCTTCTAGCAATTCCAGCAGCGGCTCGATGGCGGCTTGCACGTTTAACTTGCCCAATGCATATATCGCCGCACTACGCACACCATTATCCTTGTTTTCTAGCAGGTCTAGCAGCGGCTCGATGGCGGCTTGCGCGTTTAACTTGCCCAGTGCCTCTATCGCCGCACTACGCACACCATTATCCTTGTTTTCTAGCAGGTCTAGCAGCGGCTCGATGGCGGCTTGCGCGTTTAACTTGCCCAGTGCATATATCGCTTTCTGACGCATAACAACATCCTTGTCTTCCAGCAGGTCAAGCAGCGACTCGACGGAGGCTTGCGCGTTTAACTTGCCCAGTACCTCTATCGCCGCAAAACGCGCATCAGAGTCCTTGCCATCCAGAAAGGGCTTCAGTGACTTGGTGACGGTTTGCGCGTTTAACTTGCCCAGTGCCTCTATCGCAGCATCACGCAAATTAAGATCCTCGTCTTCCAGCAGCGGCAGCAGCGGCTCGATGGCGTCTTGCACTTTTAAATTGCCCAACACCTCTGCCGCCTGACGCACATTTGTATCGGTGTGATCGAGGAAGGTAAGCAGCAGCTTAAAGGCGGCTTGCACGTTTAACTTGCCCAGTGCATATATCACCCTACTACGCACATTACTATCATGGTAGTTTTTCAATTTTTGCAAACTCTCAATCGTGCTTTCGACCCTTACAAAGGATAGTTGATTAGGTAATTCAGAAGGCAAGGTTTTATCCTTAGCATTGTAAATGGCATCAAACACTTTATCGGCATTTACCAATAAGCCCGCTTGCGCATAACCTGCAAAGCGTTCTACCAAAGGCAACTGCCCAATTTGCATGGCTGCCGTTTGCTTAAGATCGCCAATTTCAGCTGTTTCAAAGCGTTTGTCCGCTTCAATATCTGTGCGCTTAAAATCTGATTCATAAACAAATTTTTGCTGGGTAAGTATATCCAGACTGCCTAATTGCCCCTGATAAAGCTCTACGCGATCCGAAACCGTCTCTTTCCCCAAGCGGAAATGCCGCGCATAATAATTCTTCCGCACATCATCAGCCGCCCATAACAGCAAGCCCGCTAAAACCGCCGCGCCGCCTCTGATAATCAAGGTCTTTTTAAGCTGCCGCCGCTTATAAGCCAAATTCCATTCCATAATAGTCTTGGCAAAAGCATCATGATACAACTCATACCAAGGCTCACCTCGACGTTGAACACGGCGCAAAATCGCTGCGGATTGCAATTGATCCAGACAAAGCTGCAAGGTCTGTGCATCTTCTGCCAATATGCTTGCCAAATCCTTCAGGGGATAAGACATTTTTGCACCGTGTTGACTTACCAATAAATCAAATGCTTTAGAAGCCAAGCGTTGCTGCCCCGCATTCAGCGTTTTCATTTTTTCATCAAAATGGCGTTTTAAAATGCCATCCGCGCCACCTAAAGCTTGGTAATGATTTTTGGTAATTTCGCGTTCTGTTGATGCGTTGGCTTTTAACCACAACTGCTCACAGACAATCTGCAAATATGGCGGCTCAACCAATGGCTTAGTTAAATCCTGCTCATCAATATGCTGCAAATCTAAACGCTCGCTACTCTCACGTTTCCCCAAATCGGTTAATAACAATTCAATTAACTTTGGTTGATAAGTAAACCCTGCCGCTTTTACAGGCTCAACAATCGCCAGCCGCGCTGCGTCCAAATCTAACTTTTCAATCCGGTAAATATTATTGAAAATGCCCACAAACCAAGGCTTAAAGGCCTCCATTTCCATGGCAAAATCTTCCCGCATCGAAAATACAAACGCGGTTGGTGTATCGCTATCATGGATGGTGCTGGCAAGCTGGCGGATAAACTCATCACGCTGCTGGCTAAATTTTTGGTAATAAAAAAATTCTTCAAACTGATCCAGCAAAATCACCATTGTGCCGGAACCCAGCAAGGCATGAATCTGCAAGAACTCAACCAAGGGCAAATTAAAATCGGCCTGATAATCCGCATTCACCCGCTGCTGGGCTATAAAATGCTTAACTATGGTTTTCTTTAAGGCTTCAGCCGGATTCAGTACCCAATCATTGTGATAAATCAAATCCGCCATGCCGGTGGCGCGTAAGGCAGGCATTACCCCTGCTTGTAATAAGGAGCTTTTACCCACACCGCTGGCAGCTACTAGCAAAGTTAAGCGATGCGCCAAAATCTTGTCGGTTAAGATATGAATCTCTGGCAGACGACCAAAAAATTTATCTTGTTCGTTTTCCTTAAAAGGACGCAAGCCAAGATAGGGTGAATTCTCACTCATAGCTGCTCCCCAACATTAGCAACAAACTCAATATCAGTCAGGTCGTTATAATGTAAACACTGCATTTCCCGCCAAAATAATTGAGCGAACGAATCGGCATTTGGCTGAATAACCAACGGCAAATCACGATTATTATTGCCGCGCTGATGGTGCAATACTTTTGCTAACAGGCGTGTTTCCCAGCTATCTGGTTGATAGCCTAGAAACCATAAGCCTTTGGATTTCAATTTATTGTGTAAATAAGCTGGATAATGTTTTTTTGACAAGTCTCGAGCCGTAAAAAAGTAATCACGCTCTGACAATAACAAGGTATCTAACTTTGACTTGTCATCGTAATAACCGCGCGGGTGGAAAATCAGCGAATAACCTTTTTCCATCAATTGCAACGCTGAAAGCTGCTCGTCACTACATTCTCTATGGTTACCATCAGAATATTTGAGTATAAAACGCTGATTTTCTGAGTCACCCGTTACATTGGTAACAATCGAAACAAAATGCTGATTACTTTTACTTAAACGTTGTTCCAACAAGGTATCAAAACCAGTTGAGATAATTAAAAATGGCTGCTCCAATTTAAGCAATAATTCATACAAAGTATTGTTGGGCTGGTAAAGGGGCGGGGGAGTCACTAACTCTTTGAGTTCTGATACGACACTATGACGCGTCCAAGCCGTATGCAATTCTGCGTATTCACAAACTTCTGCCAGTGAGCTGGAATTAACATTTGCATAACCAGTTAAAGCGGCGATCCGTTCTGGTAATTCTTGCACTGATTTTAGGGAGGCATCAAATAACTTAGGCAGATCGGGACCTAAACATAGGCAAATTTCGCCATCTTTTAGCCGTTGCCCTAATAACTTGTAATTTGGTCTATTTGTAACGGGTGTTTTTTGTTGCTGTTTTTCCAGTAATCCATTAAAAAAATCAATTACGTCATCGCCTATCATGAAGCCTGCAATAAAACTCTTTAGGACTGAAATGAAACGTTTTGCATCCTTGTCTTTTTCCAAATCTTCAAGCGTAAGCGAATTGACCCATTCGCTTAACTGAGGATAAATAGCGGGGATTTCCTGCTTGCGTTGCGTAAGTCCTAATTTTAATTTTTCCAACTCATAGCTGGCTTCTAAATATTGCAAAGCGGGAATAATTTTAATTACATCTGGATGTAAACGTAAAAGATTACTAATACAAAACGCATGGCCCATTTCACCCGTGCGCTTATGACTGACTACCCCTAAAACCCGACCTGATGAATCATAAAGCGGCGAGCCACTATAACCGCCTTCCAGCTTGGAAAAATCATCATCTTGGATTGCAATGTCCAAAAATGGATATTCCTGATTGTTTGAAGCCAATTTTGTGCGATTGCTCAATTTGCCTTTTAATTCTCGCTGGAGACGCTGGCCATTTTTGGAATCAAACAAACTGTAGCCAGTGACTTTAATATCCGCCTTTTCTTGTCCCAACATAAATTGCTCAAATAGCGGTTTATCAAATAGCCCTGCCACTTTTAACAACGCTATATCAATGCCATCACTAGCTCCTTGCACCTCAATTTCTACTGGCTTATCTAGGCCTGATATTTTTAGCTTATTTTCTGTTGTTGGCGGCTTGCCATTAATTTGTTCCAGCACATGTGCACAAGTGAGTAGATAACTGTAATTCTGGTCACGGGCGATTATAAATCCTGTGCCGAAGTCGCTCTTTTTCGGATCGCTACTCAAAATCAAAACGATGCTATCTTCTAGTTGTGGCATTTACTGCTCCATGTTTTTTAAGGTTTTGGTGTCAATTTTAGCTTTATAGTCAAACTTGTATTAGTTTTGCCTTTAGCAATAAAAAAATTTCCTTCAGCTTCCAATCCTAGTTCAACTTCTACCTCTACTTCATTAACTGACATTTCCTTGTTTAATTCTGTTAAAACATTCGCTACTGGTTTACAGGCTTTAAGCAAAATAGCTTCTATCGCATTGATACTTTTTTCTACATGAGTTATCACTAGCCCCACATCACCTGCAACTTGTTGTACATGTTGTTCTGGTACATCCACTTCCATCAAAATACCATCTTCTAATTCAATCAATTTACTTGCCATTGTGCTTCTCCAAACCAATTTTGAAATTGGATTAAATGTAGGTTAATTGAGTTTTCATGTCCACTGAAATATAAGCAATGATCTTGCCAAAACTTTAAATACCTTCAGCTAAGAGCCTATCCAACATCCTTCGCAAGAAATTAAATTTGAACTTAAATTAGTCTCTTAGCGATGTGTATGTTGGAAATGAGTAAGATTTCACTGGATTGCTTTGGACAATAAAAAACCCGCTAAGCCAGATAACTTGCGGGTTTGTTTGCTTTATTGGTTGTGTTAAAACCTTAATTTGGTACCGATGGCCGGATTTGAACCGGCACGACTTGCGTCACCACCCCCTCAAGATGGCGTGTCTACCAATTTCACCACATCGGCTAAATTTCATTGCTTATTTTTTCGGTTCAGCGGCAACAGGCTCTGGGGTAGTTGCTTTTTCTTCTTTTATTTCTGTTGCTGGTAGGGCTGGTTCAGCTACGACAGCGGCAGGTGCTACTACAGGCGCTTGTTCTGTTTTTACTTCAGGCAATGTAGAGTTGGCTTCTGCTTTATTAATCTCAGCTTCGACGCTTGCGGGTTCTTGTTGGCTCATTAAATCATAAGCTGCACCTTGATGGCTGTTCAACACGGCTAAGCCTAAGCTAGTAGTAAAAAACAATGCCGCAAAGATTGATGTCATCCGTGTTAAAAACGAACCGGCACCTTGGGAGCCAAAAACTGAACCGGACGATCCAGAGCCAAACGAGGCTCCGGCATCTGCCCCTTTGCCTTGTTGGATCATAATTAAGCCGATAATGCCTAATCCCAACAAAACATGAATTACAATAATTACGTTATACATAAAAGTTTAAACTTCTCTAAATCGATTGATATATCTTTAAAAAGGATTCTGCATCTAAGGATGCACCGCCGATTAGGCCACCATCAATGTCTGGCATGGCAAATAAGCCTTTAGCATTATCGGGTTTAGCACTGCCGCCGTACAAAATTTGCAAGTTTTCAGCAATGGCTTGATCTTTTGCGGCTATGTATTGGCGGATATATTGATGTACTTCTTGTGCTTGTTCGTCGCTAGCAGTTTTGCCTGTGCCAATCGCCCAAACAGGTTCATAAGCGATGACTGCATTTGCGAAGGAAGCAATACCAGCAACATCAATAACGGCATCGAGCTGCTCATTGATTACCGCGAAGGTTTGGTCTTGCTCACGTTGCTCTAGGGTTTCACCTACGCAAAGGATAGGGATAATTTTTTGTTCTTGGGCTTGGCAATAACGTGCGGCAACCGATTCATTGGTATCGCCGTAAAAAGTACGTCTTTCTGAATGGCCTACCAACGCATATTGGCAAGAAAATTCAGTCAACATAGATGCAGAAATTTCACCAGTAAAAGCACCTGAGGCTTTATCGGCAACGTTTTGCGAACCCAGCGCTAAACGGCTATCTTTTACGACTTCTGCTATGTCGGCTATGTATATATAAGGTACGCAGATGGCAATGCCTGCTTCGCTATCATTCAAACCTGCGATAATACCTTTTGCAAGCGACTGGGCACTAGCACGCGTGCCATTCATTTTCCAATTACCGACAACCAGTGACTGACGCATCATTACCTCCACCTAGAATAAAATCGCCTATCATATAGACTAACAAAGGCCAATTCAAGCATCGATTGAATTGACAACAGTATCGACTAAGCTCTGGGCGTAGGCTTCAACAATATTTTTGTCTTTGCCTTCAACCATCACCCGTATTAATGGCTCTGTTCCGGATGCTCTGAGCAACACGCGCCCGTCACTGCCAAGCTGATTTTCTACCCGTTGCACTGCGGCTTTAATGGCTGGATTGTCATCGGTGTTAATTTTTTTGCTGGTTTTTACGTTAAGCAATATTTGCGGGTATTTGCTCATCCCTTGTTTTAAATCGTGGAGACATTTACCGCTGTATTTCATTTCCGCCATCACTTGCAAGGCGGCAATAATGCCATCGCCAGTGGTGGTTTTATCTAAACAAATAATGTGTCCGGAGTTTTCCCCACCCAAGATACTGTTATGTTTACCCATCATTTCCATAACATAACGGTCACCAACCTGCGCTCTTAGCAATGGGATGCCTAAGTTATTTAGGGCATGCTCCATACCCAAGTTGGTCATTAATGTACCGATAACTGGCCCTGACATTTGCCCTGCAAGCTGTTTTGATTTGGCAATAATAAAAATCAACTCATCGCCGTCGACAATTTCGCCTTTATGATCGACCATAATTAAGCGGTCACCATCGCCATCTAAGGCAACACCAAAATCGGCTTGATGTTCCAATACCGCTAGTACTAATTTTTCTGGTTTAGTAGCGCCGCAATCACCATTAATATTTAGGCCATTAGGCTCAACACCAATAGCAATGACTTCTGCGCCTACTTCGCTAAAAACATGCGGTGCGATGTGGTAAGTAGCGCCGTGGGCACAATCGACGACAATTTTCATCCCACTAAAATCTAATCCAGTCGGGACGCTGGCCTTACAGAACTCAATATATCGGCCTGGTGCATCAACCACGCGCTTAGCTTTGCCCAATTTTGCCGATTCAATTGTCGTCATCGGCGAATCAATATAATGCTCAATCTGCTGCTCGATTTCATCCGGTAACTTCGTGCCGTCAACCGAAAAGAATTTGATGCCATTGTCATAATACGGATTGTGCGATGCACTGATGACAATACCCGCTTTAGCCCTTAAAGTGCGCGTCAAATAAGCGATGGCTGGCGTTGGCATAGGGCCTAACAAGCGCGTGCCGACACCTGCTGCCGTCAGCCCTGCTTCCAAGGCCGATTCAAACATATACCCTGAAATCCGTGTGTCTTTGCCGACTAAAACAAAATCATTGCTGTCTTTGGCAAAAACCTTTCCCGCTGCCCAACCTAATTTCAATAAAAAATCAGCTGTAATTGGTGGTTTTCCCACCGTACCTCTAATGCCATCGGTACCAAAATACTTTCTTGTCATCGGTAATGCCGTAATTTCCGGATCGTTAATCTATGGACATAAAAAAAGAGAGGCGCTAGCGCCTCCCTTTTTTGTTAGCTTAAATTTAGTTTTGTTCTGCAGCAGGCTTGCCGATGGCATCCCCATTTACGTCTTCTTTTACCAAAGAGTCGCCTACACTAATGCCACCACGTGGTGGTGTGTCACTCCAACCATCAGGTTCGCGCACTGGACGACGAGCCATCAAGTCTTCAATTTGGCCTTTATCAATGGTTTCGTATTTCATCAAAGCATCAGACATGGCATGCAAAATATCGACATTTTCACGGATAAGTTTTTCTGCCCGCTGATAATTGCGATCAATAATAGAGCGAATTTCTTCATCAATAGTATGTGAAGTTTCTTCCGCTACCGATTTATGCTGGGTAACAGAACGACCTAAAAATACTTCGCCTTCTTCTTCACTATAAGCCAGCGGCCCTAAACGTTGCGACAAGCCCCATTTGGTCACCATGTTGCGCGCCAACTCTGTAGCCCGCTCGATGTCATTAGATGCGCCTGTGCTGACCTGCTCCCAGCCAAAAATCACTTCTTCGGCAATACGTCCACCGTATAAGCTGGAAATCATGCTATCTAATTTTTGCTTGCTAGCGCTGTACTGGTCTTTTTCAGGCAAGAACATGGTAACGCCTAAAGCACGTCCACGCGGCATGATGCTAACTTTATAAACCGGATCATGCTCAGGCACTAATTGCCCAACAATGGCATGACCTGCTTCATGATAAGCCGTCATTTTCTTTTCTTTGTCGCCCATCACCATAGTATGCCGTTCCGCACCCATGATGATTTTGTCTTTGGCTTTTTCTAAATCGGACATGCTCACTACACGCTTATTCATCCGTGCAGCAAACAATGCCGCTTCGTTGACAAGGTTAGCCAGATCCGCACCAGAAAAACCCGGTGTGCCTTGGGCGATGTATTTCACTTCAACATCATCAGCAGTTGGCACTTTTTTAACATGGACTTTTAAGATTTGCTCGCGACCACGAACGTCTGGCAAACCGACAGTCACTTGACGGTCAAAACGGCCTGGACGTAGCAAGGCTTTATCTAAAACATCAGGGCGGTTAGTTGCCGCAATGACGATAATGCCTTCATTGCCTTCAAAACCGTCCATTTCGACTAATAATTGGTTTAACGTTTGTTCACGTTCGTCATTACCACCGCCTAAACCTGCACCTCGTTGACGACCGACCGCATCAATCTCATCAATAAAAATGATACAAGGCGCGTGTTTTTTGGCTTGCTCGAACATGTCACGGACACGCGACGCACCGACACCAACAAACATTTCGACGAAATCAGAACCGGAAATGGTAAAAAATGGCACTTTGGCTTCGCCTGCAATTGCCCTTGCCAGCAAGGTTTTACCTGTACCTGGGGGGCCAATCATTAATGCGCCACGGGGAATTTTTCCGCCTAATTTTTGATATTTGGCAGGATCTTTTAAGAAATCGACCATTTCAGAGACTTCTTCTTTAGCCTCGTCACAACCAGCAACATCATTAAAAGTCACCTTGATTTGATCTTCTTCCAGCATGCGGGCTTTGCTTTTGCCAAAGCTCATTGCGCCACGACCACCTGCGCCACCGCCTTGCATTTGGCGCATAAAGAACACCCAAACGGCAATCAACAACAACATTGGGCCAAAAGACACCAATAATTGCATTAACATGGATGGCTGCTCAGGTGGCATGGCTTTGATTTCCACGCCGTTTGCCAACAAATCATCAACTAAATGCGGATCAGAGGGGGCGTAAGTTTTAAACGCTTGTCCGCCTTGCATTTTGCCCTTAATGATATGCTCGTCAATCATGACTTGATCGACCTGCCCTGCTTTAACTGATTCGATAAACTGCGAGTAAGACAGCGCGGAATCATTGCGTTCCGCTTGGGGGCCAAAGTTATTAAAAACGGACATCAGCACCACGGCGATGACAATCCACAAGAGTATATTTTTCATCATATCATTCACAAAACACGCCCCAGGCTTGACTAGCTCGGATTAAAATTAGTTGATTATATCAGGACTTACTAACGTCGAAGGTTGATTTATTCAATTCCTTGCCAGTAATCCCCAGTTATATGGGAACTTATCCGTTATTTAAAGCCTTTGGCTAAAATATAAACTTCATTGCTACGCGGCCTTGAAGCTTTCGGTTTTCGGATAACCACTTTAGTAAATAATTGTTGTACTTCACGGTGGTATTCTTCAAAACCCGTCCCATGAAATAACTTGACCAAAAACCCACCATTTTTACTTAGTACGGTTTTTGCCGTATCCAAAGCCAACTCTGCCAAATACATGGCGCGGGGTTGGTCGACTTCTTTATTGCCGCTCATATTCGGCGCCATATCAGACAACACCAAATTAATCGGCAAACCATCTAATAAATCATACAGTTGGTTTAACACCGCCTCTTCGCGAAAGTCGCCTTGGATAAAATCGACGCCATCCAAAGGCTCCATCGGTAATATGTCCAATGCCACCAATTTATCTTTTTTTGCTAGCAATTGCCTAGCTAACTGCGACCAACCACCCGGTGCTGCCCCTAAATCGACAATATTCATACCTGGTTTGATAAGTTGGTCTTTATCTTGTATCTCACTCAATTTAAACACTGCGCGGGAACGGTAGCCTTGGGCTTGCGCCATTCGGACATATTCATCATCGAAATGTTCTTGCATCCAGCGATTGCTGCTTTTACTTCGCGCCATAATCTCGTGTTGGTGTAAAATATCCCGTTTTATTTTAGGAATAGCTAGTGAAAGCCGTAGACAAAAAAAAGCTTAGGGCTGATGCCCATACGCTAAAACCCGTAATCATGATTGGACAAGCAGGCCTAACTGCTGCTGTTTTGGCTGAGACGGAATTGGCACTTGATACGCACGAACTTATTAAAGTGAGGATACGGGCGGAACGGGAAGAACGCAAACAAATCAGCGAAAAAATCTGCCTGGAAACAGGTGCGGAGTTAATTCAGGCGATTGGACAAATTGCCGTCCTGTACCGCCTTAATCCTAAAAAGTAAAAAGGCCAAGCAAAAAGCGCAAAAAACCAAAATGGTATTCCGCGCTTTTTAGCCCTTAAATATAGTGTATTGCAATAATTTCGTATTCGACATTACCCGCAGGTGCTTTTACCGTCACCACATCTTCAACTTCTTTACCGATTAAGGCGCGGGCAATAGGCGAGCCAATGGAGATGCGGCCTTCTTTGATATTGGCTTCATCTTCACCAACAATTTGATAAGTAACGCGTTTTTCAGCGTCTAAATCTTCAATGTCCACCGTTGCGCCAAACACCACTTTGCCGTTAGCGTCCACTTTAGTCACGTCAATAATCTGCGCGTTTGCCAGCTTACCTTCAATTTCGGCAATACGGCCTTCGGCAAAACTTTGCTGTTCTTTAGCGGCATGATATTCGGCATTTTCTTTTAAATCGCCATGCGCCCTTGCCTCAGAAATAGCGGCAATAATTCGTGGACGGGTCACAGACTTTAACTCTTCCAGTTCAGCACGTAATTTGTTCGCGCCAGCAACTGTTAAAGGTACTTTACTCATTTATTCAACTCCAATGGTCATTCGTTGCTGACGATTATGTCAGGCTTTTATGTAGGTCTTGCAAGCAGTTGACACTGCCCGCATCAAGTTCGCCTAAAGCGTAGCAAGTGGCTTTAGCACCTGCCATCGTCGTGTAATAAGGTACACGATGCTGCAAGGCTTCGCGGCGCATAGTAAAGGAATCAGAAATGGCTTTTTTACCTTCGGTGGTGTTAATCACCAACTGGATTTGACCATTCTTAATCATATCCACCGTATTTGGACGGCCTTCATTAACTTTTAATACCACTTCGCAAGGAATACCTGCTTCAATTAAAAATTTAGCTGTACCGCCAGTAGCGACGATTTGATAATTTTTTTCCACCAACATTTTGGCAATTTCTGGGATTTTGGTTTTATCCGCATCCCGAATACTAATCAATACCTTACCGCTGGCATTAATAATCACACCTGCCGCGCGTTGCGATTTAGCGAAAGCTTCACCGAAGGTTTTACCGACGCCCATCACTTCACCAGTGGATTTCATTTCTGGCCCTAATAAAGGATCGACGCCAGGGAATTTTACAAACGGGAATACCGCTTCTTTCACCGAATAGTAATCAGGAATGCGCTCTTCGGTAACGCCTTGTTGCTCCAAGGTTTGCCCGACCATCACCCGCGCGGCAATTTTTGCCAAGGGATACCCTGTCGCTTTCGAGACAAATGGTGCGGTTCTTGAAGCCCGTGGATTGACTTCTAACACATAAATATCAGTACCTTGAATGGCAAACTGTGTATTCATCAAACCACGCACACCTAAAGCTTCCGCCATTTTGGCAACTTGTTCGCGCAATTGGTCTTGCAGTTCAGCGGCTAATTCATACGGCGGTAACGAACAAGCCGAATCGCCTGAATGTACACCCGCTTGCTCGATGTGTTCCATCAAACCACCAATCAACACGCGCTCGCCGTCATAAATGGCATCGACATCCATTTCCACGGCATCATCTAAGAAGCGGTCAAGCAACACAGGCGAATCATTAGAAACGCTCACCGCTTCTTTCATATAACGTTGCAAACCTTCTTCGTTAACCACGATTTCCATCGCCCGACCGCCCAACACATAAGACGGACGCACCACTAATGGATAACCCAATTCTTTGGCGGCGTTAATCGCTTGGTCTACAGAACGCGCAGTGGCATTAGGCGGTTGGCGCAGATTTAAACGCTCTAATAATTTCTGGAAGCGTTCACGGTCTTCTGCCAGATCGATGGAATCTGGCGAAGTACCAATAATCGGCACCTCAGCAGCTTCTAAGGCGCGCGCTAGTTTCAGCGGTGTTTGTCCGCCGTATTGCACAATCACACCTTTAGGTTTTTCCAAATAGACAATTTCCAGCACGTCTTCTAAGGTCAACGGCTCAAAATACAAGCGGTCGGAAGTATCAAAATCGGTAGAAACGGTTTCAGGATTACAGTTAATCATGATGGTTTCGTAACCATCTTCACGTAAGGCCAAGGCAGCATGGACACAGCAATAATCAAACTCGATACCTTGCCCAATACGGTTAGGGCCGCCGCCTAAGATGATAATCTTTTCCTTGTCAGAAACGCGGGCTTCACATTCTTCATCATAAGTGGAATACAAATACGCGGTATCAGAAGCAAATTCGGCTGCACATGAATCAATACGCTTGTACACAGGACGAATATTTTGTTTATGACGGACATTACGGACGTCGCTTTCGGAGCTGCCCAATAATTTAGCCAAACGGCTATCGGAAAAGCCTTTACGTTTTAGGCGATACAACTCATCGGATTTTAATGTCGCTAAGGTTTTGCTGGCTAATGATTGCTCGGTAACCACCAAATCTTCTAATTGAGACAAAAACCACGGATCAATTTTGCAAACGTTATGAATTTCTTCCAAGCTCATGCCACTACGGAAGGCATCGGCGACATAACGTAAGCGATCAGGACCAGGATGACGCATTTCCCGTTGCATTTTTTCGTGGGCATCATCAGCGCTAAAATCAACGATTTCATCAAGGCCATTGATACCAATCTCCAAACCGCGTAAGGCTTTTTGCAGTGACTCTTGGAAATTCCGGCCTATCGCCATCACCTCACCTACCGACTTCATTTGCGTAGTCAGGCGGTCATCGGCTTGTGGGAATTTCTCGAAAGTGAAGCGCGGAATTTTGGTGACCACATAGTCAATGCTTGGCTCGAACGATGCTGGTGTACGTCCGCCAGTGATTTCGTTCTGCAATTCATCCAGCGTGTAACCCACCGCCAATTTTGCCGCAACTTTGGCAATCGGGAAGCCAGTGGCTTTCGAAGCCAACGCCGATGAGCGCGATACGCGCGGATTCATTTCGATAACAATCAATCGTCCATCAACCGGATTAATCGCTACCTGCACGTTTGAACCGCCAGTATCGACGCCAATTTCACGCAAAACCGCTAACGACACATTCCGCAGAATTTGGTATTCCTTATCTGTCAGCGTTTGAGCAGGGGCAACGGTGATGGAGTCGCCAGTATGCACGCCCATTGGGTCGAAGTTTTCTATCGAACAGACGATGATGCAGTTGTCATTGCGGTCACGCACCACTTCCATTTCGTATTCTTTCCAACCCAATACCGATTCTTCAATCAGCAATTCGTTGGTCGGCGACAAATCCAAGCCGCGCTCGCAAATTTCCATGAATTCTTGCTTGTTGTAGGCAATACCACCGCCGCTACCACCCATCGTAAATGACGGACGGATAACCGTTGGATAGCCCACTTCCGCTTGTGCTGCCAACGCTTCTTCCATCGTATGCGCGGTTTTTGAGCGGGCAACTTCAAAGCCCAAACGCCCCATCGCATCATTAAACAACTGACGGTCTTCTGCTTTGTTGATGGCTTCTTTGGTAGCGCCGATCATTTCCACGTTGTACTTCGCCAGTACACCGTGTTTGTCCAAAGCTAAGGCGCAGTTCAGTGCCGTTTGTCCGCCCATCGTCGGCAATACCGCATCGGGGCGTTCTTTTTCGATGATTTTTTCCACCGTTTGCCAGTCGATAGGCTCGATGTAAATCGCATCCGCCATGTCAGGGTCGGTCATGATGGTCGCGGGATTGGAATTCACCAAAATCACGCGGTAGCCTTCTTCACGCAAAGCTTTGCAAGCTTGGGTGCCAGAGTAATCAAATTCGCAAGCCTGACCAATAACGATGGGGCCTGCACCAAGGAGGAGGATGGATTTTATGTCGGTTCTTTTGGGCATATTTTTTTTTAGTTATTAATCTAATTAAGCAGTTATATGACTGTTAATTATGAACAGGGTTGATTACATTTAAATCGCTTATGTCTGCAAAATCCGTAACATTTCGAGTTATTAGTGTTGCATTCGTACACAAAGCCGTTGCAGCAAAAACGGCATCACCTAATGACATTTTACGTTTTTGGCGTAAGTCGATAGCCTTATCAATAATCTCGCCGTTTATCTCAAGCAATCTTAATAATTGAAAGCAGCTTTCAAAATACTGTTTGGCTGTCCCGTCCAACCGATGAAAACCTAACACTTCGAGCTGGGTGATTTTTGAAACGGCACTGTCATTGTCAAAAATCAGTGGTCGCAAATAGGCGTATTCCGTTAACTGCGAATAAATTAGGATGTTACTGTCCAATAATTTCATTCTTCTCTAAACGGCAATGGTCGGTCTTGACGACTTTCGTTAAATTCTTGCAAGAAAGCTTCAATGTTTTCCACATCGACGCCTTGCTCAATTATGCGGCGATGAAAGTCTAAGTTTTCGGTGGCCGCATCTTCTTTTTTTTGCATTGAATAGCTAATACCCAGCCGTTGCAATAGCGGCAATATGAGCAGCTCGTCTTTGTTATCTTTGAGTTCTAGGATTACTTGTAGCATATTGAATTGCCGATAATAATTTTAACTATTTGTTGTATATTGGGTTCAGCATTAACACCATCATAGATTCAATAGCAATAATTGCATATTTCTGGATTGAATTGATTGAAATAGTTTTTATTGTGCAGTTTTCAAGAAATTTTTCAAAATCGTCGAAGCTTTTGCCCGTATTATTAGAGTGCCCAAGCCAGTTGTCTCGAAAAGTTCCGCCACTATCATCTTCTGTGTAATTTTGCGTGATACGATCTTTTAAATCTTGATCGTGGGCTTCGCCAACATAGAAGATATCACCAGTATTTTTACATTCAAAAACATACATGCCGTAACGTCCAATTAGTGATTCAAAACATTTATAGGAATTTCTTCCAGAAGCATTAAAAGACTCATGTGAATTTTTTATTTCAATCATATCAAAAGGTTTTGACACATTAATTTCCTTAAGGCATTTGCAACACTTATCTTTAAAAATAGATACGCTTATTTTGTTTTATGAGGAATTTGATACGGCAAAAAAATTAACCAACAATTAATGTCAAAACCCGCCTAAGCCGTTCTCTATCCAATTCGCTTAAATGCCCCAGTCCTTTGCTAATTAGGTTTATCTCCATAGTAAACATAATTGGCTTAATGATTGAAAATTTAAGCAAGCCTGCTGTTTGCCAGTGTTCTATAGGCGTTTCTGCAAATGCCAGTTTAGCTTTAACTTGGCTGGTAATTGCCATCAAAATAACATCAGGTTTGCTTTGATTGTAAGCTTGGGAGCTAACCACTGCGGCTGGGCGTTGTTTACTGCCATGCTGATTGGTAAAGGGAAACGCCACCAAAACGACATTGCCAAATTCATAACCTGTCGTATTCGGCATCGTCGTCATTATCCCAAATCCGATTTAAGGTAGATTCGGAAGCGTTACGTTCCCATTGCGTTTCTAACAACGACAAATAATCCTCTTGGGCAATTAGCACAACATGTTTGCCGTTTTCTTGTTCTATAACTAACGGTGTGTGGTCAATGCTTACTTGATTACACGCTGCTTGCAGATTGGCTTTTAATTGCTGATACGACAAGGTTGTGTTCATATCGATCCCGCATTAGAAATAATGGATTAGTGCCCTGCTGCCATCAACGCCATAAACTCATCAAACAACCCTTCCACATCATTTGGCCCAGGACTCGCTTCAGGATGGCCTTGGAAACTAAATGCAGGTACATCGGTTCGGCGGATACCTTGCAAGCTGCCGTCAAATAAAGATCGGTGCGTGGCAATCAGGTTTTCCGGCAAGCTGGCTTCGTTGACGGCAAAACCGTGGTTTTGGCTGGAAATCATCACATGACCCGTGGCAATATCTTGCACAGGATGGTTGGCACCATGATGGCCGAATTTCATTTTTTCGGTTTGTGCGCCGCTCGCTAAGGCCAATAATTGGTGGCCTAAGCAAATACCGAATACAGGAATTTTTTCCTCCAAAATGGTTTTGATGGCTTCAATCGCGTAAGTACAAGGTTCTGGATCGCCAGGGCCGTTGGATAAAAACACGCCATCAGGCTTCAATGCCAACACTTCAGATGCAGGTGTTTTGGCAGGCACAACTGTCACCCGGCAACCGCGGCTGACTAGTAAGCGCAAAATATTGCGTTTTACGCCAAAATCAAAAGCAACCACATGCTTGAGGAGATTTGTCCCTTCAGTATGCCCTTGCTGCAAATCCCAAACACTTTCCGTCCATTGGTAGGCTTCAGCCACAGTGACTTCTTTTGCCAAGTCCATGCCTTTTAAGCCAGGGAACGCATTGATTGCTGCTGTTGCAGTTTCTACTGAAAGGGTATCACCCGCCATAATACAACCGCGTTGCGCGCCTTTATCGCGAAGCAAACGGGTTAATTTACGGGTATCAATATCTGCAATTGCTACGACACTATGGGCTGTAAGATATTCCGACAATGTCCGTTGGCTGCGCCAATTGCTTGCCAACAAAGGGACATCCCTAATAACCAAGCCACTGGCAAAAATACCTACCGATTCGTCATCTTCATCGTTAGTACCGACATTGCCTATGTGGGGATAAGTTAATGTAATGATTTGTTTGGCATAAGAAGGATCGCTTAGGATTTCTTGATACCCTGTCATTGCCGTATTAAAAACCACTTCACCAACAGAACAGCCGTCAGCACCTATGGAGATACCATTAAATACCGTCCCATCTTCTAATACCAATAAAGCTGGCTTACTCAAACACGTCACCTCTAAATGTGCAAAACGGGATGTGCCATTGACGGCACATCCCGTTATTAGGTTTAAACTGCTGCAATTTTACGAAATTATGGGGGGTTGGTCATTAACAATTTAATTTTATCTACGAATGTGTGTGGTTAATTTCATGCCCCGTTAACCTATAAATAGGTGAGCAACCGCATTTTTCATGATATTGATTGCCAATCAAATGCTCATAAAAACAGCGAATCGCCTTTTAGCGAAGTAAAGTAATCAAAATCGGTTGCCGAAAATTGAACTGGGGCATCGGTAATTATTTTTTCATGTGTTCTCAAATGCACTACTTTAGAAACATTTTCAATTTTTTTACTTTGCAATTGAAGAAAATAATCCCGTCGCCCGCGCCTTAATTGCTCATATTCTTCACAACCTTTAGTCTTAGAATTCATCGCCATAAAAAACGGTAAATGCGTGCATTTTAGTTTTTCTCTGGCACGCCAAAAGAAATCAATATGTTCCAAAATTTTTAATTCATCATCCCATTTTATGTCTTTAAGCTTATCCGTTTTGGCAATAAAAAAATTTGGTACAAAATCATATAAAGGAAAACCATCTAAATAACCTTTATTCTCTTGGTAATACAAATTTAAAACATTATCTTCAATCCTATAAAGACCGTAAAACCGCTCTGGATAATACCTTCCCGCCACTAAATCTAGCTTAGTTTTCTCTAAAACCGCCAACGCATATTCAATTACCGTATATTTTGTAAAAACCGTATCATCGTCCAATAGCATGAAATATTTAGTTTTAACCTTGTCCACCAAATAATTTCTACCATAGGAAATACCACTATCAAAAGGCAACAAAAAGTATTCATCGACATCCCGCCTAACATCTATATCCCTACCACTATCATCAGCTATATATATTTTTACGTTTGGATAATAATTTCGAATACTTTTTAACAAAATATCCAATGCCTCGGCACGAAAAATAGTTTTTATTAAAATGGTTAAATCATTAGATATTTTCAACATAAAATTTACTTTGGCTAAAAACTGATATTTAAAGCTTTTCTCTTTTTGTAAGAAATTGATAGCAGGGAATTTATCGAACGCAAAAAAGTATCACACCGATATTAGTTCAATATCGAAACAATTTGATCCGGCTGATAAAAACGCCAAAATGGCGCATCGCTTATTGCCAATAACTTATCGGCAAGCATACTTTTTAATGCCGCCTCATAAAGATGATTATTATTTTTTGAGTGCAATGGTTCGTTTAAAATTTCTGCATTTGGGTGCACAACCCGCAAGGCTTTCCCACCAGAAGCAATGACATTTTCATATTGGATAATATTTTGGGGATCAATATGGCTAATGTATTTTTCAAAATGCCACATCAACAAGCCTATCTGCCGAGAAAACTTATCCGGCTCACCTCTTAATAGATTTGCCAATTTTTTATCATATAACTCCGCTGCTGGAGCATATCCGTCACTGCATGGCATATCCACTGAGTTCCACGATAACAACACTGATAGAGGATTGCGGACAATAGCAAAACATTGAAAATGGTCTTTTAACCAAGGCAAATTGGCAGCACAGAAATTTGGGTCTTTGATTGCCAATAAAAAATTGTTATCCAGCGGCTTGTCAACTTTAAGCTCATCAGAATTAAGAAGCTTAATTCTTCTTCCGGATTTTGCATCGAATTCACCCATAGAATTGGTCGGTATAACACCATCAGTGGTTTTACATTTGGCAAATCCATTTTCCAAAATGCTTTTGCGCTGTTCTTCAAAAAAGGCTTTGAATTCAACAACAATATCTTTAGGTTCTTGAATACTGATAGCAAAGGGGTTCATTGGCTCATGCAAGGCCACCACATTTGGCACTTTGTTGAGTAAATGGCAAGTCATGGTAGACCCAGACCTAGGCAAACCCGCAATTATTAAATCTGTTGTTTTCACCAAATTTGCTCCAAATTATCCAAAATATCTAAAAACGCTCGCCTTTCCTCTAAAATCCCGTGCTTTTCAACCATTTTTAGCCCTTCTGACTTAATACCATTAGCCTCCATTTCCGTCATAGTAGTCGCTTGAATCGTCGCCTGCACAATCTGCTCTACACTGTAACCAGGCATTAAGCATGTGACCCCATCTAAACAAAAAGATCGGTTACCTACAGAATCTGGGCAAACCACCAAAATACCAAGGGACATCGCTTCCAATGCTGGCATGAAAAAACCCTCGCCTTCTGCCATCGGCAAAAATACTGCAATTTTGGATCTATTAAGCTTTTCTAAAAAAACAGACCTTGGTTGATACTTTATATGCAGCTCATGTTTTATACCGAGTTTTTCCAATTCAGCAGAAACCTCACGAGCTAGCGGCTGATTCTTCATACCATCTAACAGCACCGGAATATCCCGTTGATCGCCGCTTAAAGGTTGTGGCAATAAACTCAAATCCAAACCAAGCGGAATTGTGAAAACAGGCCCATTAACCCGTTGCGTTGCACTTAAACATTCGCTAACTTCAGGGCTTACACAAATACGTATGGCTTTGTTTTGCAGAAAAGTGTACCTGATATTATCAGGATTAGCGTGACGGACATGCTGAATAAGATTGATAACTGGCTTAGAAGCATCAAACTCCTGCCATTTCACATCAAGCCAATCCGTCCCCTCCATAAAGATCGCATCAGCCTCTTTACAATCCCATGAATTTAAAGCAAAAGGCTTTTCACTCATCCATAACTCGTTGTTTTCCCAGCGAGTGGTTTCAGAAAAATAAATATTAGGCACATATTCAACTGAGTGCCGCACATGCCCAAAATATTCCCAAAGCTTAAGATGCCCGCCAGTGAATCTTAAAAAATCTCTATGAAAAAGCATTGATTTCATAACTACCTCCTGCCACTTGACGTAAAAACCGCCAATGATAACTAAGTTTTTAGCAGAAAACTTTAGAAATTCGCCAACCATTTTCCGTTTGCTGACCCGCAATCAATCCTAGAAAATCCAAACAATATCTTCCAAGCCCAAACCTTAAGGTTTAACCATTAGCAAAATAACAATCTTCAGCTATAACTTGCCTTTACTGTATTTGGTCACAACCAAAAATAACGTTCATTAGGCATTTCAACTGTGTCAGATATTTATACAAAACCAATTAGATATTAAAACTAAACATCACAATACCATGAAAAATAAGAAAAAAAATAATTGGCACACAATATGCTTAAGAGATTGCGTTATAATTATTTTTAGGGTTAATACAATGAGAACTTTCGATAAAGGCTTTCTTATGCCAAAAACAAGCACATTAAAATTAGTCGCATTAACATTCTTCATGTTTGTTGGCACAGCTCAATCTGGAACTATCTCGTCACTTTACAGTACAGGTGCGGGTGCCAATTTAACTGATGGACAAACCGACACAAACTGGACAGTTTCTGGCCCAGGAATCCCTGACAACAGTTCTGTTTATGCAGCAACAACCGCAGGTAGTTTAGGCTGGGGCGGCAATACCACAAGCAACCATCTTAACAATGGTGTTTCCACATGGATTTCCGCTAGCACACCTCCAAGCGATCATTTAATAGGCGACTATACTTACCGCACTACTTTTGATTTAACTAGTTTAAAACTGGACTCAATAAATATTACAGGCAAATGGGAAAGTGACAATAAACTTCAAGCTATTGTTCTTAATGCAGGCACAGCTAACCAAGTCGTATTGTCAACAAATACACTAGGAACCATTTTTAATTCTGTAACGGTTCAACCAAACTGGGACACTAGTCCAACAACTAAAAACTTTAGCTTTGCTTCATTTTTGGGTATGTATTTTCAAGGCGTTAACACCTTGGATTTTATCGTAAACAATAGTGCGCTAACGCCTACTGGTCTACGTGTTGAATTTACTACTCAATCTGCAATTCCAGAACCAACAGCATTAGTTTTGTTGGGCATAGCAGCAGTTGGCTTTGCAGCTACCCGTCGTCGTAAAATTTAATCGATATTAAATTAAACTTTCGACCTTAAAAAAGCGCGACTTAAGTTTTTAAGTCGCGCTTTTTTTATGATAGATTTTTCTCTGCACAGCCCTTCTCCAAAGCCTCCCAAAAAATGATCCCCAAAAAGTTAATCCAGTTTTGGCATAACTATCCCGATTTACCCGACATTTATAGCGTAGCGTTTGCTAAGAACTCATCGCAAAACCAAGATTTTGAAACACTCTATGCAAATGATGAATTTGTGATTGAGCTTTTAGAAGAAAAATTTCCAACGTGTTTATTAGCATTGTACAAAGCCAATAAAATAGCCGCATCAAGGTCGGACATTGCTCGGCTCGCTTTGTTATACGAATTTGGTGGCGTTTACTTAGATGCCGCAATTCAGTTAAATACGTCATTAACCCGCTTTCTTGACTTACAATCGGAAGTCATTTTAATTAAGCGCGATGATATGGAGAAATATCAAGATTGCCCCGATAAAGCCCATTTTTGGAATGGTATGATTGCTGCAAAGCCAAAATCAGAATTCATAAAAAGCTGTATAGAAACACAAATCAACAACCTAATATCCGGGGCTTATAACAACGATGTCCGCGCCGCCACAGGGCCTGTTGTTATTAATCAAATAAGTATAGAAGAGCCAAACCACATACTTGAAGCACTTAGCTTTAAAACACTCAAGAATGGCTTTCTTGACCATCTAAGAATACCAGGCTTGGCTAACTCATGGATTCCACTACAAAAAAATGGCATTATCGATGAAGAAGCATTGGCTGAGCTAAAAAACACTTACCGCAACCCTATCAGGATTGGGTAAGTTGTTTATCATTACCTTACTCTCATCCCATTTGCTAAGCACGACACGCTCAGTAACTATTCCTGCATTACTTTAGCGCCTGCATCTTTCAGTATTCTAAAAAATCGCTAGGGATGTTTACTGGTAACGCCTATGTGGAGTCCGAAACAAGTTTTGGACTCCACGCAATTATTCCCCCCACCGCTTTCTAAGCATTTCCCGATTCAACGCCAGCCACTGGATAGCAATAATGGGAATTGCGGAGATGATGCTGCCGTTGCTTAGCATGGCGTAAGCTTCTTCAAAGCTGACGGTTGTTACCATAATATCTTCGCCTTCCTCTGCTAGCCCGTGTAAGCCGCCAATGCCTGTGCTGTCTATCTTGCCGCAAAATAAACTTAACTTTTCCCCGCAAGCGCCTGGGGTGGTGTAAAACTGGCTAATTGGCAGCAATTCTTGTATTTGGCAACCCGCTTCTTCTTGCGCTTCCCTATAAGCGACGGCTTCTGCGGTTTCTCCGGATTCAATAGCCCCTGCGACGATTTCCACCAACCAAGCACGTTCGCCTTCCGCCAGTGCGCCCACCCGAATTTGCTCGATTAACACGACTTTGTCAGCATAGGGATCGTACAGCAACACGCCGACGCATTCGCCCCTGATAAACAGTTCGCGGCTAAGTCCATCACTCCAGCCACCACCGTAAAGAGTGTGTTTGAGGGTGAGTTTTTCTAGCCGAAAAAAGCCGTCGTAACAAATGTGTTTATTGAGTATCTGAAATTGTTTTTTCATGGTCGGATTAATCCTTGTTGTTTGGTGAGCAGCAAGCACAGGCCGCTGTCATTTAAATTAGCCTAAAACAGCGCGTTGTCATTGTCATTTTATGAATCATTGCTACAGTTTAGCCACACCTTAGCCATTGTAGACCAGCCATGAAATCAGCCATCACTTACCTCTTCGTTTTATTGCTCAGCCATGTACCTTTAGTTGCCGCCGACAGTTTTTCTTTTGGCCTTTGGGGCGATATGCCTTATGACAAAAACCAGGATGGCGGCAAAAATGGGGCAAAAATGCAGCGTTTGCTCGATAGCATGAATGCCGCGAATTTGGCTTTTACGGTGTTTGATGGTGATAGCAAAGACGGTGCTTCTGCGTGTACCGATACCGCTATCGGTTTAGATGTGGTGCTGCTGTTTAATAGGCTTAAGCCTGCAACCATTTATGTGCCGGGCGATAATGAATGGACGGATTGCCATCGAAAGAATAATGGCGGTTATAACAGTTTGGAGCGGTTGGCGTTTTTACGGCGCACGTTATTTGATGATGCTTACAGCTTTGGGCAAAACAAATTCAAGCTTGATCGCCAAGGCGCGGCGGGTGGTTTGTATGCAGAAAATAGCCGTTGGCGGCACGGTGGTATTGTTTTTGTTGGCCTAAATCTGCCGGGTGGTAATAACAATAAAATCGCTATGGCAAGCTGTCTTGATCCGTTAAGTGCGAGAACCCTTGCCGATTGCCAAGCGGCGAATGCCGAATATCTAGCCCGTGATGCCGCCAATATCCGTTATTTACGTGAAAGCTTTGAGGTGGCGAAGCAAACGAATGCTCCAGGTTTGGTGGTGGTTATCCAAGCGGATTTGGGTTTTGATCTTCCAGAAACTGAAAAGATTTACGAGCGCGATGCGGCGAATGTTGATGGTTACACGGCTTTTATCAACGCGTTAACCGAAGAAACCAGCCATTTTGCTGGGCAAGTTTTATTAGTCCACGGTGATACGCATTTTTTTAAAATCGACAAACCGTTAAGCAATCAGCCGAATTTATTAAAAAACTTAACCCGTGTGGAAACCTTTGGCAGCCCAAATCTGCATTGGGTAAAAGTAACTGTGGACGTGAATTTCGCCAATGTTTTTATCATTGAACCTATGATGGTAAGCGGTAACTAATAGCCGCACGGCAAGCTATGCGCCTATAACCAGCCTTACAAACCGACAAGGTAATGACATTATCATAGACATTCGGTTGATATACCCGTAAGGTCGGATATATTTAAATCCAATAAATTTGGCATTATCCGTAAGGCCATTATTAAAGCCCCATCAATTAGAGGACATACCCATGAGCGAAACTATTTGGATCAACATTAACAACGGCGACGACATTGATTGTAACGAAGAAGACCATTCAATAATGTTGGCGTTAACCGATGAATTGGATATTTTGGCGGGTACTTTAGGTGTAAAACCGCTTTCGGCTTTTTATGATTACACCGATATGGAATACAACCTGAAAGAGGATGACGACCAAGAAGATTATGAGGAAGAATCCGACATCGCCTGGAGCAATGACCAAGCGACTTGGTTTAATGCCGAAGAAGCTTATGGCTCGGTTACGGCGATCTTGGAGAGTTTAGAAGCCAATCCGGAAGTTATCAGCTTAGGCGATTATGATATTGATGATTTGATTTGGGAGTTGGAAGATTCGCAAACGGAATTGGAAAAAGCGATCGAAGCGGAACAGCCGTTCCATTTTTGCATTGTGATGTAATCGATTGGTGAGACGGCTAAAGGTTTCAGTTAAAAAAAACCCAGCATAGTCATAAAAAAACGGCGGCTTAGTAGCCGCCGTTTTTTTTATTGGCGTTATTCGGTGAATGCGCCGAAATCCATCAAGCGTTGATAGCGTTTTTCTAACAGCTCATCAACGGGCAGGTTTTTGATTTCATTTAAGTTACGCAATAAAGCTTCTTTTAAATTATACGCGATGGCTTTAAAGTTACGGTGACCACCGCCTAATGGTTCGCGCACGACTTCATCCAATAAGCCTTGTTCGCGGATGCGGTCAGAAGTGATACCCATCGCTTCGGCAGCTAGCTGGGCTTTTTCTGCACTTTTCCACAAAATTGACGCACAACCTTCTGGCGAAATAACCGAGTAAATACTGTATTCCAACATGATTAAGCGGTCGCCAACGCCAATGGCTAAAGCGCCGCCTGAGCCGCCTTCACCAATAATGGTACAAATGATTGGCGTTTTAAGTTGTGCCATTTCAAACAAGTTTCGGGCGATTGCTTCACTTTGACCGCGTTCTTCTGCTCCAATACCGGGATATGCGCCTGGGGTGTCGATAAGGCAAATGATCGGTAATTGGAAACGCTCTGCCAATTTCATCACCCGCAAGGCTTTGCGGTAACCTTCTGGACGCGGCATACCAAAATTACGGTGGATTTTTTCTTTGGTGTCACGGCCTTTTTGATGGCCTATCACCATTACAGGCTGATCATCCAAACGCGCTAAACCACAAACAATTGCTGGGTCATCGGCATATGTTCTGTCACCATGCAGCTCATGAAAATCGCTGAACATGTGTTCGATATAATCGAGGGTGTAAGGCCGTCCTGGATGTCTTGACAGCTGGGATATTTGCCAATCAGAGAGTACCGCGAAAATGGATTCCGTTAACGCTTGGCTTCGTTCTTCTAATTGTTTGATGGCATCGGTAATATTGAAATTATTATCGAACTCAACGCTACGGAGTTCTTGAATTTTTGCTTCCAATTCAGCAATGGGTTGTTCGAAATCGAGAAATTTTAAATCCATGGCGATTAACAGTAACAATAAAGTAAACCCTAAATTCTATAGAAAATTACCAATTTATTCTAAATAAATTACTCCCTTAATGAATATATCTCCTGATTTAGCTTAACCATTACCGCGTTTAAATCATAAATAGACATTTAAGCGACTGTTATTGCCACAAAATCAACAGCGAAACTTTAAAACCAATGAGCAAAATTTATGCGATACTATTGGGTTTAAAAATTTGTCACGATTATTTTTTGAAGCCGAACAGAACGGTCTCTTAAAACATAAGGAGCTACTTAATGGCAATATTAGCGGGCATCATCATGGGTTCCAAATCGGATTGGGAAACCATGCGCTTTGCGGCGGAAACTTTAGAAAAACTGGGCATTCCTTTTGAAGTGGAAGTAGTTTCAGCGCACAGAACCCCAGATAAATTATTCCATTATGCCGAAACTGCCGAAGACAAAGGTTTGGAAGTTATCATCGCTGGCGCAGGTGGCGCGGCGCATTTGCCCGGCATGACTGCTGCCAAAACCGCACTGCCAGTGCTGGGTGTACCTGTGCAGTCCCAAGCTTTAAATGGCATGGACTCGTTATTGTCAATTGTACAAATGCCTGCGGGGATTCCGGTCGGCACATTAGCCATCGGCAAAGCGGGGGCTATCAATGCCGCGCTTTTGGCGGCGGCGATAATCAGCAACAAACACACTGAATACAAAGCGGCTATAAAAAACTTCCGCGATGAACAAACCGAGTCAGTACTTGCCCAACCGGATCCTCGCGAGGCAATACTATGAAGGTCGGTATTTTAGGTGCAGGCCAACTTGCCAGAATGTTGGCATTAGCTGGCTTTCCTTTAGGTGTGGAATTTATCTTTCTTGACCCTTCTGCCGATGCTTGCGCCAATAAACTCGGCGAACATCTTCATGGTGAATACAACGATCCGCAATTACTCGCCGAGCTGGCTGAACGTGCCGACGTCGTCACCTATGAATTTGAAAATGTCCCGGCGGATGTCGCAGCTTTCCTGACCGCACATACCACAGTCTACCCACCCGCCCAAGCATTAGCGGTTGGGCAAGACCGGATTTTTGAAAAAAACTTTTTTCGCCAATTGGGCATTCCCACCGCCGCTTATGCTGAAGTCAATTCGCTTGATGATTTACAGCGAGTGATGGATGAAATTGGCTATCCAGCGATTATAAAAAGCCGTACCCAAGGCTATGATGGCAAAGGCCAATCAGTATTAAAATCACCTGACGATTTGGTCACCGCATGGCAGTTATTAGAAGGCGTACCTTCCATCGTAGAAGCTTTTGTGCCGTTTACGCGTGAAGTTTCTATTATTGCCGTCCGTAGCCCTGCTGGCGAACTGGTGTTTTATCCGCTATCGGAAAACTACCATCGCGGCGGCATTTTACGCATTGCCGAATGTAAAACTAATGACCCATTACAGGCAAAAGCCGAAGAATATGTCACCAAATTATTGAGCGCATTAAATTACGTTGGTGTATTAGCGCTAGAGCTATTTGATGTTGACGGGCATTTAGTCGCCAATGAATTCGCGCCAAGGGTACATAATTCTGGACATTGGACTATCGAAGGCGCGGCAACCAGCCAATTTGAAAACCATTTGCGTGCCATCCTGAATTTGCCCTTAGGTGCAACCCAAGCTGTCGGCAAAACGGCTATGGTCAATTTTATTGGCGGGCTACCAAGCACAGCCGAAGTATTGACAATCGCCAACGCACATCTACATCTATACGATAAAGCCCCGCGCCAAGGCAGGAAAGTTGCCCACGCCACCGCCCTTACCGATACCGACGAGGCTTTGCAACTCACCATAAAACAACTGCACGATTTGGCGGAAATAACCAACGATAGCTAGGGGTTTTGTGTTTTTACAGACAAATTTTCTTATGCTATCCTAATTGGCACAATAGCGGCAGCAACAAGGGATAGCAGCCCTCTTTGCAACATGGAACCATTACCGAGAGAAACATGACCGAAGCAAGCACCACAGCACACACTGTGCAGGATGTAATCACCGCCCTTAAGGACAAACCCGGCGCACTTTTACCGATATTGCACGGCATACAAGATGCTTTGGGCTATATCCCTTGCGATAGCGTCCCTGTAATCGCTAAAGCCCTGAATTTGTCACGTGCCGAAGTTCATGGTGTCATCAGTTTCTACCATTATTTCCGTGACACCCCACCAGGCAAACACACTATCCATGTTTGCCGCGCAGAATCTTGCCAAGCCATGGGCTCTTCTGAATTAGAAATCCATGTCAAAAACAAACTCGGCATCGATTACCACGAAACCACCAGCGACGGTCAATTTTCCTTAGAACCTGTCTATTGTTTAGGTAACTGTGCCTGCTCACCCGCCATACAAATAGACAAAGATTTTTATGGTCGGGTATCAAACACCTGCTTTGATGAAATCATCAGCGAACTGGAGGCCTCAGTATGAGCATAACTATTTACGTTCCTTGTGATTCCAGCGCCGTCTCTTTAGGCGCAGACCGTGTCGCCAAAGCCATTGCCCAACAAGCTGAGCAACGTGGCCTAGCAATCAACCTCGTCCGTAACGGCTCGCGTGGCATGTATTGGCTAGAAACGATGGTTGAAGTAGCTACCGATGCAGGCCGTATCGCTTATGGCCCAGTACAAACCAGCGATGTTGGCAGCTTATTTGATGCTGATTTTATCAACGGCGGCAATCACCCGCTGGCTTTAGGTCTTACCGAAGAATTACATTATCTTAAAAAACAACAACGCCTGACTTTTGCACGCGTCGGTATAACAAACCCCATTTGCTTCGACGACTATCTCGCCCATGATGGCTACCGTGGCCTTACTAACGCCTTAAACATGTCCCAAGCGGACATCGTTAAAGCCGTTACCGATTCCGGCTTACGCGGTCGCGGCGGTGCAGCCTTCCCTACCGGTATTAAATGGAATACCGTGATGAACACGCCTTCCGAGCAAAAATATATCGTCTGCAACGCCGACGAAGGTGACTCAGGTACTTTTTCTGACCGCATGGTTATGGAAAGCGACCCGTTCGTATTAATTGAAGGCATGACCATCGCTGGCATTGCCGTAGGTGCAACCCAAGGTTACATTTACTTGCGAGTTGAATACCCACATGCACACAAAGCCCTAAATGCCGCAATCGAAAAAGCCAATGCCGCAGGTTACTTAGGCGACAATATTCAAGGCAGCGGCAAAGCCTTCCACCTAGAAGTCCGCTTAGGTGCTGGCGCTTATGTATGTGGCGAAGAAACATCGCTCATGGAAAGCTTGGAAGGCAAGCGCGGCTTGGTACGTTTCAAGCCACCTTTGCCAGCGATCAAAGGCTTGTTTGGACAACCGACTGTCGTCAACAACGTCATTTCGTTAGCGTCTGTGCCTATCATCTTAGACAAAGGCGGTGATTTCTACCGCGATTTTGGTATGGGCCGTTCAAGAGGCACATTACCTTTACAACTTGCAGGCAACTTAAAACACACTGGCTTGGTCGAATTGGCATTCGGTTTAACCTTACGCGAATTGCTCTATGATTTCGGTGGCGGTTCAGCAACTGGAAAACCGATTAAAGCCGTACAAGTAGGTGGCCCACTGGGTGCTTACCTACCAGAATCACAATTTGATACACCATTAGATTACGAAGCCTTCGCTGCTATTTGGGCTGTTTTAGGCCACGGCGGCGTAGTTGCTTTTGATGAAACCGTTGATATGGCAGTCATGGCGAAATACAGCATGGAATTTTGCGCCATTGAATCATGTGGCAAATGTACACCTTGCCGTATTGGATCAACGCGAGGCTACGAATTAATGGATGACATTATGCAAGGCCGCGAACTAGACAAAAACATACCGTTACTGCGTTCGCTTTGCGACACCCTGCTTAACGGCTCACTTTGTGCATTAGGCGGCATGACTCCCTACCCTGTGCTAAGTGCCTTAAACCACTTCCCTGAAGATTTCGGAATTGGTCAAACAAACAGCACTGAAACCAACGCAGCTTGATAACCATTTCGAGGTAATCACCATGTCCATGAATAAAGAACAAGATTTCGGTACCCCAGCCAGCCCAGCCACTACCAATGTCACCTTAGAAATTGATGGCTTTAAGGTAACCGCGCCTGTTGGCACATCCATCATGCGCGCGGCGGCAAGCATAGGCATCGATATTCCTAAGCTCTGCGCCACCGATAGCATCGAGCCATTTGGCTCTTGCCGCTTATGTTTAGTACAAATCGAAGGTGGACGTGGTATGCCCGCTTCCTGCACCACACCGGTTGCAGAAGGCATCAAAGTCACTACCCAAAACCCTAGGCTGGCTGAAGTACGTCGCGGTGTAATGGAACTTTACATTTCCGATCATCCATTAGACTGCTTAACTTGCTCCGCCAATGGTGATTGTGAATTACAAGACATGGCTGGTGCAGTAGGTTTACGCCAAGTGCGTTACAACCCTGTTGAAACCCATTTAGATGCCGTCAAAGATGAAAGCAACCCATATTTCACTTTTGATCCCAGCAAATGTATCGTCTGCTCACGTTGTGTCCGCGCTTGCGAAGAAACCCAAGGCACATTTGCATTGACCATTGACGGTCGCGGCTTTGATTCCAAAGTATCCCCAGGACAAAATGAAGCTTTCATGTCTTCGGAATGCGTTTCTTGCGGTGCTTGCGTACAAGCCTGCCCGACAGCAACGCTGATGGAAAAATCCGTCATTGATAATGGTCAACCAGAACACGCCATTATCACTACTTGCGCTTATTGCGGCGTAGGCTGTTCATTCCGCGCGGAAATGAAAGGCGAACAAGTAATCCGCATGGTGCCAAATAAAGACGGCAAAGCCAACCACGGACACTCTTGTGTTAAAGGCCGTTTTGCTTTCGGTTACGCAACCCATAAAGACCGCATTACTAAACCGATGATCCGCGCCAGCATTAAAGATGCTTGGCAAGAAGTTAGCTGGGAAGAAGCCATTAATCATGCGGCATCTGAAATGAAACGTATCCAAGCCAAATATGGCAAAGATTCAATTGGCGGCATCACTTCATCACGTTGCACCAACGAAGAAACCTATCTGGTACAAAAATTAATCCGTGCGGGCTTCGGCAACAACAACGTCGACACCTGCGCCCGCGTTTGCCACTCACCAACTGGCTACGGTTTAAAACAAACTTTTGGTGAATCCTCCGGTACCCAAGATTTCGATTCTGTTATGCAATCTGATGTCATCATGGTCATCGGCGCAAACCCAACAGACGGGCATCCTGTGTTTGGTTCACACATGAAAAAACGTCTGCGCCAAGGTGCAAAATTAATTGTTGTCGATCCACGTGAGATTGATCTGGTAAAAAACAGCCCACACGTAACAGCTGACTACCATCTGAAATTACGCCCTAGCACTAACGTCGCTTTAATTAATGCCATAGGCCATGTGATCGTTACTGAAAACCTGACTGACGAAGCATTCGCCAATGAACGTTGCGACGTAGCATCTTTCACTAAATGGAAAACTTTCATTGCTGATCCGCGCCATGCGCCGGAAGCGACCGAAGCAATCACAGGTGTTCCTGCCGCTGACATACGCGCCGCCGCAAGACTTTATGCAACCGCCAAAAACGGTGCAATCTATTACGGCTTAGGCGTAACCGAACACAGCCAAGGTTCAACCATGGTTATTGGTATTGCTAATATCGCAATGGCAACAGGCAACTTAGGCCGCGTCGGTGTAGGTGTAAATCCATTGCGCGGTCAAAATAACGTGCAAGGCTCATGCGATATGGGTTCATTCCCGCATGAATACCCTGGTTACCGCCACGTTTCCAACCCACAAACCCACAAACTTTTTGAGAACGCATGGCAAGCTGAGCTGAGCTTAAATCCAGGTCTGCGTATCCCTAACATGTTTGATTCTGCACTTGATAGCAGTTTTATGGGTATTTACGTTGAAGGCGAAGACATCGCCCAATCTGATCCAGACATCAAACATGTCCACGCGGCATTGCGTGCGATGGAATGCGTTATCGTCCAAGATATATTCCTGAACGAAACCGCAAAATTTGCCCACGTATTTTTACCGGGTGCATCGTTCTTAGAAAAAGACGGCACTTTCACCAACGCCGAACGCCGTATATCGCCCGTTCGTAAAGTGATGAAACCACTAGCTGGCTACCAAGATTGGGAAGTTACCCAAATGCTATCCAATGCCATGGGTTATCCGATGAATTACCAACATCCATCAGAAATCATGGATGAAATTGCCAGACTGACACCGACTTTCCACGGCGTCAGCTACGAGAAAATCGATCAACTGGGCAGTATCCAATGGCCTTGTAACGATGCCACTCCAGAAGGCACGCCAATTATGCACGAGCAAGAGTTCATGCGTGACAATGGCAAAGGCTTGTTTATGTTGACTGATTACGTCGCCACACAAGAAAAAATCACCCCGATGTTCCCGTTGATTTTGACTACAGGCCGTATCTTGTCGCAATACAATGTTGGCGCACAAACCCGCCGCACTGAAAACAACGCTTGGCATCAAGAAGACCGCTTAGAAATCCACCCGCACGATGCAGAAGACCGTGGCATCAACAGTGATGATTGGGTTGGTATTAAGAGCCGTGCCGGAGAAACAGTATTACGGGCATTGATTACAGACCGCGTCCAACCTGGCGTGGTTTATACCACTTTCCATTTCCCAGAATCTGGTGCCAACGTCATCACCACCGACAACTCCGACTGGGCCACCAACTGCCCTGAGTATAAAGTGACCGCTGTGCAAGTGACAAAAGTCACACATACTTCGCAATGGCAACAAGACTACTTAGCGTTCTCTGAACAGCAATTGGAGTTTTTGGAGCAAGGCTTGAATGGCTAATGCCGATGCCGCGATGCAATCGCTGGCTTTGGATTTAGGTTGGCCTAGTTATCAGCAAAGCACTGTCGAACGTTGGCAACAAGGCCAATGTTCGATAGAGCAAGACTACATAGCCGAAGAAGTCCCCGTATCGTTAATTTATAACGGCATACCCCATGTCGTCATGTTGGCGACACCAACCAATTTGGAAGATTTTGCCTTAGGTTTCAGCATCACCGAAGGCATTATCGGCACAGCCCAAGAATTGTTGTCCACCCGGATTTACAACCGCTCTAACGGCATTGAAGTGCAATTGAAAATTCCTGATTACCGCTTTCAATGCCTAGCCGACAAAGGCCGTAATTTAACGGGGCGCACGGGTTGCGGATTGTGCGGAGCCAGCACCTTAAAACAAGCGATTCGGCAACCAAATCCAGTACATGGGGATTTACAGGTCAATGCCGACGAGTTGGTTACTGCTTTGAATGACATCCGCCAACAGCAACGTATTAACAAACTCACAGGCTCGGTACATGCCGCCGCTTGGGTTGTACCCGGAACAGGCATAGTTTCCGTGCGTGAAGATGTCGGCAGGCACAATGCCTTGGACAAACTCATTGGCTCTTTATTGCGGACAGGAAAAAAGCCAAACACGGGCTTTATTATCGTTACTAGCCGCGCCAGTTATGAAATGGTGCAAAAAGCCGCATTCATCGGCGTTAATTTGCTGGCAGCAATTTCCGCCCCGACTGGTTTGGCAATACGCCTCGCCGACGAAGCTGGCGTAACCTTAGTCGGCTTTGCCCGTGCAGACCAACACGTCGTTTACACACATCCACAACGTTTAATTCATACTGTTAATTAAAAATTATGAAAATTGAAAGACTTATTAAAATGGCCAACGATATTAGCGATTTTTTTAACGCAGAAAGCGATAAGGAAATAGCGGCTGAAGGTGTAAAAAACCACATTCTGCGTGCATGGGAGCCAAGAATGCGGCAAGCAATCATTGCTTATTGCCAAGAAGGTGGTGAAGGGATGAACGAACTGGCGAAAGCCGCTGTGTTGAAATTAGCGTAAAACCAAGTTAAATCGGCAATTTAGAAAAACTTACTCAAAATTGCCATCACAATCTCAAATGTGATTAAACAGATAATAATCCACTCTTGAATAGCTGAATGCCGATGTTTTTGTTCATCGGCTAACATCTCAAACAGCTCATGGATGGTTTCCAGTTTTTTGGACAGCACCTGTGTCCGCTGGGCTATCTCCAAATATTTCGCAGTAACGCCATAATAACTTTCATATTCTGGGTATTCCCAAAAGAAATCCGGCGTATCCAGCAAATCATAATTCAGAATAATATCGCTTTTAGTCAAAAACAATTGACCCCGAATCTTAGCTATTTGGTTTCGGGTCAGTTTAATGACGCCATCTTGCGCCAAGGACTTCGGAATATAACTGGTATTGTTAATGGTGGTGATGGCGTTGGTTTCAAACGACGCTAGCTTGATAGACTGCGCCATACCGTGCGACAAGGAAAACAATAAAATCGGATCGGAAGATTCTATTTCAATATGGTCTTCAACAATGCGGGTGCTTTCGCAATCTAATGCGAAGGTAAAATGATCTTCCTCAACATTCGCCAGCGGATTTTCCGCATGGGCTAACAACAGCTGGTGTAATTTGTTCTGCTCTTCTGCGCCAATATTCCAATGGACAACCGCGCCATAGGAAAAAATCACCGACCAAGTTTGGTCATCCTCAATCATCAACGAGCCTTTGATAATCCGTATCAGCGTTGAATCTGAGATAAGCTTTGCCAATGCACCAATATCAAAGCGCTGCGCCAAACAATAAGCGGCACATTGTTTAAAGGCTATTTTTTCAGACATAAAAGACCCGTTGACGTTTAGCGGAGAACCTTATTAGCCCCAGTGATAGGGGTTTATAAATAAGCCACCAGTCTACCATACCCACTGTTGAAGCTTGGTGACATACTTAGTAGACGTCACCAGTCAACCGATTTATTCGCCAATATCCAACAACCAACCATTTTCAGCTTCGCAACTTGACGATTTCGCCGACACTTTAATATTGACTCTCGCCATAGTGGCTTTCAAGTCTGGTGGCAATTTGGCTTTTATCAGATAAAAAGGATCTTTGAATTCGGCATCAAATTCAACTGGCGTACCTTTAACCGTCAGGCGGATTTGATCGGGTGAGTGGATATTTTGCGCCACAAAGGAAAATTCAGATTGCGGAGCGATTTTTGATAAGTGGGGCGGGGTAAATTTACTCAGATGGGCTTTTATGCAACCAGTGCCACCAGATGCGCCGCCTGTGCCACCGCCATGTCCGCTATGATGTTCGGCGGCGTTAACCGACACGCTGACGAAGAAGAAAGATACTAAAAGTAATGGTTTTATTTTCATAAAATAGCCTCGAATTTATTGTTTTTATTCTATTTTCAAAACACCGATACAACGGCGTTTGCCACAGGACTAGCTGCTAGCAGGCGATAACTATAACGAGTTTGCTAAAAAAATCCAGACTAATCTAGTCGGGCTTTTCGCTGGTAAACAACAGATGCGCCATTTTGTTGGCCTTGGTTTTTAAGTAATCAACATTATCGTGATGGGCGACAATTTCCACAGGAATGCGGTCAACCACGTTAATCCCAAGCTGTTTTAAGCCATCAATTTTTTTAGGATTATTGGTGATTAAACGGATGGATTGGACTTGCAGATTCTCTAAAATCAAAGCGGCGATGTCATATTCCCTTTCATCTGCCAGATAACCAAGTTGGATATTAGCATCAACAGTATCCAAACCTTGGTCTTGCAAATTATAGGCTTGGAGCTTTTTTAACAAGCCAATGCCACGGCCTTCTTGGCGTAAATAAATCAACACGCCAAAGCCCGCTTCATTAATCATCCGCATCGCCATATCCAACTGTTCGCCACAGTCGCAACGGCGCGAGCCTAAAACATCACCAGTAAAACATTCGGAATGGATGCGGACTGGCACATTGTCTTTGCCAATCACATCACCTTTAACCAAGGCAATATGCTCCTTGTTGTCTTCGGTATTGCTGAAAAAATGCAGGATGAATTGACCGTGTTTGGTCGGGATAGGAGTTTGTACGAGATTTTCTACTTGTAACTTCACGTCGATAATTTTCTAAAATGCGCGGCTTTTATGCCATTGCCATAAGTTAAGCTTCCAGCTGTTTAGCTGGGGCAATCTTAAAAACACTGGGCTACATACCTAAAAATAAATAGCTCAAAATAATTGCGGAGACAGACCCCACCAATTTAACCCGCCCCAGCAGGGTCAGGCTATACCAATACATATAAGCGCGAACCTTATTGACTTCCAACATCACCACAAACCAATCCACCAAGCGCCTATAAAGGCGTGGTAGTTTTAATGCCAAGCGATAGCCGACAAAAGACAGGCACGCCATAATGATGTAGAAAACGATAATTTGGGTATCGTGCAATTCCGTTTCAAAGAAGTGTTCAATAACATGATCCAGCGCAGATTCAACCCACTCAAAGACCACATGCAACATTTCAATGATTGATTCCAAAATGAAATGGAAGCCTTCTGCTATAAGCTCCAAAATCACATCTGGAATCAGGATGGCAACAATAACGCCAGCTATCGCCAATCCGTTGACAATTTTTTTATAAGTCAGTGAATTCATGGATTATTCGACACTTAATAGTTCAATTTGCCATTGTTGCAGCGAGTATAAAGGATAAGCCCTGCACTGTACATGCAAGGCCGTACCGCTATCTCATATTGGCTTTAGCCGACCCATACCCTAGCGTTTCTAAACAACTGCATCCAAGCGCCGTATTCACTCCAATCGTTTGGATGCCAAGAATTTTGCAAGGATTTAAAACAGCGCTCAGGATGCGGCATCATAATGGTAAAGCGTCCATCCTGCGTGGTTAAGCCAGTGATGCCCAAGGGCGAGCCATTTGGATTCGCAGGGAATGCCGTGGTTTTGTTGCCGTAATTATCAACATACGCCAAGGCCACCAAATTATTTGTCAACACCGTTTGCAGATCATCAGCAAACACCGCCCGGCCTTCACCATGCGCCACCACAATAGGCATCCGTGAACCCGCCATACCCGCCAACAAAATCGACGGCGACTGCTGTACTTCCACCATTGCCACTCGCGCCTCAAATTGTTCTGACTGGTTACGCATAAAGCGCGGCCACTGTTCAGCGCCAGGGATTAATTCCTTCAGTTGCGATAACATTTGGCAACCGTTACAGACACCTAAAGCAAAACTGTCAGTACGCTGGAAGAACGCGGCAAACTCATCGCGGGCGCGGCTGTTGAAAAGTATCGATTTTGCCCAACCGCCGCCTGCGCCCAATACGTCGCCGTAGGAAAAACCGCCGCAAGCAACAATACCTTTGAACGCCGACAAACTGACCCGGCCTTCCATAATGTCACTGCTATGTACGTCGATTGCAGTAAAACCCGCCCGATCAAAAGCCGCCGCCATTTCAACATGCCCATTAACGCCTTGTTCGCGCAAAATGGCGATTTTCGGTTTGCTAGCATGGATGAACGGCGCACAAATATTGTCATGGCTATTGAAGGTTAAAAACGCTTGTAAGCCTGGATCGCGGTCATCGGCAATCGCCTTAAACTGCTGTTCAGCGCATTCAGGGTTATCACGCAGGGCTTGCATCCGGTAGCTGACTTCTGACCACACAGCTTGTAATTCAGCACGCGCGGCAGTGTAAATGACGCTACCTGCATGGTTGATAGTCAGTTGTTGCCCGACCGTAGTCTTACCAATCACCTGCACGCAATCAACCAAACCATAATGGCGAAGCTGTTTGATGACTTCGGCACAATCAGTTTCCCGGACTTGCAACACCGCACCTAACTCTTCATTGAACAAAATCGCCAAGGCGTCATCACCTAAGCCGTCCAAATTCAGCTCAACCCCTACCCTGCCTGCAAACAGCATTTCACTGACTGTTGCCAGTAAACCGCCGTCGGAACGGTCATGATAGGCTAAAATTTTCGCCTGATGGTTTAAGGTTTGTATGCTTTCAAAAAAGCCTTTCAATAACGATGGATGCTCCAAATCCGGACAACGGTCGCCCAACTGCCCATAAACCTGCGCCAACACCGATCCGCCTAAACGGTTTTTACCCGCACCCAAATCCACCAAAAGCAACACGCTGCCAGCAATCGGCTGCAATTGCGGCGTTAAGGTTTTGCTAATGTCCAGCACGGGCGCAAACGCGGTGATAATTAACGATAACGGCGAAGTCATGGTTTTTTGGCTATCGCCTTCTTGCCAAACGGTTTTCATCGACAAGGAATCTTTGCCGACAGGAATAGCAATCCCCAACGCCGGACATAAATGCATACCGACCGCTTTCACGGTATCAAATAAGGCCGCATCTTCTCCCGCAGCACCTGCCGCCGCCATCCAATTGGCAGATAATTTCACCAAGTGCAAGGCATCAATCCGTGACGCAGCCAAATTGGTCAACGCCTCGCCTATCGCCATACGGCCTGAAGCGGGCGCGTTAATGACGGCAATCGGCGTGCGTTCGCCCATCGCCATCGCTTCACCAGTCAAGCCGTAAAAGCCGGAAGCAGTTACCGCAACGTCAGCAACGGGGATTTGCCACGGGCCGACCATTTGGTCGCGGGCTACTAAACCCGTCACCGAGCGGTCGCCGATATGGATCAAAAAGCTTTTGTCCGCTACCGCAGGGAAAGATAGCACCCGTTTAACCGCTTCCGCCAATTCGATGCCGTCGGTGATTAATGCTTGGGTTTTTGGGCGGACATGCTCAACTTGGCGGTGCATTTTTGGTGGTTTGCCAAACAATACCGACATCGGCAAATCCACGGGTTTATCGCCCAACCATTGGTCGCTGAGTGACAAATGCTCTTCGGCAGTGACATCGCCAATCACGGCAAACAAACAGCGTTCACGCTCGCAGAATTCGGTAAATAACGGCAAAGATTCTGGTTTGATTGCCAAGACATAACGCTCTTGGGCTTCATTACTCCAGATTTGCATCGGCGACATGCCAAGGTCGGCGCTGTTGACTTTACGCAGCTCAAAGTTACCGCCGCGTTGGCAATCATGGATGATCTCCGGCACGGCGTTGGACAAACCGCCTGCGCCAATATCGTGGATGGAAATAATCGGGGTATTTTCGCCTAAGGCGTTGCAATGGTTGATGACTTCTTGGCAACGGCGTTGCATTTCCGGATTTTCCCGCTGTACCGAGGCAAAATCCAAACTTTCGGAACTGCTGCCAGACGCTTGCGAGGACGCAGCGCCACCGCCCAAACCAATCAACATGGCTGGGCCGCCCAAAATGATAATGAGCGAGCCTTCAGGTATGGCGTGTTTTTCCACCAACATCGGGCGGATATTACCCATACCACCAGCAAGCATAATGGGTTTATGGTAGCCGCGATATTCATTGTCAGAATCGGGAACTGCTTGCTCGAAACTACGGAAATAGCCTGCCAAATTCGGCCTGCCAAATTCGTTATTGAAGGCTGCACCACCTAAAGGGCCTTCCAACATAATCGATAAAGCCGAAGCGATACGCCCTGGCTTGCCGTTGTCGGCTTCCCACGGTTGGCTAAAGCCAGGAATTTTTAAATGCGATACTGAAAAACCCGTCAAACCCGCTTTGGTTGCTGAACCCCGACCTGTGGCAGCTTCGTCGCGGATTTCCCCGCCAGAACCCGTTGCCGCACCTGGAAATGGTGAGATGGCGGTGGGGTGATTGTGGGTTTCCACTTTCATCAACAAATGCGCGGCTTCATCCACATAGCCATATTCTTGGCTTTCGGGATTACGCAAAAATACTTGAGTTGCTGATCCGGCGATGACGGCGGCATTGTCGCTGTAAGCGGACAAAATGCCGGACGGGCTGCGCTCGGCGGTATTTTTAATCATTTTAAATAACGAGCGGCCTTGCTCAACGCCATCAATTGTCCAATCGGCATTAAATATTTTGTGGCGGCAATGTTCGGAATTGGCTTGGGCAAACATCATCAATTCCACATCGGTGGGATCGCGCTGCAAGTTTTGGAAGCTTTCCAGCAGATAATCTATTTCGTCGTCTGATAATGCCAAGCCCAAATTGGTGTTGGCTTGTAATAAGGCTTCGCGGCCTTCCGCCATAATCGCCACGGTTTGCAAGCGTTGTGCTTCGTGTTGGACGAACAATGCCGGTTGCAAATCACCGATAACCACGGTTTGCATCATGCGGTCATGCAATAACGCCAGCAATTCTTTTGACGGCAGATTTCTGGTTGCCAAGGTGAATTCAATACCGCGTTCCAAGCGTTTAACTGCCGATAAACCGCAACGTCCGGCAATTTCAGTCGCCTTACTAGACCACGGGGTTTGCGTGCCAGCGCGGGGCACTACCAATAAGCGTAGGCCTTCGCTGACGATTTCTGCTGCTGAACCATAGTCCAACAAGCGGTTTAAGATGGTTAATTGGTCTTCTGGCAACTCGCCATCAACATCAACAAAGTGGATAAATTGTGCAGATAAGCCAGTGATGCTAGCGTCAAGTTCTTGCAGGCGGGCGAGCAAATTGGTAATGCGGAAGCTGGATAATGCGGCAGTTCCTGAGATTTTTATCATGGCAGTGGTCTTTAAGATTCTGTAAAAAAGGGAAACTGTTAGGCAGAGCGTGTCTATTTAATTGGCAGTGACGCCATAGGGCATCCTCTTAAGAACGCGTTTAAAAAGCGGCTATGCAGTTTTATTGCGGGGCTTTTAAAGCACGTTCTCAGATTTAACAGCAACCAGAAAAAACTTAGCTGGTTGATTATTTGGCAAAGTCGGCTTTGATGGTTTCGTGCAAAACCGTTACCAATTCCGCTGCTCCGGCATCGTTGGTGGCTTTTAGTTGGTCATCCAAAACCGTAAGTTGGGTTTGATTATTCATTTCCTGTAATTTCAAGGTGTAAGTTTTTTCGTTGCCTTGAAAGCCTTTAAAGATAAAGGCGGCTTCATCCCAAAAGGAGACGTCTTCTAATTTTTTGTCGTCGGCATCATATTTGACCGTGAATTGTTTTTCTTCGCTATTGCGGGTAATCACTTCAATAGATTTGCGGCTTAAGGCTTTATCAACCGCCCGCCACGCTTTCCCAAACGGTGTTTGGATGCGTAAGCTGGTTTGTTCGGCAGTTTTTACCAATTCGGTGACGATAATTTCGCGCTTTACAGGTGCTGACGATGATGACTCAGTCGCTTCCGGCAAGGCGGTGTTTGCGGTATCTGTAGGTGTAGCGTCTGTGAGCGCAGTGGCGGTTGCTGACGGTTTATCGGCTGGCGCATCTATCGGCGCTGCCGCCACTTCTGGGGTTTCCGGCGTGGCTATCGGCGCTTCGACTTTTGCGCTAGATGCTGGCAAGGCCAAACTTGGGGTGTTTTTTAAATCCGCTGGGATAACCAATTCGGGGATTTCGGTAGTGTATTGATATTCCTTTTCTTTATCTGGAAACCAGCTTTTTATATAGCTACAAGCAGGCAAGGCAAGAATACCTGCCAAACACACTATCCGATAAACACGCGCTGTGATGGTTTTCATGTTATTGCGCCCGCCTGACGCATTGCCGCACGTACTTGGTCAAAACAATCTTCCGTCAACCACGTTAATGGCAAGCGGATACCTTTAGCCATCAAGCCCATTTCTGCTAATGCCCATTTCACTGGAATTGGATTGGCTTGGATAAATAAATGTTTGTGTAAGGCCCTGAGTTTTTCGTCGATGGCTGTTGCGATTTCGTTATCGCCAGCCATTGCCGCCACAATCATTTCATGTACCAATTTAGGGGCAACATTGCCAGTAACGGTTATCGTGCCATTGCCACCGAGTAAACAAAATTCGCGGCTAGTGGCATCGTCGCCGGTATAAATGGCGAAATCTTCACCCGCCAACTCACGGATTTTTTGCACCCGGGACAAATCACCGGTGGCTTCTTTAACGCCGACGATATTACTCAGCTTGGCTAAACGGCCTACGGTTTCTGGCAGCATATCGCAAGCGGTACGGCCTGGCACGTTATAGAGGATTTGCGGAATAGCTACCGCATCGTTAATGGCTTGATAATGCAGGAACAAGCCTTCTTGAGTCGGCTTATTATAATAAGGTGTAACAATCAAACAGGCATCTGCACCCGCTTGCTGGGCGCGACGGGTAAGGTTTATCGCTTCTTTAGTGGAATTAGAACCCGTGCCTGCGATAACCGGAATTTTGCCTTCCGCGTAGTCAACCACGGCCTTAATGACATCACAGTGTTCTTCTTCGTCCAGCGTTGCCGATTCGCCCGTAGTACCAACAGCAACCAAGGCATCAGTGCCTTGCTCGATATGGAAACGCACCAATCTTTGCAGGCTTTCCTTATCTACAGCACCGCTTCCGTCCATCGGTGTCACTAACGCTACGATACTACCTTGAATCATGAAATCTCTCGAACAGAATGCTATGGCTATAAAAACTGACCATTATAACAAGCAAATATGGCGAGTAAGCAATTTAAAAACCCAATCGCAAGCCAACTGCGAATAATTTGCCCAAAAAATAATACGCTAAGTAATTCTGCAATAAGGTTGCGCGGTTAAAACGGGGAGTCAGATAAAACAGCGGGAATCAGCCAATCGCCAAATTAACTCTTCACCACACCCGCCAATACCGCCATATGCGCCAATTCTGCCAGGTTTGATACTTGCAGCTTGCTTTTAATCTGCGTGCCGTAATTGGCGACGGTTTTTTGCCCCAAACACAATTCCTCAGCGATTTTTTGCACCGTCAAACCCTTAGCCAATAAGCGCAAAACATCAAACTCACGCGGCGATAAAGTCGCAATAATCGTTTGATAATCAATTTGTTGATCGTGCTGTGGCAGCGATTTTAGCAAACCCTGCTCAATGTATGTGCCATCTGCCGCCAACGCATGGATGGCATCTACCAAAATAGCAGGGGCAGAATTTTTAGTGATATAGCCTTGCGCGCCAGCGCTCATGGCATGATGCACATAAACCTGCTCATCATGGACACTAAACACCAAAACCTTAGCGTCTTGATGACGACTTATCACCCGGCGGATAGTTTCCAAACCACCAATACCCGGCATCGACAAATCCATCACCACCACATCCGGTTGCCACTGCTGATACAACTGGCAAACCGCCTCGCCACGTTCCGCTTCAGCAACAACCTCGATGCCATCCGAAGCCGCCAATAACATCCGGAAACCCGCCCTAACAACGGCGTGATCATCAACCAAAATAACTTTAATCGCTTTATTCATCATAATTATTTATTTTTGTTTCTAAAACAGCCCTTGAACAACATCAGTTAAGAATCCAAAAAGCAATTTTTAGATGCCACATTACCTCGCTGTAGCTTGCAAAATTAAAAGCACTTGCCCGACAAAAACCACTGCCGCCGCTTTCTGCACCTTTTACCGTATGTTACTATCTAGCCCATGAATTGCAGCCACCAGTTTTTATTAATTTTAAAGGAGTTACCTATGCAACAACGATCAAAAGCCCTGCTACTTGCCGCGTCTTTACTACTATTGTCTTCTTACGATGCCAGCGCATCCAGTTATGCCTCACGCTTAGGCGGCAAACTCGGTAATGGCATCGCTAACGTGTCCACCGGATTTTTAGAAATCCCCAAAACCATACGCGCCACCAACCGCACCGAAGGCCCAGCTTATGCCGCAACCGCAGGCTTTATGACTGGCATGGTACACATGTTAGGGCGCACACTTTCCGGTGCTTACGACTTGGCTACTTTCATGATTCCAACCAAACCGATAGTAGACCCCGATTACGTTTGGCAAAATTTTGATAAAGAAACCACTTACCGCTCCACTTGGCAATTACGCTAGACCAAAAAAAACGCGATGCCTTTCAGCATCGCGTTTTATCAAGCCCGCAACAACGTAAAAATTAATCGTCGCGACCAAACACACCCAATATTTGCAACAAGCTCAAAAACAAGTTGTAAATAGTCACATACAAATTCACTGTCGCCAGAATGTAATTGGTTTCACCACCGTTAACCATCGCGCTGGTTTGGAACAAAATCATCCCCGCCATCAGCATGATAAACATCGCAGAAACCGCCAAAGACAAGGCTGGAATAGCGAAAACCATCGCGCCAATACCTGCCAAAAAAGCTACCAAAACGCCAACCATTAAAAATCCGCCCAAAAAGCTGAAATCTTTACGGCTAGTTAAGGCATAAGCAGACAAGCCTAAGAAAATCACCCCAGTACCACCCAAGGCCATCATCACCAACTCCGTGCCATTGCTTATGTTATGGATATACATAGACAAAATCGGCCCTAAAGTCATACCCATAAAGCCAGTCAAGGCGAATACACTGACAATGCCCCACACGCTATTGCTGAGTTTTTGGGTTAAAAACAGCAAACCAAAATAACCCACCATGGTGATAAGCATCCCAGGATGCGGCAAGTTTAAAAGCATCGACAAACCCGCAGTAAACGCACTAAACAGCAGTGTCATCGACAACAACATATAAGTATTTCTCAACAACTTATTAGTCGTCAAAATACCCGCTTCTGATTTTTGTAAAACAATATTCGATTTCATAGTAGATTCCTCAAACGTTAATTAACGGCACTAAGACTACGGAACGGTACTGGCGTTCAATGCCAGCAAACCCTTCTGACACTATACTCGCTGAGCCAATATCCGGCAAATCGGCTAAATATAAAATTTGCTTATTGCCGATGATAATATCTTTCAGTTTTTAAGCGGAAAGCGATAGTTAAGGACTTGTTTACTTTATTGCTGGAGTAAAAAACATGTTTTTTATTCCTAATACCAACTGACGTTACGCAGTAACGCGCCATTCTCCCGTTTGCCGCGTCGAGCACCACAGTATTTGTCGGGGATAGCCCGAAGCACCCAAGGGCATAAAGGGTAGGAAGCCCATTCTGCCGTCCCCCAACAAATACCCCACTGGGCACAAGTGCGAGGAGCGCAAGACATAAGCGGTAATCGGGCCGCCTTTTCTTTGGCTACTTTCTTTTGGTCGAAAAATGCTCCTGCATTTTCGGCATTCGCCACATCCTTGTGGCTTGCGGCGCAAAAGAAAGTAGCTCGCCTTCGGGTCATGAGTATCTACACAAGTCTAAAAGCTCCTTCTCCCTCTGGGAGAAGGTTGGAATGAAGGGCTTTAAATGCTTGATTTTATTACCCTCACCCCAACCCTCTCCCAAAGGGAGAGGGAGTTAAGTCACAATGTAACCTTATGTTTTTATTATGTTTAATACTTGTATAGATACCTATGCCTTCGGGTGCGAGAACCCGATTAAAAAAAATGTCGCGATAGCGACTCATCATTATTTGTTTTTTATCGTAGGAAATGTCTGCATAACATCAGATACCAAGATACACACAACGCACCTACAAGCTAATAATTAGCACTAGACAAATCCAAACAAATAATTTAAAAACACCTCTTCCATCCGCTAACAAAAAACGTTAGCTTGCTGGTATTAGGCGTGTTTAATTTTTTTCATACTTTATTTGTCCTTGGAGTGTTTATGAGATGCTTTGCCCCCCCCGAATTTACCCAAAACTAAAGCTGGCTAGTGCGGTTTTAGCGTTAATCAGTTCTGGTGCTTCTGCTGGAACGCTATCTTTTAGCCCGCATGTGAATTATCTAGCCAACGGTCAAGACGAAGTACCCGCCGTGTCAATGGCGGATGTCAATAAAGATGGCATTACTGACTTGCTCAGCGTTAATTCTGATACCTCATCTGTAAGCGTTTTGCTCGGTAAAGGTAATGGCACATTCAATAGCCAAGTTTCTTATCCTACAGGGAATTCTCCTTTTGACATTGTCGTAGGTGACTTCAACAAAGACGGCAAGCTGGATTTGGCGACAACAAATAGTCACTCAAACACTCTAAGTGTGTTAACAGGCAAAGGCGACGGCGTTTTCAATGCTGCTGTTGATTATCCAGTGGGTTCAAATCCTAATGGCATCGCATTGGGTGATGTCAATGGTGATGGCATACCCGATCTGGCAACGGCAAATTCCGGAGCTAATACAGTCAGCGTGTTGATAGGCAACAGCCTAGGCGGCTTTAATACCAAGGTGGACTATAGCGTTGGTGCAAACCCAAGGGATATTGCCTTAGCCGATGTCAACAGAGACGGCAAACCAGATTTGGTTACGACTAACCAAGATACCGATACTGTCAGCGTATTATTGGGCAAAACCGATGGCACTTTTAAAACTAAAGTGGATTATGCGACTGGCTCTTCCCCAATTGCTGTGAACATTGCTGATAAAACCTTAGACGGCAAGCCGGACATTTTGGTGCTTAATCAATTTGACAACACCGTTAGTTTGCTGAAGGGTAAAGGCAATGGCGCTTTTTATGCCAAGGTTGATTATGTGACGGATACAATTTTTACCTATAGCTTTGCCAGTGGCGACTTAGACAGTGACGGTAAGCTTGACTTGGCAATTGCAGATGTTCTTTCCACTAGAGCAGCTGTCTTGAAGGGCACAGGCAGCGGTTTCAATGCTTCAGTTGGATTTGGAACAGCTGACTTACCGGAGTCTGTCGCCATCGGCGATCTCAACCGCGATGGTAAGCCGGACATCATTACCGGTAATATAGCTAATTCGTCAGGTTGTATTGATGTTCCTTCTACCTGTAATCCGGACGTTGTTTATAGCAACATCAGCGTCCTGCTCAATACCACCAGCTTTGCGCCGATTGGCAAGTTTAAGCCAAAAGTGGATTACGCCACCACTGCCGCAGGTAATAGTGGTATTGCCAATGCCGATGTTAACAACGATGGCAAAGCAGATTTGATTGTGGCGAATAAGGATGCAAATACCGTTAGCCTATTTTTGGGGATCGGGAATGGTACATTTAAGCCCAAAGTCGATTATGCAACCGGATCAAGCCCATATAAACCGTCTGTAACCGACCTAAATAGGGACGGGAAAGCGGACATAGTCGTGGCAAACAGCACTGCAAAAACAGTCAGTATCTTGCTGGGTAATGGCAACGGCACTTTCAAAGCCAAAATCGATTATCAAACCGGAAATACCCCTCGTGATATTGCTATTGCAGATGTCAATGGTGATGGCAAACCAGATTTGATAAGCGCAAACGCAGCTAGCAACTCTGTTAGCATTTTACTAGCTAACGGCGATGGCAGCTTTCAAGCCAAAGTGGATTATGCAACAAACAAAGCACCAAATTCAGTGGCTGTCGCCGACATCAATGGCGACGGCAAGACTGATATTGCTATCGCTAACCTTTTCACAAGCTTAGGAAGTGTCCTGCTAGGCAATGGCGATGGCAAATTCCAAGCGAAGGTCGATTATTCGGTTGGCTCACAACCTATAAGTGTGGCACTGGCGGATGTTAATGGTGACAGTAAGCCGGATTTGATTACCAGTTCCAATTCAAAAAGCACGCTTAGTGTTTTGCTAGGTAAGGGCGACGGCACTTTTAATGCTAAAACCGACTATACAACAGGCTCAACTCCTGCCCAGGTTGCTGTGGGAGATATTAATGGTGATGGTAAACTTGACTTGGTAACAGCAAACAAAAACGCCGATACCCTAAGCGTATTAACGGGTAACGGCGACGGTACGTTTGCTGCCAAAACTGATTATCCCAGCGACACAAATCCTAACGGTGTTGTTATAAAAGATTTCAACCGCGACGGCAAACCCGATTTAGCGACTATAAGCTCTACAAGTCCGACTGTCAGCGTGTTATTGAACGGCGCAAGATAACGTTTTTTACACCACTTAAGCTGTAATTTAAGAGCGGAACTCGATTTTAAACGAGTTCCGCTTTTTTTTGCTTCCCGTTACACTTGAAGCTATGGCTTACTAGACGTGGTTACCAAGCACGAACTTGTTAACCAGCAAAGATAAAATTTGCTTATTGCTGATGATAAGACCTTTCAGGTTTTAAAAACCTGAAAGGTCTGGATGACAAGCTGTTTTTGGCTGACAAACTCCGATATTTATGACGTTGCTATAAACAAATAACAACCGAAAGCTGCATAAAATTTTAAACATATCAGCTAAAGCACTTCGAAAGATGACTATACTACTTAGATTCTAGGCAGCAGGTAATAAGGCTTTGACATAAATAGTTGAACCAAGCGATTTACTCAAGCAACCATAAAACCCCAAAAATAGAGCTGATTTTTATTGGTATCTGTAAGATAATATAGGGTTTATTATAAAAATAATTACCAAGGTAAATAAAAATATGGAGAAGCAGCATAGTTTTACGCGCGAGGAACTTTTAATGTCCGGCAGAGGAGAGCTCTACGGCCCTAAAAACGCGCAATTGCCATTACCCAATATGCTCATGATGGATCGTATTACCCTGATTACCGACGAAGGTGGGTTATATGGTAAGGGTGAAATTATTGCTGAGCTGGATATTACCCCTGACTTGTGGTTCTTCGCTTGCCACTTTCAAGGTGATCCGGTTATGCCTGGCTGCTTAGGTTTGGATGCCATGTGGCAGCTGGTTGGTTTTTATTTATGTTGGCTAGGCGGACCAGGCAAAGGCCGCGCATTAGGCGTTGGCGAAGTTAAATTTACTGGTCAAGTTTTGCCCACTGCCAAAAAAGTCATTTACCGTATCCAATTAAAACGGGTAATTATGCGTAAATTGGTTATGGGCATTGCCGACGCCACGATGGAAGTCGACGGTAAAGTTATTTATGAAGCAACCGATTTACGGGTTGGATTATTTACTTCTACAGAAGATTTCTAGGTACATATATGAAAAGAGTCGTAGTTACTGGTTTAGGCATTGTTTCCAGCATTGGCAATAATCAAGCGGAAGTTATTGAATCATTACGGGAAGGTCGATCTGGCATTGTTTTCGCAGAAACCTATAAAGAACTGGGTTTCCGCAGCCAAGTTCATGGCGCAATTAACATCGATTTAGACGCGGTAATTGACCGAAAAATCAAACGCTTTATGGGCGATGGCGCTGCCTTTAATTACATCGCCATGCAACAGGCCATAGACGATGCTGGCTTAGAAGAATCAGACATATCTGACTTTAGGACTGGCTTGGTGATGGGCTCAGGTGGCCCATCCACTTCCAACCTAGTAGAAGCAGCGGATATTCTCAGAGAAAAAGGCGTGAAACAAGTCGGCCCTTATCGCGTGCCGAGAGCCATGTCCAGCACCAACACCGCTTGTTTGGCGACACCTTTCAAAATCAAAGGCGTCAACTACTCAATAACATCCGCCTGCGCCACCAGCGCGCATTGTATCGGACATGCAATGGAGCTCATCCAAATGGGCAAACAAGATATAGTCTTTGCAGGCGGCGGCGAAGAAGTCCATTGGACGATGTCCGTGCTATTCGATGCCATGGGAGCCATGTCCTCCAAATACAACGACACCCCTACCGCCGCATCACGCCCTTACGATGCCACCCGCGACGGCTTTGTTATTTCTGGCGGCGGCGGTGTTTTGGTTATTGAAGAACTGGAACATGCCAAAGCCCGTGGCGCAAAAATTTATGCCGAATTGACAGGCTATGGCGCAACCTCCGATGGTTACGACATGGTACAGCCATCCGGTGAAGGCGCAGTACGCTGCATGCAGCAAGCAATGGCAACCGTCCACGACAAAATCGATTACATCAACGCCCACGGTACAGGCACGCCAGTTGGCGACACCAAAGAACTCGGCGCATTAAAAACCGTTTTTGCCGATACCGACATGCCGTGGATCAGCTCGACCAAATCGCTCACAGGCCACGCACTCGGTGCAGCAGGTGTTAACGAAGCCATTTATTCAATACTAATGATGTCTGAAAACTTCTTAAGCGCCTCAGCCAACATTACCGAAATTGATCCATTAGCGGAAAACCTGCCTATCGTCCGAGAACGCCAAGACAACATTCGTTTAAACACCGTCATGTCCAATAGCTTCGGCTTTGGCGGCACTAACGCCACATTAATATTCCAACGCTACAACGGCTAAAGCCCTTAAAGCCTTATTCAGGAGCGGCAAAAACCGCTCCTGCCCTCCCCTTTCAACACAGACTTGCCCATGTCGGATTTAAGCCAAAAATCCAGAACCCAATTTAATAAACTGCAAAAACGCCTACGCCATTATGTTGGCGACGCTATCGCCGATTACAACATGATCGAAGAAGGCGATAAAGTCATGGTATGCCTATCCGGCGGCAAAGACTCTTACACCTTATTAGATGTACTGGTAAATTTACAAAAAACCGCGCCCGTCAATTTTGAATTGCTCGCCGTCAACCTAGACCAAAAGCAACCCGGATTTCCTGAGCATGTCCTGCCTGCTTATCTTGAATCCATCGGCGTGCCTTACCACATCATTGAAAAAGACACCTACAGCGTCGTCAAACGGGTTATCCCTGAAGGCCAAACCACCTGCGGATTATGCTCACGTTTACGCCGTGGCACTTTGTATGGCTTTGCCGAAGCCAACAACATCACCAAAATCGCATTAGGCCATCACCGTGACGACATACTGGAAACCTTTTTCCTGAATATTTTTTATGGTGGCAAATTAAAAGCCATGCCGCCAAAACTCCTCAGTGATGACAAAAAAAACATCATCATCCGCCCGCTTGCTTACTGCCGCGAAAAAGACATCGCCCGTTTTGCCGCATTTAAAGACTTCCCCATCATCCCCTGCAACCTTTGCGGCTCGCAAGAAAACCTGCAACGGCAAGCCATGAAAATGATGTTAAAAACTTGGGATAAACAATTCCCCGGACGACTAGAAACCATTTTCACCAGCTTAAAAAACGTTGCCCCATCGCAACTGGCAGACAGCAACTTATTTGACTTCATCAACTTACAAGTTAACCGTGAAAGCAGCTCAGAACCACCAAGCACACCCATTTGGACACCTGATTTAGCGATATTAGCCCAATAAAAGCTGCTATTTCACCAAGCTGATGGAACGGGCAATAACTAACTGACGTTACGCAGTAACGCGCTTTTTTCCCGTTTGCCGCGTCGAGCACCGCAGCATTTGTCGGGAACAGCCCGAAGGGGTGCGGCATGGATGCCGCACGGCGGCAAAGGGGCAGGAAGCCCCTTTTGCCGCCCCCCGACAAATGCGAGGAGCGCAAGACATCAGCGGCGATCGGGCCGCCTTTTCTTTGGCTACTTGCTTTTGGCGGCGCAAAAGAAAGTAGCTCGCCTTCGGGTGCGAGAACCCGATTTAATAAACATCGCGTTAGCGATTCATTATTTTTTATTTCCGTCTCACAAAATGAGAGTGCGTAACATCAGTAACTAACACACGTCCAAAGCGCACTAACCAACCAACTAGGAGATTGCCCATGAAAAATTATCTTTGGTGTTTTTGCCTGCTTTTGTCCGCGTGTTCAAACTTACCGCCTGCAATTGAAGATGCCCCACTCTACAATCTTGGCTATCAAGAAGCCTTAACCAGCACCGCCAACTTCAAAAACGCCCCTGTGCGCTGGGGCGGTGTGATTGTTGAAGTTGAAAATGAACAAAACGCCAGCTATTTACAAGTTTTATTCTACCCACTGAGCAGTTTCGGCAGGCCACAAATTGACGAAGCCAACCAAGGCCGATTCGTCATAAAAAGCACAGAATTCCTTGATCCCGCCATCTACACCAAAAACACCTCGATTACCGTCGCCGGCACCCTAGCGGGTGATATTGAACGCACCATCGGCAAAAAAACCTTACGGCTGCCGTTAATAACCCCAAGCCACCCTATCCACTTATGGCCTACCCAATTGGAAAGCCAATACAACCGTGGCAGCATCGGTTTTGGTTACGGCGTCAACAGCTTTGGTGTTTATCCTTACATGTACCAACCCTACTACCGCCCCTTTATGAGCTATCCAAGAGGCTGGTAATTTACATATGTAGGATGGGCTGACGACAGGAAGCCCATCACTGCATGGTTAAAATTAGTAAGCTGTAACAGCCTTAATCCCCTTTTCTAAAATACCTACTTAGGCGCAAATACCAGCAAATACCCATTATGGTCAGACACCCGCCCATAATCGCCTTCCGTAAACAACACCCTTGCCGACACCGCCTTTAACTCGCTGCCTTTATTCATAAAAACATAATCAATCCGGTAATCATCGGCGTTATAGCTTTGCCAATAAGGGTCTTGTTGACGAAAATTCTGCTCCGCCAACTGATTGCCATTAGCCGCCAGAAATTGGTCATCATACCGCCCACCCGCCACAGCCAAACGGTAACCCGGCGAGCCGACCGCAACATTAAAATCCCCACACAACAAAGTTGCATTGACATGTGCGCCGTGTTTTTCTGCCGCCCATGCTTGCAACCGTTGGAACTGTCCGGCAAAACCATCTTCCCACCAACTTAAATGCGCGGAAAACACATTTACCGCCCCCAAAAATGGCACCGTAATTTCTGCCATCACCACCTTGCGGGAATGGATACTGAAAGCATCGTGGCTATCGGAAACATAGCGGGCATCATGGTTGCACATGGGATAACGGCTTAAAATGGCAACGCCTTCCCGATAGCGGTCAAAGCCCAGATGCGACCAATCGGTGTGGATATAGAATGGCGTTGGCAAACGCTCATTAATAATCCGTGCCGCGTTAGATTGCCAATCGCCGTTGCCGTTATTCCACAACTCCGCCACTTCCTGCAAACACACCATATCCACATCCAGCTCATTAATAGCCTTGGCAATCTGGTTAAATTTTTCATCTTGATTCGCTTCTTGATAACAATGCAAATTCAAAATCATCAGGCTTAGCGGCTTGCGTGCATAACAATAATTATTGCCCGCATTGTTATCCCAAAAAACTTGCCCAGCGCATTCGTAACTGATGCTGTATTCCAGCGTAAATGCCTTGCCAACCCGTAACCACGCCTGCCAAATCTGCACACCATATTGGTTGGGGTTTCTGGCATTACTGAGCGCGGTTTTATCCCAATAATTGCGGCGAAAATGGCAAGCCGTGATTTTACTGTGCCGCCAATTGTCGGTAGTCCAATGCAAATTAACCTTATCAACAGCCAATTTGGCATTCACGGCGATAGTGACGGGGATAAATTTTTGCTGATCTTGCAAGCGGCTAGTAAAAGCCAGATGCTGGATGGCTTGGTTTTGGGCAAGCAGAACCCCAGAATCCGCTTGGCTAAGATAGTTATTGCCTTGCTGATTGTCCCAATACTCACCGCCCAACACCCGATAACGCAAACCAAATTGGATATTACCCGGCAACGATTGCGCCGGACTAGCAAGGCAATGACACTCTGCCAACCAATACTCGCCACCATCCTGCGCGTTAGCATGAAACTGCGCCGATAAACCCTGCCACCGCCCATCCTCACCAGCCCAAAACACCTCCACCTGTTTCTCATAGCTAAGATTTTCCACCCACATAAAAAACCTTAATGTTTGCTGCTGGGTTTTATTTTTTCGGCTAATACTATTTTCTATATAAAGCAGGCGGATTTGAGCCATGATGGTATCCAGTTGTTCTGTTGAAAGCGTAGCTCGTATTCCGCAAGTGCCATAAGGACTACGTCCTGATAATATTTTCTAAGGAAAATGATTGCTGATGGTTAGTCTGGCATAGCGGGTTGGGGGGTGATGGCGGGCAAGGTAAAGGACGAAATATCAAGCGACAGTTTTTTTATCGTTCCCACGCTCCGCGTGGTAACGCATCCTGCAACGCTCCAGCGTTGCGTAATGCGACGCTGGAGCGTCATTACAACATTCCCACGCAGAGCATGGGAACGATCTAAAAGCCTCAATTTTTAGAAACGAAAAGGTATGCAGCGATAGCTGCATACGAGCTAAGCGCTACCAAACCCGTGGCCTAAAACCCTCGCCATTGCGGATCAGCAAATGATCCCCGCTTTGTGCGATTACAAAAAAGCCTTGTTTATAAGCATAAGCAGCGACGTTGTCGGGGATAACCATGCCCGTTACCGCGCCCATTACCCGGCTGTCGGCAAAACGGGGCAACAAGCGTTTAAGTTTTTCCAAGCGGATGACATGTTCATTGACATCATCAATGCTTAAAGTGCTTTTGCACTCAATCGCCACCACGTCATTATCGTTGACCACCAACAAATCCACTTCAATGCCTTCGCCGTTCCGCTTGGAAGACACGCCGCGATGCACCTCATGGACATCAATACCTTGCTCGCGGAACAAACGCACCGCCGCCGGACGCACCATTTCCTCGACAAAATCGCCGAGCTTATTGCCCAAACGACCGATGCTAGCGGTCATTTCTTTTATTTTTCGGTCAGTTTCTTTCATTTTTAAATCGGTTTCTTTCTGCGACTGCGCCACCTCGCGCAAAATCGCCCAAATTTCTTCTGCGGCGGCATTCATAGAAAACTCCTGATAAAAATAATTGGCAGTGGGGGTATCTTAGCATAGCGGGTTTAGGGGTGAAGACAGGCGTGGAATTCGGGCATCGAAGTCACGGAAACCCCGTATTCTTTATGCTCCAGAGGGTACGCAAGCTAAATACGGGCTAAGCGCTACCAAACCCGTGGCCTAAAATCCTCGCCATTGCGGATCAGCAAATGCTCGCCGCTTTGCGCGATCACATAAAAGCCTTGTTTATAAGCATAAGCAGCGACATTGTCGGGGATAACCATCCCCGTTACCGCACCCATCACTCGGCTGTCGGCAAAACGGGGCAACAGGCGTTTAAGTTTTTCCAAGCGGATGACATGTTCATTGACATCATCAATGCTTAAAGTGCTTTTGCACTCAATCGCCACCACATCATTATCGTTGACTACCAACAAATCCACTTCAATGCCTTCACCGTTACGCTTGGAAGACACACCGCGATGCACCTCATGGACATCAATACCTTGCTCGCGGAACAAACGCACCGCCGCCGGACGTACCATTTCCTCGACAAAATCACCTAATTTATTGCCCAATCGGCCTATGCTAGCGGTCATTTCTTTAACCTTTTTATCGGTTTCTTTCATCTTCCGGTCGGTTTCTTGCATCTTCCGGTCGGTTTCTCGCATCTGTAACGCAGTCTCCTGCACAATCCGGTCGGTTTCTTTCATTTTTAATTCAGTTTCTTTCTGCGATTGCGCCACCTCGCGCAAAATCGCCCAGATTTCTTCTGCGGCAGCATTCATGGCAAACTCCTAATAAAAACAATTGATAACGGGGATTTTAGCATAGTCGTTTTAGGCGAAAGGCGAAATATCAAGCCACTATTTTTATCGTTTATCGTTCCTATGCTCCGCGTAGTAACCCATCCTGCAACGCTCCGGCGTTGCGTAAAGCGACGCTGGAGCGTCATAGGCAGCATTCCCACGCGGAGCATGGAAACGATGTAAAACCCGTCAACACCCTTAATCCATTAGATTTCATTCGCCACAACCACCACCATCGCTTAAAATCCAGCCAGATAAATCAGCAATTCAATGGCTATCTACAATCTCATCAATTTGGAGCAATCAGCAATGGCAATTTATAACGGCACAGCAAACAACGACACATACACTGGCACAAACAGTGCCGACACCATAAACGGACTGGGTGGAAACGATACGCTCAATGGCGGGGCGGGCAACGATACTTACTTGTTTGCCAAGGGCGACGGCTATGACACTATCTACGATGCAAGTGGTAGTGCTGATATTGTCAAATTCACCAATGTCGCTTCCACCGAAGTAAGCCAGATTGTCCATTACACTAATAGCTCTTATGGAGCTGACGGCTTAATGGTCTATTACAGCAATTTGGATCAAATTTTTATCAGTAATTTCTTCACCAGCACCAACAGCATTGAAAAATTCCAATTCAGCAACGGTGTCATCTGGACTTTTGCAGACATTAAAGCCAAAGCTCTGAAAGGTACGGAAGGTGATGATAGTTTGCAGGGTTACGATGGCGAAACCAACACAATCAATGGCCTGGGTGGTAACGACTTCATCTACGGCGGCAACCTTGCCGATATCCTCGACGGCAGCACAGGCAATGATTACATCTATGGCTACGAAGGTAATGACACGTTGCTAGGCGGAGACGGCTCAGACTTAATTTACGGGGGCGATGGCGATGACCTTATCAATAGTGGCAAAGGCGATGATGGTTTCACAGGCTACTTCGACGAATCAACAAGTGGAGGCACAGGTAATGATACCTATTTGTTCGCCCTTGGTGATGGTGCTGACCATATCTACAACCGTGGTATTAGTGGCGATTTGGATATTATTAAATTTACCAATGTCGCCTCCACCGCTGTGACGAGCATTAGTCGCGGTGATTACTACCCATACGACGGTAGCGGCAGCAACGATCTGCGCCTAAGCTACGGCAGCGGCGACCAAATTACCATTTATCACCATTTCCTCGGCACTAACTACAATGGCTCTATCAAGTACAGTATCGACCAATTTCAATTCAGCGATGGCGTGGTATGGGGGCTGAGCGACATCAAGTACAAAATCCTGCAAGGCACGGCGGATGATGATTATTTGCAGGGTTACGATGGTGAAACCAATACCCTCAACAGTTTGGGTGGTAATGATACGATTATTGGCGGTAATCTTGGCGATACGCTTGATGGCGGTGCAGGTGATGATTCCATCACTGGCAATGCCGGAAACGACACCTTACGCGGCGGCACAGGTAATGACTGGCTTGATGGTGGTGATGGTGACGATATTTACCTGTTCGCGTTGGGTGATAGGCAGGATGCAATCTACGAGCTTGGTAATGGCGTAGATACGGTTAAATTCACCAATGTGGCTTCCACCGCCGTTAGCGTCCACTCCGGTGCCAACGGCCAACTAATCTTAGATTATGGCAGCGGCGACCAATTAACTATTGGCGACATTTACCGTATTGACCAATTTCAATTCAGCAACGGCGTAACTTGGAAGCTGAGCGACATCAAGTACAAAGTCCTGCAAGGCACGGCGGGTGATGATTATTTGCAGGGTTACGATGGTGAAACCAATACCCTCAACGGTTTGGGCGGCAATGACACGATCATCGGCGGAAACCTTGCCGATAACCTAGCGGGTGGTGATGGTCAGGACAGCATTGATGGGGGCGAAGGTAACGACACCATCAGCGGAGGCGCAGGCGATGATAGGGTCTACTATGATGGCCTCAATGGCGGCGGTGGTAATGACATCATTAACGGAGGCACTGGAGATGATGGAATTTCTGGCGGCACGGGTAATGACATTTTGCTAGGCGGCTCAGGATCAGACAACCTATTCGGTGGCGACGGCGATGATGTTATTAACGGCGGCACAGGCACTGATGGCATCACTTTTGATAACCCTGGCGTGGCTTATGATGGTGGGCTTAATGGCGGTGGCGGCAACGACACCTATGTGTTCGCCAAAGGGGATGGCGTTGATTACTTATTCAATGATGGCGGTGGTTTTGACATTATCCAGTTTACCGATGTTGCCCTGACCGATTTGGCTGCGATCAGCGCAATTTTTCCCTACAAGAGTAATGCAACGAACTTAGGTATCAACTACAACGGCGGCTTTATTGAAATTTACGACCATTTTGGTAGTAGATTCGCTGATGGTCTGTTCAAAATCGACCAAGTCCATTTCAGCGATGGCGCAAAACTGGACAACTTTATTGCCGACGATGGCTTTAGCGATACGTTTATAGGCACAGCGTTAAACGATGCCATTAGCGGCTTAGGTGCAGACACCATGTCCGGCGGCCTAGGCGACGACCTATACTTCGTCGATGACGCGGGCGATGTGGTCACCGAAGCGGCAAATGCCGGTAAAGACACCGTCATCAGCAGCATCAATTACACCCTCACCAACAACGTGGAAAACTTGGCCTTGCAAACCAGCGCGCAAACCGCCACAGGCAATGGCGGGGCGAATACCCTGACAGGCAGTAGTATTGCCAACACTTTATCTGGCTTGGGTGGCAATGATGTACTGAACGGCAACGGCGGTAATGATGTGTTGTTGGGCGGCGACGGTAACGACAAGCTCAACGGCGGCGCAGGTGCGGATGCCATGAGTGGCGGCGCGGGCAATGACAGTTATACCGTCGATAACATTGGCGACACGCTAACGGAATTGGCAGGTGCGGGTACTGACAGCGTTAGTAGCAGCGTGAGCTATACCTTGGCAAACGCGCTGGAAAACCTCACTTTAATTGGTTCTGCGGCAATTAACGGCACAGGCAACGCTTCAGCCAATATTTTACTTGGCAATGCCGCCAGCAATACTTTGACAGGTGGCGATGGCAACGACACCTTGAACGGTGGTGCGGGTACGGATAATTTGGTCGGCGGTTTGGGGGATGATAGCTATGTGGTTGATAACACTGGCGACACCCTAAAGGAGCTTAACGGCGAAGGTTTTGACCAAGTGGCAAGCTCGGTGAGCTTTAGCTTAGCGGATAATTTGGAAAAACTCACCCTAACGGGTACTGCGGCAAACGATGCCAACGGCAATGCCTTAAACAACACTCTAATCGGCAACACTGCCGCAAACCGTTTAAATGGCGGCTCAGGCAGCGACAGCCTAGTGGGTGGTTTGGGTAATGATACCTATGTCATCGACAACAGCGGTGATGCTATCACTGAACTGGCTGGCGAAGGCACGGACAGTATGTTGTCATCCATCAGTATTGCCGCATTGGCAACCAATGTCGAAAACCTGACCCTTACAGGCACTGGCTTGCTGGATGGCACGGGTAACGGGCTGGACAATAGCTTGCTCGGCAATGATGTCGTCAACCATTTATATGGCTTGGCAGGCAATGATTTATTAGATGGCGGCTTGGGTGCTGATAGCTTGGTTGGTGGCGCAGGTGATGATACTTATATTATCGATATCATCGGCGATGTGGTAACCGAGTTGGCTGGCGAAGGCAATGACACAGTGAACAGCGCCATCACGTATGTGATAGGCAATGAGTTGGAAAACTTGCAGCTGACCGGAACAGCCATCATCAACGCCACAGGCAACAGCTTGGAGAACCGCCTCACTGGTAATAGCGCCAATAACAAGCTGGATGGCAAAGCAGGTGCGGATGTGATGCTTGGTGGTTTGGGCAATGATAACTATATTGTCGACAATAGTGGCGACAGCGTGACCGAACTGGCAAGTGAAGGTACGGATACCATTACCAGCAGCATCGCTTGGACGCTGGGAGTCAATCTGGAAAACCTGACCTTATCCGGCACACAAGCCATCGCGGGTAATGGCAACACTTTAAATAACACCATCAAAGGTAATGCCGCCGCCAACGTCTTATTCGGCGATGCCGCTACAGACAGTTTGACAGGCGGCAATGGTATGGATGTGTTGATCGGCGGTATCGGCAAAGACAAACTCTATCTTGCTGAAACCGTTGCCGTTACCGATACCGTCAAAATTGCCACAGGCGATAGTAAATGGAATGGCTATGATGTGGTTGCCAATTTTGCTTTGGGTAATGGCGTAACTAATATCACCACCGACCAGTTGGATTTGGATACCACCACCATTGCCGCCAATACCGCTGCCGTAGATGGCTTGGATAAAGGCATCATCAAAAGTCATAGCATCGGCAATGGCCTGATTTCGTTTGATGATGTGGATAGCTTCGCCGCCAACTTGGTGTTGTCGGCAAGTAATTTGACTGATGTCTTTGGTTATCTGCAAAACAACATCAAATCTGGTAATACCGTGGCTTTTAATGCCGTTGGCAATACGTATATATTCCAAGACGGCGGTTTGGTTGATACCGTAGTGCAGTTGACAGGCGTGACTGCCAGCAATATCAACACCACTGGTTTGGTGGTTGATGGGGTTTGGTTGGTGTAGTTGCGAGTTGTGTCGGAGTCCAAAACATGTTTTGGACTCCGAATTGTTTAAGCGGGTAGTCTGCATGAAGCATAGTGGAATGCGGGGCATTGGGGCCACGGAATCCCCGTATTCCGCAAGCTGCATACGGGCTACAAAACTGATGGGGTTTGGTTGGAGTAATTTCGTTTTATGCCGGAGTCCAAAACCTGTTTTGGACTCCGAATTGTTTAAGCGGGTAGCCTGCATGAAGCATAGTGGAATGCGGGGCATCGGAACCATGGAAGCCCCGTATTCCGCAAGCTGCATACGGGCTACAAAACTGTTGAAATGCGTAGCCCATATGGAGCTTGCGTTTACGGTATATGCCAAATATTGCTAAACTAACTCAAAATCACCAAGAGGCATCACCATGACTACCATTACTTTCGATACCCAAGAGCTGGTCAATGAACTTGAAAACAACGGATTTACTCGACAACAATCAGAAGCTGTCGTGTCTGTACTGAAAAAATCACAAAATGAATTGGCAACTAAGCTAGATATTGCACCACTGGCATCTAAAACAGACTTGCTTGAACTCAAAGTTGATTTGGTTAAATGGGTGGGGGCTTTAATGTTGGCACAGGTTGCTGTGATTGCTGCTTTGGTCAAGTTGCTTTGATTTAACAACCCCTCGCCTCTTCCTGTCTCACAAAACTTCAGGCCTTTCAGGTTTTAAAAACCTGAAAGGCCTTTTTTTTATTTGATGGTTAACGGGCGGTAATCACGGAAATCAATATCTGGAAAAATATTGTCCATGATTTCCAATGCCGATACATAGCGCTCGTCCAACCTGTTTTTACGGATACCGTCATGCAGATAGTTGAAGCGGGCGAGATGGTCGGTCAGCTGTTTTTTAGCGTAATCGACATTGGTATTGGACTTTAAAATAAATGCCCAATCAGAAGCTTGTGCCAATAACAGCGAGCGGGCGGCTTGGTTTAGGGCGCGTTTTTGCAATGGGCTTAGCGCTAGACTATGTAAGTCTGTTGCCAGTTTTTCCATTTCTGCTTCGGCTTTGTAGAGCAGCGGGTAAATCCAATCATTGGTTTCGTTCAGCCAGTAACTGGAATAACCTTGGTCGCCCCATGTGGAAGCGGAGGGTTGGGCGATTTGGTGTTGCGGAACGCGCGTTAAATAGTCCGCGCAACTGAGGGTTTCCACGTTACTCGTCGCTTGGCTTGCCAGCCGTAATACCGCTTCCAGCCAGTACGGGCCTTCAAACCACCAATGCCCGAACAATTCAGCATCATAAGGCGCTACGATAATTGGCAGCCTATCCATTTTTGCCGACAGCGCGGTGAGTTGCTGCTGGCGTTTGGCAATAAAATCTTCAGCATGTTGCTTAATTTTGGCACGGGCTAGGCGCGGGTTATAAAGTTCTTTGGGCTGGTCATTACCGGTAACACGATAATATTTTATGCCTGTGTTGATACGGGTTTCGCCGTCCAAAATATACGGGCCGATATAGTCCAAATCCAAATCAAAGCCAATATCGCGGTAGTATTCGCGGTAATCGCCATCGCCGGGATAGCCTTCGCTGGCACTCCACACTTGTTTGGATGACATGGGATCGCGGGCAAAGGCCAGTACGCCGTTGCCGCAATCCAGCGGCGCATACACGCTGTTGACTGGCGGTGGGGTGGCTTGACCAATGCCGTGGCTATCGACAAAAAAATAGCCGACACCTGCGGCTTTCAACAAGCTTTCCAAGCCCGGATAGTAAGCGCATTCTGGCAGCCAAAAACCTTGTGGGGCGAAGCCAAAATGGGCTTTAAAACAGTCGATGCCGATGTTGATTTGATTTCGCACCGCGGTTTCGCTGGTGTTTAATAACGGCAAAAATCCGTGGGTAGCGGCAGTGGTTATCAGCTCTAAACGGCCTGTTTGCTGATGGTGTTTGAATGCCGCCAGCAAATCACCCTGATAACGTTGTTGATAACTTACTAGGCTGACCTTAAAAAAACGTCGGTATAAACGCGCCAGTTTTTGCAGTTCGGGCTGTTTGCGGGTGCGGATAATTTCTTTTTCCGCCAATGCCAACAAGCGTTGCAGATGCGCCAGATAACGGCTTTGCAATAACTCGTCCGCCAACATAGAAATCAGCGGTGGCGACAACGATAAGGTTAATCGGCAAGGGATTTGGTCATGTTGCAAACGTTCCAGCACCCCTAGCAAAGGGATATAACATTCTGTTATTGCTTCAAATAACCAATTTTCTTCAAAAAAATGCGGATATTCAGGGTGGCGCACATACGGTAGATGCGCGTGCAGCACAATACTAAGAAAACCTTGTTTCATAACAGTTGGTAACCTTTACCTGAAGCATTACCGCGTTTACTAGATGAATAGAATGTGCTTGGCAATGGCTTGCTATCAAGCAGCAAACTTTGTTGATGGGGTAACGGCTCAACTGAACCATTACTAAAGCTAAGCCTAGGGATTTGGATATGATTGGAATTGCGGGTGGCGATAAATTGCTGGTCAGCACCCAATAAACCAATACTGGCAGAATAGGCATAGGCATTGCCCATCGGCGGCAAGGTTATTTGTTGCTGCTGCGAGGTGCGGTCAAGATCGACATCAAACCAGGTTGTATCGGGAGGGCTGTCGCTATTTTCAGTTTCAACAAATAACCGCAACGCGGGTTTGGCGGCGGTGTTTTTGGCCTCACGCAGTTGCGATTTTAACTCTGGCAGATTCCAGTACACATACACATGCTGGGGATCAACGGGTAGCAACATTAATTTGGGGGTTTCCAGAATGGGGCGGCAAGTCAAACTAACGGCATTGCTGATTTCTAATAATTCATTGGCTGAAAGCGTTGTCGTGGCGTTGGTTTGCTGGCTTTTTATGGTGAATTGCGGCGCAAAGTTATTGCTGATGGCGTTGCTGATGGCTTGCAAGTGCTGGGCAGAAAACGCTGGCGCTAGGCTGTTTTTATCGTGCAAAGCCACATCCTTTGCTGTAAAAGCGCTGGTAACATCTTGTCTTGAATCCGAAACCATCATCAGCCTCAACCTTATTGTTAACGTCTAATTGTCCATTTTTTGGTAGTAAAGGCGGCTTGGTTGTTGCGTTTGTTACGGCAACCAGAGATACCTATCTAGCCTCTAAAAAACTCTAACTGTTGGTCATAGCGAATGCAAGCGTTTTTAAGACCGCGTCCTTGCAGGATGACAAGCCAGTTTACGGCTTATTGGCAGGTATAGCGCAAATACTTTCAATTGTTTGCGAGGGATAGTTATGTAGCTTGGGTTGCATGCTTTCCGCAACCCAACATCTCCGCCAAGCCCGCTGGGTTGCAAAAAGCGCACCCCAAGCTACGCCTGCCGAACTTGTTTTATATCCAAGGATTTCAATCTACTTGCAGCGGATTTTCAAAAATGGCTATGGTTTGGCTATTGACCAAATAGCCAGCCTCCGGCAAAGGCTGTTGTTTTTTAGAAGCGATAATATCGTTTGGTGATGGCAATGAGGTGTCTACTGCCAAGCACCATGATTTTCCGTCGATTTCCGGCAAGGCAACGGTGATGGCTTGATCGGACATATTCATGACTATATGCAAATCCGCTTCATGTTCAGCAATACCAGCTAAGGTAAACGCCAAAACCCGTGCATCCGCGTCGTGCCATAGTGGCGTATCCAAATCCACGCCATGCCAACTGATGTCTTTCAAGGTTTTGCCTGCAACCGCTTTGCCTGTCAAAAATCGTCTACGCATGATAGAAGCATGACGTTTCCGTAAAGAAATCATCATTTTTACGAACCGGAAAATATCGGCATTTTCTTCCAGCTTATCCCAATCTAACCAACTCAAGGCGTTATCTTGGCAATAACAATTGTTGTTGCCTTGTTGGCTATTCAAAAACTCATCACCAGCCAACAACATCGGTACACCGTGGCTCAACAATAAAATGGCATAGACATTTTTGACTTTTTGCTTACGTAACGCCAAAACCACACTGTCGTTGCTATCGCCTTCAACGCCACAATTAAAACTCAGGCTGTTATTACAGCCATCATTGTTGTTTTCGCCATTGGCAAAATTGTGTTTATGGTTGTAGCTGAATAAGTCGTATAGGGTAAAGCCGTCGTGGCAAGTGACAAAATTGACGCTGCTGATCGGCAAACCGCCTTTGTATTCGTACAAATCACTACTGCCGCAGATACGCGTTGCCAATTCTTGCACCACGCCTTTGTCACCACGGATAAAGCGGCGCACCACGTCGCGGTAACGTCCGTTCCATTCCGCCCAACGGTAACCGGGAAAACTGCCAACTTGATACAAACCTGCCGCATCCCAAGCTTCGGCTATCAATTTGGTTTTTGCCAATTGTTCCGACAACTCTATGCCCCATAAAACTGGCGGATTTTGCAACACTTCGCCCGTTTCGCCACGCGCCAAGGCACTAGCTAAGTCAAAACGGAAACCGTCAACGTGCATTTCCCGCACCCAGTATTCCAAGCAGCCAATGATAAATCCGGCAACTAGCGGATGGTTGGCGTTGACGGTATTGCCGCAACCCGTGTAATCGCGGAAAATGCTTTTATCGTGGTTATCCAGATGGTAAAAAATATTGCCGCCAATACCACGGAAATTGATGACTGGGCCATTTGCCCCGGCTTCAGCGGTATGGTTAAAAACCACGTCCAAAATCACGCCAATACCTGCTTGATGCAGGGCTTTGACTAAATCACGGAATTCCCGCAAATGCGTGCCTAATTCGGGGGTAACGCAATAACCAGGATGCGGGCTAAAAAAGCTGTGGGTGCTATAGCCCCAATAATTTCTTAAGCCAAGTTCGGCGGTTTTTTCAGGGACATCTTGCTCATCAAACGCCATCACTGGCAATAACTCCACATGGGTAATGCCGAGTTTTTGCAAGTAGGGGATTTTTTCTATCAGACCCGCAAATGAGCCTGGATGGGCAACTTGGGCGGATTGGTGACGAGTAAAGCCGCCAACGTGGATTTCATAAACAATCGCCCGTTCACTGCGGATTCGTAACGGGGTATCGCCTTCCCAATCATAGCTGTTGTCCACGACTACGCCACGCATCGCCGTTAAGCCGTTGTCTCCGGGCAAGCAGGCTTTTTTGCGGTTCCAATGTTTGTCAGAAACCGCTTTTGCCCAAGGATCCAGCAATTGTTTATCTTTATCAAAGCGATAACCCACTTCACGGCTTTGGTCTGGGCCGTCCATACGCCAGGTGTACCAAGTACCTATGGGCAATTTACAAACGTAAATGTGCCAAGAAAAAAAAGTGCGGTTATTTTCTTTTTCTAAGGTAATGATCTGGAAAGGTTCTTGGCTATCGACGCTATCGAACAATAGCAATTCAACCTGATCCGCATGATGGCTAAAAATTGAAAAATTCACGCCTTCGGGATCAGGTTTGGAACCTGATGGATAAGGGTTACCGTGCTTTACTTTATATTTTCTTTCTTCCATTGGATTCCACGAGGTTGAACCGTGGCACAGCCACATTACCGCTTATGTTTAAGCAACGGCTTGTTTTATTCTTGCCAAGGCATTTTCAAGATTGCTCATGCTGGTGGCAATTGAAATACGGATATGCCCAGGGCAACCAAATGCAGAACCTGGTACTAAAGCCACGCCTGCATTTTCAATTAAGTATTCGGAAAAACCTAAGTCGTCGTCAATGCCTGGTAATCTGGCAATGAGTTTTTCCACATTGGGGAACACATAAAATGTACCGTCAGTTGGGATGCACTCAATGCCATCAATACTGTTGAGTTCGGCAACGACATAATCGTGACGGTGTTTAAATTCAACACACATTTTGCCGATAAAGCTTTGGTCACCTGTTAACGCCACTTCTGCTGCCACTTGGGAAATAGATGTTGGGTTAGAGGTGCTTTGTGATTGGATGGTACACATGGCTTCAATCAGATCAACGGGGCCTGCAGCATAACCGATACGCCAGCCTGTCATAGAATAAGCTTTGGAGACGCCATTCATGACCACGGTACGGTCGTATAAATCGGGATGGGCGTTGAGGATATTGACGAAAGAGCCTTGCTCCCAAAGTACATGTTCGTACATATCATCAGTGGCAATAATAATGTTTGGGAATTCTTTTAACACGTCGCCCAATGCAGTTAATTCCGCTAATGAATAAGCAATGCCAGAAGGATTTGAAGGGCTGTTAATGAAAACTAAGCGGGTTTTATCAGTGATTGCCGCCCGCAATTGCTCAGCAGTAATCTTAAATTGCTGGGCTTGGGTGGTTTCAATAAAAACGGGTACGCCATCTGCCAACAACACCATATCAGGGTAAGAAACCCAGAATGGCGCAGGAATAATGACCTCATCGCCCGCGTTTAATAATGCTTGGGTGAGGTTAAATGAGCTTTGTTTGCCACCACAAGACACTAAGATTTGTTTAGGCTGGTAGTCCAAACCATTGTCATTTTTAAATTTGGCAATAATGGCTTTTTTTAAACTGGGAATGCCGTCAACAGCGGTGTATTTGGTAAAGCCGTCATTAATGGCTTTGATTGCTGCCGCTTTGATGTGGTCTGGGGTATCAAAATCGGGTTCGCCCGCACCTAAACCAATAATGTCTTTGCCCGCTGCACGCATCGCGGCGGCTCTGGCTGTAACGGCTAATGTAGGTGAAGGTTTTACTGTTTGGACTCTATGTGAAAGTGTGATGTTCATGTCTTGCCGTGTAAAATCAATGTAAAAATGGGGTTGATTATACACCATATACAATGGCTTGCTAAGCAGCCATGCTGTTTGCCAGCAGTTATTAATGAGTAACCATTAAAAAAGGCCGCATAAAGCGGCCTTTTTATTTATTGCTTAATCAGCAAATACTTCTTACTGAATAATTAAGGCGTAAGACCCTGTCCAACGACAATGATTTTCATCGCATTGGTGCCGCCTTTAACACCTGTTAAATCACCTTTAGTGATAATGAATTTATCGCCATCTTTAGCGATATTCCATTTTCTTAGCTCTTTAACAATACCACGGTTAACTTCGGCATGGTCTTGGGTTTCTTCCAACTTGTAATAGATAGGAAAAACCCCACGTAACAATGTTGCTTTACCTAAGGTTTCTTCAATACCACTAAACGCAAAAATCGGTATTGCTGAACTGATACGCGACATCCACAAAGGCGTAGAACCTGACTCAGTCAAAGCAACTATACCTTTAATTTTACTGTGGTTTGCCAAATACATGGCAGACATGGCAACCGCCTCATCATCACGCTCAAATTGGATGTTGATCCGATGGTCTGACTCACGCACGATAGGTTGCTTTTCCGCTTCGATACAAATACGGTTCATAGCTTCAACGGCTTTAACAGGATACTTACCTGAGGCAGTTTCTGCTGACAACATAATCACGTCAGTACCATCATAAACGGCGTTGGCAACGTCAAACACTTCCGCACGGGTAGGAATGGCGTTCTCAATCATCGATTCCATCATTTGCGTAGCCGTAATGGCAACACGGTTCAGTTCACGAGTACGTTTGATGAGTTTTTTCTGGATAGCTGGCAGATTGGCATCGCCAATTTCCACACCCAAATCACCACGCGCCACCATCACCGCATCCGATGCCAAGATGATTTCATCCATCACTGGATCAACAATGGCTTCTGCGCGTTCAACTTTAGAAACGATACCAGCGAAACAACCTTCTGCTTCCAACAAACGTCTTGCTTCGTTTAAGTCTTCAGCACAACGTGGGAAAGACACGGCAACATAATCACATTTAATCTTACCAACCGTGATAATGTCTTCTTTGTCTTTATCGGTTAATGCCGCTGCCGACAAACCGCCACCCATCAAGTTGATACCTTTATTGTTGGATAAATCACCACCAACAACCACAGTACAGTTAACGCGCATGTCAACCACATTGACCACATCCAGAACGATACGACCATCGTCCAGCAACAAACGGCTACCAGGGACAACTTCCATTGCCAAAGGCTCGTAAGTGATCCCGACTTGGGTGTTATCGCCCATCAGTGGGTCAAAATTGATGTCCAAGGCAAAATCCTGGCCTTCATTCAAAAATACTTTGGTATCTTTGAAACGGGCGATACGGATTTTAGGACCTTGCAAATCTGCCAAGATACCGACGCGACGTCCGGTTTTTTTGCTTAAGGCGCGTACAGCTTCCGCTCTAGCAATATGATCTTCGGCAGAGCCATGGGAAAAATTCAGGCGGACAACATCAATACCCGCCGCAAACAATTCTTCAAGCACACCCGGCTTATCGGTAGCTGGGCCTAAGGTGGCAAGAATCTTGGTTCTTCTTAACATTGGGTTTATTCCGCGTTAACTAAAGCAATTGAGGTGTCTAACATACGGTTTGAAAAACCCCATTCATTGTCGTACCAAGAAAGTACTTTAACGAATACGCCATCGACAACTTTAGTCAAAGGCTCTTCGTAAATAGAAGACGCAGGGTTGTGGTTGAAATCAGTTGAAACCAACGGCATTTCGTTAATATCCAAAATACCTTTCAAATAACCTGCAGAAGCGGTTTTCAAAATTTCATCAATTTCGGCTTTGCTAGTGCTTCTTGCCGCGGTGAAGCTTAAGTCAACTACAGAAACGTTGATAGTTGGTACACGCATCGCGAAACCATCCAATTTGCCTTTCAATTCAGGCAATACCAAACCAACCGCCGCAGCTGCGCCAGTTTTGGTTGGGATCATAGATTGGGTAGCAGAACGCGCACGACGTAAATCGCTGTGGTAAACGTCAGTCAACACTTGGTCGTTAGTGTAAGAATGGATAGTTGTCATCAAACCGTGGACAACACCGATGGCATCGTTCAATGGTTTAACTAAAGGCGCCAAACAGTTAGTGGTGCAAGACGCGTTAGAGATAACAGTATCTGTAGCTTTCAACGTGTTGTGGTTAACACCGAAAACGATAGTGGCATCAACGTCATCGCCACCTGGCGCAGAGATAATGACTTTTTTCGCGCCAGCAGTGATATGTGCAGAAGCTTTGGCTTTGCTAGTAAACAAACCAGTACATTCATGGACAACATCAACGTCCAAATCGCCCCAAGGCAATTTTGATGGATCGCGTTCTGAGAAAACTTTAATTTTATCGCCATTGATAATCATGTAGTCGCCATCGACACTGACATCAAAAGGGAATTTGCCATGTACTGAGTCGTACTTAGTCAAGTGTGCGTTGGTATTGGCATCACCCAAGTCATTGATAGCGACGATTTGGATTTCATCGGTGCGGCCTGCTTCATACAAAGCACGGACGATATTACGTCCAATACGACCATAACCATTGATAGCAACTTTAATTGGCATTGAATTTCTCCAGAATAAGAGGGGGTAATTTACAAAAAGCGGTATCCGCTCACAAAAAACTGACTAACTATATCAAAATATCCGTTGATTCGTCCATTGATTAGCCGTGGTTAACAATTTCCCGCAACAATGCCGTCGCATAACTTCCCGCAGGCAAACTGAAACTTAAAAGCAATTGCCCAGGCTCAGTAAACGCCCAACTTAAATCCGCCGCGTTAACCCGTAAAGGCCGCCTGTCTCGACTTGCCCCAGCGGCAATCAGGCCATTTGCCAAATCGGGATAATCCGCCAGCACCGCTTGCTCAAGCGCCAAAGCCTCGCCAGAAACATCCGCCGCCCCTTTGCCCCATAACACCGCGGAAGGATGGATGTCTTGCTCTGCCAAGCGCCGGAGAATCTCGGCATCCGCCTGCTCTGATCGGAAACAACTATGCGAACAATCAAACACATAGCAATCCCCCGCCAGTGGTTGCGCCCACACACCCATCGCGATACGTTTGGCTAAAATATGGTTAAACAAAAACGAACGCGCCGCCGACAAATACAAGCTACGTTGCTCGCGACCGACTTTTGCGCCAGCAAACATCGCCAACGCCTTATTGACATTCTGCCCCGCATGACCAAATCGCTGACTACCATAATAATTGGCGACACCCTGCGCCTTAATCGCCTGCAATTGCTGCTCAGTTTTATCCTTATCACCTTGCCAATCACGAACAATAATCTGGAAGCGATTACCCGCCAACACCCCGCGTTTTAATTTGCGGGCATGGCGCACCGCTTGCAGGATTTTTAAATTATCCGTTTCCAAGCCCGACCAATCCGGCGCCTCTTGCCCTGGCAGCCAAACACTAAACCACTGCCGAGTAACCGCATGACGGTCTTTTAAGCCCGCATAACCAATATCCCGCTGCCGAACATTGGCAAACCTCGCCAACAAACGTGCCACAAACTCGGTGTTTTCGCCGATTTTTTCAATCTGCAAAAACACATGCTCACCCGCGCCGGAAGGCTCAAAACTGAGCATTTCATCAACGAAAAAATCTTCAGGCAAACTACGGATTACCCCCGAAGCACTAGGCGATCCATACACATAAGGCCAATCAGGTATATCGATAGCCATCATCAAACGTTGGCAAGTAAGACAACCGCCTGCACCGCAATGCCTTCTTTGCGGCCTTCAAAACCCAGCTCTTCGGTGGTAGTGGCTTTAACATTGATGCAATCCACCGCCACCAATAAATCTTCCGCGATATTGGCGCACATAGCGGCAATATGTGGCGCCATTTTTGGCGCTTGGGCAATAATAGTCACATCCGCATTCACCAAAGCATAACCCTTGGCCTGCACGATGCCATAAACATGGCGCAACAACACCCGGCTATCTGCGCCCTTAAAATTCGGGTCGGTATCGGGGAAATGCTTACCGATGTCGCCCAAAGCCGCCGCCCCCAACAAGGCATCAGCCAAAGCATGCAACACCACATCACCATCAGAATGGGCGATCAAACCGCGCCCATAAGGGATAGTTACCCCGCCTAAAATAATATGGTCACCATCGCCAAAACGATGCACATCGTAACCCTGCCCTATTCTCATTACTGTTGCTCCAAATAAAATTGCGCTAATGCCAAATCTTCAGGCCGAGTGATTTTGATATTATCCGGCCTGCCTTCCACGATTTTCGGTTGCCAGCCCTGCATTTCCACCGCACTGGCCTCATCGGTAACCGCCAAATTGCCTTCCGCCGCCTCCAAAGCCGATTTCAAGCGACCATAACGGAACATCTGCGGCGTTAATGCCCGCCAAATATGGCTTCTGTCCAACGTCCCCAAAATAGACTTACCTTGCACATTCTTTAAAGTATCGTGCGAAGCCAACGCCAAAATGCCGCCAACCTCATCATCAACCAAAGTATTGATTAACAAATGAATATCATCGGTAGTCAGACAAGGCCTTGCCGCATCATGCACCAATACCCAATCGCTATCGGCAGCCACATCGCGTATCGCTTTCAGCGCCGACAACACCGAATCAGCACGCTCTTTACCACCCGCCGCCGTCACAACCTTGGCATGACTAGCCAAAGGCAACTCAGGCCAATACGGGTCTTCCACAGAAATCGCCACACTCACCGCCGTAAACACCTCCGCCTGCAATAAACGCAGCAAGGTTTGTTCAAGCACGGTTTTGCCATTGAGTTGCAAATATTGTTTAGGTCGGTCAGCGTTCATACGCTTACCAACGCCAGCAGCCGGAACAACTGCCCAGAATTTTGTCGGTTCGGTCATGGTAATCGGAAGGTTTTGGGGGAATCGCTAAAAAAGCGCAAGGATACCGGAAATTTAAGCCGTCAAACAGAAAATAGCCGCCTTAAAAAGGCGTTCTTATAAATCTGACGTTACGCAGTAACGTGTTTTTCTCCCGTTTGCCGCGTCGAGCACCGGAGTATTTGTCGGGAATAGCCCGAAGGGGTGCGGCATGGATGCCGCACGGCGGCAGATGGGCAGGAAGCCCATTCTGCCGTCCCCCGACAAATACCCCACAGGGCACAAGTGCGAGGAGCGCAAGACATGGGCGGCAATCGGGCCGCCTTTTCTTTGGCTACTTTCTTTTCGACTGCATGGATGCAGGAGGTAGAGCAACGCAGGAGCAGTTGCCGAGGCGGCGCAAAAGAAAGTAGCTCGCCTTCGGGTGCGAGAACCCGATTAGAAAAACTGTCGCGATAGCGACTCATCATTATTTGTTTTTATATCGTAGCAAATGTCTTCATAACATCAGTTACAAATGACTTTCAATTAACTCCGGAACAAACGGCTTAGTCTTAGCAACATGGCCTTTAATAAAAGCCAAATTTTGTTGCCGATAAAAATCAAAGAATGCGGAAACAACCGCTTGTTGGCTAGACTCAAGTTCCGCCACGCCACGATAAACATCAAAATCCTCAGTAAATTGCAGATTCAAATGCTTATAGGTGCTTCTATAGATTGGCGACTCAATAGCATCTAAATGTGCATCGCCGACATCACTAATCAACGGTGAACTTATCCCACATCGATCCAAAATACCTTCGGCAAGATACTTAAAAACGATTCTTTTGGGGTGGTTAAACTGATTGAATAGCTTTACCTGTTGATAATTTTTCTCGATAAACCCCGACAATGGCATATCAATAGCCGATTCTTCCTCACGTTTTTTCAGCTCCGTTAGCGATTTATTGGCTAAGGCAAGCGACAGTTTTTGCGGATAAAAATCTTCTTTTTGTATCAATTCCAAAGTTTTCTCTACCGACAAACCCAGCACACACGCATACGCGACTACATAATCATGGACCAAATTTAAAACCGACACCCTACCCTTCAGGGTTTTTAAATGCGGAAAATAGCCATCGAAATAAATCGACGGTATTGAAAGGCTTAGCGCTTTGGGATTCACTTTTTTAAGTAAAAACGCACTGCTCAGCGCGTCTGGACGTGTCGGCGTGGCGGAAACAGGCTGATAAATAAACAAATCCGCCTGTTCCACTTTTGCAACTACTTCGGCAACGTCCTTATCGGTAAGCGCTTGTATCGGTTTGATTCGTACCCAACTGTAAGTAGAAGAAAACTCACTGTTCTCAAACAAAGTTTTTGCCAAAGCCACACCTTGGCAGTTTGCCAAAATGACAAGTTTTTTCATCTGACTTCCTGATATAAACACGGGTTACTTTAAAAATTTACTGATGTTACGCAAACGTTTCCTGCGATATAAAAACCAATAATAATGATGAGTCGCTATCGCGACAGTTTTTTAATCGGGTACTCGCACCCGAAGGCGAGCTACTTTCTTTTGCGCCGCCAAAAGAAAGTAGCCAAAGAAAAGGCGGCCCGGTTGCCGCTCATGTCTTGCGCTCCTCGCATTTGTCGGGGGACGGCAGAATGGGCGTCCTGCCCATCTGCCGCCGTGCGGCATCCATGCCGCACCCCTTCGGGCTATTCCCGACAAATACTCCGGTGCTCGACGCGGCAAACGGGAGAAAGCGCGTTACTGCGTAACGTCAGAGATTGAGTCTAATTCATCCTATGTAGGATGTGCTGAACCGAAGGGAAGCGCATCGTTCGCATCTTGATTCCTTTTGGTTCCGTTTGGTTCCGTTTGGTTTCGTTCGGCCTCGACTGCATGGATGCAGTAGGTACAGCAACGCGCCATAAGATAACATTCCCAGAAAATTACGGCGGCAAAAAACCTGCAATCACCCAGCACCCAACAGCCCACAGTTGCCGATGATTACCAATAGCGCATAGAATGCCTGTTTTAATTTTTTGGAGCGTTACCCCATGTCAGACGAAATTTGGTTTAGAACTGGCGAAGCCACGGTATTTTCTAGCGAAGGACAAGGCACTGATGCCATGCCGGAAATCCTAATCGGCAATGTCAAAGGCCCAGCCGGTCATGCCTTTGCCAACTTGATGGGACAAACCGCAGGCCATACCCGCATGTTTGCCATCCGCGCCTGCAACCAACAAGTGCGCCCTGCTACCATCATGGTACCGAAAGTCACCATCAAATCGGCGGCTTATGTGGAATTGCTCGGCGGCCCAGTACAATCGGCGATTGCCGATGCCGTCATCGACAGCGTCATCGCAGGCGTAATCCCCGCCGACCAAGCCAATGATTTGTGCATCATCGCCATGATTTGGATTGCCCCAGAATGCGCCACCAATCCAGACCTAGACCGTAAAGACCTGTACCGCACCAACTACGAAGCCATGAAATTGGCAATCAGCCGCGCCTTAAGCAACTCACCGACCATTGAGGAGCTAACCGCCAACCGCCATAAAATCTTCCACGAAATGTACGACCCAGAAACTGGCGAGTCGCAGTGGTAAGCAACCCCTATCTTGACGTTTCCATTAGCCAACAACAGTTGGCTATTATCGAAAACGACCAGATCGTCCGCGTCTATCCGGTATCCACCGCCAAAAATGGTGCCGGAGAACGCAAAGGCAGCCAATGCACACCCACAGGCTGGCATAAAATCCGCGCCAAAATTGGTGACGGGCAACCGCTATATTCAGTATTTGTCGGGCGACGGCCTACGGGTGAAATCTACAGCCCAGTCCTTAACCAACAATACCCGCAACGCGACTGGATCTTAACGCGGATACTCTGGCTAAACGGCCTAGAACCCGGCAAAAACCGCTATGGCGAAGTCGATACCGGCTGGCGCTACATCTACATCCACGGCTGCCCAGACCAACTCATGGACGGCAGCCCGCAATCGCACGGCTGCATCCGCATGTACAACGCCGATGTCTTAGCCTTATTTGACCACATCAACACAGGCATCAACGTCCATATCCATGACTGATAAGCAACGCATCGTCTTAGGTGTGGAATACAACGGCAGCCAATATTGCGGCTGGCAATGGCAAAAAAACCGCCGCAGCGTACAAGTCACCTTAGAAGACGCGCTCACAAAAATCGCCAACCATCCGGTCACCGTCACCTGCGCCGGACGTACCGACGCTGGCGTACACGCCCTAGAACAAATCGTACATTTCGACACCACCGCCATCCGCCACACCGACGCTTGGCTATTAGGCGGCAACAGCAACCTGCCGCCAGACGTACGCATCACCTGGGTGCAGCCTGCCATCGGCGATTTCCACGCCCGCTACAGCGCCATCGCCCGATTTTACCGCTACATCATTTTAAACCGCCCCGTGCAATCCGCCCTGTCCTACCAACTAACCACCTGGTGCTACCCGCCCTTGGATGCCGAAAAAATGCACCAAGCCGCGCAACATCTCATCGGCAACCACGATTTCAGCTCCTTTCGCGCCCAAGGCTGCCAATCCAAAAGCCCGCAACGCATCATGTATTTCGTCAACGTCCACCGCGAAGGCGAACGCGTCATCATCGACATATCCGCCAACGCCTTTTTGCACCACATGGTCAGGAATATTGCAGGCGTGTTGATGGCAATCGGCTCAGGCAAACAACCCGTGGATTGGACGCTAGACTTGCTGGCAGCAAAAAACCGCAAACAAGCCGCCGTAACCGCCCCACCCGACGGCCTCTACCTAGGCGGCGTTTTATACCCAGAACACTACGGCATCCTCAAACACCCCATATTCCAACAACTCCCCGCCGACGCCAAACGCTTTGATTAAAGTTAAGAAATCGTTGAACAAAGCCTTCGACAAGCTCCGTCCGAACGGTAACTAATTCTATCGTTCCCACGCTCTGCGTGGGAATGCCGCTTCAGACGCTCTGCGTCGTATTTGGCAACGTAGAGCGTTGTAGGATGAATTCCCCCACGCAGAGCGTAGGAACTATAAATAATTCCTTAAATTTATAGCAGCCACATAGGATGTGCTGAGCCGTAGGGTGGGCAACGCTGTTCTGCCCACCAAATTGCCGTGAAGTACCGTAGGTTGAGTTGCCTGCTTTTTGTAACCCAACATCAACAGCTTCGACATGTTCGGTTAACGATAAAACGGTTAACCCAACCTACTTGACTATTGTGTTACATTGATCGCTCATCAATTCCCTAACTTAACCAATTAAATCAATTTACTTTATGAACACCAATACAAACACTGATTTCATTGAAGCACTGATGGCACATATTCTCGAAGGCACACGAATTCCCAAAGTACAGATCGAGCGAGCTGTTGGGCCTATTCTGGGTTTTTTCATTGATCGCGTCCTATCAGCCACCTTAGGCCAAGACATCGTTACTTTATGCCCAGAGTTCCCTATACGCAAAGGTCAGCTGGATGGCACAGCGGATACGCAATCGACTAATATCGATTGGTTACTGTATAACAAAACCAAAAATGAGCTGATTCTGTTAGAGTTAAAAACCTGCGATACCTCTTTTAGAGCCAGCCAAAAAGATACCTATACAACCATTCAAAATCTAATCAGCAGTGAAAACGCGGGCTTTTTGATTGATGATATTAAGGAAATCAGAAATAAATCCCAAGAGTACGGAAAATACGATTTTGTTCTTGAGAAACTCACTACATACGAACAGGTAATCACCGAATGTAATGTTGCTCAAATTATTTATTTAATGCCCGAATCGGGTAAGCTCCCTCAGGACGACTCGCCAAAAAACCAAACGCACAGATATTCTTTCAATGACCTTAGCGAAGAAATCACCCACCCCTATGCAGCGTATTGGAAAATAATTCGAAGCTATCTTATCAAATTGGATAGCGACACCCGGAGAAAGCGCAACAAGCAATCAGAAACCAGTGATCGTGATAATCACCAAGGCCTGGTTGACTACGACGAAATCATTACCAAATGCCAAGATCAGCCTGATGAAATTCTGGTTGGATTTTACGGCGGTGTTGGCGCACTAAAGTCTGCACAGATGTCGGATCTACAAACCAGAAAGTACAAATGGGATAACGCTGAGTACGGAAAAGGCACAAAAGATGCCCGAAACTGGATTAAAGGTAGTGCGTTTCTACAAATCATATCCGACGGCATAGGTCAGAAGGATCTTTCCTAGTCAGTTTAGTTTAGTAGGGTGGGCAGCGTTTTTTTGCCCACCTTCAAACCAATTTGGTAGACAGAACAGGGTTCTATCGTTCCCACGCTCTGCGTGGGAATGCCGCTTTAGACGCTCTGCGTCGTATTTGGCAACGCAGAGCGTTGTAGGATGTATTCCCACGCAGAGCGTGGGAACTATAAGTTTGTGGGGTTACAGTTATAGGATGTGCTGTACCCAAAGGGCATAAAAGGAACGAAGCGCATCTGTCGAGTTTTACGCGATTGATGCGCCTCCTATCGTCGGCACATCCTATATTTCTATCGTTCCCACGCTCTGCGTGGGAATGCCGATTCAGACGCTCTGCGTCGTATTTGGCAACGCAGAGCGTTGTAGGATGAATTCCCACGCAGAGCGTGGGAACTATAAGTTTGTGGGGGTTTACAGCAATACCCGTTCCAACGCTTCCAATTCGGCCTTACGCCGCCAATAACCGTGTTTTTCAATCAAACGGCGGGCTTCGGCGAGGTCGTGTTTCGGTGATTTCCAAGCCGACGGGTACGGGGTGGCGTTGTGGAACAGGCCTGCGCGGTACAGGTGGATGTCGGCGAGGAACAAGGGCATGGGGCCGCGTTCGGCGATGTCGTAGGCTTCGTCCAAGTCGGCTTGCGCGGGACAAGGTTGGACATGGCGCGCGGGCATCTTGCCCGCCCGTCCGCCGGAAAAACCGACATCGGCAATTGCTCCCTGCGTTGCCGTATTTTGAGGATAATCATCCCCGTCAATGTAGGATGGGCTGACGCTAGGAAGCCCATCGCTTGCGGCGGTTTGGGTGATTGATGCACTTCCTGCGCCGACAACTGCGCCCTGCGTTGCTCTCGACCGCTTGTTCCCGACGCGGTCTACCTCCCCCATCCCTGGGGTCGTACCTTCTGCATCCATGCAGTCGTCATCTGTAGGGTACGCTGTGCGTACCTTATCCAAACCCGCATCCGGCAAGGTACGCACAGCGTACCCTACAACGCCATTCACACTCTCCTCCACATAACCCAAGTGGCTGCACAAACGGCGTAGCCAAGCGCGGGTGAGTAGGCCGAGTGGAAGATATTGTTGTTGACCACAACGGCGGAGACCGTCCACGGCGGCTGCCAGTTCGTTTGCCGCTGTTTTGAGTTCTTGCGTTTGTTCGGTGCTTAGGGCGGGCGGTGCGGCATAGTTGTCGTGTGCCGCAGGGATGGTAGGGTAAGCGATGATAAAGCGGTAAAGATGGGCGCGGCCTAGGCTGAGGTGGTCTAGGGCGATGTCGAGTATCCATCTATTGTATTCAGCAATCTTAATCGCCTGCGTTGCCCGTGCCATCACCTCAGCCAGCACCGTGGCAGGGGCTTCTGCACTGGGGTTTTGCCTTGCCAGTAGCGGCAGTAAACCCAAGTCAGAGAGCAGCAGGTCGCAATACTGGAAGCCTCGCAGCGAATACAGCAGCGGGTAGCCGGGTTGGTCTTCCGCTTGCAAAGTTTCAGCCTCGCGGAAGGCCGCTGCCGCCTCAGCGCGGCGGCCTGCTTGGTGCAGGGCATCGGCTAAGGTTGTGCGATTACCTATGCGCTCAGCCGCATCGCCGCTGGCATCAGCATGGCGCAGGGACTGTTCGGCATCCACCACCGCCAAGGTGATGTCGCCTAGGGTCAGTTCCAGTTCGCTGAGGTTGCTATAACTGATGGCAGCCCCTTGCCACTCTTCTACTTTTACATCCATTTCCCCAGAAACCCGCATCGGCTCCAGTGCCTCGGTCAACCGACCCAGAGCCCGCAGGCGAGTGGCGGCTTCGTTCAGCAACCACGCTTGGGCGGGTTCGCTTAGTGCGGGCGAGACGCGCTGCCACGGAATCTCGAAAAAGCAGGCGACCGCACCCAAGTCGGCGCCGAAGGCTCCAAGTTTATTCGCGCTGTAATTGCCATTACTGTCTGTGCCGCGCAAGATGCGGTCACGGTAAACTTGGCCACACGCCTCCTGCTGCAAGCCCGCCAAACAACCATGCGCGACGGCTTGGTACAGCGGTTGCAAACCTTCGAGACTGTCGGGTTGGTGTGGCGTGTAATCGCACAAATATTGATACATGCGTTGGTGCGCGGCTTGAAAGGCTTGTGGTTGGCGTTCTTTCAGGTACTTAGGGAATCGCTGAACTAATCGTCTATTCCTAGCTTGACCGATAGGTTCCACATTTTTTAACAACGGACACCACTTGACCTACTGTTTCAGGCAGTTTGCCATGTTTTCCGCCCATTTTGGGCGGATTTACCCCTAGGCGGCGGCCAATGGCCTCCTGAGCAGGTACAGGTTGGCTAGTCCAACCAGCATGTTGACCTGCGAGGCGTTCTTCGCCAAGCCACGGTAGCGG
>Ga0247843_1000638_pt1 | contig 80431 bp, 59 predicted proteins | sample LaCruzMarch2017__FD_192420 | JGI IMG/M metagenome (GOLD analysis project Ga0247843, IMG submission 192420) | Freshwater microbial communities from meromictic Lake La Cruz, Castile-La Mancha, Spain - LaCruzMarch2017_8m | ecosystem: Environmental > Aquatic > Freshwater > Lake | place: Spain... | reverse complement strand
CGTGAATACCATTTTATATGATCATGAATTGGAAGATTGCAAAAAAATGATTCATGAATTATACGCTATTGGCGTGGATGCCTTAATTGTGCAGGATATGGCCGTGATGGAAATGGATTTACCGCCAATTGTTATTCACGCCAGTACACAAGCTAATAATCGCGATCCTAAACATGTGAAGTTTCTAGCAGATGCAGGGATGAAACGTGTAGTTTTAGCAAGAGAATTAAACTTAGATCAAATAAAAGACATTGCCAAAGCAACCGATGTGGAGTTGGAATTCTTTGTATCAGGTGCACTTTGTGTATCATTTAGTGGTAATTGTTATATGAGTATTGCTAATGGTGAACGTAGTGCCAACAGAGGCTCTTGCGCTCAAAATTGTCGTTTACCTTACAATCTAGTGGACGGAACAGGAAAGACTTTAATTGCTAATAGTCATTTATTATCTATTAAAGATTTAGATTTAAGCGACCAATTACCAAACTTAATAGAAGCGGGAGTAACCTCTTTTAAAATTGAAGGTCGTTTAAAGGATATGGTATATGTCAAAAATAACACATCTTTCTTACGTAAGAAACTAGATGCCTTTTTAGAGAATAACGATCAATTTCAAAAAGCATCATCTGGTAGAACCTTCTTTAATTTTGATGCGGAGATGGACAGAAGTTTTAACAGAGGTTATACTGATTACTTTGTTAACAAACGTACTGAGAAAATTGGATCTTGGGATAGTCCAAAATCACAAGGGCAATACATTGGTAAATTGATTGAAACCAAAGCCAATGGTTACATTATTGAAAATTACGAAAAACTAAATAACGGCGATGGTTTGTATTTCTTAAACGAAAACAACGAACCAGATGGCATGCAAATTAACATCATCGTTAATAATATTGTTGTTCCAAATACCTTTAAAAATATTCCATCAGGAACTGTTATTTACAGAAATTCGGATGCAGAGTTTAATCGATTAGTAGAACGTGATGATAGCGCTGTTAGAAAAATTGGTGTTAACTTAACTTTTACGGAAACAAACGATGGCTTTATGTTAGTTGCTATTGACGAAGACGGGCACCAAAGCATCTCTTCATTTGAATCGGTTAAAGAATTAGCTAAAAACGAAGAATCTACCACACCAAACATTATCAAAAACTTATCTAAAACAGGTGGTACACCTTTTATAGTAGACGACGTTAAAGTTGAATTTTCTCAAAATTGGTTTTTACCAATCTCAAAAGTTAACGAAGTAAGAAGGGTAGTGCTAGAACAATTGATCGACATTAGAGTAAAAGAATATCACCGCAAAGAATTTCAAATTCAAAAAACAGATCATCCTTATCCTGTGCCTCAATTAGATTTTACTTACAACGTGTCGAACCAAATGGCCAGAGCCTTTTATAAAAGACATGGTGTAACCGAAATTGAAAAAGCATTTGAGTTACAGTGGGATCCAGGAAAATCTCGTGTCATGGTGACTAAATATTGCGTGAAATATGAATTAGGAAAATGCGCGCGATTCCAAAGAGAAACTATGGGCGAAAAAGTTGTGGAACCATTAACTTTAACACACGGCAATAATGCTTACAAATTGAAATTTAATTGCAAACCTTGCGAAATGGAAATTTGGGAAAAAGATGCTGAGTTAGAATTTGAAGACGACGATTATTAATTAACGATAAACATGATATCCTATTCGTCCATCGCAAAAGCTTCCTTAAAAGATGTATGGGAGCATTTTATTTATAAAATTGATAATCCTCAGCACTTTGTGCCAGGAGTCAGTAACATCATAATTAAAGAAAAAAAATGATGACTATGTTATTCGTCAAATGAATATTCAGATGAAAGATGGTCCAAAAAATAAGGTTGTAGAAAAAATCACTTCAGTTCCATATCATGTTAAATTCGAGATTATCGAACATCTAGTTTTTACTGGTCATGTAGATAATTTCGCTGAGTTTATTTCTGAAAAAGAAACAAAAGTGACGTATGCCATGCACTGGAAAAATAAAGCAACTGGTGAAATGCAAACCAATGAAACCATCATCAAAGATGCTGTTTTGAAAACTATTGCTTTTATCGAAGGCTATTAAGCAAAAGATTATCTTAAATCAAACCGAAACGATTAATAAAATAGCGTTACTTCTATTTTATCAATATCTGATTTCTGAAATCTGTTGGATCTTTATTTTAATGATTGTCACTTAATTTTTTGTATTTTTAGTACATTAAATAACAACCATGAATAAAATTATACCTTTTGTTATTTCTACTATCCTATCAGGAATAATAGCGGCACAAACACCTTTACATTGCGGTGCAGATGAAATGCGTATTGCTACCTTAAAGCAAAATCCTGAGATAGCTAAAGCAGTGATTAAAAGAGATACGCAGTTAGAAAACTTTACGCAAAGTTTTATACAGAATGCAAATTTTAATGCTGCTAAAACGAATAGCACAGCTTTTTATGTAATTCCTGTGGTTTTTCACGTCATTCATAATTATGGTTCCGAAAACATCTCAGATGCTCAATTAAAAGATGGATTAGATATCGTTAATAAAACATTTAGAAAACAGCACCCTAATAATAGCAGCATTGTAGCAGCCTTTCAACCAATTCATGCCGATTGCGATATTGAATTTCGTTTGGCAACCATCGACCCAAATGGAAATTGTACGAGTGGAATCAATCGTATTGCTTCTCCATTAACTTCAAGTGGAGATCACCGCGTTAAAAATTTAATTCACTGGCTACCCACACAGTATTTGAATGTGTATGTAGTTGCAAATGCTGCTGGTTTAGCTGGACATGCTATTTGGCCAAGTGATGCAGATACTATTCCGTTATGGGATGGGATTGTTTTATCGCACAGTTATGTAGGTACTTTTGGAACATCCAATCTGACGCAATCAGTTGCGTTTGCTCATGAATGCGGTCACTATTTAAATTTGCAACATATTTGGGGTGGCAATAATGTTCCAGGTTTTTATTTTTACCCTTGTGCAGACGTCAATAAAGATTGTAATATTGATGATTTAGTGGCTGATACGCCTCCAACTATTGGTTGGCAAAGTTGTAATTTAAATGGAGCATCTTGTGGTAACGTGTTAGATAATGTTCAAAATGCAATGGATTATAGTTATTGCAATATCATGTTTACTAATGGGCAAAAAGCTCGAATGACGGCCTGTTTAAATTCTCCTATTGCAGGAAGAAATAATTTATGGCAAACATCCAATTTAATCGCAACAGGAGTTTACACTACTGCACCATTATGTAAAGCGAATTTTATAAGTAATAAAACCATGGTTTGCCCAAGTTCAAGCTCTGTAACATTTACTAATACATCATATAACGGAACATTTACATCTATACAATGGTTATTTGCTGGAGGCACGCCTTCTGTATCAAGCGTTTCTAATCCAACAGTAAGCTACTCAACACCTGGTTCTTATCATGTTGAATTAAAAGTAAAAAACGGAACAGACTCTTCTATCGTTATCAAACAAAATTATATCAATGTACAATCTAATACTGGTGTAGCTTACCCTTTTACAGAAAGCTTTGAATCAGTAACTACATTAAATGGTACGGAATGGTACTCCAATAATTTAGATACAAGTAATACTTGGCAATTAACCAATTTGGCCTCAACTACAGGCAGCACAAGCATTATGATAGATAACTTTAACAGTAACGTAGATGGCAAAGATGAATTATATAGTCGTGCGATTAATTTAGCAGGCGCATCAAATGTGAATGTGAATTTTAAATATGCTTATGCTAGAAGAGATACTAACAGTGTAGATCAATTGCAATTATTTGGATTAAATTCTTGTGGCGGGATATCACTTCAACGTTTTTCAGCCGTTGGTGGAACTTTACAAACGGTACCGATTCAAACAACAGCATTTTATCCCACCCAGTTAGCTAATTGGAAATCAGAAACTGCTGCTTTACCAGCATTTTTATTGACTACTGGTTTTCGGTTAAAATTTGTATTTAGTGGGCATGGTGGTAATAATATTTTTATTGATGATATCAATATTGATATTACTACAGGAACAAAAGATATTTCAGAAATGATGGAAGATGTCACTCTTTTTCCTAATCCTTCTGCTGGTTCTTGTGCTTTGAAATTTAATTTATCACAAACAAAAACATTAACTATCAATATATTTAATATCATTGGAGAAAAAGTATATATTCATTCTAAAACCTATTACGAAGAAGGTAATCAGGAAATTAAATTAAATACCAATCACCTTTCGAATGGAATATATATTATTCAAATAAGTGATGGAACAAGGGCAATTAATAAGCAATTGGTAATTAGTAAATAAGCAATAGTTTATCTTTATTTTTGCTATTTCCTTAGTATCTTTAGCCTGTGTCTTTTAAACTCATATCCGACTTTCAACCAACTGGTGATCAGCCAACTGCTATTAAACAATTAGTTGAAGGGTTAAACTCCGAAACCAAACATCAAGTATTGTTAGGCGTTACTGGTTCAGGTAAAACATTTACAGCTGCTAACGTAATTCAGCAAGTTAATAAACCGACGTTGATTTTAAGTCACAACAAAACTTTGGCCGCTCAATTATATAGTGAGTTCAAGCAGTTTTTTCCGGAAAATGCGGTAGAGTATTTTGTGAGTTATTATGATTATTATCAACCCGAAGCGTATTTGCCTACTACAGGAACATACATTGAAAAAGATTTACAAGTTAATGATGAGATAGAAAAACTACGAATCAGTGCTTCATCAGCATTATTATCGGGTAGGAGGGATGTGATTGTAGTCTGTTCAGTTTCTTGTATTTATGGTATTGGTAACCCAACGGACTTTAAAAAGAATATTATTGAAATTGCAGTTGGCAAAGTAATCTCTCGCAATAAATTATTGCACCAATTAGTTGGGGCTTTATATTCAAGAACAACTGAGGAATTTAAACGAAGTACATTTAGAGTAAAAGGCGATACGGTGGATGTGAATTTATCCTATGCGGATTACGCCGTTCGAATCAGTTTTTTTGGTGATGAAATTGAATCCATTGAAACTTTTGATCCATTACATGGAACCATCATTGAGAAACATGAAGACTTTAGAATCTATCCTGCCAACATCTTTGTAACAGCCCCAGATACTTTACAAAATGCGATGGTTAATATTCAGGATGATATGGTAAAGCATGTGGCCTTTTTAAAATCGCAAGGGAAAGATATTGAAGCTAAGCGTATTGAAGAACGCGTAAACTATGATTTAGAAATGATGCGTGAATTGGGCTATTGCAGTGGCATAGAAAATTATTCTCGTTACATGGATGGTAGAGCGCCTGGTACAAGACCTTTTTGTTTGTTAGATTATTTCCCAGAAGATTATTTAATGATTATTGATGAGAGTCATGCAACATTACCACAAGTAAGGGCTATGTTTGGTGGCGACTTTTCACGAAAACAAAATTTAGTAGAATATGGATTCCGTTTACCATCAGCGATGGATAACCGACCTCTGAAATTTGAAGAATTTCAATCGATGCTAAATCAAGTTATTTACGTTTCAGCAACACCTGCAGAATACGAATTAGAGCAAGCAGAAGGAATTGTGGTAGAACAATTAATTCGTCCAACAGGTATTTTAGATCCCATCATTGAAGTTCGCCCTAGTGGAAATCAAGTAGATGATTTATTGGACGAAATACATAAAGTAGTTGAAAGAGACGAACGTGTTTTAGTAACCACTCTTACAAAACGAATGGCAGAGGAGTTATCTAAATACTTAACCAAATTGCAAATACGTTGTCGTTACATTCATAGCGAAGTTGATACCTTGGAGCGTGTTGAAATTTTACGTCAATTACGTGTTGGTATGTTTGATGTATTAATTGGTATTAACTTATTAAGAGAAGGATTGGATTTACCTGAAGTATCTTTAGTATGTATTTTAGATGCAGACAAAGAAGGTTTTTTAAGAAACGTCCGAAGCTTAGTTCAAACATCGGGCAGGGCTGCTCGTAATATTAACGGACGAGTAATTATGTATGCTGATAAAATAACAGACAGCATGCGTATTACGATTGAAGAAACAGGAAGAAGAAGAAAACGTCAAATAGAATACAACTTCAAAAACGGTATTACACCAAAGCAAGCAGGTAAAAAAGCTTTATTACAGCCTAACGATCATGGCATAGAAGTAACTGTTGATGGTAAATTAGTAAGAACTTATATTGAACCAGAAGAGTTTAGTTACGCAGCAGATCCTGTTGTTCAATACATGAGTAAAGATGAATTGAAAAAACAAATCACCAAGTTAAAATCTGCCATGTTGAAAGCATCCAAAGAAATGGACTTTATGAAAGCTGCAAGTTTACGCGATGAAATGTATGGGTTGGAAAAATTATTGGAAGATAAATAGAAATGAAAATAGCCTCCAACAAACTCTCAGACCTTTACGAATTCTACAAAACAGAATTAGTTTCTATTTATGATAATGACGAATTGTATGCCATTTTTGAATTGGTCTGCGAACATTATTTAGGTTATTCTAAAACAGATACGCGATTAAAATTTCAAGAAAATTTAAATCAGTCGGATGTTTTAAAAATATACGATACGGCTAAAGCCTTAAAAACAGGAATGCCAATTCAATATGTTTTTGGAGAAGCAGATTTTTATAATTTAAAATTTAAAGTCAACAACTCTACTTTAATTCCAAGACCAGAAACAGAAGAATTAGTGGACTTAATCATTAAGCAATCACTTGTCATCAATCACCAATCGCCCTTCACTATATTAGATATTGGAACAGGTTCTGGTTGTATTCCTATTGCTTTAAAAAAGAATATTCCAAACTCAAAAGTAACAGGTATTGACATCTCTAAAGAGGCATTGGAAGTTGCTAAATCAAATACCGTTAAAAACAACGTTGTTGTTGAATTCATAAAATTGGATATTTTATCAGCATTCGACTCATCACTTATCACTCATCACTTATCACTCATTGTCAGTAATCCACCATACGTTCTAAATTCCGAAGCTAAACTAATGGATGCCAGAGTACTGGAACATGAACCTCATTTAGCACTTTTTGTGAAAGAAACAGATCCTATCATTTTTTATAAACGAATTATTGATTTGTGTACTAAGCACTTAGAAGAAAAAGGCTACTTATTTTTTGAGCTTAATCCAATGTATGCAAATGATGTAAAAAAGTATGCAAATGACAGTAAAATATTTAATTTTACCGAGATTGTGAAAGATATGAGTGGTAAAGAACGATTTTTAAAAGCACAGAAAAAATGAGATACTTATTCATATTACTAACGCTTTTATGCTCCGTTTCATTTTCTCAAGAAAAAATAGAAACAACGGTAGACAAACCTGCCCAACCAATTGGTGGACAATTAGATCTTGATTATGTATTTCAATCACAAGTTATTTATCCTGAAAATTTATTGAAAAATAAAATCAGTCAAGATGTGGCTATTTATTTTATTGTTTCGGCAGATGGTTCTGTAAAAAATATTGAGTTTAAAAATGAATATAAAGAAGAGTTTAAAAATGAAGCGAAACGTTTATTAAGATATTTTTTATTTTCCCCAGCAACTATTGGAAATGTGAACGTGGCTTCACAAAGTTTTTTAGTATTTAAGTTCAATGTTGATACTTATAAAAAATTCACAAAAGCAAGAGGTTTCTTGATTCATAAGGAACAAGTCTTATTCGATACTAGTTTTGTTGTGTATTCAAGAGCTGATTCATCACCAGAATATTATAAAGGAGAAGAAGCTTTAGGAGAATTTGTTTTAGCAAACCTAGAATATCCAGACCTAGCAATTCGCCAAAATTTACAAGGTGCCGTCGTTATGAATTTTATAGTGGAGCCAAACGGAACCATTAGTAATATTTCTATCGAGAAAGAATTTAATCACTTATGCACCAAAGAGGCTTTGCGTATTATGCGCGAAACCAAATGGAAAGCTGCTACTAAAGATGGAAAGTTAATACGTTACAAAACTAAATACCCTATTATATTTAACTTAAATAATATTAATAAAGATAACGCCACCAGCGAGCAACGCTAATAATTACTATCGAACTAAGCTTGTCAGTTCGAGCGTAGTCTAGAACCGAAGGGCGTAATCATTTAAATAAGCATAAAGAATGAACCACGAAATTTCAACAGACAAACAAATCACCTTAAAAGATATACAACATATCTTAGATTCAAATGCAACGCTTGTATTATCTGATAAAGTAAAAAAAGATATTACTGCTTGCCGCGAATATTTAGATAAGAAAATGGCTTCACAAAAAGTGCCTATTTATGGTATTAATACTGGATTTGGCTCTTTATGCAATGTGATTATTCCCGATAATGAATTAGAACAATTACAAAGAAACTTAGTCATGTCTCATGCTTGTGGCATGGGCGATGAAGTGCCTTTAGAAGTTGTACGTTTAATGTTGCTATTAAAAATTCAATCTTTGTCCTACGGAAAAAGCGCGGTACAATTACAAACAGTTGAACGTTTAATTGATTTATATAATCACAAAATTTATCCAATTGTTTATGAGCAAGGTTCATTAGGTGCTTCAGGTGATTTATCCCCTTTAGCTCATTTATCTTTGCCTTTATTGGGAATGGGCGAAGTAAACTACCAAGGAAATAAATGCTCTGCTGCTTCTGTTTTAAAACAATTAAACTTAGAACCTATCACTTTAAAATCAAAAGAAGGGTTAGCCTTATTGAACGGAACACAGTTTATGAGCGCTTATGGCGTTTGGTGTTTATTAAAATCAAACAAATTAAATACACTAGCTGATTTTATTGGTGCCATTTCTTTAGATGGATTTGATGGGAGAAGCGAACCTTTTAAAGACAATATTCATATTATTCGTCCGCATAAAGGACAATTACAAACAGCACGCGCGATTCGCGAAAATTTAAACGGTAGTGAAATTTTAGCGCAAACAAAAGTACAAGTGCAAGACCCATATTCTTTCCGTTGTATTCCACAAGTGCATGGTGCAACCAAAGATGCAACTGCTTATGTGAATTCTGTTTTTGAGACTGAGATTAATTCGGTAACTGATAATCCAACAGTGTTTCCAGAAGATGATGAAATTATCAGTGGGGGAAATTTCCACGGACAGCCTTTAGCTATTTCATTGGATTTTTTAGCGATAGCTATTGCAGAGTTAGGAAGTATTTCTGAAAGACGTGTGTATCAATTAATTTCAGGTATTCGTAATTTACCAGCATTTTTGGTAGCAAAACCAGGTTTAAATTCAGGATTTATGATTCCTCAGTATACTGCAGCAAGCATTGTGAGTCAAAATAAACAATTATGCACACCAGCAAGTATTGATAGCATTGTATCGAGTAACGGGCAAGAAGATCATGTGAGTATGGGAGCAAATGCTGCTACTAAATGCTACAAGGTAATTGAGAATGTAGAAAAATTATTAGCCATTGAATTATTAAACGCTTCTCAAGCTATTGAATTTAGAAGACCTTTAAAGTCATCTCCAAAAATTGAAGCTTTATTAGTTGATTTTAGAAAACTAATTCCATTTATTAAAGATGATAAAATTATGTATCAGGAATTAGAAGCAACTTTACAATTTGTAAAAACAATGAATATTTAAAATCACACTATTTTATCACTTCTAGCTGTCACACTGAGCGCAGTCGAAGTGGTGATCGAGAATAAAAAAATGAAAAAACTATTCTTTATATTCCTATTAACTTTTTCTTGCAAAATTGCTCTTGCATGTCAATGTCCTTTAAGTAGCTTAGACCAAAAAGAACTGCAGAAATATGAAATCATCTTTAAAGGTAAAATCAAAGCCATTAAATTAGATAAAGAAAAAAGTGAAGCCATTTTTATAGTATCAGAATTGTATAAAGGAATGTTAGCTGATGACTTTAAAATTATATTTAATGATGCTGATGTTTGTAAATTGGAATTAAGGGCAGGGGATGAGTGGATCATTTATACAAACTACTTTCAAATTGATAATGCTAAATTGGATTTTTGTAGTAGAAGCCGTAAATATATAAAAAACATAAAAGAAGATTTTTTTGCTGAAACAACAGGTATTTCCTATGACGATGAATTAGGTTATTTACAAGAAAACCTAGGTTTACACAAACTCATGAAAAATAATCCTAATATTGTAGAAAACAGAAATATCATTCCAAACAACAATCAATTTATAATAGTATTAATTTGTTCTATGTTGGGATTAATTGTATTCTATAAATTATTCAATAAACTATTTAAATAAAGTACTACAAATGAAAGTTCAATTACATAAAGCACATCCTTGGCATGGAATCTCCATTGGAGAAAAATGCCCTGAAATCATTACTTCATTTATCGAAATGGTTCCTGCAGATCATATTAAATATGAAATCGATAAAGCATCTGGTTACAGAAAAGTAGATAGACCACAAAAATTTTCGAATATCATTCCTGCTTTGTATGGTTTCGTTCCTCAAACTTTTTGTGGCGAATTAATTGCTGAAAGAGCAAACCAAAGAACCGGGCGTACTGATATTATCGGTGATGGAGATCCTTTAGATATTTGTGTGTTAACAGAACGTAACATTACTAGCGGTGATATTATTGTAGAAGCCATCCCTATTGGAGGTTTCAGAATGATTGATAAAAACGAAGCCGATGATAAAATCATTGCAGTCATGGCAAAAGATGAAATTTATAGTAAATGGAAAGACATTTTAGATTGTCCAGAACCTTTGATTAATCGTTTACGTCATTACTTTTTAACTTACAAAAATATTCCTGGCGAGTCAGCTGCCATTGTAGAAATTACAGAAACATATGGCAGAGAAGAAGCTCATGAAGTAATTAGAAGAAGTATGAAAGATTATGATAAATCTTTCAGATCTCACATGAATTTAGGTATGTAAATACAGTCATGATGTTTTCCAAATGGCGAATCAAAATTTTATACATGATACTAAAAACAAAAGGCAGCTTAATTAGCTGCCTTTTGTTTTTATCTTGCAATTAATACATAACCAGGGACTATATGTTCTTTGTCTTTTTTATCAATTACTTTTATGATATAAAAATAAGTAGCATCAGGACAATTTTCGCCATTATTGGCTTTACCATCCCATGATGCATTTAATACATCCCAGCTATATAACAATTGTCCCCAACGATTATAAATGGTTCCTTCAGCAGATTTAACTGCTGACACTTTAATTTTAAAAATATCATTAGCACCATCATTATTAGGAGTAAATACATTTGGTACTTCAATTACAAATCCACTTTCTACAATAATTGTATGTGAAACGGTATCTGAACATAAACTTGAACTTGCAATTAAAGTAACCGTATAAGTTCCTTCGTCAGTAAAAATTGAATTTGGATTTTGATTTGTAGAAACGTCACCATTTCCCAAAGTCCAACTCCAAGAAGTAGCATTTAAACTTTCATCTGTAAAATTAACTGCTAAAGGTGCTTCGCCTGTTGTTGGATCATAAGCAAATTCCGCAGTCACATTAGTTTGTGAAACACTTGTGGTAGCAGTTTGAATACAACCTGTAACTAAATTAGTAACGGTTAGCGTGTAAATACCAGTATCTGTAACCGTTGGTGTAGCAGTATTTGCTCCCGAAGTAATACTTGTTGCAGTTGGTCCACTCCAACTATAAGAAATCACATCTGTTGTTGTTGAAGTTCCCATTAATGTTGTAATCGATGAGTTACATGGCATGAAGCTCGCTGCACCTGCATCCGCATTTGGTGGAACTATATTACTAGTGATAGTAATCACCGTATTTGTTTCGCAACCATTAATTGCATCGGTCATAGTAGCCGTATAATCTCCTGCAGCACTAGCAATAACCGGATTGGTTACTGATCCTCCCGAAGGAATTGTCCAAGTTGCATTATTAGGCGTTGCTGATAAAGTACTACTAGAAGTTGAACATGTAATTACTGAACTAGAAGCGACAGTTGAAATAGTAGGTGGCGTTGTATTTGTTGCCACAGATGCCGTTAATGTATTATTAACACAACCATTTGCAGGGTTTGTAACAGATAGATTATAGGTTCCACCAACGTTAGTCGTTATTGAAGAAGTATTAACACTTCCTATAATTCCTGTCCCTGACCAAGTATAAGTAATTGTAGATGGATTTGAAACAGCTGTAACTGTTACTAACGTATTTGTACAAGTAACAGAACCACTAGGAGTAACCGTTACAGATGGAACAGTAGAATCTGTTCCAACTGCTACTTGTGGCAAATTGGTAGAGCAATTATTAACTGTATTTGTAATAACACAAGTATAATTTCCTGCTGCTGTAAATGTTGGACTAGCCGTTGTTGCACCTGAACTTGGCGTTGGTGTCCAAGAGTAACTTAGATTACTGACAGTAGACGTTAATGAAACACTTGGTGATGGAATTGCACAAGTTATAGTAGCCGTAATATCAGGTAAAGCAAATGTTGGAATATTTGCATCAGCTGTAATAGATACGGTTCCAATAGCTGACGAACATCCATTAATGGTATTAGTAGCAGTCACAGTAAATACACCACTTCCTCCAACACTTGGATTACTAATTGTTATATTACTAATTGTTCCAGTTGAAGGGGCCGTCCAGCTATACGTTGTGCTTGGATCTGAATTACTCGACGCTGAAATAACAACCGAAGGTGCTGCGCAAGTTGTTGTAAAAGCATTCGTAGATAAATTTATACTTGGCGCAGTTGTATTGGTTGGAACAGTTACTGTGTAACTTCCTACACAACCATTAACTGTATTAGTCATTGCAATAATATAATTACCACCTGAACCAATAGTTGGAGTTAAAGTAGTATTTCCAGATATGATGTTTGGTCCAGACCAAGAATAACTCACATTTGAACTTGGAGTAATAGTAGAGCTAATTGCAATAGATGCACTAATACACGTAATTGATGAAGCTGGAGTTGCAGTAGCCGTAGGCGCTATAGTATTAAGACTAACAGCAACCAATGGAACATTTGTACTACAACCATTAGTTGTATTTGTTACCACGCAAGTATAGTTTCCTGCGGCTGTAAATGTAGGACTAGTTGTTGTGCCACCAGTATTTGGTGTTGGGCTCCAAGAGTATGTTAAACCAAGTGGTGAAGCAGCAATGGTTATTGTTGGAGTAGGAGTCGTACAATTTACAGTAGTTGCATTAGTTGATAAAGTAAATGTTGGAATATTAGCATCAGCCGTAACATTAACTGTTGCAGGAGCAGATGGACAACCTGAAACTGTATTTGTTATAGCTACAGTAAATGTTCCATTACCTCCAATACTTGGATTACTTATAGATGTATTACTAATGGTTCCAGTTGATGGAGCAGTCCAAGTATAACTAGTATTAGGATTTGAGTTGCTCGTAACCGTAACTGTAGTGCTTGGATTTAAACAAGTAGTTGTAACGGATGTTACACTTAAACTTAAAGTTGGTGTGGTAGTATTACTTGGTACTGCAACATTTGTAGTTCCTGTTACACCAGAACATCCATTGATTGAATTAGTAATAGTTACCGTGTAATTACCACCGGTTCCAACAATTGGATTTGTTGTAGCCGCGCCTGATAAAATATTTGGGCCAGACCATGCATACGCATAATTTGTTCCAGTAGGAGTTGAACTTAATGTCAAACTTGTAGTACTACATGTAATACTTCCTCCAGCAGTTGAAATAGTTGCTGTTGCATTAACAAGTGTTGTATTAGTTGGTACAACAACTTGATAAGCCTGCGAACAACTTGCTGTATTAGTAATAGTAATAGTATAGGTTCCACCTGAAGAAACAGAAGTTGCTGAAGATGTTGGCGAAGCAATAGTTCCAGGTCCAGCCCAAGAATAAGTTAATGGAGAAATAGTTGATGTGATACTTATAGATGCAGAGCTAAGAGCACAGGTGATAGAGTTTGAAGCTGCACTAACAGCTCCATTAGGTGTACCTGCACTAGGCGCAACTTGAACCGTAGATGTTGAAAAGCAGCCGGTACCAGGATCAGTAGCAGTTAAAGTATAAATACCTGCACCACCAACAGTGGTTGTATTTGTTGTTGAGCCGCTACTCCAATTTAAATTTGAACCTGCTGTTGCACTTCCAGTTAATGTTACCGATGGAGCTGCACATGTAATTACTTGATTAGAACCTGCAGTAACTGTTGGTGTTGTTAAATTATTAGTAACCGTACCAACTGCATTTACCGTACTTGAACAACCTGTTAAATTACTAGTTGTTACTAACGTATAATTTCCTGTAACAGTTGCCGTAACATTAGCTGTTGTATTACTTCCTAAAATTCCTGGTCCCGACCAATTATAAGTTACTCCACTTGTTGGACCACCAACTAAAACAGTGGAAGTTTGCGTACAAGTTAATGTGCCATTAGTAGCAGACGCCGTTGGAACGGTTGTATTAATATTTGCGGCTAATGTTGTTGAATAAGAACAACCTGCAGCACTCATCACGTTTAATGTATACGTTCCAGAACCTTGTCCAACAACATTTTGAGAATTAGGTCCACTCGAAATAGAACTTCCTCCTGGAGCCGTCCAAGTATAATTTGCACCTGCTAAACTCGAATTTAAATTAACGGTATTAGTTGCACATGTTATAGTTCCAGACGAACTAGCGGTTGACGTTGGAATTGGATTAACTGTAATTGTTCTTACAGAAGTATTCACACAACCATTTACATCTGTTCCCGTAACTGTGTAGTTAGTTGTTGAAGTAGGGGAGAATGGAATTCCATTAGATACTCCGCCTGTCCATGTATAAGTATTAGCACCCGTTCCATTTAATGTAGTTGATTGTCCATTACAAATTACTGAACCAGTTGATGTTGATGAAACCGTAGGTAATGGGTTAACGGTTATAGTTCTCACAGCTGTATTTGTACAACCTGAAGCAGCTCCGCTAACCGTATAAGAAGTTGTAGTGGTTGGAGAAAATGCTATTCCGTTTGAAACTCCACCAGACCAAGTATAAGTGCTAGCTCCACTTCCGCTTAATGTAGTTGAACCACCTAAACAAATAACTGAATTCGTAGCATTTGCATTGACGCTTGGTAAATTAGTAACCGTAATTGTTCTTACTGCCGAATTTGTACAACCTGTAACAGCATTAGTTCCAATAACCGTATAAGTTGCATTAGCTGTTGGTGTAAATGCTACTCCATCTGATACGCCACCAGTCCATGTATAGGTGTTTGCTCCAGTTCCACTTAAGGTTGTTGAACTTCCATCACAGATAACTGAACCTGTTGTTGTAGAAGCAACTGTTGGCCTTGGATTAACAGAAACTGTACTTACTGCATTTGAAGAACATCCATTTGCATTGGTACCGGTAACAGTATAATTAGAAGTTGCAGTTGGAGAAAAAGCTGCACCATCTGTTACACCACTTGTCCAAGTATATGTTGTCGCGGTTCCACTTCCCGTTAAGGTAACTGAGCTGCCGTTACATATGACTGAGCTACTAGGCGAAGCGGTGACTGTTGGTAAAGAATTTACTGTAATAGAGGCAACAGCTGTATTTGTACAACCATCGACGGAGGTACCTGTAACCGAATATGTAGCCGAAGTAGTCGGCGAAAATGCAACGCCGTTGCTTATACCTCCTGTCCAAGTATATGAACTAGCTCCAGTTCCGCTGATTGTAGTTGAACCTCCATTACAAAAAACAGAATTAGAAATGGTAGCGGCCACAGTTGGTGTTGTATATAAAAACACGGTTTTAGTTAAAGTTTGTTTATAACCACAAACACCTCCAACAAAACACGTATAGGTCATTTGAGTACCTGGTGCTACTGAAATAGTTTGAGTAGTTTGTCCGGTAGGTTCCCAAGTATAACCAGTGGCTCCACTAGGAGCGGTTAATATAGAACTTTGTCCAGGACAAATAGTACCAGGAAGGGCTGTAATGGCAGGTAATGAAACGCCAGAAATAGCTTGAATATTATAATTACAAATATCTCCACTCCAACCATCAACCATCACGTAGTAATCATTACCAATAGTTAAGCTATTTCCTGTAACGGTGTACGTACTAACGCCTCCAAAAAAAGAACCAGAAGCATTTTCTCTATAATCTGATACTGGAGTAAATCCACAACATGCAGAAGAGGAAGAAAAAATTTGCATTTGAACACCTCTTGGAGTTCCAGGAGTTGATGTAATTGAATTGGTTCCAACTCCCCAGCAATTAGACACTGTAACTCTTAAAGAAACAGTTGAACTTGCTGCAGTAAATCGCACCCATGAATTATTATCTATATAAACATCATTTAATGCTGAACCAGCTCCCCATGAACCCCCAGCTCCAAAAGGACCAGCAGGATTTGCATTTACGCTATAAGTATAAGTAGGGCCTGGTCCTTCTCCATTTCCTCTCATATTACATGGATGATCTCTGTTGTAAGCAGGACTAGTAGTTGCGGAATATCCATTAATATCACATATATACAAAGCGCTAGCACATAAATCGTTAGTTGGAGATTGAACACAAAAACCAAAACTACCTTGAGCAGAACCGTAACCCCAATATCTTAAATATACAGTACTACCAGGCGTTAAACCCGTTGCTCTAATAAATGGCTGTAAATCGTTATATCCAGCAGGGTAATTATAATCATCAGAACAAGTATAACTTGTTAATGCTCCGCAGGTACCTGTATAAAGCATCATTACACCATCTTGTATCCAGCCAGCAGCTTCATTAGGAGTAGGGGTTACGTATACATTTCCGCTTGCAGGAACAGTAATAGCAAACCATACATCTTTAGTAGTGGTTGTATAACCTCCAGAGGATAGTGCTCCATAAGTATTTGTTCCATTATTATAATTTTCACAAGTAGCTGGTGGTGTTCCAGGAATTGCACTTGCCGTAGCTCCAATATTTGAATAGGTGAAGTTATTACATTCAGCAGTTATAGCAGGAATTTGAATCGCATTACAAGGTTCATCATTAGGTTGAGATCCCGCAATAATACTGGTACCTGAAACACATACACTAAATGTGTTACCTGCTGTAGAATAATAATCATATACTCTAAAATAATAGGTCACACCTGGCGTTAAACCGGATGCGATGGTCGTTTCTGTTCCACCAGAGAATGTATTATCTGTACAACTTAAAGATGTAAAACCGCCACAAGTGCCATCAAATAATTCAATCACGGGATCCATAGCAGCAGAACCAGCTACTTGAATGGTTTGAGTATAATTTGTTGCTGTAAATGTGTACCATACATCATCATTTGCTGTTCCTGCGCATGGTAATTGCGATTGCGTTGCGCCAAAGGTTGTGCCTGTTGTATTAATACAACCTGCATTTACTGATAAATTTATTGCAGACGCACAATTGTCATTTGCTGGAGCCGCTGGAGGATTTGCCAAACACATTGTAAAAGTACTAGAACCTGATCCAGTACCATAATGATATAAACGAACATAATAGGTAGATCCAATTGTTAATCCATTAGCTACAAGAGATTCTGATTGTCCATTAAATGTATTATCAACACATCCGCTTGAAACTAAAGCCGAACAAGTTCCTGAAAACAATTGCATGACCGCATCATACGTTGCAGAACCTGTAACCGATAATGAGTGACTTGTACCACTTGCCACAAATCTGTACCAAGCATCATCATCTGCATTTCCAACACATCCAATAATGTTTTGAGAAGTACCTGCTGTGCCTATAACACAGGCGCCGTTAGTTAATAAAACAGCACCAGAACAGTTCTCGGATTGAGCCCAAGAAAAATTAAATGTTACAATCAATAAAAGAGTTAAATATATTTTTTGCATATATATAAATTAATAAAATTAAGATGAATGAATGTTATTTGCGTTCGTATTTACCAACGCTGTATTCCATGGGAGTGAAGCCATTTTTTAATATAGCTTGCTTAATTGAAGTGGGACTAAAAGATTTATCACCTTCCGAAGTCACTGTTTTTTCTTTAACAACCAATACAATTTGTCCCATATTTTTTTCAGACTTAAATTTCACTTTTGCTTCTGAAACCATCTCTAAAATTGACATTGATTGTTCCATCGCATCTAATTTATCTTGAGCTCCTGTTCCAGAAAAAGTGTAATAGTGCATCGTGAAAAATTCATTTTGACCAAGTATATTCTTTTCTTGCGAAAAAAGATTGCTACAAAAACTAAAAAATAGTGCAATAATTAAATAAGGTAACTTTTTACTCATCTGATTTTAAGGTTGTGTTTAACACAAAAATATATCAATTATTTGATTCAAAAGCTCCCCTATTTGTTAAAAAGCTATTAAATCAATTTAGTGAACAATTACTTAATATGGAATCATGTTTACAAAAAAAATTAAATGGAAGCCCATGTTTTTTCAACAAATTTGATAACAGTCAATAAGTACAAGAAAAAATCAGTTTTTGTTTTAAAAACTATTTAATTATATTTGTTTAATTAACCACTTAATTTATATGAAAAAACTATTAATATTTTTTGCACTAACGAGCTTTTCAACTATTTTTTCACAAATTACTATTAATGGAAACTTTCCTAGCTCTATGAGTGCAGGCTCATCTATTGATGCAGATGTTAAAATTAACAAAGGAACCGTAGGTAATTTTGCTAAATATCAAATGGATGTACCTGCTGGTATTATTGTTTCCTCTACAGATGCTAAGAATGGTAATTTCACTTTTGAAAATCAACGTGCTAAAATTATATGGGTTTCTGTTCCAAGCGATCCAGAATTTACAATAAAGTTAAAAGTTCAAGCGGCATCTGATGCTCCTAGTTCAGTTACTTTCTCTCAAAAATTTTATTACTTAGAGAATAATGAGAAAAAAGAAGTAGAAGCAACTCCAGTTGTTATCTCTATTGGTGGTGGAAGTGCAGTTGCTGAAACATCTTTACCAACTGAATCTAAACCAGTTGAACCTATTGCTACAACACCTGCACCAACCGAAACTAAGCCGGTTGAACCAGTTGCTACAACACCTGAGCAAACTGAAACCAAGCCAGTTGAACTAGTTTCTGCAACACCTAAAACAACTGAAACTAAACCTATAGAAGCCTCTCCTGTTAAAAAAACAACTGCATCTGCTTCAGAAGCAGGAATGACATTTAAAGTTCAAATTGGAGCTTATTCAACTGAGCCAAGTAAAAGTAGATTTGCTGGAGCTGGGAAAGTGAATATTGATATGATTAACGGATTGTATAAAGTAACTACAGGAAACTTCAAAACTAAAGAAGAAGCCATCAAATACCGCGACGAATTACAATCAAAAGGTTATTCTGGTTTTATTGCAAAATATAAAGACGGAGTTCGTATCAACTAAACAATACTTTTTCTAATTAATCGTTCTAAACCTAAATCCTTGATTAGAAAAAGTTTCATACTCATTTTTATTATGATTTCATTTTATGGAATTGCTCAGCAATATCCATGGTGGTCTCAATATAGAAATAATCAAACTTTATACAATCCCGCATTTTGCGGAACAAAACGGCTAATTGATATCAGAATTAATTATCGTAATCAATGGACCAGTTTTGAAGGTGCTCCAAAAACTTATGCTTTAGCTTTAAATTCAAGATTATGGAAAGGCAGAGTAGGAGTAGGTGGATTTATTTTTAAAGATGATATTGGTCCGTTTAGAAATTTGAACAGTAGCTTAACTGCTGCTTACCATTTGAAATTTGCAGATTCAGAATTATCATTTGGCGTTCAGGGAAATTACTTAAAAACAAGTTTTGTTGGAAATGATATTACGCTAAGACATCAGCAAGATAAGGCTATTAATCAATATGCAACAGATAATACTGGAACTTTTGATGGTAGTTTTGGTTTATTATATTATAATGATCGATTCCATTTAGGAGTTGGCGCAAATAATATTGCTGGCAGTAAATTAGAATTTTATAAAAACGATTCTCTTAAAAAAGGAAATTTCACAAATGTACCGCATTATAATATTTCGGCAGGTTTTAATTGGGCTGATAATCCGGAGTTTACATTTGAAAATTCAGTTTTGGCAGTTTACGTTCCCGGAATTCCTTTTTCATTTGACTACACCTTACGTGTACATATGAAAAAACAATTAATCGCAGGTTTCAGTTTTAGATTAAATGATGCCATTGCTCTTAATTTAGGATACACCATTAAAGAAAATTTTCAAATTAATTATTCATATGATATCGTAACTTCTCCTCTAAGAAAATACCAAAGTGGGTCTCACGAATTATCACTCATTTTCTCTTCAATGATGGGAACAGATAAAAAAAGAAGAGGATTAGATAAGCGATTCATCAAACAAAAATATCAATACCTCATTAATTAAATAGGTGATTTCATTTTTTTTGTTAAATTGGTATTAGTAATAAATAGGCTTTATGATATTTGCGGTAATTGATTTAGGAACGAATACGTTTAATTTGCTTTTAGCAGAGAGACTTCCTAATGATACTTTCAAAAAGGTATTTAATACTAAAATTGCGGTTAAATTAGGCGAAGGAACTATCAACTCTGGTTACATTGCCGACGCCCCATTTCAAAGAGGTGTTAATGCCTTAAAACAATTTCAACAATACTTATTAGATTATAATGTAGAGCATACCTATGCTTTTGCAACTTCCGCTATTCGGTCGGCTAGCAACGGCCATGAATTTGTAGTGCAAGCAAAAAAAGTGGCAGGAGTTACCATTTCAGTTATTGATGGAAACGAAGAGGCAGATTTAATTTATTATGGCAATCGAATGGCTGTAAAAATGAATGAATCTATTTCATTAATAATGGATATTGGCGGAGGTAGTACCGAATTTATTTTAGGAAACGAACACACTATTTTTTGGAAAAAAAGTTTTTTGTTAGGTGCAGCTCGCTTATTAGAGAGATTTAAATTATCAGATCCAATTACATTTGATGAAATCGTTGACTTTAATGCGTATTTAAGACACGAATTAGCTCCTTTGTTTGAAGCCGCCAAACATTATAAACCAACTGAATTAATTGGTTCTTCTGGTGCCTTTGATTCTGTTGTGGATGTTATTGCAGGTGAGTTTAGTTCAGAGGCACTAAGCGACTTACATACAGAATACAGTATAGATTTAAATCAATACGCATTTATTAGTAAAAAAATAAAAGAATCCACTATTAAAGAACGTTTTCATATTACAGGATTAATTGATATGAGAGTGGATATGATTGTGATTTCAGTATTGTTAATTGATTTTATTTTAAAAGAATTACATTTAAAACATATGAGAGTTTCTACTTTCTCGTTAAAAGAAGGTGTAATCAGTAGAAAATTAGGATTAAAGCTTTTTTAATTAATGCTGTAAATTTGAAAAATGATTATCCAAAGTCCATATACACTATCTGTTTCTGATTCTTTTAAAGAAGAATCGTTATCGAAAAATACATGGTTAGTTATTTTGCACGCATCAAGAACCCCTCCACATATTGGTATTTTAATTGATGGGAATTATAATTCATTAACTATTAAGGGACATGAATTGGATATTAACATTAATGTTCTTTTAAAAACGATACAGCAAAAAAAAATTGAAACCTTATTTATTCAATTAAAGAAACATCCTGTGTTTAGTGCAGATTACCAAAAAGAAATTTGCCAATTTTATATTAAGCAATTTACTCAAGTAAAAGTAAATGAAGCATCTTGCTTAAGTCCAATTAAACTATTTTTGCAAGAATTTTATGCCATTCGTGAAAACAAAGAAGAGTTGTTGTTTGAATTAATCGAACGATTAAAACAAAATCAATATATCAATTTAACCTTTGGAATAAATATTGATAGCAAGATAGAAGAAGGTGAGTTTTCGTTACCAATGTATTCTAATAAACAACTACAAGAAATTATAAAAATAGAACGCGCTAATTATTACAAAGAATAATGTTTATTAAATCTGAAGATATTTATTTAAGAGCACTAGAACCAGCTGATTTAGCAGTATTATATACTACAGAAAATAATACCAGCGTATGGAAAGTGAGTAACACCCTAACGCCATATAGTAAAGCTATTTTAGAATTGTATTTAGAAACGGCTAATCAAGATATTTATACAACCAAGCAATTGCGATTAATGATTTGCGAAAACTCAACTCATAAAGCAATTGGCACCATTGATTTATTTGATTTTGACCCAATGAATGCAAGGGTAGGAGTAGGAGTTTTAATTTTCGAATACTTTAGGAAAAAAGGTTACGCTAGCCAAGCAATAGAGTTGGTAAAAGATTATGCTAGCAAAACCTTATTATTAAATCAACTATTTTGCAATATCAGCGCATCAAATAAGGAAAGTGTAAGCTTGTTTGAAAAATGCGGTTTTGAAAAAATTGGGACTAAAAAACAATGGAACAAAATTTCACCTAATCAATTTGAAGATGAATGGATGTATCAACTGATTTTTTAGCTAACCTTCTTAGCCACTACAATCATTTCTTCACCAATATTTAATAACTCTAACGTTTTGTAAATTAAGTTATGAATTTTCATATATAACTTTAGTTTCCAAAGTGGTTTTTGAGTAAAGGTATTAAAGTATTGTTGTCTTTCTGAAGCCTTAATTGCATTATTAGCTTGTTGTTGCGTTTGTTTCTTATCTCCTCTTAACCTTTTTAATAAAGGAAGGATAGTGTACATAATAAACAACTTAATTTCAAAAGACGATTTTATGGTTTTGACTTCGTAACCATGTTTTTTTAATAACTGAGTAATTGTTTTTTTACCAAGATAGTTTACATGATCTAAGCCCATCATTTTCCAATTATCCTTATGTTTTTTCGCAAAATAAGAATCAATTTGGGGAACCTGAATAACAATATAACCATCTTTAGATGTAATACGAGCACATTTGGCAATCACTTCATCCGCTTTGTCAATGTGTTCTAAAACATCCCACATGGTCACAATATCGAACTTTTTATCTTCTTTCATATCAAAGAAATCGATATGATCTACAGGTAATTTTAAATCATTTTTAGAGTAGAGGTAAGGTTGTTCCGAAATTTCAATACCATATACATCGTAACCTAGCATTTGTCCGGTTAACATAAAATGTCCCCAACCAGCTCCTAAATCAAATAACGAACCGCTTGGTTTATATTTTTTAATTAAATCGTAACGTAATTTATGTCGTTCAATTTTCACAAAATTATTTCCATTACGAACAGCATTAGCAACGTTTTCGTCCTTATAATTTTCGTAAGAAATTTGTTTTCTAAAATAAGGTGGAATAAAAGTAAAAGAACACTTATTGCATTCTACAACTGAAAATTTTTCTTTTTGGTATAAAACTTTAAAATCAGCTGGATTTTTATTGTCGCAAACGCAACAGTTAATGTCTTCAAAAATATCGGGCATAGTATTGGTTATGGTTTGGTTTCTTGTTCAAATGTAGATTCGGTAATGGCTTTTGTATCTCTAAAATAGGAAACTCCACCCCAGCTAAACATTTTCTTTTGGTAAACATATACATCGTTAGATTCTTTTACAACTACACATTGAAGGATAACAACACCAGTTCCAACAATCGTTTCTTCTGTTACTCCTAAAGGATATTTAGCTAATAAAGCTTGTTTTTTAGCGTCGATTTCTGCGGCTACTACTGTATCAGATTTCAAAAGTTTTTCTATTTCTGCTAATTTACCTTTTGCGTATGAATCGCCAGCTTTAGCAATCAAAGCTTCTTCATAAGCTGTTTTAGCTTCTTTATAACGTTTCATCCAAAAAAAATTATCACCTTTATCTTTAGCCTCTTTGTATATATCAACTGTTAATGGGGGCGGAGTTATTTTAGTTTTATTTGCTGCTTCTTTTGCTAATTTATCAGCAGCTTCTTTATCTTCTTTTTCTTTTGCTAAACGTGCAGTTTCTGCGGCTTTTTCGGCAGCGTCATCTGCAGCCTTTTTTGCCGACACTACTTTAGCTAATCTTTCTGCCTCCAGTTTATCTGCTGCTGCTTTTTTAGCAGCAGCTTCCTTCGACATTTTATCTAATGCTTCCTTATCTGCCTTCTCTTTAGCTAAACGAGCTGCTTCTGAGGCTTTTGCTGCTGCCTCATCCGCTGTTTTCTTAACTGCGGCTTCTTTTGCTAATCTTTCTGCCTCTAGTTTATCAGCTGCTGCTTTTTTAGCAGCTTCTTCTTTTGACATTTTTTCTAATACTTCTTTATCAGCTTTTTCCTTTGCTAAACGTGCTGCCTCAGCCTCTGCTTTCGCCTTATCTACCGCTGCTTTTTTAGCCGCAGATTCCGCATCTGCTTTTGCTTTTTCTTCAGCAGCTTTCTTTGCAGCAGCTTCGTCTGCTGCTTTCTTAGCTGCAACTTCTTTTGCTAATCTTTCAGATTCTAATTTATCCGCTGCTGCTTTTTTAGCAGCTTCCTCTTTTGATAGTTTGTCTAATGCTTCTTTATCCGCTTTTTCTTTAGCTAAACGTGCTGCCTCAACCTCTGCTTTTGCCTTATCTTCTGATGCTTTTTTAGCCGCAGCTTCCGCATCTGCTTTTGCTTTGGCAGAGTCTTCAGCCGCCTTTTTATCAGCTTCTGCCTTTTTATTTAAGGCCTCTTGATCTTTTATTATAATTTCAATTTGAGCTAATTGAGCTTTAGGATATGCCTCGGCAGGTTTATATGTAAGTGCTTCGTTATAACCAGCTCTTGCCATTGCCCAATCCTTTTTCTTAAAAGCAGCATCACCAGCTTTAATTGCTGCCGTATAATTTGCTTCTAGTTCTTTTTGTTTATTTAATGCGTCTAGTTCTAATTGTCTTAATCTTTCTAAAACTGATAACATTTGATTACTGTAGGCTTCATCATAATCAAAATTGTCAGAGGTGGCATTATAATTTACCTTTACTAAAGGTTGGTTTAATTCCGAATAATCGATTCCTGGCAGAGGTTCAAATAAACTAATTGACTCAATGTTAAATCCTTTAAAATCACCTTTCACTTTATCTGCCGGAACTCCTCTAGTTGAAACTGTAAATTTTTTAGTACAATGTCCTGGCTTAGTAACAATAATAAGATAATCTCCATTAGATGGAATCTGAAATTTAAAAGCTCCATCATCACCAGTCATCGTTTCTAAAACCTTAGTTGAACCTTGCATTAAGGTAATTTTAGCTCCCTGTAATTTTTTTCCAGATTTTTCTACTCTACTCGAAAATGGTAAAGTCCATTCTTGAGAAAATGATGAAAAAGAAGAAAAAAGAAAAAAAAGTATAAATCGGGTAAACGTCATAAGGTACAAAGCTGTAGTTTTGTATAACGGTTTAAATTTAACTAAAATTACATAAAGCCCACAACAAAAATTATGCACAAAAACACAATTGAAACAAATTTTAGCTTTTGGGAAACTCAAACTTATTTAAAGGAAATTGACCTCATAATTGTGGGTAGTGGAATAGTAGGATTAAATGCTGCTATAAGCTATAAAGAAAAGCATAAAAAAGCTAAAGTCGTTATTTTAGAAAGAGGAATTCTTCCACACGGAGCTAGCACAAAAAATGCAGGATTTGCATGTTTTGGTAGTGTAAGTGAACTATTATCGGATATAAAAAAAAGCAAAGAAGAGATAGTTTGGCAAACTGTTGAAATGAGAATTAAGGGATTAGCGATTCTTAAAAAACGATTAGGTGAAAAGCAAATTGATTATAAAGAACTAGGTGGTTTTGAATTATTTGACTCTAAAGATAGATTTGAAGAGTGTAGTCATTCAATAGATTATTTTAACAAACAAATTAAGTCATATACTAGAACAAAAAACACCTATAGCATTGAAAATAAAAAGATTAAAATCTTTCAATTCAAGCAAATAAAAGGTTTAATTTTAAATAAAAAAGAGGGGCAAATTGATACTGGTATGATGATGCAAAACCTTATTCAATTAGCATTAAGCAAAGGTATTATCATTTTAAATTCAATATCAGTCAATAAAATAAATGATTTAAAGCAAAATGTTGCTTTAAACACTTCCATAGGCGAATTAAAAGCAAAGCATGTGATTGTTGCAACTAATGGTTTTGCAACTGAATTGCTAAAATTAAAAGATGTGAAACCTGCCAGAGCTCAAGTTTTAATTACCAAACCAATTGATGGTTTAAAAATAAAAGGAACTTTTCATTACGATGAAGGCTATTATTATTTTAGAAATATTGGTAAAAGAGTTTTGTTTGGCGGTGGACGAAATTTAGACTTTGAAAAAGAAACCAGCTCAGTGTTTGTGTTAAATACTAAAATTCAAAAACATTTAGAGACTTTATTACAGACCATTATTTTACCTGATACCACATTTGATATTGAACAACGCTGGTGTGGGATTATGGGAGTGGGTGATGAAAAAAAACCAATTATTAAGAAAATTTCTCCAAATATAGTTTGCGCTGTTCGAATGGGTGGAATGGGTGTAGCCATTGGTTCTTTAGTTGGCCAGTTAGCCGTAGATGAGTTATCATAATTAGTGATTATTGGCTACAAAAAATAAATGATTTGAGTATTACTATTTAACATAATGTTAATTATAAGTTATTTATAAATCGCAAGTTATTAATAATCAGATGGCTAATATTAAACGACTAATGTGCTAAACGCATTTTCGTGACTTATTTTTGCCACCGTATTAATCCCGTAAGATTAATGAAATAGCTCTTAATTATTCTATTTCATTATTGTCTTATATAAAAATTATAAGAAGTATGAAGTTATCCATGTTCAAATTTAATTTGCCAAAAGAATTGTTGGCAGAATATCCTTCCAAAAATCGCGACGAAAGTAAATTAATGGTTGTTGATCGCGCCACAGGAAAAATTAGTCACAAAAAATTTAAAGACATTATCAATTATTTTGATGATGGCGATGTAATGGTATTAAATGATACCAAAGTATTTCCAGCTCGTATGTATGGAAATAAAGAAAAAACAGGTGCTAAAATCGAAGTGTTTTTATTACGCGAATTAAACGCTGAAAGTCGTTTATGGGACGTTTTAGTTGACCCAGCTCGTAAAATACGTATTGGAAATAAATTATATTTTGGAGAAAACGATAACGTTGTTGCTGAAGTAATTGATAATACAACTTCAAGAGGAAGAACATTACGTTTTTTATTTGATGGCCCTTACGAAGATTTCAGAAAAGCACTGTATGACTTAGGAGAAACTCCTTTACCAAAATACATTAAACGTGAGGTTGAAGAAAGCGATATTGAACGTTACCAAACGGTATTTGCAAAGCACGAAGGTGCTGTGGCTGCCCCTACTGCTGGTTTACATTTTAGCCGCGAATTGTTAAAGCGTTTAGAAATTAAAGGCATTAACTACGCTAGCGTAACTTTACACATAGGTTTAGGAACGTTTAGAATGGTTGAAGTGGAAGATTTAACCAAGCACAAAATGGATAGTGAAGAAGCGATTATTACAGAAGAATCTTGTAAAATTATCAATAACGGAAAAGACAAAAAGAAAAAAGTGTGTGCAGTTGGAACAACCGTAATGCGTGCTTTAGAATCATCTGTTTCTACAACGGGACATGTAAATCCATACAGTGGTTGGACAAATAAATTTATTTTTCCTCCATACGATTTTTCGGTAGCAAATTGTATGATTACTAACTTCCACATGCCTGAATCTACTTTGTTAATGCAAGTAGCAGCTTTTGGTGGTTATGATTTGGTTATGAAAGCATACAAAGAAGCAATCAAAGAAAAATACCGTTTCTATTCTTATGGAGACGCTATGTTGATTTTGTAAGAAACTTAATGTAAATATTAATTAAAAGCCATAACGAAAGTTGTGGCTTTTTTAATGTTTTATTTTATATAATTCTGCTCCTCTATGTGATAGCAACTGATTTTGTAATTTATATTTAAGACATAAAGGCTTTATTAACGAACTATCAGTAATTAATATATAATCTGATGCCAAATAATATTTTGGTAACCGAATGTCAGAAGTATCTCCAATTGTATATCCAAATCTATTTAAATAATATAAACTTCCGTTCATCGTATAGTCAGAAATCACCAGTATTTTTGCGTTTTCTGAAATTTCAATACTATCAATTTTGTTTTCTATAAACTCTAATTGATATGCGATTTTTGATACCTGTTCAAAAGGCTTATCATATCTTCTATGTAAATTTAATTTACCGTAATTAATACTCAAAAGTGATAAAATAAATAAACCAACAGATAATGCCATTTTAACTTTTGAATTAACACTATTTGAAATTGATTGATAAGAATTTATAAAAAAAAATAAAAAAAACGGAACGAATTCTAAAAAGTAATAATCATGATCTCTAAAATTTTTAAAAAATAAAACAAAATAGGAACTTACTCCGAAAAAAAATATTATTGAAAGTTGCAGGTATTTTATAATATTTTTTTTGTAAAAAAATATTGAAACAATTGATATAATAAAAAAAACATGAATAGTAGTCTGATAATAATACTTATAAATCCAATAATTAAATATAAAACTAAACACCTCTTCTCGTTCATAATAAGTTGTGCTCCAAATAGGTTTAATGGATGTTAAGTAATAATCTGCATGATTTATTTTATTATAATAAATCATAAATAAATTCCATGAAATCAAAAATAAAAAAACAATTAAAAAAGAAAATATAATCTTGTATTTAATATCTTTTGTCTTTAAAAACTGGATCAAAAAGTAAAGGAAACAGCCAACCGGATAAATAGAGAAGGTAATCTTTAGAAGACTAGCTAATAAGAAAAAGCATAAAGAAATGTTGAGTTTTTTAGAATTGTTTGTTTCTAAATAAGTTAAAAAATAAATTAAAGCACATAAAGTGAAACATAAAGCTGGATAATTTGGAATGTAGTTTAATGTATAATATAAAATAATAGTTGATGAAAATAAAAGTAATGTTATTGCTATGGACTCTATAAAAGAGAATGTTTTTCTCAAAAAACTAAATAATACAATTGATGTAAAAAAAAATATAATTAAATATATGCTTTTTAACAGCAAATAACTTTTCACTCCCGTTATCGAAAGTAATGCAACTAAATAATAAAATATCGGAAATTCACAAGCTGTCTTTCCTGAATTGTTATATAAATTTAAATTACCAATATCAAAAAAATTTAAGCCAGTTTTTAAATAGTAATTGATAAATGATAAGCTATCTGTTTGCCTAATAAAATGAAAACTTCTAGGTTGTAAGAAAAAAACAGATTGATAGTTTAAGAAAAGTAAGACTATAAAAAATATTAAAATAAATAATGATTTTTCAATAAAACCGCCTCGCACTATTTTTTTAATCATCTAATTGTTTCTTTAATTATTTTCTGAACATATTTCTCATTATTTTTGTCGGTGATATTAATAATATAGAGACCATCTTCTAAGAAGTTTAAATCTATATTGTCAAGAGTATTATTAATATCAGAATAAAACACCCTAGCTCCTTGAATTGACAAAATTTCGATACTTTTATATTTATGATAATTTGATTTGAAATATATTTTTTCAGCAAAAGGATTGGGATAAATAAATGTATTATTATGAAAATTATTAATCTCTCTAACTCCAATTATACTAGTTCCAAATGAAAGTAAAGAGTCATATTTTAATATAAAACAATCGGATAAGCTACTATTGTAACTTTTAGTGTAACCAGCTGCTATATAGCCTTTCGAATTCTCTTTAGTTAAACAAAAACTAAAACATTCATCATCTAAACTACTCCCAATTGCTCCACCATTAACATAACCACCGCCACTATTTAATAAAAGTAATTTCACGTCAATTTTAAAAGATGAGCCATTTTCATGAGAATTCCCTAAAACTGTATATACCCCGAAAGAAGAGTTTGAAATACCAACTCTGAAAAATTCTTCGTCTCCCCCTGATTGTCCATCAGTTGTTTGAAGTAAAATTGTTCCTGTTGAACTAATTTTATTAAAAATCCCATCTCTTTTCTGAGCATTATTAAAAGTTAAATAACCAGCAGTAATAAATTCACCTGTTTGAAGTTGCTGAATATGATTAAAGGCATCGCTTAGTCCAAAATTATAGGAAATTGTATGAGCTGAATCTCCGTTTGCGTATATCTTAAACATCCAAGCATCTCCTAACGAATCATTATAACTTTTTGTATAACCTGCTAATGCATAATTACCATCTGAAGTTTGAATCACCGATTTAAATTCGTCGTCTTTTAGTCCACCAAATGTTTTTGTCCATGTTGTATCTCCATTAGCATCTGTTTTTATTACAAATCCATCAGCATTACCTTGCCCATAACTATAAGTGGTTCCTGCAATTATGAAACCACCATCCGCTGTTGTATCCATACTATTGGCAAAATCCCAATCGGCACCACCAATAGTTTTTTGCCAAATTAAATTACCAGCTTTATCTGCCTTAACCAAAAACACATCGTAGCCTCCTACTCCGCTTGAACTCGTATAACCAGCCATGACATAACTCGAATCGGTTAATTGAACAACACTTTTTCCAATTTCATTACTCACCCCACCAAAGGTACTTTGAAATACCTTTTGACCCATACTATCAATTTTTAGTAAATACATATCTGTATTTCCTTGTCCATAACTGCTTGTGGAACCCGTAATAATATAGCCACCATCAAGTGTTTGTTTTACATCGTAACCAACATCATAGCCATTACCTCCATAGGTACTGTAGAATTTTTTAGGTGGTTGAGCATTGGTGGCAATTCCAATAACTAAAAACAAAATAATAATTAAAAATCTCATAACTTATCGTTTAAATTTTTTAGCAATACTTACAAAAGCTCCTTGACCGTATGTGTTAGTTGGAGAGATATAACCTTGTAAACTATTACTTCCTATTCTGAAAAACCAAGATTTTGAAACATAGGAAAATGCCAAACCTACATTTAATTTTGAGTAACCACCATATGCCACGTGCAAAGCACCTATAATTTTTGGCGTAAAATGATATTCAGCATCTGTAAAGAAATAGGGTTTGAAGTTGGAATTAAATAAATACCTAAACCCTACCGCTAAATAAAATTTATTAGTAAACTGAATTTTATTGATGATTAATAGATTAGTTGGGATATTTACATTAAAGGATTCTTTACGAGCATTAGTGGTTGTTTTAATAATACTATCTCTATTAATAGCAGATAAAGTAGAGTCTTGTAAATCCAATAAATTATCAATGCGGTAACCATCAAATTTAAAAGTTGAATCGCTACTATACTGAACACTATTATCAAACCAATGTAAAAAGCCAATATTGTTTGCGTTTACGGTTAACACACTCCCCTTCCCTAGCTTACCTTTATAAGGTGTTTCAAAAAATATGTCGGCACTAGCACCAATTCCTGAATAAGCAAACGGGTTATTTTTATTGGTTGTATCGCTTAATGCCATATTAAAATCTGAATTAAACACTAATTCAGTGCCATCCGAATTGGTATATAACGAAGAACCCTCTTTTGCTTTCACATAAAATAATTGCTGTCCTTTTAAAATAGAAATAGATACTCCAACCTTTGCAGTTGTATCGATTTTATGCCATATAAACCCCAATTTTAATTCTTGAAAACGTAAAGAATTAATATTGGAACCCGCTAAATTTTTCGTGTCGCCTAAGTAGGGTTTGTTACCATAAAACACCAACTGATAAAAATCTTTGGTGTAAGCTGCATTAAAAATACGTTGATCTTTAAAGCCAATTAAATAGGAGTATTTTGAGTTTCTACCAAAAAAAGCAGAAATATCATAATTCATATTTGCCCCCATCACATTCAAAGCTTTCATTGAATTGTTTGAGGCGTCTTTGGTTTTTTTGTCAATATTACCACCATAAATAAATTTATTTAAAAGTGAGTTATAAATGCCATTTGAACCTAATTCGTATTCGCCATTAATAGAGATACTTCTACCAGTTTGACCAAAGTTTAGGAACTCAGAATTATACTGTGAAAAAACAGATAATGAACAAAGAATTAAAAATAGTACCAGCCGTGTTTTCATTATTTTGCTCTAACGTTATAATTTAAATAGGCATGAACTACTAAATCTAAATAGCTATCCTCATTAATTTTTATTGGTGTTGGCTGATTTGGAAGGTATAAATAACTTACAAATTTAATTTGCTTACATTGAGTGAGGTTAGTGATTTTAGTTTTATCAAACGAGGCAATTAATTTAGAGTCTACATAATTTAACACCACATTGTTGCCATCTGTGATAGCCGACTCGATAATATTTTGACCTGGGACAAATAATGAATCAATAATTTGATTTTGGTCGTTAAGCATATAGCCTTGTATTTGAGCTCTAAAAGGATAGTTATTACGTGTTTGCATAATAATATCGCAAGAATTAACATCATTCAACTCCTTTAATTGAGTTAAATCTACTTTCGAAAAATTAACTAAACTAAAATAATTGGCAGATAAGGCTAATGGAATATCCACATCAGCAATTACTTTTAAGCCTCTTCCATAAAAAGCAAAATCATTTCCTGCCGAAATATTACCCAAGGGGTTTAATGTTGCCTTAATAGAATAACCTAAATAGTTTGGTAAATTTTGTAAGAAAGGATTTAAGTTAGAATTAGTTGAATTAACATTGATTTGTTTTAACCAAGGAAAAACAGGATTTGATGGATTGTTGGTTTTGTTGGCCCTATTTACATTGATAGATTGTAACAAATTACCGGCATTAAGAGTAACCACATTTGCAGGAGAGGTTTTAATAGATTTCATACTATTAATTGAGCTACTCATCTCGACACCAAACTCATTAATTATTCTAAAATTAATAGCCGATTGTGTAAGCATTAAATTACTAGGGCTAAAATTCCCTAATAATCCTAAGGATGTAGAGTCTGGTCCAAACGATAAATCTTGTTGTCCAAAATAACCTTGCACATATTCAGGTACGATATCCACAAAAGATAATTTAATAATTAAACCTTGTCCAGGTTGCAAAGTACTAGCTACTCCAGATGGACTAGTACTTATGGTATAAGTTTGTACCAAAGTATTTACTTTATTCCCTGATTGTCCGGTTAAATTAATATTGTATCCATTTAGTGGATAGGTTTTAGTAAAAGAGGAATTACCTGCTACCGTTTGGTTTATCGTTAACAAATTGCCCCACAAAGAAGCTGAGTTTATTATATAATTAAAATCTAAAGGTTGATTATAGGTGTTGGCATATTCAACTTTTAAATATCCAGATCTAACGATGGCTTTATTTAATTCTACACCATTACTAACATCAAATTTAATTTCCCTATCTGTTGAGGCGGCATTTGAAAAAATAACTACCCCTGCATTTAATGCCTGAGAAAATGGAAGAGAATAGCCAAGTGTAACTGTAGTATCAGGTAAATTAACCAAACTATCCATGGTGTAATTTATTAAATCCTTACTAAAGGCAATGTGTAATAAGCCGTTCGGGTCGGCTTGAAAAATAGTATCACCAAAAAAATTGCTAATGTTTAAATAGCTTTTTGCTAATGGTATTGCCAAATCCACATCCCAAGTAGTTTCTTTTTTACAAGACACTACGGAAATCAATAAAAATAGCCCAATTATTAATTTTTGTAAAAAACGCATATTACAAACTTACCGTTTTTTTAACATAATAACAATCAAATATTTGGCAAAGTTTTTGTTTATGGATGTCGGAAAAATATTACTTTTGCATTCGATGCTATATTCTTTTAGATTTTATGTAAGTTGGATAGTTGCTGCGGTACTTATGTACGTTGCATTTTATTTCTGGCACGGCGTATTTTTAAATGATTTAAACCGTATTTCTTTTTCAAAAGGTTTATTTTTAGGTTTAGCTGCTTTAGTTTACTTAGTTATTTCTTTCACTCTTTATAGAACTTACGAATCAAAATTACTAGATAAGTATATTTCTCATCCTATGTTAAGAGGTGTTACTGCTGGCTTTATTTTAGGATTCATTTTATTTGCTTTAGTGACTGTTTTAGGTATTTCGTTTTCTAAAAACATTAACTTCACCTACATTGTAGCGGATTGTGCTTGGCAAATTGCCGAACAAGTGATTGGCGGTTTAATTATCGGCTTAGGCAAAGTGTTAATATTTGAGCCAATCCCTGAATTAATTCATAAGAATTAATAACCGTATTTATCCTTCCATCTTTCTTTTAAAAACTCTTTCAGGTCTCGTTCTCTCGAATATTCTGATGGATTATAAAAAGTAGTGCCACTAATTTCATTGGGTAAAAATTCTTGGGCTACAAAATGGTTATCGTAGTCGTGCGAGTACTTATACTCTTCTCCATAACCAAGTTCTTTCATCAACTTGGTTGGTGCATTTCTTAAATGCAAAGGCACTGGCAAATCGCCCGACTTTTTAACTTCTTGTTGGGCTAAATTTATAGCCATATAACTACTGTTACTTTTTGCTGAACAAGCTAAATAAGTAACGGTTTGCGCTAAAATAATTCTACTTTCGGGATAACCAATCACATTAACCGCTTGAAAACAGTTATTAGCAATAACCAAAGCCGTTGGGTTTGCATTTCCAACATCTTCTGAAGCTAAAATTAATAATCTTCGGGCAATAAAACTTGGGTCCTCTCCCCCATCAATCATTCTTGCTAACCAATAAACGGCACCATTTGGATCCGAACCTCTGATGGATTTTATAAAAGCCGAAATAATATCGTAATGCTGTTCGCCCGATTTATCATATAGGGCTAAGTTTTGCTGAATGTATTGCTTTACTATTACATCCGTAATAATAATCTCCGGTTCACTAATGCAATTCACCACTATTTCGAGGGCATTTAATAATTTACGTCCATCACCACCCGAAATTCTTAATAAAGCTTCTGTTTCTTTTAAGACAATATTTTTTCGTTTTAAAACATCATCGCCAGTAATCGCATTGTTTAATAATTGAATTAAGTTATCCTTTGTAAGATGCTTTAAAACAACTACTTGACATCTTGATAAAAGCGCTGGAATAACTTCAAAAGATGGATTTTCGGTGGTTGCTCCAATTAAAGTTACGATGCCTTTTTCAACGGCATTTAATAATGAATCTTGTTGTGATTTACTAAAACGGTGAATCTCGTCAATAAACAAAACTGGTTTTTCTTGTTTAAAAAACCCACCATCTGCTGATGCTTTTTCAATGACTTCCCTCACATCTTTTACTCCCGAATTAATAGCACTTAAGGAGTAAAAAGGGCGTTTTAAAGTTTGTGAAATAATTTGTGCTAAAGTAGTTTTTCCAACACCTGGTGGTCCCCATAAAATAATAGAGGGTAATAAATTTTGCTCTATTGCTTTTCGCAGAGCCGATTCTTTTCCAATAATATGTTCCTGACCAATGTAATGGTCTAAATGATTGGGTCTGACTCTTTCTGCTAAAGGCTCCATAATGTTATTATGCTATAAAGATACCATCATTTCATTGAAAGGAATGCTATAAAACGTAGATAATAGTATTAAAAAATATTAATAAATTGTAAACACTGCATTTGTGGCATTATTATTTCATTAAATTTACCGCAATAAAAAATAATACAATGAACTTAAAACATATTATCATCTCTGCTTCTGTTTTAGCCCTTGGAGTATTAAGTATTAACGCCATTAAAAAAGGTGAGCCAAAAGATACACTAGACAAACGTAAGTTTACAGTTACCATGACTGAAATAAAAGATGGCGGTCCACCAAAAAAAGGAGTTGAAGATGAATTAGAATTTAAAGCAGGAAAAGGAATGTTTAGCACATTTTTGTTCGATAAATTAGAATATAAATGGATTAAGTATGAAATCACTAAAGATTCTACATATACAGATGAAGATCAAACTGAAAATCATTACACAGAAGCTGAAGTTTCAACAACAGATGCAAACGATCAAACTATGGTAATGAAAATTTATCTAGATAATTATGATATCAGTGGGGAAATTAAGATTACTAAAAAAGACAAACTCAAAAAGAAATTTGAATTTATTGGTAAGGAAAAAGCTTCTAAAAAGAAGTAATTGAAGTTTACATTGCTTAAAATAGCCTTCTGAAGTATATCAGAAGGCTATTTTTTTTATAAAAAGAATAGGACAAAAATCAGTGGATTTAATTTAAAAATAACGTCGAAAACCTTTTGTAATTCCAACCAAAAAATTATATTTGTAAGATAAGGAATTACTATGCAAGAAGGAGTTATGTCAGCCGCAAAAGGCTTAAGTTTTGAAGATTTCAAAAAAATTGTGCTTAACGATTTTCGTATCATTAACGAAAGCCGTCAAACAAGTTTATTAGGTCGAAAAGAAGTATTAACTGGAAAAGCCAAGTTTGGTATTTTTGGTGATGGAAAAGAGTTAGCACAAGTAGCAATGGCCAAAGTGTTTCAAAATGGCGATTTTAGAAGTGGTTACTACCGTGATCAAACTTTTATGATGTCTATTAATCAATTATCTTTACAAGAATATTTTGCAGGTTTATACGGACACACTGATTTAGATAAAGAACCTATGAGTGGCGGTCGTCAAATGGGCGGACACTTTGGAACCCATAGTTTAAATGCTGATGGTTCATTTAAAGAATTAGTGAATCAAAAAAATTCATCAGCTGATATTTCTCCAACAGCAGGACAAATGCCTCGTTTATTGGGATTAGCCTATGCTTCACATTTTTATAAAGTAAATACAGCCTTACACCAAGGAAAATTTTTAAACTATAGCAATAAAGGAAACGAAGTAGCTTTTGGAACTATTGGCGATGCCTCTACATCTGAAGGATTATTTTGGGAAGCTATCAATGCCGCTGGTGTATTGCAAGTGCCGATGTTGATGAGTGTGTGGGATGATGGACACGGTATATCTGTTCCTAAAAAATACCAAACTACTAAAGAAAGTATCTCCGAAATTTTAAAAGGATTTCAAAGAGAGAATGGTGGCAATGGTTACGAAATATTTAAAACCAAAGGTTGGGATTACGCTCACTTATGCGAAACTTATGAAAAGGCCGCTAAAGTTTGTAGAGAGCAACATGTACCTGTTTTAGTTCACGTTGAAGAAGTAACACAACCTCAAGGTCACAGTACCTCAGGATCTCACGAGCGTTACAAATCTAAAGAACGTTTACAATGGGAAATTGATTTTGATTGCGTGAAGAAAATGCGTGAATTTATTATTCAAAACGCCTTAGCAGATGACGCTACTTTAAACGCAATTGAAGAAGGTGCAAAAACAGCCGTGAGAACAGCTCAAAAAGCAGCTTGGGCAGATTATTTAACGCCAATAAAAGCAGAAGTTGCTGAGGTTACTTCATTGTTTGATGAATTATCCGGAAGTGCCAATGCAACAATTATTAGTTCTATCAAAACAGAATTAAACGCGATTAAAGAACCTATTCGCAGAGAAATTCACAATGCAGTAAAAAAAGTATTACGTTTAACAAAAGGCGAAAACTCTGCTTCTCGAGCTAAATTAACAGACTGGTTAAGTTTATCTAATATCGAAAACACAGATCGATATAGTTCACATGTGATGTCACAATCCACACAACAAGTTTCTTCAGTAGCTCCAGTAGCTGCTATTTACAACGACGAAAAACCAGTTGATGGAAGAGAATTATTAAGAGAAAACTTTGATTATATTTTAAATAAATATCCTGAAACCTTAATTTTTGGAGAAGACTCTGGTAAAATTGGTGGTGTAAACCAAGGCTTAGAAGGATTACAAGCAAAATATGGCGAACACCGTGTATTTGATACAGGTATTCGTGAAGCAACTATTATGGGGCAAGCTATTGGATTATCGATGCGTGGTTTAAGACCAATTGCCGAAATCCAATACTTAGATTATTTATTGTATGCGCTTCAAATTATGAGTGATGATTTAGCAACTGTGCAATGGAGAACTAAAGGGATGCAAAAAGCACCAGTAATTATTCGTACTCGCGGGCATCGTTTAGAAGGGGTTTGGCACAGTGGTTCGCCAATGGGAATGATTATTAGTGCTTGTAGAGGTATTAACGTTTGTGTTCCTCGTAACATGACTCAAGCCGCAGGTTTTTATAATTTATTATTAGAAGCGGATGAGCCATCATTAGTAGTAGAGCCTTTAAATGGATATCGTTTAAAAGAAAATTTACCATCTAATATAGGCGAGTACAAAGTAGCTTTGGGAATTCCTGAAACATTAATTCAAGGAACCGATGTTACTTTAGTAACTTATGGGTCTTCTATTCGTATTGCACAAGATGCCATCAAACAGTTAGAAGAGCATGGCATTTCAGTTGAATTAATTGATATTCAAACCTTATTACCATTTGATATTAACCATTTAATTGTTGAATCCTTAAAGAAAACAAATAGAGTAGTATTTTTTGATGAAGATGTACCAGGTGGAGCAAGTGCTTATATGATGCAAAAAGTATTAGAAGAGCAAGGTGGTTACCAGTATTTAGATTCAAAACCTATTACCATTGCATCTAAAGAACACAGACCAGCCTATGGTTCGGATGGAGATTATTTCTCAAAACCAAGTGCTGATGATGTGTTTGATGTTATTTACAATTTGATGTTAGAAGTTAATCCTAATAAATACTCTAAAATCTATTAATAAACTTAATTTTACGTGTCATTATAAAAGGATATACCTTAAAAATATAATATATATGAAGTTAACTACACTATTCTATGCTATTGCATTTTTAGTTGCGGTAAATAATTTATCGGCACAAGAAGCAAAAAAAGAAGAAAAGAAAATTCAGGAAGTTATAAATATTCAAGCTGACCCAGTTTCTATGCCACCTGATGCAGATGGAAATATACCAGTTGATACTTCTGCGCCAAAAGGAATGGCTTCAAGTGAAATTTTGAAACGCGCAGTAAATTTTGTGAAAATGGAATCAACTAAATACACAAAAGGTAATGGCGTTACCACTGGAACTAAAGCTGAATGTGTAATTACGTTTCCATACAAACCAAAAGAATTAAATCCGATTGCTGATGTCCAAGGAACTATTACTATGCACGTAAGTATTGATGCAAAAGAAGGTAAATACCGTTATACAATTTCTAAATTAAATCATAGTGCTAAAAACGGTGATTATACTGGCGGCGATGTGTATAGCGAAGTTCCAAAATGTGGTAGTATGAAGTTACCTACAGAGTTATGGAAACGTATTAGAAGTGAAGCATTTAAACAAAGTGGCATTATTGCTAATGAGATTAAAGAAGCAATGAAATTATCTAGCACAACGCCAGTGAACATTGACGAGTGGTAGTAAAATTGTTTTAAGAAAAAATTATTTCATTTTTGTTAGTTCGAGCGTAGTCCAGAACAGTAACTAAGCATATCGGCTAGGCTCGATGTGAGAATATACAACATTGTATTGAAAAATGAAGTCATTAGAATTATATTCAAAAAAAGATATTGATCATCTTACCCGAAAACGAACCAATGAAATAAAAATTGGTGAGGATGTCACAGTTTTAAAATCAGAAATTAATTGGGAAGAAGAATTATTAAATTCTAATTGTAAATTTGTTTTACTTGGTATTCCAGAGGATATTGGAGTGAAAGCTAATTATGGTCGTGGTGGAGCTCACACTGCTTGGAAGCCAGCTCTGGATAGTTTTTTAAGTCAGCAAAGCAATGAATTTTTAAATGGAAAAGAAGTTTGTGTTCTAGGTCATATTTTTGTGGAAGACCTGATGGAAAAATCCGAATCGTTGCAAGCTAAAAACAAAACAGACATGACTCAATTAAGAAACTTAGTTTCAATAATTGATGAACGAGTTACAGAGATTATTACAAAAATTATTTCTTGTAAAAAAATTCCCATTATTGTGGGCGGCGGGCATAATAACTCCTACCCTATTATTAAAGGCTGCTCATTAGCACTTGATAAAAAAATAAATGTCATTAATTGCGACCCACACACTGATTTTAGATCTTTAGAAGGCAGACATAGTGGTAATGGTTTTAGTTATGCATACAAAGAAAATTACATGAATAACTATTCTGTGTTTTGTATGCACGAACAATATAATACAGCAAGCGTTCTAAAAGATTTTACAGCTAATAATCATCATTTGTATTATAGCAGATATGAAGATGTATTTGTAAGAGAAAGTAAAAACTATTCAGACACTCTAATACAAAATATTGGATTTGTAAAAAACGATGTTTGTGGTGTTGAAATTGATTTAGATGCCATTACCAATGTTCCATCCAGCGCCAAAACTAGTAGTGGAATTTCGCCTGTGCAAGCAAGACAATACGCTTATCAATGTGGGAAACAATTATCCGCTTTATATTTTCATATTGCAGAAGGGGCTCCTATTCTATCTCACATTAAAGCAGATAACAAAACTGGTAAATTAATTGGGTACTTAATTACTGATTTTATTAAAGGTGTAAATGATAAGTAGCTTCGACTCTGCTCAGCTAATGGATTGATATTTCAATAACCTCAATAACCAAAATATTTATCGGTGACTGAGCGGATCCGAAGTTACACTACCTTAAAAATGATTTCAAAATTTGCGCCGTTATTGTTATAAATTTTAAGTTCGGCATTTATTTGTTCTGAAAGAATAGCTACAATATCTAAGCCTAAAGAATCTGAACTCGTTAAATCAAAATCCGCAGCCAATCCCTGTCCGTTATCAGACACTTTTAGTTGATAGGTGTTTTTAACTAGTTTCGATAATTCTACTTTAATAATACCATCTTTGCCATTAAAAGCATGCTTGTAAGCATTCGACATTAATTCATTTGTAATTAATCCTAAAGGAATAGCAGTATCTAAATCTAATTCAAGTTCAATTAAATGAGATTGGATTGTGATATTTTTTTTGGTTAAAGAAAAACTTCCTGAAATTTGATTGATTAAACTTTCTAAGTACTCATTAAACAACAAGCTCGTCATTTGATTATTGCGATACAATAATTGATGTAATAAAGCCATGGAGTTAATTCGATCTTGAGCTTCTCCTAATGAATTTTGAATCTCTAAATTAGTTGTTTTAGCCGACTGTAATTTAAGTAAGCTTGAAATTATCTGTAAATTATTTTTGACACGATGATGCACTTCTTTAATTAATAAGTCTTTTTCAGATAAGGATTTATCGATAATCTCGTTTCGAGTTTCAATTTGTTTATTTTTAATTTCCAATAACTGCTTTTGGGTATTAGCTCTTTTTAATTGCACTATCATAAACACAATCACAATTATCAAAATTAAACCACAAAATATGAGGGCATTTCTAAACGTTTTTTGTTTACTCACTTCTGCATTTTTTTCTCTAATATTTTTTTGACTCTCAGTTATCACAGCTTCTCTCTCTGACACTTGATTGGCCACTTGAGCTAACAATAATTCTCGCAAATTATTTTTAGATTCAATACTATCCTTAAATACAATATATTTTCCATAATAATCAATAGCCATTTTATATGCGCCAGTTTTATCATAATAAATGGCATACTGTTTAATTAAATTAAGTTGAGTTTTATAATCATCAATATCTACTAATAATGATTTTGCGCTATCTAAATATAATTTACTAACTTCTAATTTATTTAAAGCTAAATAACACTTTGAAATTTCTAATTGACTAATAGCTGCATTATGAAAATTTTTAATATTCTTACTACTCGCTACATCTTTTTTTAATAAAGGGATGGCCTTATCAAATTGCTTTAATTCCATTAACGATTGGCCAATATTACCTTCAATTAAACCAACCGTAAATTCATTATCAATACTTAATTTATTATCTGGAAATAATTTATAAAACTCATCTTTTGCTTTTTTAAACCAAAAAATAGCACTATCCTGATTTCTAAATTTCGCCCAAAAAAGCCCCCTATTATTGCAAAAGTTAATAAACATTGAACTACTATTTTTTTCTTCTAGAAACTCTTGCCATTGCTCATCTAAACACTCTTTATATAATTGCATTTCATAATAAATAGTACTTAAACGTGGATTTAAAACCCATTCACTAATTTTAGAATCTCGCTTTAAAAGACCTACTAAAATTCTATGGAGTTCAACGGTTTTATTCAATTGCCTAATACTTAAATAGGAGTTTTTAAGGATATATAAAATTGCAACACTGTCATTAAGTGTCTTTATTTTATTCCTGGCTAATAAATCTGTGAAAATGGGTATCGCCTTTGAATAATTCTTGTTCAAGAAATAGATCTCTCCCTCTATTTTAGTTAACTTATCTAAAATATCATCTTTGTGGTCAACAATAGCTTTTTCTCTAATACTATTCAATTCATCTTTTATAAAAGGATAGCATTGAGGTTTATAAACACTTGAAAGCGTATCAAAAGCATTGACTTTGCCTGCTAAACTTTGTGCTTTAAAAAATCTCAAGAATTTTTTCTCATAACCAACTTGCGATTTAATATTAGCTACAAACAGTAGTAACATTAAACCAATTAAAACCTGTTTAGCCATATGCGAAATATTTTTCAAGTTTAGCAGTAGTAGTGTAGGTTAAAGATATTACAATAAATGTTTAAAAATATCCATAATTAACTAACTATTGCATTGTTTATAACTAGTTATCCGCTTTTTTCACATAGCTAACAAGTCAGTTAATACAAATGCGCCTTTACTTATTAATAGTATTCATACTGATTTACAGTAATTTACATAAGTAATAACAAGCTATTAACATACTAATCAACATACTTATTAAGACTTGATAATCATCTCAAAAAATCGTAATTTCCGTTATTAGAAAGTATTGAGCATTTTTACCCTCCGTACTAAAATTATGCAAAACTTCGATAACCAAAATAAAACCCGCAAAAAACTATACACTCCTTTAACTACTAATGAAATTGGTAAACTACAACCACAAGCCATTGAATTAGAAGAAGCAGTTTTAGGTGCTATGCTTTTAGAGAAAGATGCTTTGAGCACTGTAATTGACGTGCTTTCGGCTGAAAGTTTTTACAAAGAACAAAATGGAACAATTTTTAAAGCGATATACAATTTATTTAATCGCTCAGAACCTGTTGATATTTTAACCGTTACACAAGAATTAAAACGTAATGGCGAATTAGAATTAGTTGGTGGATCTTTTTATGTATCATCACTAACGAATCGTATTGCATCCTCTGCAAACATTGAGTACCATGCACGTATTGTTGCTCAAAAATATTTACAACGAGAGTTAATTCGCATTAGCACTGAAACAATTAAATCGGCTTATGAAGATAGCACCGATGTGTTTGAATTATTAGATGCAACCACACAACATATTTTTGAAATTTTAGATTCTAACGTGCGTAAGCAACACGCTGGTATGACTTCATTAATTGCTCAGGCCATTAATGAAATTGAAATGGCTGCTCAGCAAACTGATGGTTTATCGGGTGTGCCATCAGGCTTTACCGCTTTAGATAGAATTACAGGTGGTTGGCAAAAATCAGATTTATTGATTTTAGCGGCTCGTCCTGGTATGGGTAAAACGGCTTTTGTTGTGACCATGGCAAAAAATGCAGCGGTTGAATTTAATAAGCCTGTTGCAATTTTCTCGTTAGAGATGTCTTCTTTACAATTAGTAAAACGTTTAATTTCTTCAGAAACAGAAATTAATCAAGATAAAATTTTAAAAGGAAATTTAGATAATCATGAGTTTGTTCAATTAAATGAGCGTATTAAAAAATTATCTGTAGCGCCTTTATACATTGATGATACACCTGCCCTATCCATCTTCGAATTACGTGCTAAGGCTCGTCGTTTAAAAGAACAACAAAATATTTCTTTAATCATTATTGATTACTTGCAGTTAATGAGTGGTGGACCAGATAGTAAAGGAAATCGTGAACAAGAAATTTCATCTATCTCTCGTGGTTTAAAATCACTAGCAAAAGAATTAGAAATACCAATCATCGCCTTATCTCAATTAAGTCGTCAAGTAGAAAACAGACCAGGTGGAAGTAAACGTCCACAGTTAAGTGATTTACGTGAATCGGGAGCTATTGAGCAAGATGCGGATATGGTTATGTTTATTTACCGTCCTGAATATTACGGTATTGAAGTATATGAAAATAACCAACCAACTAAAAACAGAGCAGAAATTATTATTGCCAAAAACCGTCACGGATCAATTGTGGATGTGTCGTTGAAATTCATTGGTCAGTTTGCTAAGTTTACGGATTTGGATTATAACGAAGGGTCTGATATTTATGCAAGTAACTCTTCTTCGGGTATGGTACAAAATACCGACTTTTTAACGCAACCAACTACCAAAACTATACAATCGGCTAAGTGGGATGATGATGATGCACCAAGCAGCGATATCATAAGAAGAAATGATATTGATGAAGTGTTTTAAAGTATAAATTTTAGTAATTTGTAAAGGTGGTTTCATTTAAAGAAACCACCTTTATTTTTGTACTACTATTTTTTTAGTAGAACTAAATCCTTTATCATCAGTTACTTTTACAAAATAAATTCCATCAGCTTTTGATTGAATAGAAAGGTTTTGTTTGCCAATTTCTAGTGATTGATTAAAAACTATTTCTCCTAACGTATTAGTTATAACAACATCAGATTTAGTTTTTAAATCAATTGTAAATTTGCCATTGTTGGGGTTTGGGTATAAAGACACTTCATTATAACTATTATTATTTTCTTTCAATCCGATCAATGCATCAACTTCTATAAGTGCATTATATAGCGGCGTTTTACCATTCACTCCATTGAAATCCATTTTCTTTAGAAAAGTAGAAATAGTTGGATTATATTGAAATAATGTACCATCATAATATGTTCCCCCATATTGCGCCATACCGTATAAGTTGCCATCAGATGCTTTCAACAAGCTTCCCACAGGCATAGAACCTGTTGTAGCAAGTGTAAAATCAAACTTTTTTATATAAGTATCTGTCGAAATATCAAACTGAAATAAAACCCCATCGTCATTAACACCGCCTCGTTTTGTAGTACCGTATAATTTACCATCATTTGCTTGCACAAGTGTACCGCCTGCAAAATCACCGTCTAAAGAATTAACAAAATAATGTTTTACATTAAAAGTATTTGTACCAATATCATACTGAAAAATAGTTCCACCACCTCCTGCTCCGAACATGGTTGTTCCATATAATTTCCCATCACTAGCCTGCACTAATGAACCTATGGGACTATTTCCACTCACAACAGAATAGAAATCATAAAGATTAGTGATTGTTCCACTTCCAACGTTATACTTAAATAGTAATCCAAAGTCATATGCTCCGCCGCCTTGTGTTAAGCCATATAAGTTTCCGTCTGTTGCACTAATCAACGCTCCCATTGGAGCCCGGCCATTAGCACTATTAAAATCTATTTTTTTTGTATATGTATTAGTAATTGGATCGTACTTAAATAAAACGCCCATATCAAAATTTCCGCCTTCGCTGGTCATGCCATACAGCATTCCATCTGAAGCCAGTGTTAAATTTCCATTTGGATTTTTTCCTTTTGCAATGCCATCAAATTCAATTTTCTTAGTATAGGTATTAGTTAAGTGATCAAACTGAAAGATAGTTCCCATACCTAAAGAACCGCCTGCACTTGTTAATCCATATAAATTACCATTTGTGGTTTTAATTAAAGAACCTGTTGGGGTTCTTCCGAGAGGTGAAGAATAGAAGTCAACTTTTTTTGTCGTCACTTCCGTTGTCGGGTCATATTGATACACAACACCCTTGGTGCTTACTCCGCCAAATTCAGTCATTCCATATATTTTCCCATCTGAGGAAAATGTTAACGAACCATTAGGAGCAATTCCTTCGCTGTAAACCTGAAAATTATTTTTAATCGCATAAACATCTGATACAGGATTATATTGAAATAATGAATTACCGGAAATTCCATAAAACATTCCATCCGGTGTTTGAATAAGTCCACCTAAAGGTGAAGATAAATTAAGCGACCCTCCGAAATTAGTTTTAATATTAAAAAGACTTGATACGGGATCGTATTGAAATAAAACACCTACATTATTTGAACCACCATATTGTATCGTTCCATACATTTTTCCATCAGTAGCTAAAAGAAGCTTTGAGTCAGGCATTGAGCCATTAGATGTTATAAAATCTACTTTTTTTGTATAGATATTTGATATCGGATCATATTGAAAAAGAGTTCCGTAATTATTAGTACCTCCCTCACGTGTATATCCATAAAGGTTATTATCAGTTCCTTGTATTAATGTTCCTGTAGGTTTGCAGCCATTATTTGCGTTAAGATCTACTTTTTTTGTAGTGACATTTGTAACAGGATCATAACAAAATAATGTTCCTACATTATTAGCTCCGCCGTACCAAGTTAAACCATATAATTTTCCATCAGTAGCCTGCATTAAACTGCCTTGCGGATTTGCGCCGGTAGTAGCTCCATCAAAATTAAATTTTACTGCATATCCATTTGTTGCCGGATCAAATTCAAACAAAACCCCTGCCGAGTTTGCACCACCATCAAAGGTCATACCGTAAAGTTTACCGTTAGACGCCTGTATAAGTGACCCGTAAGGAAATGCACCATCAGTAGCATTAAAACTAAATTTTTGCGTGTAAGTAGTTGTTAATGGATCATATTGAAAAATTATTCCAAACTCATTCAATCCACCCAACCTTGTCATGCCGTAAAGCATACCATTCGATGCTTGAACTAATCCTGAGCGGACCGGAGAAGCTGCTCCAACCATATATAATTCATGCTGCACAGTTAAATTATCTCCAGATGCATCTGTTTTGAAAATAACTCCCGCATTGTGCAAGCCTCCCTCTGACGTCATGCCAAAAAACTCAACCTGAGCAGTATTATTTAAAAGAATAACAAAACAACCAATAACAAGAAGTATTTTTTTCATCGAAATGATTTATTAAAATCAAAAAGCAATCTCCTTCTTTTTATTGGCAAAAAACAAACTTGCACCTACTACTATTAATAATAAAATAGAACCAATTAAAGCAACACTATTCCCTGTTTTATAAACTTGTGGTTCAAATTTAAATTCTACTTTATGCTTACCTGCTGGTAATTCCATACCACGCAATACATAGTTTACACAAGTGTGTGGCATTAAAGCACCATCCACATAAGCGTTCCATCCTTTAGGATAATAAATTTCAGAAAATACCGCAAAGCCTTTTTCTTTTGATTCTGTTTCATACACTAAATAGTTTGGTTTGTATGACTGCAAAGTAATTTTACCATCGTTATTATAAGTATTAGCCACTGGTACAATGGCTTTATTTTTTTCTTGTATTACCGCTTCGCGTTTGGTATTCATGCCATACAATGCTACAATTTCCGAATCGGCACTTGCCACTGTTTTAATATTTTTAACGAACCAAGCGTTACCATTAGCTTGAGGATTAGGAATAGCAAACACTTGATCTTTTGCTGGAACAATGACATACTTTGTATTCAACATATTTAATACACTAAGCTTAGCCATGTGGATACGCATTAAACTATCATTTTGCGCAGCTTCATTTAAGCCATTATAAAATTCATTAATTTCTCCGCCACCATTGTCAGGCTTAAGATGAAAATCAATAATCTCTTGATATTTTTTCAATTTAGCACCATGGTAACCACCAACCGATTTATGGTAATAAGAGGTGGCTGCATCATTAAAAGTACTAGTTGATAAATTCAATACACGATAATCTAAACTCTTATCTTGTAAAATTTGTTCATCAGCTTGTGTTTTTACTGGTGGCGCATCATATTGAGCTTTTGGTACATAATTTTTATTATCCAAATAACGTCCGGCAACTGGCCATAAGTCGGCACATAAAAAGATGCTAAGTGTTATTAAAAATAATTCCAACTTCAATTTTTTAGTTAGGTATAAAAACAAAAAGATAGATGCTAAACCAATGAACATTAATGAACGACGAGCGTCTGATGTAAAAATAGACTCACGAGCTTTTTGAATGTTAGCTATAAAATCGGGTATAAACTGTGCTATTTGTGCATCGGTTGCGCCGCTTTGTTTTAACTGATTTACGATTTGTGTTTCTTCACCAGCAGGAATAAATGAATTGGTCATTTCTGGTAAAAACGCAGAGATTAAACAAAAGCCTCCAACAACCGCTACTGAAATAATTAATACCTTTTTAAGGTCTAATTGCATTTTAGTAAATGGTAAAGTAAAGGTTTCGTTTTTTGCTGTTGCTCTAATAAATTTATCTAAAGCTAAAACTGCCAATAAAGGAATCGTTAATTCCGCAATAACTAGTATCATAGACACTGCTCTAAACTTATTGTAGCCTGGCACATAATCCATAAAAAAAGATGTTAAGCCCATAAAGTGTTTACCCCAAGCTAACATTACCGATAATAAAGTACCAGCAACTAAAGCCCATTTTAATGGATGATCGATGATAAATAAACCTAAAAATGCTAATAACATCACGATAGCACCAATATAAACGGGGCCACTGGTAAAAGGTTGGTCGCCGAAATACGGGCTACTTTGCGCCACTTGTTCTCTCATTTGAGGGTCAACGCTTTTCAAGGCATCTTTATCAGAACGCCCTATAGCGCCAGAACCACCACCTTTAAAATTGGGAATTAAAAAAGTAAAAGTCTCCCCAATTCCGTAACTCCATTGTGTAGCATAATCTTTATCTAAACCAGAGGTGATATTTCCTTTATTAGTTTGCATATCAGCATTCATAGTTAATTCGGTTTTACCACGAGTGGTATAATTACCATATTCATAAGTTGCTAATAAATTACCTGCATTTGGTAATACCCCAATTAAAGAAGCTGACACAAATAAACCAACACCAATAAAAAAGGCTTTGATCGTTTTTTGTTTAAACGCAATAATGAAATAACTTAAGAACACTAAACCAAACAACATAAAACCATAGTATGAAATTTGAACGTGGTTAGCATTTAATTCCATGGCCATAAACAAGGTCGTAACTGCAAAACCGAGCCAATGCTTGCCTCGCATTAATAAAATAATCCCCCCTAATAATGGCGCTAAATAACCAATAGCATTGGCTTTAGAATTATGCCCTGCTTCAATTATCACAAAAAAGTACGACGAAAAGCCATACGTCAAAGCGCCCACAATGGCAAGCCAAGGATCAATTTCTAAACATAACAATAAAATAAAAAAACCGATAAAACATAAAAAAATGTAACCACTTGGGTGTGGTAAAAACAAGTGAAATACTTTATCTACGTGCCCCAATAAATTACCAGTAAAAATAGTAGATACCTGATAAGCTGGCATCCCTCCAAACATTGAGTTTGTCCATAAAGCCTCCGCATGTTCAGCTTTTCTAAAATCAGTCATTTCCTGACTCATCCCTTTGTATCTGACGATATCGCCTTGTTCTAATACTTTATTAGATAATAAAGGGCTAAATTGTACTAAGGTGATAATGGCAAATATTGCAATGGCTGCTAAGTGTGGTAAATACTTTTTAAAGTTCATATAATTGGTTTTTAGACAAATATAAGAAACTGTTTACTTAATAATACGTGAAAAAAGTATAATTTATTCGTATTTTCGTTGCCAATGAAAAAGCTATTTTCGGTACTTAAATACACAAAAGATTATAAAGGATATACTGCTTTAAATATTGTGTGTAATATTTTCTTTGCCATTTTTTCTGTCTTTTCAATATCCTTAACTATTCCTTTTTTAGAACTTATTTTCAAAGACGATACTGCTAAACTACAAGAGGTTGTAGCCAAAGGCTTGCCTCATCTAAGTTTATCATTAAAAGGAATTAGTGAGTGGGGATATTATCAAATGTGTTTAATGGTTGTTGAGCAAGGGAAAGCCCAAACTTTACTCGTTATTTGTTTAGTGGTATTTATATCAACCCTTTTCAAAAATATTTCTAGGTATTTTGCCATGTATTTTTTAGCACCAATTCGTAATGGTGTGGTAAAAGATTTACGAAACAGAATGATGAAAAAATCGTTAGCCCTACCTCTTTCCTATTTTAGCGACGAACGTAAAGGCGATATGATAAGCCGCATGACCACCGACGTTATTGAAATTGAATGGAGCATCATGCAATCCTTAGAATTGATATTTAGAGAACCATTAACCATTATTATTTCTTTAGCTACTCTAATTTTTATTAGTCCTTATTTAACGTTGTATGTATTTTTATTATTACCAGTTGCAGGTTTAGTAGTAGCATTAGTTAGTAAGAGTTTAAAGAGTCGTTCAGCAAAAGGTAAAGTTGTTTTTGGTCAACTATTTAATATTATGGAAGAAACCTTAGGCGCTTTAAAAGTGATTAAAGCGTTTACAGGCGAACGTTTCGTTCAAAATAAATTTGAAAAAGTAAATGAAGACTACAATAAAATTTCTATTAGTTTATATCGCCGAGCGGATTTAACTTCCCCTATTAGTGAAACCGTTGTATTAGGTGTTTTACTCTTAATCTTATACATTGGCGGCTGCATGGTTTTTGATAACACGAGTGCTTTATCTGGTTCGGCCTTTTTAGGTTATTTTGCAGTGGCTTCTCAAATTGTACCTCCTATCAAACAAATAACACAAGCTTATAACAATATTCAAAAAGGCTTAGCTTCCGAAGAACGTATTGATAAAATATTGCAAGCCGAAAATCCTATTGTGAATAAAACCAATCCAACTAAAATTGATCATTTCTCAAATGGCATCGAATTTAATAATGTATCTTTCTCTTACAAAAAAGGCGATGATGGTTATGTATTAAAGAATATCAATCTAACTATTCCAAAAGGAAAAACCATTGCTTTAGTGGGACAAAGCGGAAGCGGAAAAACCACTTTAGCCGATATGATTCCGCGCTTTTATGACACGGATTTAGGCGAAATTAAAATTGATGGTATTTCTTTAAAAGATTTAGAAATTGAAAGCTTAAGAAAACAAATTGGCGTAGTGACTCAAGAAAGTATTTTATTTAATGATACGATTGAAAACAATATTGCTTTTGGTTTAGATAGTATCGACAAAAATAAAATTATTGAAGCCGCTAAAGTCGCCAACGCTCACGAATTTATTTTACAACAACCTGATGGTTACCAAACTAATATTGGCGACCGTGGTGGTAAATTAAGTGGAGGTCAACGTCAACGGATTAGCATTGCCAGAGCAATTTTAAAAAATCCTCCTATCTTAATTTTAGATGAAGCAACAAGTGCTTTAGATACTGAAAGCGAACGTTTGGTGCAAGATGCCTTAAATAATTTAATGAAAAACAGAACGAGTATTGTCATAGCACATCGCTTGAGTACTATTGTTAATGCTGACGAAATAGTTGTGATTAACAAAGGCGAACTAGCTGAAAAAGGTTCTCATAAAGAATTACTTGAAAAAGACGGTATTTACAAAAAGCTGTTTGATATGCAGAATTTTAAGTAATAAAAAAGCCTCCTGTTTCCAGAAGGCTTTACAATTTCATTTATATTTGCTTACTCAAAATATTCTTTCATTCTATCAAAGAAACCTTTCTCTTTTCGGTTAGGATTAGGAGCGAAGTTTTTAGAAGCTCGTAAAGTTTCTAATGCTTTTTTCTCTTCAGCAGATAATGCTTGAGGAGTCCATACATTAATGTTTACTAATAAATCTCCAGTCCCATAAGAGTTTACATCTGGTAAGCCTTTGCCTTTTAAACGTAGTACTTTTCCGCTTTGTGTGCCTGGCTCGATTTTAATTTTAACCTTTGCATCAACCGTTGGTATTTCAATACTTGTTCCTAAAGCAGCATCCGCAAAGTTCACATAACTATCGTAAAATAAATTACTACCATCACGTTTTAATTCTAGATGTTCTTCTTCTTCAATCAACACTAATAAATCGCCGTTAATTCCGCCGCGAGGTGCCGCATTACCTTTACCACCAACAGATAGTTGCATTCCTTCGGCCACACCTGCAGGAATATTAATTGAAATCACCTCTTCTGCTCTTACAATTCCATCCCCATGACACGTATTACATTTATCTTTCACCGTTTTGCCTTCGCCATTACAACCACTACAAGTAGTTTGGGTTTGCATGGCTCCTAAAAATGTTTGCTGAGTTCTAACTTGAACGCCCGAACCATTGCATAACTTACAGGTATCGTATTGTCCGTTTTTGGCTCCACTACCTTTACAAGTACCACAGCTTACAAACTTATTTACTTTTAATTTTTTCTCTACGCCTTTTGCAACTTCTTGTAAATTCAATTTTACTTTTACACGCAAATTTGAACCACGCATCACTCGCCTTCCTCCTCCACTCGATCTTCCACCACCAAAGCCGCCTCCGCCAAAAATATCACCAAACTGACTAAAGATGTCGTCCATATTCATCCCGCCACCATATTGGCCGCCACCGCCGCCACCAGATGCACCACCAACACCAGCATGGCCGTATTGGTTATAACGCTGACGTTTTTCGGTATTACTTAATACTTCGTATGCTTCTGCGGCTTCTTTAAATTTTTCTTCAGCAGCTTTATCATCAGGGTTTTTATCAGGATGATATTTAATTGCTAACTTACGATAAGCCTTTTTAATCTCATCATCGCTAGCACTTTTGGTAACTCCTAATATTTCGTAAAAATCTCTTTTGCTCATTTTTATAAATTATTGAACCATACAAGAAATGATCCTATATGATTTAAATATGTTTTAACTTCCTACTACCACTTTTGCGAAACGAATCACTTTGTCTCCAAGTTTATATCCTTTTTCAACTTCATCAATTACTTTACCTTTCATATCTTCCGATGGTGCAGGAATACTAGTAATAGATTCCATATAATCTGCATTAAAGGCTTTACCAATAGTGTCCATCGGTTCTAATCCTTTTGCTGTGCATGCTACTTTCAATTTGTGGTAAATTAAAGAAACTCCTTCTTTAATAGGTTCCACTTCAGTAACAGTTTCGTTAGCTTTTATGGCTCTTTCAAAATCATCGATAGTTGGCATAATGGCTTTAAACACATCTTCGCCAGCCGAACGGATAATGTCAGACTTTTCTTTAATGGTACGTTTACGGTAATTATCAAATTCTGAATATAAACGTAAATATTTATCGTTTAATGCAGCAATTTGAGCTGCAAAATCTTCCGGTTGATTTGGTTCATCCATAACTTCTAAAGTCTTTTCCGCAGTTTCTTCCTGTGTTGCTTCAGCTGAGGTATGATCTGCGTTGTTTTCAACATTTTCTAAAATAGTATCTTCTGTTTGATTTATTGGTTCTTTTTCTTTCTGTTCCATAGTAAAAATTTTGGCAAATGTACATAATCAATATGCTTGCCACACCCTAAAACCCGAAAATTTGTCAGTTTTTAATGAACTTGAACTCAGTTCGGCGGTTATATTCGTGCTCTTTGTCAGAACAATTTACGCCATTGGCACATCGGTTTCTGATCTCAAGCTCACCTTTACCTTCTGCTTTTAACCTATATTTATCAATGCCTTTGCTTACTAGGTAATTAATAACAGCGTTCGAATGGTTTTCAGATAATTTGATTAGGAAACGAAAAACTTTATATCGCGTTATTATTTGATGATAAAACTAAATTAGGAGTCTGATCGCCAATTGCTAATTGCTAATTGAGTAAAACTGATATTACTGCTCAAAAAGCTCATTAATAAAAAATAACTGTACTCTAATTTTATAGATATATGTTTCAAATTATATTTGATTTATTTTATTTGCGCTTCTAGTGCTTTTTCTAAATCTGTTCCACGTAAATTTTTTGCAACTATTATACCGGTACCATCTACTAACACATTAGTTGGAATACTATTGACACCATATCTTAATGCTGCAGCATTGCCCCATCCTTGTAAATCACTTACATGATATGGCCATACTAATTGATCTTTTTCAATAGCTTTTTCCCATGCTATAGCATTTTGGTCGAGCGATACACTTAGTATTTCAAAGCCTTTTCCATTTTTAAAATTTAAACCGTGATATTTATTATATGCTGCAACCACTGCTGGGTTTTCTGCTCGGCATGGTCCACACCAGCTAGCCCAAAAATCAATTAATACCAATTTGCCCTTAAAGGAAGATAATGTAATCACGTTTCCTTTTGGAGAAGCCTGCATAATCTCTGGGGCTTTATTTCCTAAATTTATTCCTTCAACAACATCAATCTTTACCTGAATAACATCAGAAGTACTTTTTGTATCATTAGCTAAAGCAGAACTAGTTGTACCTTTTTTACTTTTGCAAGCAACAACAGCACTAAGTATTGTTAACAAGATTATAGATTGTAATAATTTCATTTAGTTGTTTTTTCTAATAATTTCAGCTCCAATGGCATTTAATCTTCCATCAATATTTTGATACCCTCTATCAATTTGATTGATGTTGAAAATTGTACTCTTCCCTTTTGCACTCATAGCAGCAATTAACAAAGCTACACCTGCTCTAATATCGGGTGATGCCATTTGAATGGCGCGCAATTGTACTTTTCTATCTAAGCCCATTACCGTTGCACGGTGAGGGTCACATAAAATTATTTGAGCTCCCATGTCAATTAGTTTATCAACGAAGAACAAACGACTCTCAAACATTTTTTGGTGAATTAAAATATTACCACGTGCTTGTGTAGCTGTTACTAACATGATACTTAATAAATCAGGTGTAAAGCCTGGCCAAATGGCATCTGCCACTGTCAACATCGAGCCATCAATAAACGAATCAATTTCGTAATGTTCTTGAGATGGAATATAAATATCATCGCCTCTGCGTTCCATTTGAATTCCTAAACGAGAAAATACTTTTGGAATACAACCAAGGTTATTGTAAGACACATCTTTAATCGTAATTTCAGATTGTGTCATCGCTGCCATTCCAATAAAAGAACCAATCTCAATCATATCTGGTAAAATACGATGCTCCGTTCCTTTCAATGAAGTAACGCCTTCAATAGTCAATAAGTTTGAACCAACGCCAGTAATTTTAGCGCCCATTCTATTTAACATTTTACACAATTGTTGTAAGTATGGTTCACATGCGGCGTTGTAAATAGTTGTAACGCCTTCTGCTAACACAGCTGCCATAACAATATTTGCGGTTCCTGTTACCGATGCTTCATCCAATAGCATGTAAGTGCCTTTTAATTTAGTAGCTGTTACTTTAAAGTTTTCGTTATCCGAATCGTATTCGAATTTTGCTCCTAAATTTTCAAAACCGATAAAGTGGGTATCCATTCTTCGGCGACCAATTTTATCTCCTCCTGGCTTTGGCATATAAGCCACGCCAAAACGCGCTAACATGGGACCAATAATCATCGTAGAGCCTCGTAAGCCTCCACCTTTCTTTTTAAATTCAGGAGATACTAAGTAATCTACTTTTATTTCATCCGACTGAAAAGTATATTCTTCGTGTCCCGTTTTTTCAACCTTCACGCCTAAATCTCTTAATAAATCAATTAATTTATTGATGTCTACAATATCCGGAATGTTACTAATCGTAACTTTCTCGGGTGTTAGTAATACAGCACATAAAATCTGTAATGCTTCGTTTTTTGCTCCTTGCGGGATAATATCTCCCTTTAATTGTTTGCCTCCTGTAACTTCAAAAATGGCCATAAACTATGATATTGGTCTATTGTTATTATTGCGGTGTTTGAATTTATTTTTATTTTTCTTGTGACGGTTCTTGTTGATTCCGGCACCACCATCTCGAGCACTTAAATTAATTGGCGTTTGATTGTTGTGATTTTTGTTCTTCAACTCGTTAGCATGCGTTAATGCCGAATTTTCATCAATGTGTAATTCGTTATTAGTCATTTCCTTAAACTGCTTAAAAATCACATCATCAGTAACTGAATCTTTATTCCAGTTAACGTATGATTTTTTTAAGTGATTAGCGATTAAACGAGATAACTCCTTTTTCTCAGGACCTTCTTCGTATGTTTTTGCCACATCTATTATTCGCTCAATGGTTTTACCGTAGTGTTTATAACGAATTTTAGTAGCTGGATATGGAACATTTTTAGGTTTAGTGGTAAACGTTTCGGCATTAGGACGAGGATATGGAGAATCTACATCTAACTGAAATTTAGAAATTAAGAACAAATGATCCCATAATTTATGAGTGAAATCGGCAATATCACGTAAATGAGGGTTTAACTGCCCCATAATTTGAATAATAGCTTTAGCGCATTTATTTCGTTCTTCTCTATCCTCAATCGTAATGCAATGATCAATCATTACTTGGATATTTCTTCCGTATTCTGGAATCTCCAATTTAGGAAGCTGTGTATTATATTCCATAGGTTATTTAAAAGTTTAAATATAAGCTTTTTTATGGTATGTTTTACGTCTTTTTGAAGAGATATAAAGACAAAAAGGTTAATAAACCGAGAGGGTTTCTAGTATAAAGTTTCTCGTTTGAAACTTTAAATTGAAATCAAAAAACTAGAAACCTGCAACAAGAAACATTAAAAATTTCTCACCATCACAAAATCATTCATTTCATAACCATCTCCAATATCAAAATCTTCCACTCGATCAATCTTAAATCCATTTTTAAAATAAAAATTAATAGATTTAAAATTCTGTCTATTAACAGTGAGCATCAATGATTTAGAATTGATTTGTTGAATCAATAAATTAAGTGCTTTTGTTCCAATACCAGCGTTTGATTTTTGTTGATCGATATAAAACTTATGCAAAAAATAATCACATTTATTTTGCGAACTAACAGAAAGAAAACCAACATCTATATTATCTTTTTCAATTAAATAAAATACATGTTTTTGTTGATTAAGTTGCTCAATTAAACTTTCATAATTATAAATTTTCGACAACATATAATCTACTTGTTGTTGTCCTATAAATGGAACATAATGATCATTCCAAATAACTTTAGCTAATTTGCTAATTGTCGTTAAATCTTTTTCCTCGGCAACTTTTAAGTGTATCATCACAACAAGTATTTATGTATCTTTGTATCTTAAATTCATACTAATTGAAACCGAATATACAGCAAAAAATATCAATCAAAAACCGAAGAGCGAGTTTTGATTATACTTTTATTGAAAAATACACGGCTGGTATTGTTTTAGTTGGCACTGAAATTAAAGCTATTAGAGAAGGGAAAGCTTCATTAGTAGATAGTTTTTGTTATTTCAGAAATAGCGAATTATATATTAAAAGTTTAAATATTAGTATTTATACAGAAGGTAATTTATACAACCACGAACCAACAAGAGAACGAAAATTACTTCTCAATAAACAAGAGTTAACCAAAATCCAAAAAAAAATGGTGGATAAAGGTTTAACTATCATCCCTACTCTATTATTTACATCAGATAGTGGTTATGCAAAAGTAGAAATTGCCGTTGCAAAAGGTAAAAAAACCTACGACAAACGAGATGATTTGAAAACAAAGGACTTGAATCGAGAAATGGATCGAAAATTTAAATAATATATAGAAATTATGAAACAATTATTTTTTTTAGCCTCAATAATTAGCTTAGCTTGTATGTCTTGTAAATCAAAAAAAGAAGCCGCTAAAGTAACCGAAACTGCTCCTTTAGCATCTGCTTCAGCTGCACCAGAAGCGCCAATTGTATATCGCTTGTTAGTATCATTTATTAGCAAAGGAGCAGGACCAGACTCTGAAAAAAGAACCGCACTTTTAGCTTATGTTGACGGTCATCCTAGTAAACCTGCATACAAAACAGTTAATTGGGGACGCGAAGGCGAAACGGATTACTGTTTTAATTTATCTGAATTACCAAGTAAAAAAGATATGATTGACTTTATTGAATCTGTGAAAAAAATTGCCACTAGCAGCGATCGTATTATCGTGAATGAAAATGCTGAATGTCAGCACAAAGGCAGATAAATAAAACGCATGATATCAATCATGCCACTTTTTTAACAGCTTATTTTTCAACAAAAAACAAGTTTTCATCTCAAAATTGTGGAAAATCGAGTCAGAAACGACTCGATTTTTTCGTATTTTTGCAGCCTAACTAAAAATTAAATTCTTTATATAATGAACGAAATTGGATTAAAAGCACAAGATGCTTCTGTTGCCCAATTAGGCTTAGCAAATGTTGAAATGGCTTATTGGAACTTGCATCCATCAGAACTAGTTGAAGAAACGATTGTTCGTGGACAAGGGGTATTAACTGATGTTGGCGCTTTAGCTATTGATACTGGAGAATTTACTGGTCGCTCGCCTAAAGATAAATTTGTTGTTTACGACGAAAATACAAAAGACAGCGTTTGGTGGGGAGATGTAAATAACCGTTTTGAATCAGATAAATTTGATGCCCTACATAACCGTATGTTAGCATACTTAGGCAACAAAGAAATATGGGTGAGAGATGCTTATGCATGCGCTGATCCATCTTTTAGAATTAACATTCGTGTGGTAAACGAAACGCCTTGGGCTAACTTATTCTCTTCAAACTTATTTTTACGTCCTACAAGAGAAGAAATTAAAACCTTTAAACACGATTGGGTGATTTTAAATGCTCCAGGTTTTATGGCAGACCCTAAAATTGATGGGACTCGTCAACATAACTTTGCAATCATCAACTTCACTAAAAAAACTATTTTAATTGGTGGAACTGGTTATACAGGAGAAATTAAAAAATCAATTTTTGCTGTATTAAACTATATTTTACCACACGAAAAGAAAGTGCTTTCTATGCACTGTTCTGCTAACATTGGTAAAGATGGTGACACTGCCATTTTCTTTGGTTTATCAGGAACGGGGAAAACAACGTTATCTGCTGATCCTAACCGTAAATTAATTGGTGATGATGAGCATGGATGGGCTGATAATTCAGTATTTAACTTTGAAGGTGGTTGTTACGCTAAATGTGTTGACTTAACTGCTGAAAAAGAGCCTCAAATTTTCAATGCTATTAAATTTGGTTCTTTATTAGAAAACATTAATTATTACGAAGGAACAACTACTGTTAATTACGCTGATATTTCTCGTACTGAAAACACACGTGTAAGCTACCCAGCTAATTTTATTGATAATGCTGTAACGCCAGCAGTTGGTGATATTCCTAAAAATATTTTCTTTTTAACTTGCGATGCATTTGGTGTATTACCTCCAATCTCTAAGTTAACAAATGCGCAAGCTATGTATAACTTTATAAGTGGTTATACTGCTAAAGTTGCAGGCACTGAAATGGGAATTACTGAGCCTACGACTACTTTCTCTGCTTGTTTTGGTAAAGCATTTTTACCTTTACACCCAACAAAATATGCTGAGTTATTAGGAGAAAAATTAAAGAAACACAATGTAAACGTTTGGTTGTTAAATACTGGATGGGTTGGCGGAAGCTACGGTGTTGGTAGTAGAATTAAATTATCATACACACGTGCTTTAATTACAGCTGCTTTAAATGGAGAATTAGATAAAGCTGAAATGGGAGTAACTCCTTATTTTGGTTTAAAATTCCCTAAATCTTGTTCTGGAGTTCCATCTGAAATTTTAGAGCCTCAAAATGCTTGGAAAGACAAAGCCGCATTTAGTCAAACAGCACAAAATTTAGCTGGACAGTTTATTAAAAACTTTGAGCAATATGCATCAGCTGCAAATGATGAAATAAAATCTGCAGCTCCAAAAGTGGCTCAAGAAGCATAATTTTTTATAATCAATTAAAACCCCTAATTTGGAAACGAATTAGGGGTTTTTAATTTTCACATCATGACATTAGTAGAACAATATATCGCACAAAATAATTTCGGAAAAACACTGGGAATGGATTTTAAAATCATTGAACCAGGCTTAGTGCATTATTTTATTACCATAAAGCCCGAACATTTAGCTACACCAAAAGCGGCTCATGGCGGCGTTATTTCTGCTTTAATGGATGGTTTGTTGGGAGTAACTGCCTTATCCCTTTCTGCAAATGAACATCACATTGTTTCAACCGTTGAATTTAAAATCAATTTTTTAGCAGCGGCTTTTGTTGGAGATACTTTAAAAGGCATTGGTAAAGTAGAACACCAAGGTAAACGTTTGATTATTACCAGTGGTGATATTATTTGTCCTGCAAGAGAAAATATAGTAATTGCAAAAGCAATGGGAACTTTTAATACCTATCCTGCGGAGAAGGCTGGGTATACGATTTAGTATTCGTCATTGCAAACGATCCCGATAGCTATCGGGAGAAGCAATCTCAAACAATACTTCTAAACAATGAATGAGATCGCTTCTCACGCTAGGGCGTGAGAAGCGACAACGAAACCATCACTTATCCCCAAAAATCACTTATTTATTAAACCCAAACGGCTATCAAACTTTTAAAATAGTAGTATTATTTTTCATATCTTTAATAGTAATTTAAATTACAATTAAATGAAAAAACTATTTACCTTATTTGCTTTATTACTTTGTTTAACAAACCTAAAAGCACAATTTGTTACTATACCAGATGCTAACTTTGTAACATGGTTACAAACTAATGTACCATCTGCCATGAGTGGTAACCAAATGGATACGACTGATGTTGCAGTGACTAATAGAATTGACATCAACATTAGTGGTTCTGCAATTTTTGAACTGACAGGTATTCGATATTTTGATTCGCTTAAAGTTTTAGATTGCTCTGATTTTTCTGGCAATGGAATTTTATATGATTTATCAGAATTACCAAATAGTTTAGACACGTTAAGGTGTCAAGGAAATATATTATCATCTTTACCTACCCTTCCAAATTCTATAAAATGGATAGAATGTGCTTATAACAATATAGTAACCATCCCTGATTTACCTTCGAATCTTTATTATTTAGATTGTAGTTATAATAATTTATCACATCTTCCCGCCTCTCTTCCACAAACATTAACCATATTTGGATGCGGCTTTAATCAATTAAGTACTCTTCCAACCCTACCAAATTATTTAAAAATATTTCATTGCAACAATAATCAATTAACAAACTTTCCAAATTTACCAGATTCTTTAAGAGAATTTAATTGTGATAGCAATTCGATCTTTTGTTTTCCTACATTTCCAAATAACAACTATAGTTTATTTTCAATAAACTATAATCAATTTTCTTGCTTACCAAACTATGTACAAGGAATGAGTGCAAATGATTTAAATTACCCACTTTGTATTTCAGGCTATACAGCCAACTGTTCCAATACCAGAGGCATTTGTGGATTTGTATTTAATGATGCAAATAATAACTGTATTAAAAATGCATTAGAACCTGACCTTTCCAATTTAGCTGCAAAATTATATGATAATATTGGAAACCTAATTCAACAAACATCTTCCTCTTACTATGGAAAATATTCCTTTATAGAAGGGTTTGGCACCTACAATTTAGTAATTGATACGGCTAACAAACCTTATCAATTAATCTGTCAATATCCAGGAAATGATTCGTTAGTTACCTTAACTTACCTTCAGCAAATAGCCGATAGTATAGATTTTGCAATAACCTGCAAACCGGGTTTTGATGTTGGTGTACAATCCATTTCTACAAACGGAATTACTTTCCCTGGACTAAATCATGTATTAAATGTAAATGCAGGAGATATGACTCATTGGTATAATTTGAATTGTGCTTCTGGTACAAGCGGCACTCTTTCTTTTTCGGTTAGCGGTCCAGTAACTTATGTTAGCCCTTTAGGAAGCGCCTTAACACCAAGCGTGACTGGAAATATTTACACCTATATTATTACTGATTTTGGTACGATTAATAATAGCACTGATTTTCAATTAATTTTTCAAACAGATACAACAGCCCAAGCTGGCGATATCATTTGCATAAATGCAACGGTTACTCCAACAAGTGGTGACAATAATATAAGTAATAATACATTCGCCTATTGCTATGATGTGTTTAATTCATACGACCCTAATATTAAAGAAACCTACCCTAAAAATGTTCAACCTGGCTTTAATGATTGGTTAACTTATACCATTCATTTTCAAAACACTGGTAATGCGCCAGCATTTAATATTCGTTTAGCGGATACATTAGATACCATGCTGGATTTAGAAACTTTTCAAGTCATAAATTACAGTCACCAAAATTTAGTGGATTTAACAGGAAGAGTTTTAAATGTGCGTTTTCCAAATATTCAATTGCCTGATAGCACAACCAATTCGGCTGGTTCTATTGGGTTTATTCAGTATCGTGTAAAACCAAAGACAACGTGGGTAACACCATATCAAATCAAAAATACCGCTTATATTTATTTTGATTACAATGCACCCATTGTAACTAACACCACTTTAAATACCATTTTAATTCCAACAGGTTTGAAAAACCAAACAGAAACGGTGATGAATTTATATCCAAATCCTTCTAATGGCAATTTTACGATTGAGTTAAATATTAAAGAAAAGCAATCCATTCAAGTATTTGATATCACTGGCAATCTAGTTATTTCGCAAACCATTGAAAATGGGAAAACCATCATTGATGGAAGTCATTTAGCTTCGGGGATTTATAATATCAATATTAAAGGCAATAACTCTGTTGCTAATAAGAAATTGGTGATTGTGAAATAAGGGCGTGTCCCTGCGGGTCGGGCTTTCGGCACTCGCTTTTTTATTTGACCTTTGGGACAAATAAAAAGAGCTCAAATAAATGCCTCAATCCCTCACGCAGAGTTTACTTTAATTTTAAAATTTACACTTCGATTTTGACGCAAATTCGCGTTAAGGATTGAAGCGAAAATCCTTTTTTATGAGGTACGAATAAAAAAGATTGCAGCGGAAAGCCTGACCCGACCAGCAGGAGGGTAACGCCCAAATCATAAAATAAAATTTAAACTACAAAGCTCTCAACAAACTATTGATGCTTGTTTTCTCAGTTAAGATGGCATGTAAATCAGCAATCGCAACTCTATCTTGTTTCATCGTATCACGGTGACGAATCGTAACCGTTTTGTCTTCTAAACTTTGGTGATCCACCGTAATACAAAAAGGTGTACCAATAGCATCTTGTCGGCGGTAACGTTTACCAACTGTATCTTTTTCATCATAAGCTAACATGAAATCAAACTTCAAGTCTTTCATAATGCTTTCTGCTAATTCAGGTAAACCATCTTTTTTCACTAACGGAAAAATGGCTGCTTTGTATGGTGCTAAAGCTGGAGGTAAATTCAATACTGTACGCGTATCTCCACCTTCTAAAGATTCATCTTTTAAAGCCGATGATAATACAGCTAAAAACAATCGATCTAAACCAACGGATGTTTCTAATACATAAGGCACATAACTTTCGTTAGTTTCCGAATCAAAATATTGTAATTTTTTTCCTGAAAATTCTTGGTGTTGTTTTAAATCGAAATCCGTACGTGAATGAATTCCTTCTAATTCTTTAAAACCAAATGGGAATTGATGTTCAATATCGCAAGCTGCATTAGCGTAATGTGCTAATTTTAAATGGTCATGAAAACGGTATTTCTCTGAACCTAAGCCTAAAGCTAAATGCCAGTTTAAACGTGCTTTTTTCCAGTATTCATACCATTCCATTTCTGTTCCTGGTTTAATAAAGAATTGCATTTCCATTTGTTCAAATTCACGCATACGGAAAATAAACTGACGAGCCACAATCTCATTACGGAAAGCCTTACCTGTTTGAGCAATACCAAAAGGCAATTTCATACGCCCCGTTTTTTGAACGTTTAAATAGTTTACAAAAATACCTTGTGCTGTCTCTGGTCGTAAATAAATAATGTTTGTTTCGTCAGTTACAGCACCTGTAGAAGTGTTGAACATTAAGTTAAACTGACGAACATCTGTCCAATTTTTAGTTCCGCTAATAGGGCAAACAATTTCCAAATCAACAATAATTTGTTTTACTTCCTCTAAATTATTAGCATTTAAAGCTGTTTTAAAACGCTCGTTAATCGCATCAATTTTATCTTGGTATTCTTTTACTCGTCCGTTAGTAGATTTGAACATTTCTGCGTCAAAATTCTCGAAACGCTTAGCTGCTTTTTCAACTTCTTTATTAATTTTATCTTCAATTTTCGCAACGTGTTCCTCAATTAATACATCGGCACGGTAACGTTTTTTACTGTCTTTATTATCAATTAATGGATCATTAAAAGCATCAACATGCCCGCTTGCTTTCCAAGTGGTTGGGTGCATAAAAATGGCAGAATCAATTCCGACAATATTTTCATTCATTTGCACCATGGCTTTCCACCAATAATCGCGAATGTTTTTCTTTAACTCCGCTCCCATTTGTCCGTAATCGTAAACGGCGCTTAAACCATCATAAATTTCGCTGCTTTGAAAAATGAAACCATATTCTTTACAGTGACCAATAATTGACTTAAAAAAATCTTCGGGTTTTATGTTGCTCATAATCTATTTAATGTTTTAACGTTTGATGTTTCGAATTGAAAAATTCAAGGTTCAAAAATAATATTAAAATTGTATTTAATTTACCATCCAATTATCAATTAAACGAATGTTACCAACAAACACCGCAATTAGTGAAACTGCTTTTTGTTTAGGATTAAATTCCGTTAATAATTCTAAAGTTTCGGCATCACAAACTTCGTAATATTCTAATTTCATATTTGGTATAGTTGCCACAACACTAGAGATGTATTTTTTTGCTTCGGCAATACCATATAATTTTAATATTTGGTTGCCAAGTTTCATCATTTCTGGAATAGCAGCAGCTTCTAGGCGCTCTTGCTCATTTAATCTAACATTTCTTGAACTCATCGCTAAACCATCGGCTTCTCTTAAAATGGGGCAGGCAATAATCTCAACATCTAAGCTTAATTGTTTGACCAAACTCTTTACCACCATTACCTGCTGATAATCTTTGCTGCCAAAAAACGCTTTATGAGGCTTTACACCTTCTAATAAAATGCTGACCACCTGTCCTACTCCATTAAAGTGTCCTGGTCGTTTAGCGCCTTCTAAAATCGTATCTAAATACCCAAAATCAAATTTTCTGGTGTCGTTTTCGGGATAAACATCCTTCACCTCTGGCATATACAAAATATCACAACCCGCATCTTCTAAAATCTTTATATCGGCTTCGGGGGTGCGAGGATAATGTGTTAAATCGGAAGCATTGTTAAACTGAGTGGGATTAACAAAGATGGAACAGACTGTTATATCGGTTTGTTGCTTCGAATAATTGATTAACGAAATGTGTCCTTGATGCAAGGCGCCCATGGTTGGAACAAAGCCTATGGTTTGTCCTTTTTGCTTTTTAAGGCTAATAAGCTCCTCAATTTCTTTTATTTTGCGTAATACAAGCATTTTTAGCCCTTTTAATTGAAATAATAGGCTCCAAAGCTAAATAATACTTTGATATATGGATTTTTTTTTATTACTTTTGTATTGTCTTAATTAAATCCACTACCTAAATTAATTATATGAGAAAAGCCAGAGTTCTTTTTGTGTCGCAAGAGATTACCCCTTATTTAGATGAAACCCATATTGGAAAAATATCTAGAAGATTGCCACAAGCAATTCAGGAAAGAGGGAAGGAAATCAGAACTTTTATGCCTAAATATGGTAATATTAACGAAAGACGTCATCAATTGCATGAGGTAATTCGTTTATCAGGTATGAATATCGTTATTAATAATGCTGATCATCCTTTAATTATTAAGGTAGCATCAATTCCTACAGCTCGTATGCAGGTTTATTTTATCGATAATGATGATTATTTTCACCGTAAATCGGTTTTAACCGACAAAGCAACAGGAAAATACTTTGATGATAATGATGAGCGTACTGTGTTTTTTAACCGTGGAGTAATTGAAACTGTTAAAAAATTAGGTTGGGCACCAGATGTTATTCACTGTCACGGATGGTTTACTGGATTAATTCCTTTATATATTAAGAAATCTTTTACTGAAGATCCATTATTTGCTGAAACTAAAATCATCTTCACTATTTATGAAGAAGAATTTACAAAGGCTTTAAATAAAAAAATCATTGATAAAGCTATTATCGATGGGGTTACTAAAAAAGAATTAAAGCATATTGAAGACGCTACTTACGTTAACTTAATGAAATTAGCGATTGATCATGCAGATGGAATCTCTTTTGGAAGCGAAGTTATTAACCCAGAGGTTGAGAAATATGCTAAAAAATCAGGTAAACCAATTTTAGAATTTAAAGGAGAAGCAGAATATGCAGATGCTTACAATGAATTTTATGATTTAGTATTAGAAAACAGCGAAGTTTTAGCTGACTAATAAATTATACACTTTTAACTATTTTAAACGCATAATTTTGATTAATTATGCGTTTTTAATTACCAATATGACCAAAATAAGAATAGGATTCATTTTATTAAGTTTAATACTTGTTTTTTCTTGTAAAAAGAAAGAACCCGAAGCTCCAAGCGTTATTGGTTTAGACGTACAACCTGAAAATGATTTGGTTGGAGTAACCATTACGGATTCTGTTTCATTATATATGTTTACTCAAAGTGTAGCATCTGTAAGAACTTATAATGACCAATATAAATATTTAGGTTCAAATTTAGATCCTATTTTTGGAAGAACAGACGCTAGTATTTATACTAACTTTTCTATTTCAAATAACTTAACCAACATAAGTTTTGGTACAAATCCAGTTTTAGATTCTGCAGAAATGATTATTCGTTATACAGGTGATTATCTGGGAGATACAGCTACCACTTTAACATTTCAGTTACATGTATTAAATCAAAAATTAGATGCTACGGCTTCATATTCAACATCAAGCACCGTCCCTTATTCATCATCAACGGTTAGCACTGTAGTTGGTAAAATAAGACCTAGAGGAGAAAAAGTTTGCTTAATACTTCCATTAAATTATAATTTGGCGGATTATATTTTAAAGACTAATTCGAATTTAGTAAACAATACAGCCTTTCAAAATGCTTATAAAGGATTTTATTTAACTACTGCTAATTCAACTTTGGCAGGCGCAGGTTCTGGTTCTATCAGACGATTTGATTTAGACGATGCCGTTTCGGGAGTAAATATTTATTACCATGATGGAAATTCAGTTAGTTCAAAAAGTCAAAAATTTTTATTTTCTTTTTCAGGCTCTGATGCCTTAAGGTTTAATAAAATTACGCAAGACTATACAAAAGGAGCTATTCAAAATTTATTTGACCAAATAACAGCAAGCTCAGAAGCTGCAGCAACAGTAAAAGGAAATTCAAACGTGTATTTAAATTCTTTTGGTGGAACTCGAATAAAATTAGATTTACCTTATTTGAAAAATTTCACAGATTCTCAAAATGTATCTATAAGCCGAGCTGAATTAATTATTAAAGTAGATGATGTGATTAGTCCATACAGCATAAGCTATAGTTACCCAGCTAATTTAGCATTACTTGCCTGCAGAGCAGACGGAACAGAGGAATTAGTTTATGATCAGTTAGATGCCTCGGATTTTGTGAAATATGGTGGTAATTACGATGCCACTAATAAACGATATGTATTTAACATTGCCCGTCAAGTTCAAAAAATACTAAACGGCAGCGTTAGTTATAATGGCTTTTATTTAGTGAATGCCTCTCCAAGTCTTTCTTCGGTTGCGAGAAGAGACAATAGATTACAACGAGCAGTATTTGGTGGAAAAACCAATGTAAACTTTAAACCTATATTTAAAGTAACTTACATCAAGTATCCTTTTGAAAAGTAAAAATTTTATTAAATGCGAATAGCCCTAATTACGGATGGAATTGCGCCCTATGTGTTAGGAGGTATGCAAAAACATTCATTTTATTTAGCTAAGTACTTTTCAAAAAATAAAATTCATGTTGATTTAGTTCACTACAACGATTCCAAATACGACATTAATGCAATGGAGTTTTTTACAGAAGAAGAACGTAAATACATTCATCCCATTGTATTACAATTTCCCATTTCAGCTAAATTCCCAGGACATTACGTTTATAAATCTTACAAATATTCTTGCCTTGCATTTGATGCCATTAAAGATCAATTAAACACCTACGATTTTATTTATACCAAAGGTTTTACAGGGTGGAAATTAATTTCAGAAAAGCATAAAGGAAACGTTTCATGCTGTAAAATTGGAGTTAAGTTCCACGGCTACGAAATGTTTCAAATAGCGCCCGAAGCAAAAGCTAAATTGCAACAATTTATATTAAGGTCTTTTGTAAAAACAATATCACAACAGTCTGATATTGTTTTTTCGTATGGAGGAAAAATAACAGACATTATTAAATCTATTGGCGTAAACCCAAAACATATTGTCGAAATTCCATCAGGAGTTGAGAAAGAATTTATTGGTCACTCAATTGCTTTTCATAACGAAGTCTATCGCAAATTTGTTTTTTTAGGAAGAGCCGAACGTAGAAAGGGTATTATTGAATTGAATGAAGTTTTGCAAAAAATGATTACTGAAAAGCAAAACTTTAAATTTGAATTCATTGGTCCTATTCCCGACTCTATGAAAATACATCATGATTCAATTATTTATCATGGAGAAATTCGAGACCCTCAAAAAATAAAAAGCTTACTATCTCAAAATGATGTTTTAGTTTGCCCGAGTTGGAGCGAAGGATTTCCCAATGTTATATTAGAAGCTATGGCAAGTGGTTTAGCAATTATAGCAACAAATGTTGGTGCTATTGCCGCCATGGTAAGTGATAAAAATGGATGGTTGATTGAACCAGCTAATAAACAGCAACTAGAAAAGTCTTTAATTGATGCCATCAATTCAAAAGACCTAACAAGTAAAAAAGAACAATCACTGAAATTAGTTCAAACTACGTTTAACTGGGATATTATTGCTCAAAAGAATATAGAGGCAATAAAACGTTAATGATTTATAAAATAACTCTGTAAGTTTTTTGTAACGGAAGGAACGTATGAAATAATAAATGTTGGAGGCGTGCCCCAATCAATCACTAAAGTTTCCTCTCGTATTATACCAATATTCTTAGTAAAATATCGACGCAAAAATGGTGCTTTACTCATAGGGTTGCTTGCTTGTCGACGAGAATATTCTATGACAATAGTAGAATCATAACTTATACCATTGATAATAATAGTAGTGTCTAAACATTTAATTGACCTAGAACCGATACTTCCTGCACCAAAAGTGTCATCCCAAGAAGTGCCAACTGGCAAACTATCTGATAAAATTCGCGGCATATTTAAAGATGCATTGTATAATGAGTTTGTTTGGTGTTCAAAATAACCCCAAATTGGTATTCCATTATACAAGGGCACATAAGCGGAAGCACTAATCACCAATGGAGGATAAGGTTTCATATAATAATCTAAAATATAGGTATTTGAAGTATAGGATGAAGAAGTGTCTCCATTTGTATCTAAATATCGCCAGAATGAGTTTGGAAATGCAGGAAAATAACTATTTGGAAAAATTGTATCGATAAGACTAGAAGCAATAGGTAAAGAAATCGGAACTCCATTTGCAGTATAAGTTACTGGATTGCTTCCCGTAGAAGTAGTAGTTACAGCAGGTTCAATAGAAGGTTCGGGCGTGTCTTTTTTCTTACATTGATAAACTAAACCCATTATAAATAAAAATATTATAGTTTTCTTTAGTCCTAGCATAGTTTAAATATACAATTTAAATTTTTAACAAAAAAGACTATAGTCAGTATTATTAAAATTAGATTAAGAAGAAATAAATAGTTTTATATATTTGCCCATCAAAATTTAACACTATGTCAGCACTTACAGCCACTCATTTTAATTTCCCCAAACAAAAAAGCTTTTACAAAGGTAAAGTTAGAGATGTATATAATATTGATGACAAATACTTAGTAATGGTAGCGAGTGATCGTATTAGTGCATTTGACGTGGTTTTACCAAAAGGTATTCCTTACAAAGGACAAGTCTTAAACCAAATTGCTTCTAAATTTTTAGCAGCTACCAAAGATATCGTTCCAAATTGGGTTTTAGAAGTTCCTGATCCAGTGGTTACGATTGGCCGTGTTTGCGAACCTTTTAAAGTGGAAATGGTGATTCGTGGTTATGTAGCTGGTCATGCTGCTAGAACATATAGTAGTGGCATCAGAACGTTATGTGGAGTTACATTACCCGAAGGTTTAAAAGAAAACGATAAATTTTCTGAACCTATCATTACCCCTACAACCAAAGCTAGCGAAGGACATGATGAAGATATTAGCCGTGAAGAAATTTTAAAACAAGGTATTGTAGAAGAAAAATATTATGTGCAATTAGAAGACTATACTCGCAAATTATATGCTCGTGGTCAAGAAATTGCTAATAAAATGGGCTTAATTTTAGTAGACACCAAATATGAATTCGGTTTATGTGATGGCAAAGTATTTTTAATGGATGAAATTCACACGCCAGATTCTTCTCGTTATTTTTATTTAGAAGGTTATCAAGAGCGTCAAGATAAAAACGAAGAACAAAAACAATTAAGTAAGGAGTTTGTTCGCAGATGGTTAATTGATAATGGTTTTCAAGGTAAAGAAGGTCAACAAATTCCTGAAATGAGCGATGCTTGGGTAAATGAAATTTCGGAACGTTATATTGAACTCTATGAAAAAGTAACCGGTGATAAATTCATCAAACACCCAACCGATAATTTATTGGAGCGTGTTGAAAAAAACATTTTAAAAGCACTTAATTAATCTTTAAATATATTTCTAAAACTTTCTTAACTTACAAACTATTTAACTTACAAAACCTTAATTATGTTCCAAAAAATCAGCAAAAATATTTTAGAAACTATTGGTAATACACCACTTGTTCAAATAAATAATATCACAAAAGATTTGCCTTGCACGGTATTGGCAAAAGTGGAAACGACAAATCCTGGAAACTCTATTAAAGACCGTATGGCTTTAAAAATGATTGAAGATGCAGAGAAAGATGGACGTTTAAAACCAGGAGGAACAATTATTGAAGGTACTAGTGGTAATACAGGAATGGGTTTAGCAATTGCAGCAATCATCAAAGGTTACAAATGTATTTTTACAACTACTGATAAACAAAGTAAAGAAAAAGTCGATGCTTTGCGTGCTTTTGGTGCAGAGGTTGTAGTTTGTCCTACAGACGTTGAACCAGAAGATCCAAAATCTTATTATTCAGTATCTTCTCGTTTAGTAAAAGAAGTTCCTAATTCATGGAAACCTAATCAATACGACAATAAATCAAATTCTGTTGCTCACTACGAACAAACTGGTCCTGAAATTTGGGAACAAACCGAAGGTAAAATTACTCACTTAGTAGTGGGTGTTGGAACTGGTGGAACCATTAGTGGAACTGGAAAATATTTAAAAGAAAAAAATCCAAATATTAAAGTATTAGGTATTGATACTTATGGTTCTATTTTCAAAAAATTAAAAGAAACAGGTATCATTGATAAAAACGAAATTTACCCATACATCACTGAAGGTATTGGTGAAGATTTTTTACCAGAGAATGTTGATATCGCTTTAATCGATCATTTCGAAAAAGTAACAGATAGAGACGCAGCTATTATGACTCGTCGTATTCCTCGCGAAGAAGGTATTTTTGCAGGTAACTCAGCTGGTTCAGCTATGGCTGGTTTAATGCAAATGAAAGATATGTTTAAATCTGATGATGTTGTTGTGGTTATTTTTCATGACCATGGAACTCGTTATTTAGGAAAAATGTTTAATGATGATTGGATGCGTGATAGAGGTTTCTTAGAAATAAAAAAACCAAAAGCCATTGATTTAATTTCATCTCATAAAAACCAAAAATTATTAACGGTGGAAGCAAATGCTTCTGTATCTGATGCTTTAACAACCATGAATAAGTTTGGCATCTCACAAATTCCTGTGAAGGATGGTAATCAATTTGTTGGGTCATTAAATGATTCATTCTTATTTTCTAAATTAATTGAAGATAGTTCTATTAAAAACAAAACGGTGAAAGATGTGATGCAAGCACCATTTCCTTTTGTAACGGATCAAACGTTGATGGAAGATATTTCTAAATTAATTACTAAAGAAAATAATGCGGTATTAATGACTGATTTAGCAGGTACAACCCATATTATCACTAAACATGATTTAATACAAGGGATTTCTCAAATGAGTAATTAATCTCTGTTAAGAATGCTCGATATCTTCGTTACTTTTGATAAAAAAATGCTCATTTACAAATGTAAACTCCGCTTTTTCATCTTAAAAGTGCCTCGACCTCAAACATTCTAAAAAGATATGTCTCCGTTAACAATTAATATTTAACCACTTATCCTCTCATATATCTGATTGCAAAATTTAACAATTAAGACTAAATAATTAACCTTAACTTGTTATAACCTAATTTTAATTATTATGAAATAGCCTTGTTTTTAAAACACAAACACAAATGAAGATAAACTGGCTAAACCATATGACAACTAAAAAAAAATAATATCTACATATGAAAAAAATAACCATCCTAGCTTCTCTATTTTTTGCATTAACTATTAATGCACAAACAAAGCGACCAGATAATTGGTTTAATTTAGATGCGACAAAAGACAATGTTAATGGTGTAAGTACCGAGAAAACATACGAAGAGCTATTGAAAGGAAAAAAATCAACTACTATCATTGTTGGAGTTTTGGATAGCGGTGTTGATTATAAGCATGAAGATTTAAAAGATATCATGTGGACCAATCCAGGTGAAATTGCAGGTAATGGTATTGATGATGATAAGAATGGTTATATTGATGATATCCATGGATGGAACTTTATGGGTAACAAAGATGGCACCAATGTTGCTAAAGATAATTTAGAGTTAACACGTGTTTACAAAGATTTAAAAGCTAAATACGACGGAAAAAGTATCGCTGATTGCAAAACAAAAGCCGTTAAAAAAGAATTTAAGTTTTGGCAAATTGTAAAAGCGGATTACGATAAAGATTTTGCTCAATCCGAAGCTGAAGCAAATCAATATAAATTTATAAACGATGCAGTTTCTGGTGTAGTTGAAAAAATCAAAAAAGAAAAAGGCGTTGAAAAAGTAACCTTAGAAGATTTAAAAGCATTTGATGCTAAAGATCAAAAAGATAAACAAGGTAAATCTATCGCTTTAGCACAAGGTTCAAAAGGAATGGAAGTTGAAGAATTGTTAGAACAATTAGCTGAAGCTTTAAAATCAATGGATGGTAGCCGTTTAGATGTTAACGCTGATACACGTGCTATTGTTGGCGATAATTACAACGACATTAATGAAAAATACTATGGCAATAGCGATTGTAAAGGTCCGGGTGCTTTTCATGGAACTCACGTAGCAGGTATTATTGCTGCTTCTCGTAAAAACGGTATTGGAATGGATGGTGTTGCTGATAATGTTCGTATTATGAGTGTACGTTGTGTGCCAGATGGCGATGAACGTGATAAAGACGTAGCTAATGCGATTCGTTATGCAGTTGATAATGGTGCTGTCATTTTAAATATGAGTTTCGGAAAAAAATATTCTCCAGGTAAAAAAGCAATAGATGATGCAGTAAAATATGCAGAAAGCAAAGGTGTGTTATTAATTCATGCTGCTGGTAATGCTGCTGATGATATTGATGAAGTAATTCATTACCCTTGTAAAAAATTACAAAACGGAAAAACGCCTTCCAACTTTATGGATGTTGGTGCATTAAGCTGGAGACCAGATGATGAAATTGCTGCTCCATTTAGTAATTATGGAAAAGAAACCGTTGATATTTTTGCGCCAGGCGTGGATATTCACTCAACTGTACCAGATAACAATCAATACAAAGATGCCAGTGGAACGAGTATGGCTGCACCTGTTGTTGCTGGTGTAGCAGCTGTTTTAAAATCATATTTTCCTGAATTAACTCCAAAACAAATCATTAAAATTTTAACGAAGTCTTCTATTAAAACCTACAAAACAAAAAAGGTAATTAAGCCAGGTACTAAAGATGAAATGATTGAATTTGATGAATTATCAAAAACCGGTGGAATCGTAAATTTATATGAAGCTGTGAAAATGGCACAAGGAATGGTAAAAGTGAAAGGATAATTTTTTACGTGATTATATTTAATAAAAACACTGACAAATGTCGGTGTTTTTTTATTTAAACTTTTTTGTAAAAACTCGGTTTACATGATATATTTACACTTTAAATGTTACAAGGAAAACAAATCATTTTAGCCACTAAACCTTTTGCAAAAGAAAACCGTGCAAAAAGTTGGCTTTATACTATCTCTACTTTACTCCTTTTAATTGCTGCTTTGTTTGGAACAGTTTATAATTTTCACTGGTCACTAAAAATAGCTAGTAGTATTTTAGCAGGTTTAGTTATTGTTCGGTTATTTGTAATTTACCATGATCATCAGCATAAAGCAATTTTAGATAAATCGCCCTTAGCAACTTTTATTTTTACACTTTTTGGATTTTATGTATTAGCGCCAACAGGTATTTGGAGTGCAAGCCACGATTACCATCACAAAAATAATTGCAAGTTATTTAGCGCTAGCATTGGCTCCTACCCTATTTATACCAAACATAAATTTGATAACTTAAGTGCTGGCGAAAAACGTCATTACTTATTTATTCGTCATCCATTGACTATTTTATTTGGCTACATTTTTACATTCATGTATGGTATGTGCATTAAATCAATGATTAACCGCTTTAGCAAAAACATAGATTCGTTAGTGGGATTAATACTTCATATATCTTATCAAGTAACGGTGTTTTATTTTTTAGGTTGGCAAACTTGGATTTTAATGTGCGCTATTCCTCATTTCATTTCGGGTGCCATGGGCAGTTATTTGTTTTATGCACAACACAATTTTCCAACTGTAACGTTTGTGGGTAACGAAGAATGGACTTATGAAGGAGCTGCTTTAGATTCATCAAGCTTTATGAAGTTAAATCAAGCGATGCATTGGTTTACTGCAAATATAGGTTATCACCATATTCATCACATGAATTCACGTATTCCTTTTTATCGCTTACCAGAAGTTTGGGAAGCAATACCAGAAATGCGTACCGCAAAAACAACCTCCTTAAAAATAAAAGATATTTGGGCTTGTTTAAAGTTAAAAGTGTGGGACTTTGACAATAAAAAAATGGTTGGAGTTTAGACTTCAATTATGCTTATTCTGAGAGAATCCGAAAGCGTCAGTCCGAAAGTAAATTAATGTTTTGCTAAAGGTTTATTAAACTCGTCTTTAGTTAACAATAAATCATTGATTAATTTCAATACAAAGTTCAATTGTTCTTCTTTGCTAATATCTGTATTATCTAAAATAATGGCATCTTCAGCCTGTATTAAAGGATTTTCTTTCCGAGTAGTATCGTCGTGATCACGTTTTTCTAAATTACGTTTCACATCTTCAAACGTATGATGCTCGCCTTTACTACTTAATTCATCTAAACGACGATGTGTTCGCACATCATTATCAGCGGTCATAAACAATTTCAATTCAGCATCAGGAAACACATGAGAACCAATATCTCTGCCATCCATAATCACTCCTTTGTTTTTTCCCATCTCACGCTGCAAAATCACCATTTTTTCACGCACTTGTTTAATAGAACTAATGGCACTTACATTATTAGCAACTTCCATTGTTCGGATTTCACGTTCTACATGTTCGCCATTTAAAAACACTTCGGATGTTTTGGTAATAGTATTGTAAACAAAGGATACATGAATATCATTTAAACAATCTAATAATTTGGGAAGATTAACGACCGAATCTTTTATAATGTCATTTCTTAAACAATAAATAGTTACAGCTCTATACATAGCTCCCGTATCTATATAATTATAGTTTAATTTTTGAGCTAATTGCTTCGCTAAGGTGCTTTTACCGCACGAAGAGTAACCATCTATAGCAACTGTAATCTTTGACATAACATGGTAAAGGTAAGGAATATTTGAAGATTAGTAAAGACTGCTATTTGAAAGTTTTACAACTATTAAATTATAAAGCCGAAGCCCTTCTCAATCTATCATTAATGGCCAACCCCAATCCAGTTTCGGGCAAGAATTCAGAAATAATAACATCCACATCTGCTTCATCCAATTCTCTTAAAAAAGAAAATAAATTAGCGGAGGCTTCTTGATAGTTTTTGGTGGAAGATAAATTCTTTATAAGAATGGATTCACTTAGTTTTATATCAATTCCAAAAACAATGGCCCCAATTTTTTGATCAGAATATTGCTTTTGTGATTCATTTAAATTGCCAATATATACAGGCTTTTTTGGCGCATAATGACTTTTTAATTGTCCCGGCGATTTGGGGTTACTTGATTGATTTAATTGCACAGATACTTTTCCTACTATTGTTTCAATTTCATCAACAGATAAACCGCCCAAACGATAAATAATAATTTCTCCATTTTCCTCTCCAACAATCGTGGATTCTAAGCCAACCTCGCAAGAACCGCCATCTAAGATATAAGGAATTTTGGTTCCTAATTGTTTTTCAACATGCATTGCCGTTGTAGGACTAATATAACCAAACGGATTGGCGCTTGGAGCCGCTAGTGGAAAATTTAGTTGCGATAATAAATCTAAAGTTAAAGAATGGTTGGGAACTCTCACACCTACTCTATCTAAACCAGATGTTACCAAACTAGGAATGATCTCTTTTTTAGGAAGTAATAAAGTCAATGGTCCTGGCCAAAATGCTTCAGCTAATTTCAATAAAGCTGGATGAATATTGGTTACAAACTTATAGACTTCATGTAATGAATGGGTGTGAACAATTAATGGATCAAAAGTGGGACGTTCTTTGGCTTCAAAAATCTTTGCTACGGCAATTGGATTTAAAGCATTGGCAGCCAAACCATAAACCGTTTCGGTTGGAATGGCGACTAATTCGTCTTTTTCGAGAAACGCTTTTGCTTTTAGTATATCTTTTCCTATTTCTGCCACGAGGCAAATATAAGCGTTTGCTCTAACATATATAGTGAGTTTTAACCATATAGTTTATTTAGGAATAGAAGGTTAGCAAAGAAGCTACGCTTTAAATATAGCTTATATGTGTAAAAACTTGTTTTCTATCAACTCCACTTACTCCAATTTTTTCTATGTCTCTATGTGGTTTTGTTCTAAATAAAACGTTATTTTTTGTATTTTTACCCCTTTATAATTATAGCTCAAAACACAATGAAAATTTCCTATAACTGGTTAAAAACCTTAATTGATATTGATTTAACGCCTGAACAAGTTGACGAATACCTAACCTCTTCTGGATTAGAAGTAGAAGGCATTGAATCTTTTGAAAGTGTTAAAGGTGGATTAAAAGGTATTGTTATTGGAGAAGTAATTGAAAAAGAAAAACACCCTGATGCCGATAAATTAAGTATTACTAAGGTTAATGTTGGCGGACCAGAATTATTAAATATTGTATGCGGTGCACCAAATGTGGCTGCCGGACAAAAAGTATTAGTTGCCATGATTGGTGCTAAATTATATCCAACCACTGGCGAGCCATTTGAAATTAAAAAGTCAAAAATACGTGGTGCTAACAGCGAAGGAATGATTTGCGCCGAAGACGAAATTGGTTTAGGAACTAGCCACGAAGGAATTTTAATTTTACCAAACGATGCCGTTGTTGGGACTCCCGCAGCAGAATTTTTTAAATTAGAAAATGATTCGATTTTAGAAATTGGATTGACTCCTAACCGGGCTGATGCAGCTTCGCATTATGGAGTAGCCAGAGATTTAGCGGCTATTTTAAATTGTAAATCAAATGGTAATTCTCACCAAGCACACTTACATAATATTTTTGAATTACCAGAAGCAAGTAATATTAATAAAGTTGAGATTAAAGTTGAAAATACTGGTGCTTGTAAGCGTTACAGCGGCCTAGTAATTTCGGGTATTACGGTTAAACCATCGCCTGATTGGTTAAAAAATTATTTGTTGGCAATTGGCTTACGTCCCATCAATAATATTGTGGATATTACCAATTTTGTGTTACATGATTTAGGACAACCATTGCATGCGTTTGATTTAGATAAAATTAAAGGCAATAAAATTGTGGTAAAAACTGGTTTAGGAAACACAAATTTTAAAACCTTAGACGGCACAGAGCGCACTTTACAAGATAACGATTTGATGATTTGTAATGAAGAATCAGAACCCATGTGCATGGCTGGTGTTTTTGGAGGTTTAGATAGTGGAGTAAGCGAAACAACAGCATCTATCTTTTTAGAAGCTGCTTATTTCAATCCTGCTTTTGTTCGTAAAACTAGCAAACAACATGGTTTAAAAACAGACAGTAGTTTCCGTTTTGAGAGAGGTACCGATCCAGAAATGACGATTGTAGCTTTAAAACGTGCAGCGGCTTTAATTTTTGAATGTGCTGGTGGTGTTTTAAGTATGGATATTGTAGATCACTATCCTGAAAAATTAGAACCTTTTCAAGTAGCGTTTTCATACTCAAATTGCCAAGCATTAATTGGAAAAGAAATAGACAGAGCTATTATTAGACATATTATTACGTCATTAGGAATTTCAGTTATTACGGAAGGTAACGACGGTTTATTATTATCAGTACCTCAATACAAAACAGATGTGACTCGCGAAGCGGATGTGATTGAAGAAGTGATGCGTATTTATGGCTACAACAATGTTGAAGAAAGTACTCAAATAAAATTCACGGCTAACTTTGCCGATAGAGAAAAAGCAACAGCAACTGAAAACACCACTGCCAACTTATTAATTGGTTTTGGTTATAATGAAATGATGGGATTATCTTTAACTAAAGAATCTTATTACACAGAAGGAACGCCTTTAGTGAAAATTTTAAATCCTTTAAGTGCTGATTTGAATGTGATGAGAAACACTATGTTATTTGGTGGTTTAGAGTCATTAGCTTATAATATTAATCGTAAGCAAGCTGATTTAAAATTATTTGAATTCGGGAAAACTTATGAGAAAGTGGATTCTTATTTTAAATATGCCGAAACAAAACATTTAACTTTGTTTGTTACTGGAAGAAAATATGCTGAGAATCCTTATGGAGAAAACAATAAAGTGGACTTTGCTTATATCAAATCTTGCATAGAATCTATTTTAAATAAACTCTCTATCAAATTTAAAATAACCGAGTTAAGCGACTCTAACTTTAGTTATGGTTTATCTTACGCTCAAAAAAACAAACACTTAGTAAGCTTTGGCTTAGTTGATAAAGCTATCTGCAAAAAGATGGATGTAAACACGGATGTGTTTTACGCAGATTTTAATTGGGATAATGTATTAGCCTTAGTTGGTAAAACAAAATTAGAGTTTACGGAAATCCCTAAATTCCCAGCAGTTCGTAGGGATTTAGCATTATTGTTAGACAAAAAAATCGCTTATAAAGAGTTAGAAGAATTAGCCTATAATGCAGAACGTAAACTATTAAAGTCGGTTAATTTATTCGACATTTACGAAGGCGATAAATTAGAGGCTGGTAAAAAATCGTATGCGGTGAGTTTTATGTTGCAAGATGAAGAAGCAACTTTAAACGATAAGCAAATAGATAATGTGATGCAAAAGTTAATTAAAACTTATACCGAAAAATTAGGAGCAGTTTTACGCTAAAATTAGCCACTTATCGGCAAAACCAAACCACTTACCAATTTGTTGTATAAGTTAAGTTTTATTCACTAAATTAGATTATGCTTAAAAGATTTTTCATATTCACCAGTTTGTCATTAATGTTATTATTGACAAATTCAGCTTTTTCTCAGGCTACTAAATCGGCTAAAACAAATAGCGTTACACCTTCAAAAAAATACAAAGAGCCAGTTTATACTCGTTGGAGTTTAAAAGCTGGGGCTAATTTAAGTGTAATTTACCTTGCACGAAATATAAAAGAAAAGAACAATGAACCTGGTTTTTGTGCTGGTTTAACATACGAAGCAACCGATTTTGTAAGAATATCTACTTTATATTCACGTTTTCAACCAACCAATATTAAACCCACTTGGTTAGATGTGAGAGCCAGTTCCTATGAAATAAATTTAGAGGTAATGGCAAAATTTCCCAACAAAAAAACTTTACTCTATCCATTTGTAGGTTTCAGCTACAATACTTATAGAGGATTTTTTACTGGAGAATCAGACTATTTGGGTTTAAGAGAATATTACAGAGTAAATTCAGTAGTTCAAAATAATTGGTTAGGTATAAATTTAGGTACTGGTTTAGAACATAATTTCGGAATCCTAGGTGTTTTTCTTGACTACAGAATGCGTGTTGGAAGAGAAGAAGAAGCGATTAATATTATGGATGTTTGCTACACTGCCGGACTAAAAGTAACTTTCCCTTACGGCAAACTAGCTAAAAAAATCGCCAATCCAAATGATAGATTTCATTGGTTCTAAAAGAAAGATTTTATTGGTATAATAGCAAAAAATAGTTGGTAAAAATGCCTGCAACCTAATACAGTAAAGGGTTTGAGTAAAGGATATTGAAAGTCGTTTCAATATCCTTTTTTTGCATAT
>Ga0247843_1000637_pt1 | contig 80446 bp, 71 predicted proteins | sample LaCruzMarch2017__FD_192420 | JGI IMG/M metagenome (GOLD analysis project Ga0247843, IMG submission 192420) | Freshwater microbial communities from meromictic Lake La Cruz, Castile-La Mancha, Spain - LaCruzMarch2017_8m | ecosystem: Environmental > Aquatic > Freshwater > Lake | place: Spain... | reverse complement strand
AGATGTTCGGACAAGTTATGGCAGGTGTAATTGATCGGGGTGCTGATCAGGTATTCTATGTATTTTTTCTTCGTTATCATGCCAGATAACATACACTACTTTTTTCAGGGGAGCGAAAGTCCTAACCCTATAAAAGGAGACATCAATATGTATGTAGGATTTATCGGACTGGGCGCAATGGGCAAAGGTATGGCAACAAACCTCGCCAAGGCGAATTTGTTATCCGGCGTGTACAACCGGACAACGAGTACAGCACAGGCTATAGCGGCTGAATTGGCGGTTACTGTATATAGTGACATCAGTACCTTGGCTGCGGATATGGATGTTTTATTGATTTGCGTATCAGCCGATAGCGACCTGTTAGCGGTTGTAGAAGCGATTGCTGAAACTGTTAAATCAGGAGCGGTAGTGGTGGATATGTCCACCGTCAGCAGTGAAACGGCTAAACAGGCGGCTAATTTGTTACAAACAAAAGGTGTAGCCTTCTTGGATGCGCCCGTTTCTGGTGGTGTGGAAGGTGCAATAAATGGTAGTTTGTCGATTATGATTGGCGGCGATGCCGTTATCGTAGAGAAAGTGCGCCCCGTTTTGGAAGCCATGTCCTCGCGCATTATCCACATTGGCGAAGTAGGTTCTGGACAAGCCACCAAAGCGGTTAACCAAGTGATGTGTGCAGGCATTAACCAAGCCGTCACCGAAGCGCTAGCCTTTGCAGCAGCACAAAACTTGCCGATGGAAAAAGTGCTTGCTGCCGTCGCTGGCGGTGCAGCTGGCAATTGGTTTTTAGACAAACGCGGCAGCACCATGACCAACGGCACGTTCGCCCCAGGTTTCAAACTAGCCTTACACCATAAAGATTTGCACATCTGCCAAACCATGGCAGCACAAGCCGGAATCAGCATCCCGTTGACGGATATGACCGTACTCGCCTACCAACAGTTAATGGCTGATGGTTTTGGCGATGAAGACATTTCGGCTTTGTATCGTTTAAAAAAGCCCGCTTAAATTTAAGGTCTGATGTTACGCACTCACTTTTTGTGAGACGAAAATAAACAATAATGAATCGCTATCGCGATGTTTTTTAAATCGGGTTCTCGCACCCGAAGGCGAGCTACTTTCTTTTGCGCCGCCAAAAGAAAGTAGCCAAAGAAAAGGCGGCCCGGTTGCCGCTCATGTCTTGCGCTCCTCGCACTTGTGCCCAGTGGGGTATTTGTCGGGGGACGGCAGAATGGGCTTCCTGCCCATCTGCCGCCGAGCGGCTTCCATGCCGCACCCCTTCGGGCTATTCCCGACAAATACTCCGGTGCTCGACGCGGCAAACGGGAGAAAAGCGCGTCACTGCGTAACATCAGTTGAGGTTTAAAGCGAAGGCCGTTCATCTGCCAAACCTTTCAGGTTTTTAAAACCTGAAAGGTCTTATTATCGGGCAGTTGATAATGACTAAACCCTAAGCAAACGCTTACAACTCCTCCACCATCAAATTTCGGGCATTCACTTTCAATATGGATGCTTTTTCCAAAAGGGCATCACTGACGGTTTTAATTTCGCTTTCGTATGCCGCCTGTTCAAAGCCCAATGCTTTTTTCAATTTATTTAACGCTTCTGGATAGGCCAAAATGGCACCTTCTGCCATCACTTCTATAGCATCCCTAGTATCGGCTATTGCCAACTTTATTAGCCGTCGCCCATCCGTTACGGTTTTTGAATCTATAGCTTGACGCGACAAATAATCCGAGCTGCGGATGTTTTCCATCGCACTCAAGGTTCTGAGGAACAAGCCTATTTCCGTCACTTGGGTACTGGTAAGTTTGATTTTTCTGGGTTTGCCATCAGATAAAAATGATCCTGGCGAACTATTGAATTCATCGGTGTTATAAAAAGCAATGGCTTCTTCTAAAGTGCTTACCGAGTGGTTGTGGAAATACGGCGCAGTATCTACCGATTCTATAACAGTAGTGGAGTTGAAGCGTCCATCACCATAACAAACGGCGTTTTGCTGTGGGCCGCAATTTGTCCGGCGTTGACGTCCAAAGCCACCATCGTAAGCAACGCTGTTGTCCAATAACATGGCGGGGTTATCAGGCATGTTTTCCACTCCTGTATCACGCAAGGGGTTGCCAAATGTGCTGTTGCTTAACGAGCCGCCGTTATAGTGGCAACCTGCACATTTGCCTGTCCCATCAACATCCCTGGTATTGTAAAGTTGATGTCCTCGTTCCACTATCGGTGAATAAAAGGTCATGGCCTCAAGATTAATATCTTCTGCGCGCCCCAACGACAGCAAATATGCTTCCATGTCATCAAGTTCGTCTTCGGTAGGCAAGCGAAAATCCTTGCCTTGCTTCCGGTTTAAGGTTTTCGGCATATGCTGCTTAACGGCACCAATAGCAAACATCCTTAGAGATCCATCGCCAGGCGCGCCATCACCCGACCAGCCTGTGGCATTGGCAAAACCAGAATCAATCAATTCCTGCTCAGCTATCACCGAGTCGGTTAAGGCCAACAAATGCGGCACTGCACGCATGATCGGTGGCTTGTCAAAACCATCGACATTGGTCAGCACCAAGCCCATTTCGCGTAGTAATTTGGGTTTTTCAAGGTTTTTTAATTTAGGATCATATTCGGCAATGAATAGCGGATCTTTTTTATCTAATTTGGCAATAAACTTGGGGTCTATAGTGTGGTTATTTTGCGGACGATGGCAGGTAGCGCAAGTACGTCCGTTACCATTAAAAGTTTCGTTAACAAATATTTCCCGTCCGTGTTCAATCTTTTCCTTAAATGTGGTGCCGCCACCACCATGGGCTTGCGCCACTGTCGGCAATAAAAAATCAAACGGGTTGCCAGAAACGGCGGTGGTGGCTGCCGCATTGTCCAAATGCGCCAACATGCCTAAGCGTTGCGTATGATAATAGCGTTGAAATAGACCGGGCGTTCCAAACAACAACCCCGCTTGCCTAGGGTTGCTGCCTGTCGTGGCAATAGCGGCCTGATGGATACTAAAACCAGCCAATTGTGCCTGCGATAACGCCGCCTCTAATTTGGCTTCGTTGCCGTTAACCTGCATTTCTCCCAAAGCGATGCCCTTGCCCGCTCCCGATTGACTAGGTGAAGCCAGCAACCACAAGGTATATCGTGCTGGCTGCAAGCCCTTAACATTGGCATAAAGATGGCCTTGTTTGAGATCTAAACGCAGCTGTCCTTTGGCACTGGTAAACTCGCTCGAATAGGCTTTGGTATAAGTTAAGTTAATAATTAGTTGGTGGTCGCCACCGTGTTTCTCATAAACTTGTTGCCAGCGCTGGTAAGCGGACTCCAGGTTTTCTACCCGACCGTGACCTAACATGGGGGCTTCTTGCGTGGGTTTTAAATAACCAACCAAACCCAATGATCCTACTATCAGAACCGTACCTAATAGCAAGGGTGATAATTTCATGACGTACTCCAAAAACCGAAAACAGAAAACAGAAAAAGGCCCTGATTGGCGCATTCGTATGCGCCAATCAGGGCCAAAAAACCAAAGAACCGTTATTTCGGAGTAACGCTAACAGTCAACTTAAAATTGTCGTTATGTCCAGCGGTTTGGGTGGTATTGTTCCCTGCGATGGCGACCGTCATATAATCGTTGATGCCATCCAATTTAATGGTTTTATTAAAGGATACCAGTGGGTTATTCGGTGTGCTGCTGACCGCCAATAGCCCTTTGGCAGCAAAACTTGCCCACCATGTACCTTCAGTTGCTTGGAAATTGTTGGGATACCAATGTGGCGACCCGATGGTGGTCGATTGGTCTATGCCCTGCCACACGGTAATAGCGGGCACGGCATGGTCATCATCCAACGGCTTGCCGCTGGAGTCTGTTTCATTTACGACCTTGTCATTGTATGGCTGCAACTTGATGACGACATTTGCGGAAGTAAAGCCTTTACCTTTTAAAGCGCTTAAATCAATCATTGCCCATTTGCTGGTATGCGCCCAGCCTAATGGGTTTTTCTCGCCATCCAGATTGATATCCGATTGGTTATCGTTCCAAGACTTGGATTTAATTGCGGCGATAGTGCCAATACCAATACTTTCGCCCGTGTAAATGCTGGCAGTCCCGGCCGCATCGGCGATAAATTTGACGTGGTAGTTAATACCTTGTCCGAACAGTGGGTTACCGCCGACATCTTCACCCAAATACTGTACATCAACAGCACCTGGTGTGCCTGCTGCTTGTACATTCACTGCGCTAATAGCTAGCATACAGCCAGCGGCGATGCCTAAAAGACGAAAATTCATAAATTCTCCAATAAAATTGATCTGCTTAATAAAACGCAACAATCGCTGCGTATCACTACAAAAGCAAAACCCATACCAAAGAATAATATCAATTAAAATCAATTGGTTAAAAAAACACCATAAATAAACTACAATAAAAGTAAGTCATATGACACATTTTTATAAAAAGTAAGCCATATGGCACATTCTTATATAAGAATATGCTAAATAACATGATTTTATTAAAAACCATTTAATTTATTTTGATCTGCGCCTTAAAAATACATATATCCAATTAACTTGAAGACACCGAGTTGGTTTTTTAAAAATTATTTAAAATTCAATATATTAACCTATCCGCAATACGATATATTGAAAAGCGATGGGTATAAAACCAAAGCCAATTTGGTTAAAAAATTTAAAATTCAAATGTGTCATTTCACACACCTAATAGCCATCACTTAGTATAGTAAAGGAGTCCATACCATTGCCCTAAAATAAATCTTACGGGCTAATGGTGTTGGCGATGAAAATATTTCCGCAGAGATTGCCGGAATATAGGCGACATGATTTGAAAAGCCTATCAATTGGCAGGTTGTCTAAGCCAAAACCATCAGAAAAACGGGGCATTGCCGTGCTTGGCTTCTAGGTTTCAGCAATCCCGTTATAGTCCAGAAGCTATACCAGCATGGCGACACCTATAGTTTGTGCCATTAATTACACCCTTACCGTTAAAATTCAGTGCATACATTCAAAAAACCAATCGATTTTATTCAAACAATCAATTTTTCTGTTAATCGTTTAATCGCTACACTAGCTCCGCGTTAACCCAAAACCCTTTTTGATACCGGAGAACTACCATGACCACTACCGTACCCAACGTAATTTTTAAAACCCGTGTCCGCGATGAAAGCATCGGCGGTGATAACCCGTTCCGCTGGCAAGATGTCAGCACCGATGACATTTTCAAAGGCAAAAAAATTGTCGTCTTGGCGTTGCCTGGCGCTTACACACCAACTTGTTCCAGCACGCATTTGCCCGGCTTTGAAGCCAAATATGAAGAAATTATCGCCCAAGGCGTTGATGAAGTTTATTGCTTGAGCGTTAACGATGCCTTCACCATGTTCCAATGGGGCAAACATTTGGGCATCAAAAACGTCAAGATGTTGCCGGATGGCAATGGCGATTTCACCCGTGGCATGGGCATGTTGGTGAAGAAAGAAAACTTAGGCTTCGGCTACCGTTCATGGCGTTATGCCATGTTGGTCGATGACGGCGCGATTGTTAAATTATTCAGCGAACCCGGCATTGCCGACAATTACCCCGAAGACCCGTTCACCGTCAGCGATGCGGAAACCATGTTGGCGTATTTGCAAGCCTAAGGCTTAACTAGGAGCGCGGGCATCCTGCCCGCAACACAGCGGACAGGATGTCCGCGCTCCAAATTAATTTTTATTGTCCACGAACAACACAAATGAATTGCAACGGACTTGTGAATTACCCGCACAAATCCAAGCAATATAGTGAATTAACTTCGATTGTTCTTTCGTGTTTTTTCGTGTTGTTTGTGGACAAATAGCTAACATCAGATCACTAAGAGAATTGCCATGACAAACTACGATTACGATTTGTTCGTGATAGGCGCAGGTTCGGGCGGCGTGCGTGCCGCGCGGATGGCGGCGGCTTTGGGCGTGCGCGTTGGCATTGCTGAAAACCGCTATCTGGGCGGCACTTGCGTGAATGTCGGTTGCGTGCCGAAAAAACTGTTCGTCTACGCCGCGCATTTCCATGACGATTTTGCCGCCGCCAAAGGTTTTGGCTGGTCAGTCGGAGAGCCGCAATTCGATTGGGCAACGTTGCGCCAGCAAAAAAACCAGGAAATCGAACGCCTGCAAGGCATTTACGGCAATTTGCTGAGCAACTCCGGCGTGACTGTTTACAATGGGCAAGCGCAATTGCTGGATGCCCATAGCGTACAAATCGGTGACCAAAAACTCACTGCCGAGCGCATTTTAATCGCCACGGGCGGCTGGCCTGTGATACCCGACATACCGGGCAAAGAGCATATCGTCAGCTCCAATGACATGTTCGCGCTAGAAGCCTTACCGAAACGGCTGGTGATAGTCGGCGGCGGTTATATCGCCGTGGAATTTGCTGGCATTATGAATGGCTTAGGCGTGGAAACCACCTTGTGCTGCCGTGGCGACAAACTGCTGCGCGGTTTTGATGACGACATCCGTGATTTCGTCGCGCAAGAAATGCGTAAAAAAGGCATTACCATTTTGTTGGATAGCCACATCGAAGCCATCCACAAAAGCGCTGGCGGCTATCAGCTGATAACCGACAGCAAGCAAATTTTAGTTGCCGATTTGGTGTTATACGCAACGGGCAGAGCGCCCAATACTGCTGGCTTAGGTTTAGAAGCGGTGGGCGTAGCAACCACTGACATCGGTGCCATAAAAATCAACGCTGATTACCAAACCAATATCCCGTCGATTTACGCTTTGGGCGACGTTACCCACCACATCAGCCTAACGCCCGTGGCGACCGCCGAAGCCATGGCTTTAGTTAACCAGTTGTACACCGACAAACGCACACCCGTGGATTACGACAACATTCCCACAGCGGTGTTTTGCCAACCGAATGTCGGCACAGTCGGTTTAACTGAAACCGAAGCCAGAAAGCGCTTTGCTGACGATGTCGTGGTTTACAAGTCGGTATTTACGCCGATGAAACATACCTTGTCGGGCTTAGGCGAAAAAACCTTGATGAAAATGTTGGTGCAGCGCAGTACCGATAAAGTCTTGGGCATCCACATGGTGGGGGCTGATGCTGGCGAGATTATTCAAGGCATGGCGGTGGCGATTCGGGCAGGTGCAACCAAGGCGGTGTTTGATTCAACCATTGGCATTCACCCAACGGCGGCTGAGGAATTTGTGACGATGCGGACGGCTGTAAAATAACGGTTTAAAAATCGCGCTCTGAAAGCCCTGCGTCTTTTAGCAATTTGCTTAAAGTGCCGATTTTTAAATCTTGGTTGCCATGAACAGGCACCGTTAAAATTTCAACGCGGTTTGGATGGGTGTAAATGTGATGACTGCCGCGAATGCGCTGTAATTGCCAGCCATGTAAAAGCAAAATTTTGCAAAAAACCTTGCCCGAAATGGACTTCATAACTCAATTTCGGCAATTTGTGTTTGGCTATTTGTTTTACCGCGTAAGGCAGCCACTTCTAACCAACCCTCTGCCGCCTCTTTAATATTTAACAACGTTTCTTCAAACGTATCCCCTTCTGAAACACAGCCAGCAAATGCGGGAATTTCTGCCCAAAACCCGCCTTCTTCAGCAGGATGAACAACGACCTGTAACTTCATAATTGCCTCCAATAAAAATTGGTAGTGAGTTAAACCTTTGTTTCGGTTGGTAACAAGGCGTACAAACCTAGTATTCAGTCAATGGTTTTTTGTCGGTTCAAGCTAACTTGGTAGGGGCGGACGGCTGTCCGCCTTTTTTAGGATTCTTACCAAATCCTGCCGCGACAAGGCGAGCAGCCGCTCGCCCCTACGAAAATCATACTGACAATTCAGCATTGACTGAGTACGCGGCTTGGAGTCCAACCACCCGATTTAACCCACCACCTAAAAGTCTTTAGGCCATTAAACTTAAGCGTTGGCAAACACCCCAGCAATCTGCCCCTGAATTTTCTCCGCCATCGCTTTGCGGTCTTCAGCATCACGGATAGGCCTGCCGACAACGATGTAATCTGCGCCATTGGCAAACGCCATTTCCACGCTGACCACACGTTTTTGGTCGTCTTCTTCGCGGTTATCTACCGGGCGTATGCCGGGAGTGATAACCAATAAGCGGTGATCTAAATGTTCACGCAACATGGCAACTTCTAAGCCGGAAGAGACAATGCCATCGCAACCGATTTGCAAAGCGCGCTTGGCGCGGGACAACACCAAATCGCGGACATCGCACTGAAAACCCAAATCATCCAAATCGCCACGGTCTAAACTGGTCAATGCAGTAACCGCCAGCACTTTTAGATCGCCTTTATTGGCAGCGGCGGATTGCATGATGGCATCATTGCCATGAATCGTAGCAAGGTCAACGCCTTTGCTACTTAATGCCTTAATCGCCCGGCCGACGGTTTCAGGCACATCAAAAAATTTTAAATCGACAAAGACTTTTTTATCTTGCTGTTTCAGCCATTCAATAAAACCGAAATAATCGCCGGACATAAACAACTCCATGCCGACTTTATAAAAAATGACCGAATCGCCCAGCTCTTCAACCAAGGCTTGCGCTTCGGGGATGCTAGGCACATCTAGCGCCATAATCAGGCGTTCACGGACAGGAATGTTTTTTTGGGAAATGAAAGTAGCTGACATGATTGGATAATTTAAGGGGTTAAAGGGGATTAAAGGCTAAAAAGGGTTTAACGCGGGTTTCTAAGCTTCGGCGGAATAAAAAACATGTTTTTTACCTCGGCAGAACGGGGATTGAAACCAATGCCGTTAAGTTAAGGATTTTTCCGTTCGTCCTGAGCCTGTCGAAGGATGAATGGAAAAATCCATCCCCAAAACACAAACCATTCATGCTTCGACAAGCTCGGCACGAACGGTTTGTGCTGAGATGACTTTACTGGCTAGGCAATCCAGCTTTTTGCCAAGCATTTAAGCCGCCGTCCATATTGTATACTTCACTAAAACCAGCAGACTTTAACGCCTTTGCCGCTTGTAAAGAACGCTTGCCACTGCGACATTGGGTAATAATTGGGCTGTTTTTATACTGCGCCAATTCCGGTAAGCGTTTTTCTAAATCGCCAAGCGGAATATGGATGGCATTAGGAATATGGGATTTTTGCCATTCGGCTAATTCCCTGACATCAACAATAATGGCATGTTGCTGTGTCGATAAGCTTGCCGCTTCTTGAACGGTAACCGATTCAGCATCCGCTTTCACCAAGTTACCCGACAATAGTAATAAAGCCGTTATCATTAAACGGGTGTAGCGTAGTGTATTGGCGATCATAATCCCTCCTATCAACTGTTAAACTGTTATGGAATCGCTGAATAAAGCCTTCGACAAGCTCAGGCCGAACGGCAACTAATTGATTCCGTTCGTGCAGAGCTTGTCGAAGCATGAACGGAATCAATTAGCTCAGCACTTCCTTATGTTACCGGAACTTGCCAAGTCGGTGAATCATAATAGCCAATCCAACCAGAAACCACCATGAATTCAACATTAATACAAATGACCTTACTAATGGCCTGCGGGGTCGGCTGGCGACTATTGCAGCCTGCGGGCTTAAGCGCCGAACATACCCGCACCGTGCTGACTTCGTTAGTTTACTATCTGTTACTGCCAGCGATGGTGGTCAACGTGCTATGGACGGCGGACATTGGCGTCAAATCCTTGCAATACACGCTCTTGGGTATCGGCTGCGTTAGCTCATCTATGTTGTGCCTGTGGTTGATCGGCAAAATCCTAAAATTTGACCACGCCCGCTTAGGGGCAATCTTACTGGCGGTTTTCCCCAATACCACTTATTTAGGACTGCCGGTATTAGAACAAGCCTACGGCAGTTGGGCGAGGTCAGTGGTGATACAAATGGACTTGTTTTCCGTCGCTCCCTTTTTGTTCACCGTTGGCTTAATGGTGGTCAGACGTTATGGCACAGAAGCCAATAGCCCACAGAAATCCGCACTCAGTTATCTAAATGCGCCGCCATTTTGGGCTGCCGCCACCGCCGTGGTGTTAAACCTCAATGCCATCCCCTGCCCCGATTGGCTAGCGGGATTATTACAAAAACTCGCGGCAGGCGTTGTGCCGCTGATGATATTTTCCATAGGTTTGGCCTTAAATTGGCGGTCGATAAAATTTGCCAATGTGCCGTATGTGTTGCCGCTGGTGTTGATAAAACTGGTATTGATGCCTATAGCGGCGTTGTTTTTCGCTGGCTATATGACTATCGACGATGCCCACAAAGCCGCAGCGGTTTTAGATTTATCCATGCCCAGCATGATTGTAGGCATCGTCTTTTGCGACCGTTTCCGTTTAGACAGCGGCCTGTATGCCATGGCGGTAACCGTCACCACCGCGTTAAGTCTGGTAGCGCTACCGTTTTGGTACGATGTTATTGGGACTGTTTTAGGGTTACATTCAAGTTAAGCTTATCAATGTATGTTACGCACCCGCATTTGGTGGGACGAACATAATTAATAATGAATCGCTATCGCGATGTTTTTTAAATCGGGTTCTCGCACCCGAAGGCGAGTTACTTTCTTTTGCGCCGCAAGCCACAAGGATGTGGTGAATGCCGAAAATGCAGGAGCATTTTTCGGCCAAAAGCAAGTCACCAAAGAAAAGGCGGCCCGATTACCCCTCATGTCTTGCGCTCCTCGCACTTGTGCCCAGTGGGGTATTTGTCGGGGGACGGCAGAATGGGCTTCCTGCCCTTTATGCCCTTTGGGTAATCTACCGCCGTGCGGCATCCATGCCGCGCCCTTTATGCCCTTGGGTGCTTCGGGCTATTCCCGACAAATACTCCGGTGCTCGACGCGGCAAACGGGAGAAAAGCGTGTTACTGCGTAACATCAGTTATAAATAACATCCCCAAGCAATCACGCACCACACAAAACCAATCCGCACCAAAAAAACGCACTAACTTCATCGCCGATTAAAGCCGATATTGCCATCAGCAAAAAACCATCCAGTTACACTATAAAAAACAAGCAATTAAAAACACCATCATAACTAGATTTCATTAGGCACACTAATTGCTTTAATGAGAAAAACCCCAAAGTAGGGGAATCTCCGGTTCAATGTCGAACCGAACAGACAAAGGCGTCTATGACTGAATGCTCAGCACTCAGTCAGGACGCTTTTTTTTTGCCTAAAATTTAGGCTCAGAGGTTGTTATGAAACCAACATTAGTAGTCATCGGCAACGGCATGGTCGGCCAAAATTTTTTGGCAGGCTTTGTACAAACTGCCGCCGCAGCCGATTACCACATCGTCACTTTCTGCGAAGAGCCGCGCCCCGCGTATGACCGCGTGCATTTGTCGGAATTTTTCTCCGGCAAAACCGCAGCAGATTTATCGATGGTGGAAGAGGGATTTTTTGAGCAGCACAACATCACCCTGCATTTAGGTGACCGCGCCGCCACAATAGACCGCGAGGCGAAAACCGTCACTTCATCAAAAGGCGTGATCGTCCATTACGACAAACTGGTGCTGGCGACAGGCTCGTACCCGTTCGTGCCACCTGTTCCCGGTCATGACCGCGACAATTGCTTGGTCTACCGCACCATTGAAGATTTGGAAGCCATGACCGCCGCCGCGCAAACGGGCAAAATCGGCGTGGTGGTCGGTGGCGGTTTGTTGGGTTTAGAAGCGGCGAAGGCGTTGAAAGATTTAGGTTTGGATACCCATGTCGTTGAATTCGCGCCGCGCTTAATGGCCGTGCAGATTGACGAAGGCGGCGGCGCGGTGTTACGGCGCAAAATTGAAGCCTTGGGCGTGACCGTGCACACCAACAAAAACACCACACAAATTATTGATGGCGACAACTGCGTCAACAAAATGTGTTTTGCCGATGGCGAAGAATTAGAAACCGACGTGGTGCTGTTCTCGGCAGGTATTCGCCCGCGTGATGACATTGCCCGCGACTGCGGTTTGGACATCGGTCAACGCGGCGGCATCGTCATCAACAACCACTGCCAAACGTCTGATCCTGACATTTACGCCATCGGCGAATGCGCCTTGTGGAATGGCACGATTTTCGGTCTGGTCGCGCCAGGTTATGCAATGGCGCGTACCGTGATTGCGGAATTGACAGGCGGCGAAGCCCACTTTACCGGCGCAGACATGAGCACCAAACTGAAACTCATGGGCGTGGATGTCGCCAGCATCGGCGATGCCCATGCCCGCACCCAAGGCGCGTTGGTCTACCACTACCAAAACGGTGCGAGCGAAGTTTATAAACGCTTAGTCGTCAGCCCCGACAACAAGCGCTTGCTCGGCGCGGTATTGGTCGGCGATGCCGCCGAATACGGTACGTTGTTGCAATACTGCCAAAACGGTATTGAATTGCCGGAAAACCCCGAATCGCTGATTTTGCCGCGCTTATCCGGCGAACCCGCAGGTTTAGGCCCCGATGCCCTGCCCGCTTCCGCGCAAATCTGCTCTTGTTACGATGTCAGCAAAGGCGCTATTTGCGATGCGGTCGCCGCAGGCTGCACCACCATCAACGCATTGAAAGCCGAAACCAAAGCCGGAACAGGTTGCGGCGGCTGCGTACCGCTATTGAAATCGGTGTTAAATTGCGAACTCGCCAAACACGGTTATGAAGTCAATACCGATATTTGCGAACATTTCGCTTACACCCGCCAAGATTTATACAACCTGATCCGCATCGGCGAAATCAAAACCTTTTCCGAATTGCTAGCAAAACATGGCAAAGGCCACGGCTGCGAGATTTGCAAACCGGCCGTCGGCTCGATTTTGGCGTCGCATTGGAATGATTACATCCTCAAGCAAGAGCATTTAGGCTTACAAGACACCAACGACACCTTCCTCGCCAACATGCAAAAAGACGGCACGTATTCGGTGGTGCCGCGTATCGCGGGTGGTGAAATTACGCCTGATGGCTTGATCGCCATTGGTCAAGTCGGCAAAAAATTCAATCTCTACACCAAAATCACGGGCGGTCAGCGCATTGATTTGTTCGGTGCCCGTTTAGAACAACTGCCTGCAATTTGGCAAGAATTGGTTGATGCCGGTTTTGAAACCGGACACGCCTACGGCAAAGCCTTACGCACGGTGAAATCCTGCGTCGGCAGTGTTTGGTGCCGCTACGGTGTTGATGATTCGGTCGGCCTCGCCATCGAATTGGAGAACCGTTACAAAGGCTTACGCGCCCCGCACAAAATCAAATTTGGCGTATCCGGTTGCACCCGCGAATGCGCCGAAGCCCAAGGCAAAGATGTCGGGGTAATAGCAACAGAGAATGGTTGGAGTTTGTACGTCTGCGGCAACGGCGGCATGAAACCCCGCCATGCGGATTTGTTCGCTACGGGTTTGGATAAAGCAACCCTCATCAAATACATCGACCGCTTCCTGATTTTCTACGTCCGCACCGCTGACCGCTTACAACGCACTTCGGTATGGGTGGAAAACATGGAAGGCGGTTTGGATTATCTTAAATCCGTTGTGATTGATGACAAGCTCGGTTTAAGCGAAGAATTGGAAGCGCAAATGGCGCGGGTGGTGGACACTTACCAATGCGAATGGAAAACCACCATCGAAAACGAAGACAAATTGAAACGCTTCCGCCAATTCGTCAACAGCGATTTACCCGACGACAACATTGTTTTCGTGGAAGAACGCGGACAAATCCGCCCCGCCAACGAAGATGAACGGAAACATTTCAAAATCATGGAGGTGGCGTAATGGTTTGGTTTGATGTCTGTAGCGTTGACGACTTACAACCCGATTCCGGCATCTGCGCCTTGGTGCAAGAGCAACAAATCGCGGTGTTTTATTTTGCCAGCAGCCAAAGCGTTTACGCACTCAGCAATTTTGATCCGTTCGGGCAAGCCAATGTGCTATCACGCGGCTTGATTGGCGATATTAACGGGCAACCGATAGTCGCCTCACCTTTATATAAGCAGCATTTCAATCTGCTAACAGGCCAATGTTTGGAAGATGCCGACGTGCGGATTCCCGCTTACGCCGCGCAGATTGTCAACGGGCGGGTGCAAATCAGTTGGTAAAGGAACGCGAATAGACGTAACCCGTAGGGTGGATTCGCGCTAGCAATCCACCATAGTCTCAAGGGTTTCGGTGGTTTGCTATCGCGAAACCACCCTACGGAACTGGCAACACCCATAGTCCCATAGGATGTGCCGACGCAAGGAGGCGCATCTGTCGAGTTACACGAATAGGCGTAACCCGTAGGGTGGATTCGCGCTAGCAATCCGCCATAGTCTCAAGGGTGTCGGTGGTTTGCTATCGCGAAACCACCCTACGGAACTAACCCAACCTACCTTAAACAAAGGTTTTTTTTGTGAAACAAAAATTAGTCGTCATCGGCAATGGCATGGCAGGTATGCGTACCGTCGAGGAACTGCTCGCCGCCTCGCCAGAACAATACCAAATCACCGTATTCGGTGCCGAGCCGCACGGCAATTACAACCGTATTTTGCTGTCGTCGGTATTGGCTGGCGAAAAAAACATGGGCGACATCCTCATTAATGACCGCCAATGGTACGCCAATAACGGCATCCGGTTATACGCAGGTAGTGACAAAGCTGTGACCCGTCTGGATCGCGGAAAAAAACAAGTCCACGCCCAAGATGGCACCGTCGCCGATTATGACCGCCTGTTAATCGCCACGGGTTCCAACGCCGTCAGGCCGGATTTACCCGGCATGGACTTAGACGGCGTAGTCAGTTTCCGCGATATTGTCGATGTCGAAACCATGCTCGCCTACAGCCAAAGCCACCGCCACGCGGTCGTGCTAGGCGGCGGCCTGCTCGGTTTGGAAGCCGCCAACGGCTTAGTGCAACGCGGCATGTCCGTGACTGTTATCCACAACCACGCCGTGCTGATGAACCGCCAACTCGACCCCGCCGCCGCACAATTATTACAAGCGGCACTGGCAGAACGCGGCATAAACTTCAAACTGGCGGCAAAAACGGAGGCGTTACTGGGCGACGACAACGGACATGTACAAGTCGTGCGCTTTACCGACGGCAGCGAGCTGCCCTGCGATTTATTCGTCACCGCTATCGGCGTGCGCCCCAACATTGCTTTGGCACAAGCGGCGGGGCTGTACTGCGAACGCGGCATCGTCGTCAACGACACCTTACAAAGCTACGACCCCAGCATCTACGCAGTCGGCGAGTGCATCCAACATCGCGGCGATACCTTCGGTCTGGTCGCGCCGTTGTTTGAGCAAGCCAAAGTCTGCGCCAACCACTTAAGCCAACACGGCATGGCGCAGTATTTAACCTTACCGACCGCAACTAAGCTGAAAGTAACAGGGATCAACCTATTCTCCGTCGGCGACTTTTTAGGCGATGCCGATTGTGAAAACATTTATTTCACCGATACCGCGTTGGGGATTTATAAAAAGCTGGTGATAAAAGCAGGTAAATTGGTTGGCGCGGTGTTGTATGGCGACACTGTTGATGGCAGTTGGTACCAGGAATTATTGGAACAAGGCACGGATTTGGGGGGGATTCGGGAGGGGATGGTTTTTGGGCGGAATGCAGTATAATCATGCGCATTAGTTATCAACACAATAAGCCAACAGAGATTATACCATGCAAACATCATACGATTTATCCGCCAGCAAAAAACCTACCAATGTCACCGTCAACAGCGATTTATTAAAACAGGCCAAAGCCCTGGACATCAACCTATCCGCCGCCTTGGAGCAAACACTCATTGAACTGGTACGGCAAAAACAAGCCGCTGCGTGGCTTGCCGAAAACCGAGCCGCGATTGATGACTACAACCGTTTCGTCGAAGAAAATGGCACATTCGCCGATGATTTGCGGAGCTTCTAATGCCACAATTCGACTTGCACGAAAACCGCAACCCGAAAACCAAGGGCTTGATTCCTTATCTTTTGAACATTCAAAGTGATTTACTGGCTGATTTGGCGACGGCGGTGGTAATTCCAGTTTGCCTAGCCGGAAAAGTGTCTCACAGTATGACAAGACTGACACCTAAGGTGGAAATTGACGGGGGAAGTTATTTACTGTTAACACCACAACTTGCAAGCATATCAAGAAAGGAACTGGGTAAAACCATTTCTAATCTTGATAGTTATCGAAATGAGATTATTGGCGCGGTGGATTTTTTGTTGGCGGGGTTTTGATTAGGACTGGTATGAACAACAATGAATCTTGGGAACAATTATTAACGCCAGAAATGAAATAGCACATGAACTACCGTCAATATTTTTAAGCGATAAAAATTTCAAAATCACAGAGAGATTTGAAGAATTAATCGCATTAATAAAAAAAATTGAAATATGGTGGATTATCAATGTTGAAATTGAAATTAATCCAGATTTTGATGCGCAAGAAATTGATGAAAATGGCATCGTCCCTGGATCTATCCTTATGATAAAAATGATGCTCGAAGTGATTTCAGGAAATGAAGACTTATTGAAATGTTACAAAAATGCAAAGGACAATCAAAGCCTATAGGATGTGCTGAGGAACGAAGCGCATCTGTCGAGCCAAGTTCGTAGCCATTAGACAAGCCACATTTACCATAAACACGCGAACGATGCGCTTCCTGTCGTCAGCACATCCTATGATTTTGGATTTTGGATTTTGGATTTTGGATTTTGGATTTTGGATTTTGGATTTTGGATTTTGGATTTTGGATTTTGGATTTTGGATTTTGGATTTTGGATTTTGGATTTTGGATTTTGAGGAATAACGATGACTGATTACCGCCGTTTTTACATCCCAGGTGCTACGTGGTTTTTCACGGTCAATCTGGCACAACGGCGCAATAACCATTTACTGGTCGACCAGATTGATTTGCTCCGTGCGGCTTTTCGTTATGTTAAACAACGCAAGCCTTACCAAATGAATGCGGTGGTCATCATGCCCGATCATTTGCACTGTATTTGGACATTACCACCCGATGATACGGATTTTTCGGTACGCTGGAATTTGTTGAAAAGCCATTTTTCAAGAGCCATACCCAAAGATGAAAAAATCTCTACTAGCCGTGAAAGCCGAAGGGAACGCGGCTTATGGCAACGGCGGTTTTGGGCGCATTTAATCGTAAATCAAGATGATATGAATACCCATATTGACTACATCCATTGGAATCCGGTGAGACACGGCAAAGTCCGCCAAGTTGCTGATTGGCCTTATTCCAGCTTCCACCGTTATGTCGAGCAAGGGATTTATCCGGCAAATTGGGGGCATTCAGGTGACTTCGGATTGGACATCAACGAGATGTGCTGACGACAGGAAGCGCATCGTTCGAGTTCATATCGATGATATTTTTGCGTTCATATTCGGATACGCGATTGATGCGCTTCCTGTCGTCAGCACATCCTATTCACTTTTATGCTCTTCAAGTGAAAAACACCTACACACTATAAACACGCGAACGATGCGCTTCCTATCGTCAGCACATCCTATTTCCTCACAAATAACTCCTATGACCCAAACCATCCAAACCACTTGTCCTTATTGCGGCGTAGGCTGCGGCATCACCGCCACAGTCGATAGCGAAAACCGAAGTCTGCAAATTAAAGGCGACGAAAGCCATCCTGCCAATTTTGGGCGCTTATGCTCGAAAGGTTCGGCGTTGTGGGAAACGGTGGGGTTGGAAGGCCGTTTGTTGGCGCCACACATTCACGGACAAGCTAGCAGTTGGGAAGCGGCGTTGGATTTGGTCGCCAATACTTTGCTAGAAACCATTGCCCAACATGGTAAAGACAGTGTTGCCATTTACGGTTCGGGGCAGTTGTTAACGGAAGATTATTACGTCGCCAACAAACTCATGAAAGGCTTTATTGGCAATGCCAATATCGATACTAATAGCCGCTTGTGCATGTCGTCATCGGTGGCGGGGCATAAACGGGCGTTTGGTGCGGATGCGGTTCCAGGTTGTTATGACGATTTGGAGTTGGCGGATTTGATTGTGTTGATTGGTTCGAATACCGCGTGGTGCCATCCGGTGAGTTTCCAGCGTATCCGCGCGGCGAAAGAAGCCAATCCGAATTTGAAGATTGTGGTGATTGATCCGCGTCGTACCGCGACATGTGATATTGCTGATTTGCATTTGCCGTTGGCGGCGGGTAGCGATACGACCTTATTTAATGGGTTGTTAAGTTACCTTGTAGGATGTACCCCAGTGGGCATAAAGGCTGAACAACGTGAAGCCCATCACCTAGACGACGCACCACGATGGGCTTCCCTTCGTTCAGCCCATCCTACGATTGATTCCGACTTCATAGAGAAACACACCGAAGGCTTTGCCGCCGCCATCGCAACCGCCAGCTTAGCGGGTGATGTCCAGCAAGTCGCAGACTATTGCCAACTTACCCCCGAAGCGGTGCAGCAGTTTTATGATTGGTTCACCACCACCGAAAAAGTCATGAGCTTGTACAGCCAAGGTGTTAACCAATCCACCAGTGGCACGGACAAGGTAAATGCCATCATCAACTGCCATCTCGCCACCGGACGTATTGGCAAGCCCGGCATGGGGCCGTTCTCGTTGACCGGACAACCGAATGCGATGGGCGGGCGGGAAGTCGGCGGTTTGGCGCATCAATTAGCGGCGCACATGGATTTTGCTACGCCTGGCGATATTGATCGGGTCGCGCGGTTTTGGCAAACCGATAATATCCCCGAACAAGGCGGCTTGCCTGCAGTGGCGTTATTCGATGCCATTTACGACGGCAAAGTGAAAGCGGTTTGGGTGATGGGCACGAATCCGGTGGTCAGTTTACCGAATGCCGACAAGGTGAAGGCTGCACTGCAACGCTGTCCGTTTGTGGTGGTTTCCGATTGCATCGCCAACACCGATACCGCTGACCTTGCCCATGTGCTGTTACCCGCGCAAGGTTGGAGCGAGAAAAACGGCACGGTGACTAATTCGGAACGGCGTATTTCCCGTCAACGTTCATTATTCAGCGGCGGCAGCGCGGGTTCCCTACCCGCCGCTGCACTTCCCCCATCCCTGGGGGTCGTGGTTGAAGCTAAACCCGATTGGTGGATTATCTGCCAAGTCGCTAAACGCATGGGTTATGCAGAAGCTTTCGCATTTGAACATCCCGCAGAAATTTTCCGCGAACATGCGGCTTTATCGGGTTTTGAAAACCACGGCAGCCGTGATTTTGATATTTCAGCTTTCGCCGATATTTCCGTAGAAAGTTATGATGCCTTGCAACCCGTGCAATGGCCTGTGAACGCCAATAATCCCAACGGCACGGCGCGGTTGTTTACAGATAAGCGCTATTTCACCCCATCCGGCAAGGCGCAGTTTATCGCCGTTACTCCCAGACCGCCCGTCAACTCGCCAGATGCGGAGTTTCCATTGATTTTAAACACAGGCCGCTTGCGTGACCAATGGCATACGATGACCCGCACCGGGCTTGCCAGCAAACTCAATCAGCACAAACCCGAACCGTTTGTGGAAATACATCCTGACGACGCGACGGTTTACCAACTCGCGCACAACTGTTTGGCAACGTTAACAAGCCGCTGGGGCAGTATGACGGCGCGGGTGCAAATCACTGACAGCATCCAACGCGGCAATATCTTCGTACCAATGCACTGGACGCAACAACTCGCCAGCGATGGACGCATGGGCGCGTTGGTGAATCCGGTGGTTGATCCCATATCGAAACAGCCGGAATGCAAGCACACGCCTGTGCAAATCGCGCCTTATGCTGCTGTTTGGTATGGGTTTGTGTTGTCGAGACGGGAATTATCACTAGGAAACGGCAGTAATTATTGGGTGAAGATCAAAGGCGAGCAGTTTTATCGCTATGAATTGGCGGGCAAATCGCTACCCGATAATTGGCGAAATTGGGCGCAAAGCCAATTGGCTGGTGATGGCAACGGAGAATGGCAAGAATATCAAGACCAAGGCTTGGGCAATTATCGGGCGGCGTGTTTTGTTGATGGACGCTTGGATAGCGTGGTGTTCATCGCAAGCCACGCTAACTTGCCGGAACGCAATTGGTTAACCAGCTTGTTTGTTCAGGATTCGCTATCGAAACAAGATCGGCTGGCGTTGTTGACGGGCAAACCGCCACAAGGTGTGGCTGATGTTGGCGCGATAGTTTGTGCTTGTTTTAATGTTGGCGAAAAAACCATTTGTGATGCGATTAAATCGTTGGCTTTGAAAACCCCGCAAGACGTGGGCAAGTGTTTGAAAGCGGGGACAAATTGCGGATCGTGTGTGCCGGAGATTAAGGCGTTGTTGGGTTGAAAGCTAGGAGTCCAAAACATGTTTTGGACTCCTTCTATCTAGTCAGTCATTCTCGTTTTGTCCGGTTAATCTAATCCTGTAGGGGCGGACGGCTGTCCGCCTTTTTAAGAATCCATACCAAATTCTGCCACGATAAGGCGAGCAGCCGCTCGCCCCTACGAAAAAAATACCGATAATTCAACATTGCCTAAGGAAGTGCTGAATTAATCCTCATCCAAACCCCGATCCTCTCCTTCATCCACCCCCGCTTGCTCAGTAATGCTTCTGGGCAGTTGCTTTTTAACCTTCACGCCTAAATCCACAAAACTGCTGGCTTGGCGGATTAAGTTGCCGTTGCCTTGGGTGAGTTTGTTCATCACGCCATCGTAGGTGCTATGCACGGTGTTTAATTGCTTGCCGAGTTTGTCTAAATCGTCAACAAAACCACGGATTTTGTCGTAGACCACGCCTGCTTTATCGGCGATGGCGCGGGCATTTTCGTTTTGGCGTTCGTACCGCCAAATATTTTCGATGGTGCGTAAAGTTGCCAGCAATGTGGTTGGTGTCACCACGACAATTTTGTGTTCGAAGGCATCGGTAAACAGCCGCTCATCGCTTTGGAAGGCGGCGATAAAAGCCGATTCAATCGGCATAAACAGCAACACAAAATCCAGCGAGCGCACGCCTTTCAAACCCGCATAATCCTTATCGCTCAAGCCTTTAATATGGTCGCGCACCGCTTGGGTGTGTTGCTTTAAAGCGATAATGCGCTCTTGTTCATCTTCGCTGCTGCAATAGCGTTCATACGCCAACAGCGAGACTTTGGAATCGATAATCACGTCTTTGTTGTCCGGCAAATGCACGATGACATCGGGTTTAAACAGCTTGTTGTCTTCATCGCGGAATGCGCCTTGGGTTTGGTATTCAATGCCTTTCCGCAAGCCGGAGGTTTCCAAGACTTTTTCCAAAATCATCTCGCCCCAATTGCCTTGGGTTTTCTTATCGCCTTTTAACGCGCGGGTCAGGTTAAGGGCTTCTTTGTTCATTTGCGCGGTGTCGCGCCGTAACGAGATAATTTCTTCGCGCAGGGAAATGCGGTCTTTGTTTTCGTTATCGTAGACGGTTTCTATACGCTGCTTGAAGTCGCCCAGTTGCTCGCGCAAGGGCATGATGATGTGGTCTAGGCTGGTTTTATGGTGTTCGGTGAATTGTTTGTTGCGTTCGTCAAAAATCCGCCCTGCTAGGTTTTCAAACTGGGTTTGTAAGCGGTTTTCGGCATCGTGCAGTAATTGCAGTTTTTCGGCGGCATGTTTGCTTTGTTCTTCCATACGCGCTTGCAACTCGGTGTTTTTGGCTTGCGCTTGGTTTAACAAGTGTTGCAGCTGCTTTAATTCTGCGTCTTTGCTTTGCACTTGTTGGTTTTTTTCTTTGGCGACGGCGAGTTCGGTAGCCAATTGGTTTGCCTGTGCTTGCTGTTTTCTGTGTATGAAAAATCCGGGCAAAAGGGCGGTGATGAAACCAAGGCTAAAAAACAGGGCAATATCGGTAGGATTCATTTGGCGGTTACTATGGCGAAAAGGTCACTATAGCAAATTGTGGTCGAGCGCGGTCATCTTGGCTGCAATGGGCGGGCAGGATGCCCGCGCTCCAGTGTTTATAGTTCCCACGCTCTGCGTGGGAATTCATCGTACAACGCTCTAGCGTTGTTTGCTGATGCAACGCTGGAGCGTCAGCGGCGGCATTCCCACGCAGAGCGTGGGAACGATAATGCCCGGGCTCCGTAACGTAAACTGGAGTTACAAACCCTTTCCAGCGTTAGGATTGGCACTATCTATGGCAGCTCAAAACATTCCGTTAATTTTCCATGTTTCGATAACACGGAGACTACGCTATGTTCGCTATAGGGGTGGGCGATAATTGCTACATTCGGTGTATCTTCTAAATACATTGAGCGGAGAAAATCCCATTTGTGATCGCGGGAAACATGCACATAGTATTTTGTTACTTTGTTCCACTCGGACAAAACAGCTTTTAAATCAAAGTATTTTTTGATTTCAGGCGGTAAACAATTAAATTGCTCAAGGATGCGCCACATTGATTTTAGTGCGGGGTCGTTTCTGTTTCTAAATTCATCGATACTTAAATATGGATAAGGTGTAAAAGCGACCACATAATCTGCCTTAAGAAGATGGCCTACCAATAAAGCTGTGTGCCCTCCCCCAGATGCGCCTGTAACAATAATTTGCTTTGGCGATATTCGGTGAATGGCTTCTTCAAGATACTTTAAAAAATCAAAAAATGTTTCGCACTCTGGGCTTACGCCGTTAAGCGTCTTTAATCTTGAAGGATCAGAAACAATAATAGTGGAGTGTTTATTAAGACCTGAGGCGATAAGAAACTTTCGCACGGGCAAACCAAAACCGCCACCATAGTTTGTTATCCCGATAACCAGAATCGGTGATGTTTCGACGATTACTTCTTTAATAGGCACAATTACTGTTTAGATTGATATGGTAAAAATATCACTATAGCAAATTGTGGTCGCCAAGGGGGATGAGGGGCGCAATCATCTTAGCTGCGAATAAAGCGGGCAGGATGCCCGCGCTCCAGCGTTTATAGTTCCTACGCTCTGCGTGGGAATTCATCATTCAACGCTCTAGCGTTGTTTGGTAATGCAACGCTGGAGCGTTAGCGGCGGCATTCCCACGCAGAGCGTGGGAACGATAAAAACTATGTCGGTGTTTATCAACCGTGCATAACGATGCCGACCATGGTTTTGGGGAATTCATCGGTTGATTGAATTTCAATACTGAAAGCATTATCTTCGGGATCATCAATATTGTCGTAGAGCAACTGGGCATCACTATCAATATCAGAAACGTGGGTTTTGGAGTTGCTTTCATACACGGCTTTTGCCATTTGCAGGGCAACTTTTTTAGAGGGCGCTTCAACGCCGACAACAACTCGGTGGACATATTGCCTGCGAAAGGTTACCAGATATTTTTTAGCCATGATTTTTCCTGCTCAAACTCGCTTTACTCTTCTTGAAATTTTTCATAAATTTTAATAACTTCTGGATAGTCTTTTAAAAAAGCATCGACACAAACCGGATCAAAATGGTTGCCGCGATGTTCTTGTAAATACGCCACGGCATCATCTAAAGGCCAGGCTTTTTTGTAAGGCCGCTGGGATGTGAGGGCATCAAACACATCCGCCACCGCAACAATACGGGCGTAAAGTGGGATATTCTCGCCCATAAGGCCGTTTGGATAACCGCTGCCATCGTATTTTTCATGGTGCGCTAAGGCTATTTCCGCTGCGGCTTGAATTATCTGTGATGAGCTATCACGCAAAATTTCGTAACCGATGAGCGCATGTTGCTGCATAACCTTGGTTTTTTCCGAACTATGCTTGCCCGGATACAACAAAATATCGTCGGGAATACCAACTTTACCAATGTCGTGCAACGGTGCGGCTTCCAATATCAAAGTTTGCAAGGCCTTTGACAACCCCATGTTTTTGGCAATCAATTCGGCATAGTGGGCCATGCGCTTGAGATGTGAGCCAGTTTCTGGATCGCGGATGTCAGCGGTACGTGACAGCAACTTTAGGGATTCTTGTTCACGAAAAGCGACATCATTGGTAGCCGATAAAATATCAGCCCTTACCCTATTAATTTTCTGCGATTTCTCCATCACCACTTTGCTTAGGTAGCGGTTTTGTTGTGACGAAATTTGCAAAGACAAATAGCTGTAGATCAGCTTTTTCATCCGGGCAATGGCAATGGGTATGGAATAAGGCCGTGTCAGGTAATCCGAAGCATCTAACGCCAGTGCTGTTGCTTCTAGAAATTTATCGTTCAGGGACAAACTCAAAATAATCGGTACGCCATTAATTAATTGGTTGCTACGCAGACGCTCGAAAACCTGTTTGCTATCTAGGTTTAAAGCATCGATTGAAATCAAAATTAAGCTGACGTTAGTTTTGGTTTCAAGATAGGCCATAAATGCGTCACCATTCAAAAATGGTGTCACTTCATAATAAGTAGACAACCCTTTTGCCAGCGGCAATAAATTATGTTGCCTGTCATCCAAAGTCACAATATTGGGTTTATCAGATAGTAATAAATCGACCATATCGCGGGGCTATTCCGAAAAAGAGGATTTTAAGGTACGCGATTCTTGGCGGTACAACCAATACATTAAAACGGTGACAAGCGTAACTGATAACAAAAAGTAACTTAAGATGCCCATTAATGTGGAAGTAGTGTAAACACCGACGGCAGCGGCAGATAACACACACAACAGCCCACCTAAAAGTACGCCGCGCAAAAATCGCTTTCTTAAAATATCTAAGCCTTGATTCGCCAAGCCTTTGGTTTTGGCAAGCTTATCGACACATTCTATTAACGCACTGGGGCTGAATGGTTTGGAAAAATAGGCATCCGCACCAACATCAAAACCTTCCAGCACATCCTTATTTTGATTTTTGGCTGTGAGCATAATAATGCTGATATTTTTTAGTTCCGAAGATTTTAGGTAATCGCAAACGCTTAGTCCGTCCAAATGCCCTGGCATCATAATATCTAACAGGATAACGTCGGGTTTTTGCCGACTAGCTATGGCTAGGCATTCATTACCATTGATAGCTTCAAACAGTTGGTATTTTTCATCACTAAAGGTCAGCCTTAACAAGTGTCTAATGTCTGGATTGTCATCGACAATTAAAATTTTGGTCGGCGGATTTTTGGCTGGTGTTAATCCGGTCATTTACTGTTCCTCTTCTGATGAGTCTATCCCCATTAAATCGTCAACCGTTTTCATCAGCATCAACGGACTAAATGGCTTAGTTAAATAGGCATCCGCACCCGCCATCATGCCCGCTTCAATATCGCGTTCTTGGCCTTTTGCTGACAACACAATCACTTTACAGTCCCTTATCGCGGATGTTTTGATAAATTCGCACACATCCAAACCCGTGAGCGTGCCGGGCATCATCACGTCCAGCAGAATCACATCGGGTGAATAGCTAATCACCGACTTTATTGCCTCATTGGCATCTTTGGCTTCATAAAGATCATATTTGTCAAAGTTTAAAGTTAATCTGAGCAATTGCCGCATTTGGGCATTGTCATCGACAATTAATACTTTGATTGGGTAAAGTGATTCGTTGGTCATATTTGCTGGTGGAATTTGAAAGGTTGAATAGTAAAAAATTTTATTTATGGGTTGTTTATAGTTCCCACTCGGGGCGTCACTGCCGTTTAGTTAAGAATTAACATTACCTATCAATGAGATAGACTAGATTCGATAGGATTTTTCCGTTCGTCCTGAGCTTGTCGAAGGATGAACGGAAAAATCCGTAAGCAAAGTCATAGGATGTGCTGAGGAACGAAGCGCATCTGTCGAGTTTTACGCGATTGATGCGCCTCCTATCGTCGGCACATCCTATATTTATCCTATTGAAAAACAATAATAATTCCTTAACTTAATGGCAGTGACGCTCCGGCGTCACTGCCATTAAGGAATCGCTGAACTAATCGATTCCGATCATGCTTCGACAGGCTCAGCACGAACGGAATCAATTAGTTACCGTTCGGCCTCGACTGCATGGATGCAGGAGGTAGAGCAACGCATGGAGCAGTTGCCGAGAGCCTGCCGAAGGCTTTGTTCAGCGATTCCTTAAGTTAATAAATAAACAGAAAAATCAATAGATTAAAGTGTTTCCCAATGTAATATGTAGGATGGGCTGACGATAGGAAGCCCATCAAATAAGACAACCCCATGATGGGCTTCCTATCGTCAGCCCATCCTACTTTTAGTTGTCGCAACATAAACACAACACATTGATTTTAAAATATTAACTCTATCCTAATGACAGTGGCGCTGGGCGTGGGAACGATAGCCAAAATCAAATCCTTAGTTACTGCTTTACAGGCTTACAGTCAAACCATAAGGTTACCGAGGTTCCCATATTAGCTTGGCTGTTGACTTCAATCGTCCCTTGATGGAAATCCATAATTTCTTTTACCAAGGCCATACCCAAACCCGTTCCGGGGATGTCGGAGACATTTTCTCCGCGCCAAAAACGGTCGTAAAGATGGCTAATTTGTTCGCTGGTCATACCAATGCCGTTATCTTTAACCATTACGCCGACGCGCGGGGTAGTTTCCGTTGTTTGGCTGATAACGCGTACTTCCACATCGCCGCCTTGTGGTGAGTATTTAAAAGCATTGCTGATGATATTGGTAAGGGCGCGTTTGATATGTTCGGCATCTAACGAAACTTGATGCCAAGTGCCAACAAAGGCCAAATGAATTTTCCGTTGGTCGCCGGATAACATAAAGCCATCAACCACTTCTTGCACAATCGGTTCTAAGGGTTGCAGCTCCATGTGGAAAGCATGGTTGGCACGGGCTTCTATTTTTGCCAAATCCAACAAATCATTCACCATCGCCACTAGGCTTTCTGCTTGGCTATGGATGTTTTTTAGCAATTGCTGGCGGGTGGCGGTATCAAATTCGCGGGTCATCAGCAATTCGGTAAAGCCATAAACGCTGCTCATCGGCGTTCGTAATTCATGGGCCGCCATGGAGAGAAAATCACTTTTCATCCTATCAATCTCCATTTCTGCGGTGACATCACGAAAATACAGGATTTTTTTAATCAGCGCGCTTTTTACGGTTCGTACCGTTATTTTTAACACCCGCATTTTTCTGTCGTTGGCTTGTCCTAAGGCTGAGTGTTCGGCCTTAGGGAAAATATAAATAAAGGCGTCGTTGAATTTGAACGGTTTACCAGAGACAGTAATGGTGTTGAGTTTTTCAATAAAATCATCGCGTAATAATTGCTCAAATTCTGCCTGTAAAAACCCGGTCATCTCCAAAAATGCCGGATTGATTGAGCTGATCCGACCATTGAAATCAAAGGTGACAATGCCATCAGGGTTCATATTGAACAGGGTATTCAGCTCTTCGTTTCGCTGCTCCAGTTGCGCTTCCATATGCCGAAGCTGGGTGATGTCGGTATGGGAACCTGCCATCCGCGCAACTACGCCATCTTTGTTACGCAAGATAACGCCACGGTCTAAAATCCACTGCCATTCGCCTGCTTTGTTTTTTAGGCGATGGACGTGTTCATAGATGGCTTCATCACCCGCTACGCAGTTTTCCAGTATTTCAAAAGTTTTTTGCCTATCATCAGGATGGACACGATCCGCCCAAGTGGCATAGCTGTTTTCCAATTCGTCATCGCTATAACCAAGCATTTCTTTCCAGCGCGGCGATAAATACACCGCACCTGTGAGTATATTCCAATCCCAAATACCATCATTTGCCGCTGTCGCCGCCAAGATAAAACGTTCGTTACTTTCTTGTAATGCCAATGCCGCTTTAACCCGACCCGTCATGTTAATTAAGGTACAAAAAATTTCGTTCTGGTGTTGCCGATCAATTTTTCCTGTCGCCGTGGTCTCAAAGTACAAAATGTTTTGCTCGGCATCCACTAAGCGGATTTCAAAACACTTGGATTCATCCGCCCGAAAACACTGGGCTGCTTGGGCAAGATCGGCTGTGACGATGTATTCATAAATGGACTTGCCAAGACATTCCTCAACCATGTAACCCATATGGCAATGCCAGGCCTGATTAAGGAATTTGATCTGTCCGCCATTATCCAGCACAAGTACGATTTCACTCAGTTGGTCAACCAAGCTTTTATAGCGGTTTTCCGAAGTCGATAAGGCTTCAACCAGCCGATAATGGACTTGGCTAGAAAGTTGATCGGAAGATTTTTCAGAAGGTATGTCCATGGTTTTTTCCGATTTTCTATCAGTTTATAGGTTGGCGAACTGCAATAAAGCAAGCAGGTTTCGGTGGTCTATAACCTGAGCATAAATGGGGAAAATCTGTTGGCAATAAAATTCTTGCTCAATCACGGTTCTGGCGGCGGTGCAATCGCTAAGTATATAAACATTAAAGCCTTGTTCAGCAGCGGCGCGGGCAGTGGATTCCACACAAATAGAGGTTACCGCGCCCGCTATAATCACATTTTTTATGGCTTTGGCGTTGAGGTATTGGCCTAAATAGGTATTGGCGAAAGCATTAAAACCGTGTTTGCCATGTAGATAGTCAATGCGTTCACCAAATCCCGTCAATGCCGCAATGGTTGCGCTGCCCCACTCTCCTGCCTGAAAAGCCTTGGTTTCTTTAATAGCTTTCAACACACCCACAGGATCACCATCTAGCTCGCGATAATCTTCACTAAAGGCAATTGGCGTTGCCACTATAGACACATGTGTTTGCTCAAGCTGGGTAATCAGGCTAAGGGTATTGGCAAGCACACAATACAGGCTTTCGGTTTTTTCTATGGCGCTATGCAATATACCCGACGGCGAAAAAAAGTCGTTTTGGTAACCAATCAGTATGAGCGCGGTGTCTGTGTGTTTCATAGTTGGTACTGTCAGTTAGGCTCTGATGTTACGCACTCACTTTTTGTGAGACGAAAATAAATAATAATGAATCGCTACCGCGATGTTATTTAAATCGGGTTCTCGCACCCGAAGGCGAGCTACTTTCTTTTGCGCCGCCAAAAGAAAGTAGCCAAAGAAAAGGCGGCCCGGTTACCGCTCATGTCTTGCGCTCCTCGCATTTGTCGGGGGACGGCAGAATGGGCTTCCTGCCCATCTGCCGCCGTGCGGCTTCCCTGCCGCACCCCTTCGGGCTGTTCCCGACAAATGCTCCGGTGCTCGACGCGGCAAACGGGGGGAAAGCACGTTTCTGCGTAACGTAAGTTAGGATTTAAGTGGTTAATTTTCCCGTTTTTTAGGCATCGTAGACGTAGGTTGGGCAGCGCCGTTTGCAACCCAACCTACATAAAAATTTATTGCACGATGGCTTGTCGCCATGCAGGGGCTTTCAGCACAGCCAACACCTAGTTTTAGCCTTCAATGTAAACGCCTAAATTGTCTAGGCTATAGTTTATTCCATTTATTCCATTTATTCCATTTCTTTTAATTTAAAATCCCGTAAAATAGAGAACATGGAATTTCTGCGCTAAAATAGAGACATTTCTTACTTTTGGGTGCACTAAATGACAATAAAATCGCAATCTTGGATTGGAACAAAAGAGGCGGCCAGCTTATTGAACGTTAGCCAGCGCACTATCCAAAAATGGATAGATGAAGGCAAAATCATTTCCAGCAAAACCTTAGGCGGACACCGAAGAATTGATAAAGCGGATTTGCATCAATTTCTTCCTGAAGAAAAACAACAGCTAAACCCCGCAGAATCTAGGCCATTGATAGTACTGCAAGTTGAAGATAGCGCACTTATCAGACAGCTTTGTGAGCTACGCTTTCAGACGTTTAAAACGCCGTATATTTTGCATAGCGCCCAAAATGGCTATGAAGGCCTGCGGCTACTAGGCAAACACCAACCCGATTTATTACTGACGGATTTACGTATGCCCAACATCGATGGTTTTGAAATGATTCGCGAGCTACAAGCCGATAAAGCCCATCAGAATTTGCGGATTGTGGTGATTACGGCATTGGGCTCGGATGAAATCCAACGTCGCGGCGGCTTACCTGAATCGGTCACCATTCTTGGCAAACCCATCCCTTTTGCTACTTTAGAAAACATTTTTGCCCAACGCGCGATGGCTTTAGGTTTGTCTGCAAAACCTCTTGAGACTGTTGCCACTAATGATCGCTAAGGCCGAAACCCACTTAAGCCTATTCCAATGGGTGTGGCGGTCTTACTTTAAGGCGTCGCTACTGCCCTTGCTGATTTTGGAGATTGCCCTTATCAGTGTGTATTTTCTCAGTAATCAATTTTCCAATCGGGAAAACATCCACACCATTAATGCGCTGGCTGAGCATCAATTAACCCACCTTGCCCAGCGGGAAGCGGTACAGATTGACCACCAACTGACCGACATCAGCAATGCCACCCGCTATCTGCAAGATTTTTCGGCGACGGTGATGTCCGCCAAACAAGCAACCGCAAGCGACAATCCGGCGCGGTTTCGCTATTCGCCCGATGGCGCGTTTTATACCTTTAAAGATACTGGCGGCAGCGCGGTGTTTTACTCAGGGATACTGCCAATTGGCAAAGCAGAACGCGACAAAGCCTTGCATTCGGCTGCGCTTGATCCGGCCTTAATCGGTATTAAAAAAATGTTTCCGTTGGTAGCGCAAACGTATATCAATACATTTGATTCATTAAACCGAATTTATCCGTACTTTGAGGTAATAAGCCAGTACACGGGGGAAATGAATATCCCTAGCTATAACTTTTATTACGAAGCGGATAGCAAACACAACCCCAAGCGCGGTACGGTGTGGACGGATGTTTATTCCGATCCGGCGGGCCTAGGCTGGATGACTTCTTGCATTGCCCCGGTTTACAACCAACACAAAAGCGACTTTTTAGAAGGCGTGGTCGGCGTTGACATCACTATCGTCAGCATTGTCGATGCGGTAAAAAAATTGGATATTCCTTGGCATGGTTACGGCATGTTGATTAGCCGTAGCGGTACTATTTTGGCTGTGCCGGAATTTGCGGAAACTGAATGGGGCATCAATGGTTTGGTTGATGCTGGCAACACCACAAGCGTCAAAAAAGACACTTTTCGGCCTGAAGAATTTAATATCTATTTAAAACCAGCGGTGGCGGAAGCCATCAAAAATACGGCGGCTGGTTATAAAAAAGTCACGCTCATGAATGACAGCTTGTTGGCATGGGCGACGATTCCATCCACCGATTGGAAAATTATTATTGTCGCCCCTGAAAAAACCGTTTTAAACCCAGCGAATACCTTGGCTAAACGCTTACAAAACATTGCCATGCTGATGATATTTGGGATGATTGTGTTTTATAGCCTGTTCTTGCTGGTGCTGCATAGGCGGGCAATTAAGATGAGCTTGTCAATTTCTGAGCCACTGAAAAAAATTGATGATGTTGTCGCCACCATTGCCGCTGGTATGCCCATGCACGCGCCACTTAGCTTTGCTGTCAACGAACTGGATTCGACCGCGCAAGGCATTTTTAAAATGAGCCAGCAATTGGATGCCGCAAAGCAGGCCCGTACGTTGGCGAAACAAGAGTTACAGAAAAAATCCGATCAATTACAGGCGATTTTCGATGTCAGCCAAAGTGGTTACATACTGGTGAATGATGACAATGCCATTGTGCTTTGTAATCACGCTATAAACAGGTTGCTAGGCATTAGCGAAACCGAAACGCTAAGCTTGTCGGAATCGGCATTTTTGCAGCGCATGTCTTCGCAAGCTAAAACCCCGTTTAATTTATCGCCAACTAACGATGCTGAACGCATTGAGCTGGTACGGCCTAGACCAACGACGTTATTGTGCGGTATGCAATTGATTTATAAAGCCAATAACAAGGTATCTGGAAAAGTGTATTTTTTCCATGACATCACTAAAAATGAAGAAGTTGACCGGATTAAAAATGATTTTCTTGCCCATGTGACCCATCAATTGCGGACACCGTTGAGCAGTATTTTTGGCTATTCAGAATTATTGCTGTCAAAACTGATAACGCCGGACATGCAGCCAGAAATTTTTGCCCACATCCACCAGCAGGCCGAACATTTGGTCAACATGATTAACGAATTATTAGATTTGACCAAAATAGCCGAACGCTCCGGCAGTGACTTTACCATCATGCCGCATTCGCTTTCAGAGCTGCTGGCTTCGGCTATCAATAACTTTTCTGTACCAAAATTACGGGAAGCCCCGTATTTTGTGCCTTTAAAAAATGAGCTCATGGTAAATGTTGATGCCTTGAGATTTCAGCAGGTGTTGTGGAATATTCTTGATAATGCTTACAAATTTTCCAGCAACGATACTTCGGTATCGGTGTTTACAAAATACCATGCAGCCAGCCAATGGGTTGCCATTGAAATTGTTGATTTTGGTATCGGCATGAAGGCCGATGTAATAGCCCAAGCTTTCGACCGCTTTTACCGCGCGGATAAAAGCGGCAATACCCTAGGCACTGGCCTAGGCTTGTCATTGGCAAGAGATATTATGACCTTAATGAACGGCACGATTGTTATCGCCAGCACCCCACATGTCGGCACACAAGTGACCATTAATTTACCCGCCATACCCCCCGCAAACTTAAGCATAGATGCGCTGTAGCCAAAGGGCATAAAACATCTGTCGCGTGTTTACGCGATCGATGCGCCTGCTTTCGTCAGCACATCCTATAGCTACCTTATTGAAACTACATAAAAAACTATTTTTCTAAAACCCACCACTTTCAAATGTTAAAGACCAAATATTTATGTTTGCTGATAGCTTCGGCAATGCTGTTTTCGCCATTCTCCAACGCTGCCGAAAATGGCGGCAGTAGTTATATGCCAGGATTTTATGGCGATTTTGGTATGGCTACCGCGCCTGCCCCCGGCAATTACTTAAGTAATTTCGGCGGTTATTATTCAGCGGGTGATACCGGGAATAATTATGATTTGTTGTTTGAGCTGCCCGGCATTATTCGCGTTACCGACCAAAAAATCGCGGGCGGTAATTATTGGGTTGGGTTTTTTCCTTATGTACTGCACACCAGTTACAACAGCACCGCAGCGGATGGCACGCGCTCTGGCGATAATCGCGCGGGTGCAGGTGATATGTATGCCTTGCCCATCGCGCTATCGTGGCAGTGGAAGGATGTGTCGTTGTTGGCGTTTGAGGGTGTGGTTATGCCGACGGGTTCGTACAGCAAAACCCGCGCCTTGAACGCCGGACGTAATTATTGGACGTCGGACACCAATTTAGCCGTCACTTGGCAACCGAAAGACACCGGATTGGAGTTGTCGATGGTGCTAGGTTATATGGTAAACAGTGAAAACCCCGCCAGCCAATACCGTACTGGCGATGAGCTGCATTATGATTATTTTGGCGGTTATTATTTCAACCCGCAGTTTGGTTTAGGCATCGCGGGTTCGTATTATCGGCAAGTGACACCGGATTCTGGCAAAGGCGTCACTAGCGCGTTACCGTTGGCGGAATACAGCAGCATTGGCCCGGCGATTATGTACAGCCCTAAGCTAGGGGGAAAAGATGTGACGTTTACCGCGAAATGGCTGCATGAGTTTGATGTCAACAATCACCTGCCCGGCGATTATGTGATTGTTAGGACTTCTTTGGGGTTTTGATGTGGGTGGTTTTTGGTTTTATTGTTGGAGTCCAAAACATGTTTTGGACTCCAACATTAAGCGCCGCCAGTAACGGCGCTTAATGAATCGCTTAACTAATTGATTCCATTCATGCTTCGACAAGCTCAGCACGAACGGAATCAATTAGTTACCGTTCGGCCTCGACTGCATGGATGCAGAGTAACGCAGGAGCAGTTGCCGAGAGCTTGTCGAAGGCTTTGTTCAGCACTTCCTTAACATTCAATCTTCTATACCCAATTCTTTTATCTTGCGAGTTAAGGTGTTACGCCCATAACCCAGCAGAATTGCAGCTTCGTGGCGTTTGCCGTGGGTAAAATCCAAGGCGGCTTTAATCAAAATACCTTCCACAGTGGGAATGGTTTGTTTGGCGACTTCGGCTTCTTTGGATACTAACTGTTGGTCTATCCATAGCCGCAACAGCGATTCCCAATCCGTACCCGCACTTTGTTTTTCAGCAGGGGCGTTTAATAGTTCTGGTGGCAAATCATGCAAATGGATTTCCCGACCAGATGCCATCACTGTCAGCCAACGGCAGCTATTTTCCAATTGCCGGACGTTACCGGGCCATTCTAAGGTGCTTAAAAAAGCTTCTACATCGGGCTTTAGCACTTTAATTTCGGTGTTTAGCTCTATTGAAGCTTGGTTTAGAAAATACCGAAGCAATAAGGGTATGTCTTGTTTACGCTCGCGTAACGGCGGGATGTGGATGCGAATAACATTAAGGCGATGGAATAAATCTTCGCGGAAGCGACCTTGTTCTACCAATATTTCTAAGTTTTGGTGAGTAGCAGCAATGATGCGGACATCAACTTTAATAGATGCGTGTCCGCCGACTGGATAGAATTCGCCATCTGCCAAAACGCGCAACAAACGGGTTTGCAGCTCGGCAGGCATATCGCCAATTTCATCTAAAAATAATGTGCCACCATTAGCTTGCTCAAAACGTCCAGCACGACGTGAGGCTGCGCCAGTAAACGCGCCTTTTTCGTGACCAAATAATTCTGATTCCATTAAGTCTTTTGGAATCGCCGCCATGTTAAGGGCGATGAACGGATTTTTGGCGCGCGGGCTGTGGCGGTGCAAGGCTTTGGCGACCAGTTCTTTGCCTGTGCCGGACTCGCCATTTATCAACACGGTAATATGCGAACGCGCCAAGCGGCCTATGGCTCTGAACACTTCCTGCATGGCGGGCGCTGCACCGATGATTTCCGGCGTGGCTTCCATCGTCACCAGTTCATCGGCTTGCGGGCGTTGTTGTTGCCGACCGTGGATGCAGGCGCGATGCGCTAAATCGACCACTTCTTTTATGTCAAAAGGTTTTGGCAAATATTCAAATGCCCCGCCATGAAAAGCGGATACCGCGCTTTCTAAGTCTGAATGGGCGGTCATAACAATAACTGGCAGCTCAGGATGGCTTTTTTGTACCCGTTCCAAAAGCTCCAGGCCGTCCATGCCCGGCATACGAATGTCGGTAATTAATGCGTCTGGCAAATCATTTTCAAGGGCGGTCAATAATTCCTTTGCGCCAGAAAAGCTGCGGGTTTCGATGGCGGCTTTCTGTAAGGCTTTTTCAACGACCCAGCGGATGGATTTGTCGTCATCAATAATCCAGACTGTTTCGGGCTTGTTCATTGCTGGTCACCTGGGTTGAGAATAGGTAGGTAGATGGAAAAAACGGTGTTTTTCGGCTCGCTGTTGCATTCGATTAAGCCGTTGTGCTGGTTTATCAATGATTGCGCTATTGATAATCCTAAGCCTGTGCCTTGGGCGCGTCCGGTAATCATCGGGTAAAAAATTTGCTGGATCATGTCGGCATCAATGCCTGGGCCGTCGTCGATAATGTCGATTTTGGCTGCCAGTTTGTAATGTTTGCGGCCTATGGTCAGATGCCGATGGATGCGCGTCCTAATCATAATATTGCCTTTGCCTTCCGTGGCTTGTACGGCGTTGCGGGTAATATTAAGTATGGCTTGGATTAGCTGGTCTTTATCGGCGCGTAATTCTGGGATGCTGGGATCGTAATCGGCCTTGATAGTGAGGTTGCCGCTGGATTCCACATGCACCAACTGCCGAACCCGCTCCAATACCGCATGGATATTTAAGGCGGCTTTGTTGGGCAGTTTGTTGGGGCCGAGCATTTTGTCCATCAAGCCTTGCAGACGGTCTGATTCGGCAATAATGATTTTGGTGTATTCCTTTAATTCTGGATCATCTATTTCCAAATCCAATAATTGTGCCGCACCGCGTAAGCCGCCTAAGGGATTTTTGATTTCATGCGCCAAACCTCTTACCAGTAAACGGGCGGTGTTTTGCTGGGTGATTAGCCGCTCTTCCTTGGAGATGCGTAAGTGGTTATCGACTTGCTGTAATTCCAGCAGCATTTCCACGACTTTTTCTTTTTTTAGCAGCGGCGTGATGCTGATGTTAACGGTAACGGTTTGTCCGATTCGGTTTAGGTTTAATGAGCGCTCAACTAGTGGCTCTTGTGCACTTAGGCTTTGCCGCAAATTAACCAATAAGGCTTGATCGGAGGATTTAAATAATTCTAAAGCCGATTGCCCTTTTAAATGTTGTGCGCTATCGGCTAGTAGCTCTTCGCCTGCGGTGTTGACGTAAGTCAGGATCAATTCGTTGTTAAACAATAAAACCGCGGAATTAAGATTATCAAGTAGGCGCTTATACATTATTTGAATTATTTGGGTGTTCTCTGCTGGCAGCAGTTTCCATTCCTTAAAGCAAGTTCCAGACCAGAATTGCTGTTGGTGTTTAATGGCAACTACAGGCGGTCTTTAAAAGCGGACGCACCAGAGAAAAGCATTTATTAAGTGGCAGAAACAAAAAACGCCCCATTACGGGGCGTTTTATTGTTGCTTACGGCATGTAAAGGCTATTCTGCCCTACATTAGCGATATATGCCCCAAATTGGGCATATTTTATAAGCTGTAATACATATCGTATTCAACAGGGTGGGTGCTCATGCGTAAACGGGTAACTTCTTGCATTTTCAGCTCGATGTAGCCGTCGATTACGTCATCAGTAAATACACCACCTTTAGTCAAGAATTCACGGTCATTATTCAAAGCTTCTAAAGCTTGGTCAAACGCGTGGCAAACTTGTGGGATGGCTTTTTCTTCTTCTGGTGGCAAATCGTACAAGTCTTTGTCCATTGCTTCACCTGGATGGATCTTGTTTTGGATGCCATCTAAGCCTGCCATCAACATGGCAGAGAATGCCAAGTATGGGTTTGCAGTTGAATCAGGGAAACGCACTTCGATACGACGGCCTCTTGGGTTGGCTACGAAAGGAATGCGGATAGACGCAGAACGGTTACGAGCTGAGTAAGCCAACATAACTGGGGCTTCAAAACCTGGAACCAAACGTTTGTAGCTGTTAGTTGACGCGTTGGTGAAAGCGTTCAAAGCTTTAGCGTGTTTAATGATACCGCCGATGTAGTACAAGGCAGTTTCAGACAAGCCGCCGTATAAATCGCCAGAGAACAAGTTAACGCCGTCTTTCGCTAATGATTGGTGAACGTGCATACCGCTGCCGTTATCGCCAACCAATGGTTTTGGCATGAACGTGGCAGTTTTGCCATAGGCGTGGGCGATGTTGGCAACAACGTATTTCAAACCTAATACTTCGTCAGCTTTTTTCACCAAGGTGTTGAATCTAACGCCGATTTCACATTGGCCTGCAGTTGCCACTTCGTGATGGTGTACTTCAGTGATTTGACCCATTTGCTCTAAAGTAAGGCACATGGCAGAACGCATGTCTTGAAAAGAATCAACTGGTGGCACAGGGAAATAACCACCTTTTACGCCAGGACGGTGACCGATGTTGCCATCTTCATAAACTTTTTCTGAGTTCCAGCCCGCTTCTTGTGAGTCAACTTTATAAAAAGAGCCGCTCATGTCAGTGCCCCAACGGATGTCGTCGAAGATGAAGAATTCGTTTTCTGGGCCGAAGAAAGCTGTATCAGCAATACCAGTTGATTTCAAATAAGCTTCAGCGCGTTTTGCCAATGAACGTGGATCACGTTCGTAACCTTGCATGTTTTTTGGCTCAATGATGTCGCAACGGATAATTAAAGTAGTGTCATCAAAGAATGGGTCAATAACGGCAGTGCTAGCATCAGGCATCAAAATCATGTCTGATTCATTAATGTGTTTCCAGCCAGCAATTGAAGAGCCATCAAACATATTGCCTTCTTCAAAGGTGTCTTCATCGATACTGTGGGCAGGGAAAGTAACGTGCTGTTCTTTGCCACGGGTATCGCAAAAGCGGAAATCGACAAATTTAATGTCGTTTTCTTGGATCATTTTGAGTACGTTTTCAACGGACATTGATTATCTCCTATTAATAGTTGTTATGATTTTGTACACAATCTGTGCGTCTTGTCGGACACTAACGATACCATTTTTTTTGCAGTATTAGCCAATAAAAATACCGCAGGAATGGCAAGTAGAAGCACTCTAAAGGCTATTTTTTAGCAGCCACTTTTACAAATTAACAACCAATTTTTAAAGCGAATGTTGCATTCAGGCAACAGAAATCGCACTACCATAAACCAACAAATTCACTAATACGCACCACCAATGTGCAGCCGTATCATTTAAACAACGACAAATGTTGCATAATTCCTTGTTTTACAGCAATATAAAGTTGTGGCATACATAATGCTTCGTTTGTTATTAGTGTTTTATGCGAAAATGACAATAAATGTTGCCTTACAACAACAATCGAGTTTATTATTAAGCTTTACTTATGAGGAAAATTAAGATGAAAAACATTAAACGCAAGAATCAACTGATGTTTGTAGCGGCAACCAGTATTTTATCTGCAACAATGATAAATAATGCTTATGCCTCTGACGGGCTAATCGAAGAACTTAAACGCTTTAACATTACTGCTGGCGCTTGGGCCAATGGTGGTATCACCGTTAACGGCAGAAACCAACAAGGCAACTTCAACGGACCTGTAACTTTCGGCGACCGTGATAGCGAGCCACAATTAAACCAATTGAATGCCTACATCCAAAAAGCTGTAGCAGCTGAAGGCAGCGCATGGGATTTCGGCGCACGTCTTGACGTTATGTTCGGCTCTGATGCTGCTTTTACCCAAGCTTATGGCGCTTATTCCGGCAACAACCCAGGCTGGGACTTAGATTTATTAAGAGATTGTACTGGTTACTGCACTTCCACCAATGGCAACAACCGTTTCTACGGCTTGGCACTGCCAAATGCTTACGCGGAAATTTACGCACCAGTTGGTAACGGCCTTAACATTAAAGTTGGTCACTTTTATACGCCAATCGGTTATGAAACCGTACCTGCGCCAGACAACTTTTTCTACAGCCATGCTTACACCATGCAATTTGGCGAACCATTTACCCACACCGGTATCATGGGCAACTATACTGTCAACAAAAACTGGGCAGTTATGGGCGGCGTAATTACTGGTAGTGAAACAGGCGGCTGGGACGGTAACTTTACTGCGCAACTGGGTAACTGGTCAGGCTTAGGCGGCATAACATTCACTGCCAACAATGGCTCATCTATTAACGTTAGCGGCACATACGGCGCGGTTTCTGAAACCAATCCAGGCACTTGGGCCATGTACAGTGTTGTTGCAAAACACAACTTCACCGAAAAAGACCACTTAGTATTACAACATGACCACGGTTATGCAGAAGGTGTATTAGCTGGTGTTAACCTTGCTGAATGGTATGGCATTAACTCACATTTCTACCATGACATTAGAGATGATCTGTCTGTTGGATTACGTGCTGAATGGTTCCGCGACCAAGATGGCTTCAGAGTATTCTCTCCAGGCCGCCCATTCGCTCCAACAGGAACTGCGATTGGCGCAAGCTATTATGAAGTTACTGCTGGCTTGAATTGGAAGCCAAAATCATGGTTAACCGTACGTCCAAACGTACGTTATGACATTGTTGATGATACCAATGCAACTGCTGGCCTTCTGCCATTTGGTCCATCTAAAAACAAATACGACCAAATAATATTTTCTACTGACGTGACTGTGAAGTTCTAAGCAATCTTGTTAGCTTGAAAAACATAAATGCGCCTTCGGGCGCATTTTTTTTGCCTGGGTATTTTGCAAACAAACCAATACACCTCAACAGCCAAAGCGGCCATAGGGGGTAAGCAACCCAACACCCACCACTATCAAAACTGGGCAACTACTCACCACCACAATAAATTCAGAGTGCATTAAAACCCAATAACACCATTTGCACCAAAAAACAGCAGACCAATCACCGAAATACCAATATGGTGCAATACCCTATAAAAGCGCACTTATCCCCCGCCGAAAACTAAGCATTACCGTACATCCGCATTTGGCATACTCCGTGCTTTAACTAACGTCGAGTCGTTAATTCACCAAAGAGGAACCAATGAAACTTATAACCGCTATTGTTAAACCATTTAAACTGGATGATGTCCGCGAGGCACTTTCAGACATAGGCGTATCAGGCGTTACCGTTACCGAAGTGAAAGGTTTCGGCCGTCAAAAAGGCCACACTGAACTGTACCGTGGCGCTGAATACGTTGTGGATTTTTTACCGAAAGCCAAAATTGAAGTGGCCGTCAGCGAAAAACTGGTCGATCAAGCCGTAGAAGCCATTACCAAAGCCGCCAACACCGGAAAAATTGGTGATGGCAAAATATTTGTCACCGACTTAGAACAGGTTATTCGCATCCGTACCGGCGAAACCGGCGATGAAGCACTTTAATCGAAAGGAGAGAAAATGAAACAATTAACCAGCACCTTTATACTATTTGCCCTACTGGCTTGGTCAGGATTCTCCTTCGCAGAAGCCACCGCTGTCGTAGAAACCACCACCATCGCCCCTGCCGTCGCACCCGCAGTGACTGAAATTGCCGCACCTGCCGCCGCAGCGCCAGCAGCAGTCGCGCCAACCATCAACAAGGGCGACACCACTTGGGTGATGATTTCAACCATCTTAGTCATTTTAATGATTGTCCCAGGCTTGGCATTATTTTACGGCGGCATGGTTCGCTCCAAAAACATGCTCTCTATCTTGATGCAAGTATTCGTGATTTTCGCGATGACTGCGCTTTTATGGGCTATTTACGGCTATAGCGTCGCCTTTACCGAAGGCACGGCGTTTTTTGGCGGTTTCAGCAAAATGTTCCTCAGCGGCATAACCCCAGATTCTATGGCAGCAACCTTTAGCAAAGGCGTGTACATCCCTGAATATGTATACGTTGCTTTCCAGCTGACTTTTGCTGGCATCACCCCTGCCCTGATTATTGGCGCATTTGCAGAACGTGTTAAATTCTCTGCCATCTTAGTGTTTATTTTAATTTGGTTCACATTTGCTTATTTACCAATTGCCCACATGGTTTGGTACTGGGCTGGCCCAGATGCTTACACTGATGCCAACGCCGCATCAGCAGCAGGTGCAACCGCAGGCTTCTTGTTCCAAAAAGGCGCTTTAGATTTCGCAGGCGGCACCGTAGTACATATCAACGCAGGTATCGCTGGTTTAATCGGCTGTATCATGGTTGGCAAACGTATCGGCTTTAACAAAGAAGCCTTGGCTCCACACAGTGTCACCATGACTATGGTCGGCGCATCATTATTATGGGTAGGTTGGTTTGGCTTTAACGTCGGTTCAAACCTTGAAGCCAATGGTTTAGCTGGCATGGTATTTATCAATACCTTATTAGCAACCGCAGCAGCTACTTTATCTTGGGTTGCCGCAGAATGGTTAATGCGTGGCAAACCAAGCATGTTAGGCGGCGCTTCAGGTGCTATCGCTGGCTTGGTTGCCATCACACCGGCTTGTGGCTGGGCCGGCCCAATGGGTTCAATCATTTTAGGCTTTGTGGTTGGCGCAGTTTGCTTCTGGTCTGTCAGCAGCTTGAAATCCATGTTGGGTTATGACGATTCCTTAGACGCATTCGGCGTTCACGGTATCGGCGGTATCATCGGCGCATTAGGTACAGCGGTTGTTGCCAGCCCAGCATTAGGCGGCACTGGCGTTTGGGATTATGTTGCCAATGGCGTTGCTGAATATGACATGATGACGCAATTCATTAGCCAAGCTTGGGGTGTAGGTACAGCCATCGTTTGGTCAGGTACTGTCTCTTTCGTCGGCTTTAAAGTCGTCGATATGTTGATTGGCCTGCGTGTTACTGAAGAAGTTGAACGTGAAGGCTTGGATATTTCTGAGCATGGCGAAACTGCTTACCACATGTAAGCAAAACGCTTTTAGGCTTTACAAGAAAACGGGCGCCATGCGCCCGTTTTTTTTGCCCTAAATATTGTGAAATGCCGATTGTTAAGAGGAGCGGCTATCGTTCCCACGCTCTGCGTGGTGAACGCATCCTGCAACGCTCCAGCGTTGCGAAAAGCGCCCCTGAAACGCCACTGTAAGCATGCCCACGCCGGAACGTCACTGCCATTAAGTTAAGAATTTAAGTATTAAAAAATCAGTGTATTGCATTCGTGTAGGTCGGGTTAGCGATAGCGTAACCCGACGCACTCAGCATCTAAAATGTCGGGTTACGCTATCGCTAACCCGACCTACGATTGACGCGCGCCACAAAAATAACCGTAACATTTTGAATATTAATATTTATTCATTAATTTTATGACAGTCATAGGCTGTGTTGTACCCAAAGGGCATAAAAGGCACGAAGCGCATCTGTCGAGTTTTTACGCGATTGATGCGCCTCCTGTCGTCGGCACATCCTATATTATCTACGAGGCTAGTTTATACCGACTAAAATCTAGCCTTCGAATTAAGACACTGGATAAAACCGCACCTTACCCGTAGCAATATCATACATCCCCCCTACCAAACCGATTTCCCCAGTAGAGATCATCGCATTCAGCACCGGGCTTTGCTGTTTGATGCTTTCCACCGCCAACAACACATTCTTATCGGCAACCTGCTGTACAAAGCCATCGTTTTCAACGCTGGTTTCCCCTTGATAATTACTGCTGACCGCATCTACCGCAGGCTGGATTTTTGCCAACAATCCAGTGAGATGGTCGAGCTTGGCATGGGCACATGCGCCTTTTACCGCGCCGCAATGGGAATGCCCCAAGACCACAATCAATTTAGAACCCGCAATTTTGCAGGCATATTCCATACTGCCCAAAATATCATCATTCACCACGTTGCCTGCCACACGCACACTAAAAACATCGCCTAAACCTTGGTCGAAAATCAATTCCACCGAGGTGCGCGAATCCATGCAACTCAAAATAATGGCGATAGGAAACTGTCCCTGTCCGGTATCGTTAACCTGCTCCAAAAAATTCCGGTTGGCTTCCAAATTATTAACAAAGCGCAAATTACCTTCTTTTAACAACGCCAAAACATCATTTGGCGTTAACGACTTTTGCGCGTCGTAACCGGGCGGTCTGGCATTGGTGATGGGCGGCAGCTCGCCATGTCCACGGAAATTGTTTAAGGTCAGGGTGATACGCCTAACTTCGGCATCACGCTGAAAATTCTTAATGATTTCATAAACATCATAATCGATGTACTTGCAGCGGCTGGCATCAATGACTACTTCTGAAAACATCGGCAATTTTTTTAGCGTCTGCTGGATATTGGCTTTATTGAGAAACGACACATGCTCCGCCAAACGCAAAATAGTCTTATTGCCCAAACGCATTGCCTGAAAATACTCAGCGGATTTGTAATTTTCCAACAAAATGGCAAACAAGGCGGTTGATAAACCAATCACAACACCTGTCAACATATCGGTAAGCACCAAACCGAACACGGTCGCTAAAAACGGCACAAAATGATACCAACCCGCCCGATACATGCTGGTAATAATCTCTGGTTTGGTTAACTTATAACTGACCACCAATAAAATCGCGGCAAGGCTTGCCAAAGGAATTTCATTCAGCCATTGCGGAATACAAATTGCCGCCAGCAATAACAACACCCCGTGGAAAATCGCCGAATATTTACTTCTTGCCCCGGCCTGTACATTTAAGGAACTACGGACGATAACTTGCGTTAACGGCAAACCGCCAAGCAAGCCAGAGCAGATATTACCCACACCTTGGGCAAGCAATTCCCGGTTGGTAGGCGTGGTGCGTTTATCGGCATCCAATTTATCGACCGCTTCCACTGACAACAAAGTTTCCAAACTGGAGACTAACGCCAAGGTCATCGCTACCAGATAGACGTTAGGATTGTTTAAGGCCGAAAAATCCGGGAAATGCAATTGTTCAGAAAAATCCGCAACACTACGCCACACAGGCAAAGCCACCAAATGGCTTTCACGCAAGGCCATATCTGGCATAACTTGCCGGATCAACTGGTTAATAACCACACCTGATAACACCGCCAACAATACGCCATGAATCGGTTGAAAAATCCGTGGCTTGCTTTCCGACAGCCATTCCCAAGTGACCAATATCAACAAAGAAAACACCGCTATCAACATAGCGGTGGGGGAAATAAACGACAGCATGTGCTGTAATTCTGTAAATGAAGAATAGCTGTCTGTTTGGAAAAAACTCAAATCGCCTTCGTAATCGCTGTCATAACCGATGGCATGGGGGATTTGCTTCAGGAACACGATGATGCCGATACCCGACAACATGCCGTTAATCACTGACGACGGAAAGTAATAACCGATAACACCCGCTTTTACCAAACCCATCAGGATTTGCAGCAAACCCGATAAAACCACCGCCAATAAAAATACATTGAAGCCTAATTGTTCAATTTCGGTCAGCACCAACACCGCCAGACCCGCCGCCGTGCCACTAACGCCTAAAGCCGAGCCACTCAGCGGGGCAACCACCAAGCCGCCGATAATACCGGTGATTAATCCAGAAAATAACGGTGCACCGGATGCCAAGGCAATCCCCAAAGATAAAGGGATGGCAATCAAAAAGACCGCAATGCCTGCGGGGAGATCATGTTTTAAAGCATTAAGAAATCGGTATTGTCCAGTCATAGTAACTTCCAGTTGTATGAGTTTATGCGCCCGTAATCGTTACATAATTTAAAGTTTTTTAGATTTTAGGTAGTCGATTTATTCGTAGGAGCGAATGGCTGCTCGCCTTATCACGGCGGATTCTGATATGGGTTCTAAATAAGGCGGACAGCCGTCCGCCCCTACAGTCTTAGATTAATCTGACAAAAAATCGTTGGTTGAATTACTAAGCCCATGGCTTCGGCAACAACCATGTATTGAAATGCCCCTTATTGATTCAAAACCACTAACGACTGATGCTTGGGTAAGGTTTCTTTTCCGTATAAATCGATCACCGCTACTTGGATATTGTCATCCGGTGCGGTTGACATAAAATCCTCTAGGGTTTCCAAAATATCATGGTCGATAAACTTGGCTTTGCTGGCATCAATAGTCACGGTACTGTCGGCCTGGATAGACAAAATGAATTTCCTAAGCAATGCCTTGTTTAAAAAAGTGACATCTTTATTGAATACCAAAGTGAATTGCGAACCGTCCTGAAATAAAGTAATCGCCGCATAATAATTGGCTTTGATAACAAAAAACAATCCAACCACCATACCGATAGCCATGCCTTGCAACAAATCGGTCACTAAAATAGCCAACACGGTAATGCAAAATGGCAAAAATTGGCTCATGCCTTTGTGGTAATACCCTATAAATAACGCAGGCTTGGCTAATTTATAACCGGTATGCAATAGGATTGCCGCCAAACACGCCAACGGAATAGCATTCAAATAACCCGCAAAAAACACCACACTCGCCAATAAAAATACCCCGTGAATAAAGCAAGACATACGGCTTTTGCCTCCCGCATTGATATTGGCAGAACTACGCACAATTACCGCCGTAATAGGTAAGCCTCCTAAAAAGCCACTGATAATATTGCCCACGCCTTGGGCTTTCAACTCGCGGTTAGTTGGTGCCAGACGTTTTAACGGATCAAGTTTGTCGGTGGCTTCAAGGCTCAACAAGGTTTCCAAACTGGCAATAATGGCGATGGTCGCAGCCACTTTGTAAGTTTCCAAACGGGCCAAAAAATCAAAATCCGGCTTGATAAAATGCTTTAAAAAATCACTGGGGGTTTCAGTTGCTGGCAGATTTACCAATTGTTCGGCAAGCACTGCCCATTCTGGAAAAAACGCCAACATCAACTGGTTATAGGCAACACCCCAAACCACCACGATTAATGGCCCTGGGATTTGTTTCAACACTGGCTGTTTTTTAATTATCGGCAATTCCCAAATTATCAAAATCAATAATGCCACAGCACTAATGACAATCGCACCCGGCGATAGCACATTGAAGGCATCAAACAATTCAGTAAAACTCGAACCAGCTGTTTCTTGCATATAACTTTCATCGCCTTCAAAACTGACCTGGTAACCCGTAGCATGGGGAATTTGTTTGATAATTAAAATCAGGCCAATCGCCGATAACATGCCTTTGATGACTGCTGCCGGAAAAAACGCCCCGATAATACCCGCCCGTAAATAGCCCAAGGCCAATTGCAAGCAACCTGCCAAAATACACGCCACCAAAAAGCCTTCAAAACTGCCAAGTGTGGCAATGGCGTTGAAAACAATCACCGTAAGCCCCGCCGCCGGCCCAGACACACTTAATTGTGAACCGCTCAACCACGACACCACCAAACCACCCACCATCCCAGCAATTAAGCCAGAAAACAACGGCGCACCAGAGGCCAACGCTATCCCTAAGCACAATGGCAATGCCACTAAAAACACCACTAATCCGGCGGGCAAATCGTCTTTGATATGTTGAAAGTAATACTGCGCGTGTTTATGTATCATATCGATGCCTCAACAAACATAAATTGGAAAAAATAGGTATGGCATCCATCATATCCCGCCAACCTTTCAGTAAGCTTACATCTTTATGAATAGCCTATTTATTGAAGAAGACAGCGTACCATACGAGGACTGAAAACTTGACCATTCAGATTATTAACTGATGTTACGCAGACATTTTCTGCTATATAAAAACAAATAATGACGAGTCGCTATCGCGACAGTTTTTCTGATCGGGTACTCGCACCCGAAGGCGAGTTACTTTCTTTTGCGCCGCAAGCCACAAGGATGTGGCGAATGCCGAAAATGCAGGAGCATTTTTCGGTCAAAAGAAAGTAGCCAAAGAAAAGGCGGCCCGATTGCCGCTCATGTCTTGCGCTCCTCGCACTTGTGCCCAGTGGGGTATTTGTCGGGGGACGGCAAAAGGGGCTTCCTGCCCCTTTGCCGCCGTGCGGCATCCATGCCGCAACCTTTATGCCCTTGGGTGCTTCGGGCTATTCCCGACAAATGCTGCGGTGCTCGACGCGGCAAACGGGAGAAACACGTTACTGCGTAACGCCAATTATTAATAACTTTTAAGTGATTACCCAATATGACTGAACCACGCCTCAACACCGAAAAACTGATTGTTTTAGCCATTTGTATTATCGGTTTTATTAACGCCACGCAAATGCTTAACCTCATCCTATCACCCATGTCCAAACAAATCGGCAGCATTTATCCGCTGTATTTTAGCGTTTCGATAATCGTTAGCTTGGTTTGCTTGACAGGTTTGTGGTTTTTAAAGCGCTGGGCGGCGTGGGTTTATATGGGTTTATTAGTCGGCAACCAAATGGTTTTGATGGCGATGTGCTTTTGGTCGGTAGGGGCGGCAATCGTGCCGTTGATTCTGATAGCTTTGCTATTTAAGCAATTGCCGAAAATGGCGGGGTAATCGACCTCTGTAGGGGCGGACGGCTGTCCGCCTTTCTTAGACTCCGCACCGAAATCAGGCGAGCAGCCGCTCGCCGCTACGAAGCTTAGGTATCTACACAAGTATTAAACATAATAAAAACATAAGGTTATATTCCGGATTAACTCCCTATCCCTTTGGGAGAGGGTTGGGGTGAGGGTAATAAAATCAAGCATCTAAAGCCCCTCATCCCAACCTTCTCCCAAAGGGAGAAGGAGCTTTTAGACTTGTGTAGATACTCATGCCCTACGAAGACAATAACAACAAATCAATAAAGTCATTGATTACGCTAAGCCTGCCTGTGTTACGGCTATTGCAAGCTGCTGCAAATAACTTCATCAAGGTCTTGGAAGCTAATGGTTTGATTTTCAAACTGCCAAGCGGTGTTGGCGGTTGGCAGGCTTTTCAAGGTTAACATGGCGCGGGCAAGGTGTTGCTTGTGCCGATAGGACGGAAACCGACCCATCGCCGTTATTAGATAGTCTACAAGCTGCTGATAATCCATATTGGCTGTTGTTGCCCGCGCCAACTCTTTCTGAGAAGGCAACCGCAAGCAACGGAATACTGCACTATTGTCCTTGGTGTAAGCGACCAACTCAAAGCAGTCGATTAGCGCTTCAAGCTGCGCCACTACCCAAGGGTTGGTGTGATGGAAATAATCCTGCTGAATGACTAAGGATTGCCCTGGAATTAAATGCGGGAAAAAAGTAGCCATGACATGGTCGTTGGTTTGCCTGGTTTTGGCTATATCAATAAACAGCACTTCTATTGGGCCTTTATCCCAATAGGCATCGAGTATGTCGCACTTATTAAATTCGATATAGTCAGCAAACGCCGCCAATACTTGTTTAGAAATTGGCAGTATATCTACGCCGTCAAACGGTTTAATGCCATGCTGATACAGCAATTGCTGTTTATGATGCTCGGCACACTCGTAACGGTCAAAACACTGGATTTTTTTATTGGTTTTGTTGGCATTTTTAGAAAGCCCATAAGCCAATCGGGCGCTAGAGCCACCTAGAAACGTCCCTAATTCACAAATAGCCCCTGCCCCAGAGAAATAACACTCCGCCACCCACCTTAACAACAGCCCTTCCTCGTCGGTAAGCATGGTGTAGATGTCTTTTACATTTTTTGGGATAAAAAAATCATCTGCGTTCCATGGTTGCGATTTGATGTCATAAAACAAACTTTTCATATTTCTTTATCCAAATTTACTTGAAGTAACTGATGTTACTCACTCACTTTTATGAGACGAAAAAAATAATAATGAATCGCTATCGCGATGTTATTTAAATCGGGTTCTCGCACCCGAAGGCGAGCTACTTTCTTTTGCGCCGCCAAAAGAAAGTAGCCAAAGAAAAGGCGGCCCGATTGCCGCTCATGTCTTGCGCTCCTCGCATTTGTCGGGGGACGGCAGAATGGGCTTCCTGCCCATCTGCCGCCGTGCGGCATCCATGCCGCCCCCCTAGCGGGCTATTCCCGACAAATACTCCGGTGCTCGACGCGGCAAACGGGAGAATGCGCGTAATTGCTTAACTTCGGTGAGCCAAGTAACCGCTCAAAAGTTTTTTAACAATGGCAGTTGTTGATTAGTCCAGATTTAGGAGTCCAAAACATGTTTTGGACTCCTACTTAATACGCTCTACTGTCTGGTAGTGGCTTAAATCTGTCGGTTGAAGTACAAGCCTAACACTTAGCCAATGATTCTTTATCGGGTCAATCGAACTTTGTAGGGGCGGACGGCTGTCCGCCTTTTTTAGACCCCATACCGAAATCAGGCGAGCAGCCGCTCGTCCCTACGAAAATATTCAACATTGACTGAATTCAAGGTTTGCACCCCACCTTACCAACCGGAATGATTTCTTTAGACGATATGCCCATGCGATTTTTCATGGTTCGCACCCAGCATCAAATACACCGCAGGCACAACAAACAAGGTAAAAAGTGTGCCGATGGCAATGCCAGTGGCGATTACTAAGCCCATGTTAAAGCGTGAAACCGCGCCCGCGCCGCTCGCCATAATCAGCGGCAACACGCCTAAAACCATCGCTGCGGTTGTCATCAAGATAGGCCGTAAGCGGATTCCCGCCGCTGCTTCGATGGCCTCACGTTTACTGAAACCTTCTTTTTGCTTATTGTTGGCAAATTCCACAATCAAAATGCCGTGTTTACTGATTAAACCCATCAGCGTCACCAAACCCACTTCGGTGTAGATGTTCAAACTGGATTGGCCTATGCCTAAAGCGATAAAAATCAACGCGCCAGCAATGGACATCGGCACAGATACCAAAATAATCAGCGGGTCTTTGAAGCTTTCAAACTGCGCTGCTAAAGCCAGGTAAATGATGATTAAGGCAAATATGAAGGTAAACACAAAGCCGCTGGATTCTTGCACCAACTGCCGCGATTGTCCGCTGTAATCCAACGTGTATCCTGGCGGCAAGGATTTCTTGGCTAGGGTTTGCAAAGAGGCCAGCGCATCGCCCAAGGTAACGCCAGGAAAAGCCACGCCAGAGACTATCGCCGCATTCATTTGTTGGAAATGGTTCAGCGATTGCGGCACGGTTTTTATGTCGATGTGGGCAATTGTCGATAACGGCACGGTAGTGCCAGCGGCGGTGCGGATATGGTAATCCAGCAATTGTTCGGTATTCAGCCGCGATTTTTGCTGCACTTGCGGGATTACCCGGTACGAGCGTCCATCCAAGCCAAAATAATTCACATAACCGCCGCCAAGCATCGCCGCCAAAGATGCGCCCACGTCTTGCATAGTCAAACCCAGCAACGCGGCTTTATCACGGTCGATAACAATTTCCGCTTGTGGCTGGTCGAATTTCAAATCGCTGTCCAAAAACATAAACATGCCGCTTTGTTGTGCGGCAAGCATAAACGGTTGTAAAACCTCGTGGATTTTCGCGAATGAATCGGTGGAATTTATCACCAACTGCACAGGCAAGCCGCTGCTGCCTGGCAATGGCGGCGGTTGGAAAGCCGCCACGCGCACGCCCGCCAAGCCATTCAATTCTTTTTGCAAAATCGGCAATAATTCGCTGGCGGTTTGTTTGCGCTCATGCCACGGTTTTAGCACCATACCCGCAATCGATTGCCCTGGCATATCCAATTGAAAAACATTGTCATTTTCTGGATGGCTGGCAAAAATCCCATAAACTTGTTGGGAATATAACAAGCGTTGCTGCAAGGTAGCATCGGGTGCGGAAGACACCAAAGTAATGATAAGCCCCGCGTCTTCTTGCGGCGCTAGCTCGCGTTTGGCTGTGCTGTACAGAAAATAAATGCTGACCAAAATGATGCTGGCGAACACGGTTATCACAGGCAAATACGCCAACGCGCCATGCAGCATTTTCATATAACGCTTACTGAGCTTGGCGAATTGTCGGTCGATAAAATCCACCATGCGTTCTTCCCAACCCGTGCGGTCGTGATTATGTTCTTTGAGCAAACGCGAACTCATCATCGGCGATAAGGTCAGCGCAACGATGGCGCTCACGGTCACCGCGCCAACCACGGTAAAGGCAAATTCGGAGAACAATGCCCCGGTTAATCCGCCTTGGAATCCGACTGGTACATACACCGCAACCAAGACAATGGTCATGGCGATAATCGGCCCGGTCAATTCCCTTGCCGCCAATAACGCCGCCGGAATCGGCTGCATACCGTCTTCTAAATGGCGGTTGACGTTTTCAACTACGATAATCGCGTCATCAACCACTAAGCCAATCGCCAATACCAAGGCCAATAAGGTTAGCAAGTTGATGGAAAAGCCGAACAGCAACATCATGGTAAACGTGCCGATCAACGATAACGGGATGGCAATCACCGGAATCAACACCGAACGTGGCGAGCCCAAAAACACAAACACCACCACGGTAACAATCAACAAGGCTTCTACTAAGGTATGGATAACCTCATTGATGGAGCTATCCACAAATTTGGTGGAGTCATAAACAATCTGGCCTCGAATGCCTTCCGGCAATTGCGCCTTAATATCGGGGAACACTTTGCGGACTTCGCCAATCACTTCCAACAAATTGGCGCTAGGGGCAACTTGCAAGCCGATGTACACAGCTTTATCGCCATCAAAGGCCACGCTGGATTGGTAATCGTCCGCGCCTAAAGTAACTTTGGCGACATCTTTCAAGCGAATGATCGCGCCGTTTTCTTGGCGCACGATCAAGTTTTCAAATTCTTCTACCGAATGCAAGCTAGTGGAGGCGGTTAAATTCACCTGCACCATCTGGCCTTTGGTAGTGCCGACACCCGCCAAGAAATCGTTACGCGCCAAGGCGGTACTAATATCCGTTGCCGTCAATGAGTACGCGGCGAGTTTATCGGGGTCTAGCCAAGCGCGTAAGGAAAACTGCTTGCCGCCCAGTAATTCCGCCAACTGAATGCCCGCCACACCTTGCAAGCGCGGCTGTACGACCCGCACCAGATAATCGGTGATTTGATTGGTTGACAACACTTCGCTGGAAAAACCAATGTACATGGCATCGGTGGATTCGCCGATTTTGACATTCAACACCGGACGTTGTGATTCCGGCGGCAATTGGTTAAGCACGGAATTGACCTTGGTGCTGATTTCCGTCAAGGCTTTGTTGGGATCAAAGTTCAGCCGCAAGTTAGCGGTAATGGTGCTGATGCTGTTTTGGCTGGTTGAGGTAATGTAATCAATGCCATTGGCTTGGGAAATAATGTTTTCCAAGGGCGTGGTGATAAAGCCGGCAACGATGTCTGGGTCTGCGCCGTAATAACTGGTGGTGACGGTAACGACGGCATTTTCGGTATGCGGATATTGCAAGATGGGCATATCCGCCACGGCGCGTAAGCCTAATACCAGCAACAAGATGCTGACCACGGTCGACAATACCGGCCTTTGGATAAAAATATCGGTCATATTCATGGCGTTATTCGTCCACTGGTTGCGGTGCGGCATCATTACTTGGCTGCACGGCATTGTTGATGATAACGGGCGCGCCGTTACGCAATTTGATTTGTCCCGACGTAACAACTACATCGCCGTCTTTTATGCCTTCTAAAATGGCAATTTGGTCACCACGGCTGCTGCCCATTTTTACGAAGGCTTGTTTGGCAATTAATTTCGCTTGGCCTTTATCGTCGAGCTCGCCTTTTTCCACGCAATAGACACTCGCGCCATAAGGGTTAAAGGTGATGGCGGTACGCGGCAACGTCAGCCACTGCTGCGCTTCTCCGGTGGCGACTTCAACGTTGGCAAACATGCCCGGCAATAATTTTTGTCCGGGATTTGCCAAGCTGGCGCGGATTTGGACATTTCGGGTGCTGGCATCTACTTTTGGGTTGATGACGGCAATAGTGGCGGAAAAACTTTGCGGATAAGCATCGGTATTTACCTGCACGGTTTGCCCAACTTGCAGCTTGGATAAATCCTGCTGCGGTAACCAAAAGTCCACATATAAGGTATCCAAGGCTTGCAAGGTGGCGACCGCCGACCCTGCTGGCAAATACTGACCGACATCGACATTGCGTAAGCCCAATTGCCCAGCAAACGGTGCGCGTAGCTGTTTTTTGTTTAACAAGGCATGTTGCTCGGCAACTTGCGCCAAGGCAATATCGACATTGGCTTGATCTATATCCAAGGTTTGTTTGCTGATGGCTTTGGCGGCAAACTGGGCTTGGTCGCGGCGGTAAGTAATCTGCGCCAATTCGGCAGTGGCTTGCAGGGCTTTTAATTTGGCTTTGTCGGTATCGGCATTCAATTCCAATAAGGCCATGCCTGCGGCAACTTTATCGCCCTGTTTAAAATGGATGGCTTCCACCACGCCTGCCACTTCGGCGCTAATTTCTGTACCCTGCACCGCGCGTAAAGTGCCGACGGCTTTTAATTTAGGCGACCACGATTGATAGCTGGCAGTTTGCGTGGATACCGTTTGCACGGGTATGCCTTGTGAAGCCATGTATTGGCGGATCATTTTGCCTTTGAAAGCATTAAAACCAAACACGCCACCCAGCACTAAGCCAACCACGAGGAGCATAATGAGCATTCGCTTAATCATGTTATTTTCCTGTCCTAAATTGTTCAAATTGTTCTAACCAAGAGCCTGCTGGCTTTGCCTTAGGTCGCATGTCTTGCAAAGTTTTCGATAACTCAGGCCGTTGCCACCAGCCGCCGCCCAAGGCTAAAAACAGCCCAGCGGTATCGGCAATCTGATTGGCTTTGGCTTGTATTTTCCCTAAGCGCGCTTGTTGGAAATTGCGTTGTGCGGTCAATAAATCCAAATAACTGACTGCACCAAGCTGGAATTGGCTTTCCGTTAACGCCAAAGTATCGTGCGCCGCTTGTTCGGCGGATGCTTGGGTCTTTAAGCTTTCGGCATCGTATTGCAATGCGGTTAAGGTATCGGCGACATTTTCAAAAGCCTTTAATACCGTGCTGCGGTATTGTTCGGCGACTTGCTGGTAAGCGGCTTTTGCTAAACTGCGTTGATGGGTCAATTTGCCGCCTGAAAAAACGGGCTGCGCTAAATTAGCGGTCATATTCCAAATTTGGCTACCCGGCGTAAACAAGCTTGCGGTTTCGGTGGCGATGCTGGCGACATTGGCACGTAAGGTAAAATCAGGGAAAACGCTGGCAATCACCACACCCACTTGTGCGCTAGCGGCATGGAGCATGGCTTCTTGGGCGCGAATATCGGGGCGTTGCTCAACCAATTTTGACGGCACGCTAAGCGGTAATTCCGTTGGCAAGGTTAAATCCTCTAATTGGAATTGTGCCGCCAATTGGCTGTTGGGGAATTCACCAACCAATACTTTTAAGCGGTTACGCAATTGCGCCAGTTGTTGTTGTAATGGCGGCAAGGCGGTTTTGGTTTGTTCTAAGGCGGATTGTTGCGCCAATACCGCGGTTTTGGCGATACTGCCCAAGTCAAATTGCTGTTTGATAACGGCGAGCTGTTGGCTTTGCGCGGCTATCATTTCTTGGGTGGCGGCAATTTGCGCGCGGGTTGCCGCCTCTTGCACGGCGGTGGTGACAATGTTTGAGGCAATCGTTAAAAACGCGCCTTCTAATTGAAAGCGTTGGTATTCAGCTTGTGCCGATAACACTTCAATCTGCCGTTTTATACCGCCGAACACATCCAAGTTATACGATAGTGCAATGGAGGTGTTGTAAAGACTAAATACCGAACCGCCAAAACTGGGATTACCGAACTGTGCGCCAGCCACTTGTTGGCGCGTGGTATAAGCGCCTGCATCTAGCGACGGCCATAACGAGCCTTGTTTGGATAAGGCGTTTTCCTGCGCTTGTACTAAAGTGGCGTAGGCGGTTTGCAAGTCAGCATTATGTTTGATGGCTTGCTCAATCAAAGCGTTGAGTGGCTTGGAATGGAATAACGCCCACCACTGTCCGGGCATATCTTTACCCAGTTTTAAGGCTTTGACAGCTTGTTCCGCCTGCGCTTGTTCGGTGTACGTTTTTACCGCAGGCTTGTCGGGACGGATGAAATCAGGGCCAACCGTACAACCGGAGAACGTCAGTAAAGCGACTGCCAGCAACAGCGGGGCGGGTAAGCGATGATCCGGTAATTTGGCTTGCATCTGATGTTTTTCCCTTGGATGTTGGTTATCTATTAAATGGCTTGTAAATAGCTTGGAGCGCGGGCATCTTAAGGAATCGCTGAACAAAGCCTTCGACAAGCTCAGGCCGAACGGTAACTAATTGATTCCGTTCGTGCTGAGCTTGTCGAAGCATGATCGGAATCAATTAGTTCAGCGATTCCTTTACTGCCCAGTTGCGGGCAAGATGCCCGCGCTCCGAAAACAGGATTGGTTTAATCATTTGACGATTAAACCGTTTAGCAATAAATCGGTAACGTGGGCGGCGATGGTTTCAGGTTGTGCAAAAGCAGGTTGCCAGCCAGGAAAATATTGATTTAACGGTTGGTGATCGACATAAACTTTCACCAAACCAATAATGGATGTCGCCACTAAAAAGGCATCCCGTTCCGGTGCTAACTCGCTGGCTAATTGCAATAGTAAATCAAATTGGTTTTTAAACACACTTTGCGCCAATAACTGCATCCGTTCAGGATCGGCTTCCATAATTTCCCGTTGCACCAAGCGGCAAAACTCCCGGTCTTGCGACATCACAGAAATTAACGCCAGTACAAACAGCTGCAATTTTTCTGCCGCCGGGCATTGCGCTTCCCAAACTTGGGCAAACACCGCTTCCTTGCCGGAAAAAGCGTAACGGGTCGCCGCCAAATACAGGGCTTTTTTATCAGGAAAATGGTGATAAATAGTCGCCACGCTCATATCGACCGCCTGCGCTAGTTGCCGCATAGACAGGCCAACAAAACCTTTCTCGGCAAACAAGACAATCGCAGTGGCTAAAATTTTTTCTTTGGATGACATGAGATACCTAACGAACGTTCGGTTTTGATAATAACATCAAAATTAGGTTTATCAAATGCTTTAAGTAACCGCCCAAAGGTTTGGTTATTAACTGATGTTACGCAGTAACGCGCTTTTCTCCCGTTTGCCGCGTCGAGCACCGCAGTATTTGTCGGGAATAGCCCGAAGGGGCGCGGCAGGGAAGCCGCGCGGCGGCAAAGGGGCAGGAAGCCCCTTTTGCCGTCCCCCGACAAATGCGAGGAGCGCAAGACATGAGCGGCAACCGGGCCGCCTTTTCTTGGGTTACTTTCTTTTGGCGGCGCAAAAGAAAGTAACTCGCCTTCGGGTGCGAGAACCCGATTTAAAAAGCATCGCGGTAGCGATTCATTATTGTTTATTTTCGTTTCACAAAAAGCGAGTGCGTAACATCAGTTATTAATTAGTTGAGATTTTGGAGTCCAAAACATGTTTTGGACTCCAAATGTTCAGACCTTTCAAGTTTTTAAACATGAATGGTCTTATGTACTGGCTTCCAAGCCGCCAAGATAGTATCTGATGGTTTCTGATTAGTTTACGATGACATACAATAGCCAAAACTCTTTATTCCCGTCACGACACCCTGTTTAAACAACAAGGTGATGCCCAACCCTCTTCGGCACAAATCATGAAAAAATTAAAATGCGCGGTTATCGGCACTGGTTATCTGGGCAAATTCCACGCCCAAAAATACGCGGCACTGTCGGATTGCGAACTGGTGGCTGTGGTCGATATTAATTTAGCCGCCGCCCTAGCCGTCGCCGACCAATACGGCGCACAAGCCTTAACCGATTACCAAAGCCTATTGGGTACTGTCGATGCCGTCAGTATCGTCGTCCCCACCACCTTGCATCATCAAGTGGCAAAAGCCTTCCTGGAAGTGGGCAGCCATGTATTGGTGGAAAAACCCATTGCCGTAACGGTTGCTGAAGCCGACGAACTGATCGCCATCGCCAGTGCTAATAATGTGCTGTTGCAAGTCGGGCATTTGGAACGTTTTAATCCGGCGGTGCTGGGTTTAGATAAAGACGAAAAACCGCTGTTCATCGAATCGCACCGCTTATCGCCATTTAACCCCCGCGCCAACGATGTCAGCGTGGTATTGGATTTGATGATCCACGACATCGACATTATTTTGGCGTTGGTCGATTCCGAAGTGGAACGCATCGACGCCAGCGGCACGGCGGTATTGACCCAAGGTACGGACATCGCCAATGCGCGTTTGTTGTTCAAAAATGGCTGTGTCGCCAACGTGACCGCCAGTCGCATCAGCATGAAGCTGGAGCGCAAAATGCGCCTGTTCCGCCCCAGCTCTTACATTGCCGTCGATTTCCAAAACAAAACCCTCACCAAACACCGCACGGGCAGCAAAGAAATGTTCCCTGGCATTCCTGAGATAGAAACCGAAGAATCGGTGTTTGAAAGCGGCGATGCTTTGTTGGCGGAAATCCAGCATTTTGTCGATTGTATCCAGACGGGCAATAAGCCGTTGGTGTCTGGTGAAGCGGGGCGCCGGGCGTTGGCGACGGCGATTCGGATTACGGAGTTGTTGGGGGATAAATAACCTTAGCTATGAGCCACTTGGACCAGAAAACTAAAAATCCTAGCCGTATACTCGATGCCATTTATGAAACCGCGAGCGATCTCCACAAAAGCGGCGTTTTCAACGAAGAACAGTTACAGAAATATCAACAATTGTGCCCAAGTTCGAAACCTGTGTATTTGGATGCAGACATCGTTCAGTACTTAAATGAGAAGTGCCAAAACAACGCAGAAAACCTGCAAATATTGGTTAATGATTTATTACGCAAAGATATTGAAATAGCGCAGCGGGTTGCTTCTTAATTTTTCCGGCAGCCATTGGAGATTATCGTTTTTATAGCTATTTGAATATTTTAAAAATCACGTTAGGCACATAAAAGGCGATGGCGAATCATGCAAGATAAAGAAATAATTACAAGTGCAAATTTGAAATTTAGAATTCTTCTGCAACTTAACACCTTAATTTTTGGATTGTCTTTAATCGGCGGTTATTTCGGCGGAGTAGACACATTTGCATATTGCATTGGTTTTTACGCAATCGAAACATTAATGTTTATTGTTCTTTTCATTCCGGTCTTCGTTTATTGGGTATTGAAAGGAAAAACCATTAAACTTTCCGCATCTAAAGCAATGCTTAGTTTCGGCGATTTTTACCAAAACCTTACATCGTGGTAATCAGTGACCGTTTTTATGTTTTGTTTTTACCAAGGTTTGGTAGCTTCCTAGCGCCGTAACACGTTCAGTAGCATTAACATTAACGTCGTTAAGGTAAGCAATAGGAGAAACCCCATGGAAAAACCATTCGTAGACTATAACGGCACAAAAGTTATCGAAGGTTGGCCTGAAAAAATTGAGGCCGCCCAATCCGAAAAAACTTACCTGATTGGTGGCGTTGAATACGCGCGGATAGCCTACGGAAGCGAACAAGAAGATTGGGGGGCGGATAAACATCCTTGTCACGATTGCGCGGTAATCAAGGGACAGTTGCATGTGATAGGTTGTGATGTTGAGCGCTGTCCGGTTTGCGGCGGACAGGCGTTTTCTTGTGACTGTGAGTATGATGGCGATGAAGACGATGAAGACGATGAGTAAATCCTCTAACTTATCTTAATTTTGGCACAACCTACGAAAACATTATGTATACAGCTATCAACGGCATTTTCGATAACGGTCAAATCATTTTCGAAGAAATACCGCCAACAACTAAAAAAATGAAAGTGTTGGTTACTTTTTTGGAAGAATTGGACTCACCTTTACGCGAACGCCAGCCCGGCAGTTTATTGCGCTTAGGTGCGTTACATGGCAAAAACTATGCAATTCCAGATGACTTCAATGAGCCTTTGGATGATTTGCAAGAGTACATGTAATGGATTACTTGATTGATACACAAATACTTATTTGGTATCAGCTTGATAGTCATCGGTTAAAAAACGGTGTTCGTAAGTTGTTGGCGAATAGAACGAATACTATTGCAATCAGCCCAATTAGCTTATTTGAAATAGCCATTAAGCAAAAACTCGACAAATTGCCAGAGCTAGATTTACCAATAGCGATGCTGGAAAACCTAATTAAAGAAGATGGGTTTACTTTGCTTACCCTGCAAACCAAACACATTGATGCCTACAAACAACTACCGCTGCTGCCAAATCACCGTGACCCATTCGATAGGCTCTTGCTGGCGACAGCGTTAAGCGAAAACATGGCGATAATTTCTGCCGATAGCAACTTTAAATTTTACCAACCGCAGATCCGCTTAATCAGTAACGATTAGCCGTTGGCAATGCAACAAACTCAAAATATAAATTAACCGTGTAAACAAGGAAATCGCATGATCCCAATGGTAAACCTGAAAGCCCAATATGCTGAAATTAAAGATGAAGTAGAGCAAGGCTTGGCACAAACGATAGAAAATTGCTCATTCATTTTAGGCCCTAACGTGCAGGCGTTTGAGCAAGAATGTGCGGCGTATTTGGGTGTTAAACATGCCATCGGCGTGGCTTCCGGCACGGACGCGCTGCATCTGGCGTTGCTCGCCGAAGGCATCGGTGCGGGCGATGAAGTCATCACCACGGCTTTCACTTTTATTGCCACTGCCGAGGCGATTAAATACGTTGGTGCCATTCCGGTTTTTGTCGATATTGACCATAAAACCATGAATATCTGCCCAAAAGCGATAGAAAAAGCCATCACCCCAAAAACCAAAGCCATTATGCCCGTGCATTTGTTCGGGCAGCCTGCGGATATGGACTACATTGAGGCCATTTGCAAAACCCACAATTTGAAATTGATTGAAGATTGTTGCCAATCGTTCGGCGCATCGGTAAATGGCAAACAAACAGGCTCTATCGGTGATGCCGCTGGCTTTAGCTTTTTCCCTAGCAAAAACTTGGGCGCATTTGGCGATGGCGGCTTGGTGACTACCAATTCCGACGAAACTGCGGCAACAATTAAGCAATTGCGTAACCACGGTTCAAACATTCGCTATTATCATGACATCATTGGTTATAACAGCCGTTTGGATGAAATGCAGGCGGTGATTTTGCGGGCGAAACTGAAACGCATCGACCAATACAACCAAGGCCGCCGCCACGTCGCGCATCTTTATTCAAAATTATTGGCGGATTTGCCGATTACCACGCCGTTTGAAGACGGCTTGGGTGTGCATGTTTATCATCAATACACCTTAATGTCGGAACGTCGCGATGACATCATGAAAGCCTTGCAAGCCCAACAAATTGGCTGCGCGGTTTATTATCCCGTGCCGTTACATCAACAAAACGCCTTTAAAGAAGAATGCGCGGGGCAATCGCTGCCGATTACCGAAGCAGTCGCCGCCAATTGCTTCTCGTTGCCGATTTGCCCATTTTTAACTGATGCCGAAATCACCCAAATCACCGATGTGATACGCGGTGTTTTTAATGATAATCCGTGAACCTATCTCCAAATACCAACCGAGTCATGTCTGTGAAAACAACCAGTAATATCCACGCCCATAAAATCCTGATTTTGGATTTCGGCTCGCAATACACGCAATTGATCGCCCGCCGTATCCGCGAAATCGGCGTTTATTGCGAGATTTATTCTTGCGAATGCACGGATGAAGAAGTGAAAAACTTCAACGCCAACGGCATTATCCTGTCCGGCGGCCCAGAAACCGTCACCAGCAACGATACCCCACGCGCACCGCAGGCGGTTTTTGAACTGGGCATTCCGGTATTGGGCATTTGCTACGGTATGCAAACCATGGCGGAACAATTGGGCGGCAAGGTAGAAAGCTCCAGCCACCGCGAATTTGGTTACGCGCAAATCCGCGCCCGTGGGCATTCCAAATTATTACTGGGCATTGAAGACCATCTTTCTCCAGAAGGTTTTGGCTTGTTGGATGTCTGGATGAGCCACGGCGACCGGGTGGTGGAATTGCCTGAAGGCTTTATGCTGATTGCCAGTTCCGAAGGTGCGCCAATTGCCGGGATTGCCAATGAAGACCGTGGCTTTTACGCGCTGCAATTCCACCCAGAAGTGACCCACACCAAACAAGGCGGACGGATTTTGTCGCGCTTTGTGCTGGATATTTGCGGCTGTGAAGCTTTGTGGACATCCGGCAATATCATTGATGACAGCATCCACGCCATCCAAGCCAAAGTCGGCAGCGAACAAGTTATTCTGGGTTTATCTGGCGGTGTCGATTCTTCCGTGGTTGCCGCGTTATTGCACAAAGCCATTGGCACACAGTTAATCTGCGTATTTGTGGACACAGGTTTGTTGCGGCTGAACGAAGGCGACCAAGTGATGGCGACGTTTGCCCAGCACATGGGCGTAAAAGTTATCCGCATTGATGCCGAACAACGTTATTTGGACGCCTTAAGCGGCATCACCGACCCAGAACATAAACGTAAAATCATCGGCAATCTGTTCGTGGAAATCTTCGATGAAGAAGCGGGCAAACTCAGTGATGCCCAATGGCTGGCGCAAGGCACGATTTATCCGGATGTGATTGAGTCGGCAGGCTCTAAAAGCGGCAAAGCGCATCTGATTAAATCCCACCATAATGTCGGTGGCTTGCCAGAAAACATGACCTTAAAATTGTTGGAACCGTTGCGGGAGTTGTTTAAAGATGAAGTCCGCAAATTGGGTGTGGAACTAGGTTTGCCCGCAGAAATGGTGTATCGCCACCCCTTCCCTGGCCCCGGTTTAGGTGTGCGGATTCTGGGCGAAGTGAAAAAAGACTACGCGGATTTATTGCGTAAAGCCGATGCCATCTTTATTGAAGAACTGTATCGCCATGATTTGTACGATAAAGTCAGCCAAGCGTTTGCGGTGTTCTTGCCTGTGAAATCGGTAGGCGTGATGGGTGACGGGCGGCGTTATGATTATGTCATCGCCATCCGCGCCGTTGAAACCATCGACTTCATGACTGCCCGCTGGGCGCATTTGCCTTATGATTTCTTGGATTTGATTTCCCGGCGCATCATTAATGAAGTCGCAGGCATTTCCCGGGTGACTTACGATATTTCTGGCAAGCCGCCCGCGACCATTGAATGGGAATAAGCGCTACCGACGATGCGGCGTGGATGCGTTATGCACTACGCCTCGCCCAACGCGCCGAAGCCCAAGGGGAAGTGCCAGTCGGCGCGGTCGTTGTTAAGGATGGTAAGGTGATCGCCGAAGGTTGGAATAATCCAATCACCTTGCACGACCCAACCGCCCATGCGGAAATTGTCGCCTTACGCAATGCGGGTAAGGCTTTGGGCAATTATCGGTTAGTTGATGCCACGCTGTATGTCACCTTAGAACCGTGTGTGATGTGCATGGGCGCTATCAGCCATGCCCGCATCAAGCGGCTGGTTTTTGGGGCTGCTGATCCCAAACGCGGGGCAGTCTGCAATGCCTTGCAACTTGCTGAGGCGGATTTTTTAAACCATCGCATTGAATGGCTAGGCGGGGTGATGGCAACGGAGTGTGGCGATTTGTTACGGGATTTTTTTCGCGCCAAACGTTGATTTGAAATACTTACTTACGTTACGCAGTAACGCGCTTTTCTCCCGTTTGCCGCGTCGAGCACCGGAGTATTTGTCGGGAACAGCCCGAAGGGGTGCGGCAGGGATGCCGCACGGCGGCAGATGGGCAGGAAGCCCATTCTGCCGTCCCCCGACAAATGCGAGGAGCGCAAGACATGAGCGGCAATCGGGCCGCCTTTTCTTTGGTTACTTGCTTTTCGACTGCATGGATGCAGGAGGTAGAGCAACGCAGGAGCAGTTGCCGAGGCGGCGCAAAAGAAAGTAACTCGCCTTCGGGTGCGAGAACCCGATTTAAAAAACATCGCGATAGCGATTCATTATTATTTTTTCGTCGCACAAAAAGTGAGTGCGTAACATCAGATACTTAGCCCAATAAAAAAGCCCGCAGCTGGTAATCAGCTGCGGGCTTTTTTTAAGCGGCCTTAAGACTAAACAGATTCTCTCAGTCGTTTATAGGTATTTATCAGCGCATTAGTTGAACAATCATGGCTGCTGATTTCTTCTTCATTTTGCAATTCCGGCAAAATCACTTTCGCCAATACTTTGCCTAACTCCACACCCATTTGATCGAATGAGTTCACATTCCAAATAACCCCTTGGACAAAAATCTTGTGTTCGTAAAAGGCAATTAATGCACCCAAGGTTTTTGGTGTTAATTTTTTGAAGATAAACGAATTGGACGGTTTGTTACCTTCAAACACCTTAGACGCTACTAATAATTTGTCTTCTCGCCCGACAGAATTAAGCTCATTTTTGACTTCCTCGGCGGTTTTACCGCGCATTAACGCTTCCGGTTGTGCGAGGAAGTTTGATACCAAAATGTCGTGGTGGTGAGGTAAGTTGTAATGGCTGTTGGCAGCGACAATAAAATCGCAAGGTATCAACTTAGTGCCTTGGTGGATTAATTGGTAAAAGGCGTGCTGACCGTTAGTACCAGGTTGGCCCCAAATAATTTGCCCGGTGTTGTAATCAACCCGTTCACCGTTCATGTCGATATTTTTACCGTTACTTTCCATATCACCTTGTTGGAAATAATCGGCAAAGTACCGCAAGGATTGGTCGTAAGGCAGTAAGGCGTGGGATTCGGAATTAAAAAAATTGTTATACCAAATGCCAATCAAGCCCATGATAACGGGGATGTTTTCCTCAAAAGCGGTATTGCGGAAATGTAAGTCGGCTTCGTAAGCGCCTTGTAGCAGCTCTTCAAAATTATCCATGCCGACATATAAGGCTATAGACAAACCGACAGCAGACCACAGCGAGTATCTGCCGCCTACCCAATCCCAAAACTCAAACATGTTGTCGGTATCGATACCAAAATTGGCGACATTTTCGGCATTGGTAGAAATGGCGACAAAATGCTTGGCGACGGCATCGGTGCTGCCCATGCGCTCAAGAAACCAATTTCTTGCCGAGGTGGCGTTCATCATGGTTTCTTGGGTATTGAATAATTTGGAAGCCACAATAAATAAGGTGGTTTCGGCATTAAGCCCCTTTAACACTTCGACTAAGTTGGCTTGGTCAATATTAGAAATAAAATGCACTTTAAGGTTGTTAACCGCATACGGTGTTAATCCGGCGGCTACCATTTTGGGGCCTAAGCCTGAGCCGCCAATGCCTATATTGACAATATCGGTAATGGTTTTGCCGGTATAGCCCAACCATTCACCTGAATGAACCTTATCCACGAATACCCGCATTTTCGCCAAAACAGCATTGATTTGCGGCATAACATCCCGTCCATCAACATAAACAGGCTGGTTGCCACGATTACGTAGGGCAGTATGTAAAACGGCGCGGTGTTCGGTGGTGTTGATGATTTCGCCAGAAAACATCGCTTCAATTTTGGTTTTTAAATCGGCTTGATCGGCGAGTGCGATCAGGAGTTGGAGGGTTTCTTCGGTAATGCGGTTTTTGGAGTAATCAAAGAGTATGTCATCTAAAGTAGCAGAAAACTTACTATGCCGATTTTTATCCTGTTCAAAAGCTTCGAGTAACGAGAAGTTTTTAATGGTGTCGAAATGATCTTGTAATGCAGACCAAGCTTTTGACGTAGTCAGAGATGACATGTTTGAGAGGCTCCATTTAAATTTTTATAGTGGCTTAGGTCTTAGAGATGGCAAACAGTAACGGCTTTCAATAAATATCAGCATTTGCTTATACAATATTGATTGTGCTAGAGTTGGTGCTTGCTATTTTTAAAAAATGTAGCAAATTAAAGCTTCTGTTGTGAGTTTTTTTATTAATCAAGCTCACTTCGTTTCATATAATAATAATTATTTCCCCAGACTGGAAGGTATTATGAACACAGCAAACATTTTAAGAAAGGGTTTCCTAATCATTTTAGGGTTATTTTTCTGCACATCGGTTTGGGCACACGGTGGCGCAGCAGGTACGGATACTGACCAATGTAAATTTGAATTGGAGCCAGGCCACTGGATACATTACACCGCTTACCAACCTAAAGACTTTCCAGCAGCGGACTTCTGCGGCAATATTCCAAACACCAACACATTGACCCAATTAGTGTTCGACTACCAAGACATGCGCTACCGTGGCATGACTGTTGAATTTGAAGTCACTAAAGAGCCAGAAGGCACTCGGGTATTTTTCCAAGAAGCTGCCAAACACAAATCAGGCACAGTTAACTTGAACTTGCCAAATGGCGTTCCTGAAGCAGGCAAATATTTAATCCACATCACTTTGGTTCCTGATAAAGGCGAACGTTTAGACGCACACATGGGTTTTAAAGCGGGTGGCGGTGAACAAACTAAAAGAAGCAGCCTGTTGTTGTACGCATTTTTCGCATTTGCTGGTTTATACGTGTTGTACCTTTCAAACGGTGCGTTTAAACGTTTGATTGACAATGTTATTGCAGGCATCAAAAAATAAACCTGCACACAGCAAATAACACGACCATAACACCGCCAATGTCCACCAAACCCACAGGAGACAACCCAATGATAAAGTTATTATCAGTCAGCGCACTGGTTTTGCTTTTTTCTAACCCAGCCCTAGCCATAGACTACCAAGAACACAACGGTATGCTGATGGATCATGATGACGGTCACTTGATGGACATGGCAGGCGGTATGGTCATGGGGCAAAACGCCAACACCCTGCCTGGCGGTTGTGACAGTATTTCTGATACACGGGAAATCACTGTCCACGCCGGACACCAATACGCCGAGAAATTTCCAGGCCGGATGTTTGCTTTTGATACCCAAGAATTCAATTTCAAACCCTGCACCAAATTGACTGTACATTTTGTCAACGAAGACAAAATCCGCCACCAATGGATGATGCACGGTTTGCCAAAATACCTTTATCCAAAAGGTATGTTCCATTTAGAAATCACTGGGCCAGCAAAAATTTCTGGCACCTTGATTTTGCCGCCCGGCGATAAAACTTACCTTGTGCATTGCGACATCGCCCAGCACATGGAAAAAGGCATGAAGGCGCAATTAAAAGTCGGCAAAGGTGATGGCGATTTACCTAGCATTCCTGGGTTGACAGCGAATACTTTTGCGGACGATTACAACATCAAACTGCCTGGCTTAATTAGTCTTGCAGAAAGCGAAGAAAAAGCTGCCGCAGAAGCGCCTGTCGCACAGCCCGTTGTTAAAGCTGCCGCGCCAGTTGCTGCCGAAGAACCCGCGTTCTTTTCTGGCATCACCATCATCGGCTTAGCCATCGGTTTATTGATGGCGCCATTTTTGGCGAAAAAATACCAAGGCATGTCAGTATCAGAAGCCATTGCTTATAGCTTCGAAGTATTACGCGCTGGCATTGATGCTATCGTTGGCTTGTTTTCCAGCTTGATTAAATTGGTTTATAAAGACAAAACCTTACCTGGCAACTAAACTGCCTGTTTATAAAAACCCCTGTGGCAATTTTGGCACAGGGGTTTTTTTATGCGCCATGAGCAACGCCATCCCCTATACCGATGCCGCAAACAGCCCTTGAACTCTTCGGCCTTTTTACCAGCGCCTTTATCTCGTCCACCATTGCCCCTGGCGGTTCTGAAGCGGTATTGGCGTATCTGGTGTCAGCCGGACACAGCCCTGTTGTACAATTGCTGGCGGTCGCCACGGTAGGCAATACTTTAGGCGCATTAACAACATGGGGATTGGGTGTTTTAGCGGCGAAAAAACTGCCGCTAGCGACATTATTGCCAGAAAAACGCCAAAAAACCCTAGACTTTGTTAGCCGTAACGGCTTATGGACATTACTGTTCACTTGGCTGCCGATTGTTGGCGATGCCCTATGTTTTGCAGGCGGCTGGTTAAAATTGCCATTTTGGCCTGCTTGCCTATTAATATTTTTGGGCAAACTAGGCCGATATGCGGCGATTGCTTGGCTATTTAATTAACCCACCGATTTTTAACTTTTCGAGGCTGCTGTGCTACGTCATTTTCCGCAAGTTGACCGGACTTATCCCCATAAAACCCGCGATTACTTTATTGCTGGCTTTACTTTTTTCTGTGTTGCCGTTTGTCTCATCAGCGATGCCCACGGCGACTTAGCTAGACAATATGCTTTAGGCTTTTGCGGCTGGCTATTTTTACTGGGCTTATTATTAGGTGAAAACACCGAAGTCCGCACCCAAGTGGTCATTGCCGTGATGTTCGCAACCATCGGCGAACATTTTGCCTCACCGTTTATGGGCGGCTACACCTATCGCTTCGGCAACGTGCCTGCCTATGTGCCACCAGGACACGGCATGGTTTACCTCACCGCCGTAGCCTTGGCGCGCTCTGGTTTGTTTTTGCGATATGCAAGAGAAATAGCCACCTTGGTTGTGTTAGTATGCGGGGCATGGTCTATCTGGGGAGTTAGCGGCATTCCTGAACAAGGCGACTCGGTCGGGGCATTGTTATATTGCGTGTTCTTGGTGTCGTTATTCAAAGGCCGCTCGCCCATGGTATATCTGGCGGCATTTTTTATCACCACATGGCTAGAACTCATCGGCACCGCCGTTGGCACTTGGCATTGGGCACCGATAGACCCGGTATTGCAATTGCCTCAAGGCAATCCACCGAGCGGTGTTGCTGCGTGGTATTGTTTGGTTGATGCGGTAGCGATAGGCGGCGCGCCAATGGTGTTAAATGCCGTAAAAAAACTGCGGCAAAAAATCAAAAACAATAAATCCCAAGAAAACGCCTATCAAGCAGGCAATGATTAACTAACGTTACGCAGTAACGCATTCCTCCCGTTTGCCGCGTCGAGCACCGCAGCATTTGTCGGGAATAGCCCGAAGCACCCAAGGGCATAAAGGGCGCGGCAGGGAAGCCGCGCGGCGGCAAAGGGGCAGGAAGCCCCTTTTGCCGTCCCCCGACAAATACCCCACTGGGCACAAGTGCGAGGAGCGCAAGACATGAGCGGCAATCAGGCCGCCTTTTCTTTGGCTACTTGCTTTTCGACTGCATGGATGCAGGAGGTAGAGCAACGCAGGAGCAGTTGCCGAGGCGGCGCAAAAGAAAGTAGCTCGCCTTCGGGTGCGAGTACCCGATTAGAAAAACTGTCGCGATAGCGACTCAGCATAATTAATTTCAAACCGCAGAAATTATCTGCGTAACATAAGCGATTAAGGTAATTCATCTCTACCACTAACCGAGATGCCACTTTTGTTTGAGGAACTGTATGGAACGTCGTGATTTTATCCGTTTAAGTGTTGTCGGTGCCGCTGCTGGTATCGCCGCCCCTGCTATTGCCACTGCTGAAACTGCCAAAGCGGTAACAGCGGATGTGTTTTACACCAAAGATGCACCAGGCCGCTGGAGTGGCAAAGTTGCTACCCATTTGCCTAACATCAAAATTGCCAAAGAAGGCAGCAAAGTCAACATCGAAATCATTACCGCCCACGAAATGAAAGGCTACGAACATTACATCGTAAAACATGTGTTGTTGGATAAAGATTACCAATTCCTTAACGAACGCATGTTTAACCCTATGGAAGATAAAGCCGCGGTATCCAACTTTACTTTAGAAGGCTATAGCGGCACTTTGTATGCCTTAAGCATGTGCAACAAACACGATTTGTGGCTTAACGCTGTTGAAGTTTAATTCGTTGTTCCGTTTTCTCGGCATACCCGCCGGGCCAAGGTATTTATCATCATGAAAGCGCAAAATATCTTCCATTATCCTTTATTCGCATTAGGTTTCCGGCCGTTTTTCACCTTAGCAGGCCTGTCGGCATTATTACTGTTGACGGTTTGGAGCGCTATCGTTAAAGGAACGTGGAGTGGTGACAATTACTTCCCCAACAACAACTGGCATGGTCATGAAATGTTGTTGGGCTACACCTCCGCTGTAATTGCAGGCTTTTTTCTGACGGCAGTAAAAAACTGGACGGGTAAAGCCAGTTTAACGGGCGATGCCTTAGCAGGCTTATGTCTGCTGTGGCTGTACGGACGCATCGTTCCGTTTTATGCCAACTTACTGCCGGATACCTTAATTGCCGCCATCGATTTTGCCTTTCTGCCGATACTTGCCTACCAAAGCAGCAAACCCATCATCGCCAGCAAACAGTATCATTTGCTATTTTTTACCGCCATGCTGCTGTTAATGGCCTTGGGCAACGGCTTAATCCATACGGAAATACTGGGATTAAGCCAAGCAACCAGCCAATTGGGGATGGCATTAGTATTGGCAATTATCATTTTGTTAATCTTGGTGATTGGTGGCAAAGTGTTCCCGTTTTTTATCGAACGCGGCTTGTCCAGCACCATCATCATTAAAAATCCGTTGCTAGATCAACTAGCAATCGCCACTGCTGCCATCGCTTTTACTTGCCAATTATTTTTTGACATGCCCGCGCTTATCGCCGGCACATTTGTGGTCGCTGCCATTGCCAATATCGCCAGATTATCGGCTTGGTACGTCGGCAGGATTTGGTATGTACCGTTACTGTGGATACTGTATGTCGGTTACGGCTGGATAATTGTAGGATTTGTGTTGACGGCGTTAGCGGCCTACCAAGTGGTATTGCCGTCTTTAGCCATGCACGCCTTCACTATTGGCGGCATCGGCGTGTTAACTTTAGGGATGATGGCGCGGGTTAGCTTAGGCCATACCGGACGGGTACTAAAAGCCTCAAACACCATTGCCATTGCTTTTTTATTACTTAACTTGGCAGTGATGTTCCGCGTGCTGATGCCGATAGCGATGATCGGCTGGTACAACGCTTTTCTGTATATCTCAATACTTTGCTGGCTGGCGGCTTTCGCCCTGTTTGTGTTTGTCTACTTGCCTATGCTCAGCGGCAACCGGGTTGATGGCAAAGCCGACTGAGAACAGGCTTTTTGATTGTCGGTATTATTTTCGTAGGGGCGAGCGGTTGCTAGCCTTCTGGCAGCAAAATTAGAACGGATTCATAAAAAGGCGGACAGCCATCCGCCCCTACTTAAAATTATTCCTGCTTAACAAATATCAACTTTTCCGTAGCAAAACCCCAATTTTTTGCCTGAGCGACCAAGCTATCCATGGTCGCTTTTGGCAACTGCTTAGTGCGTGACAACAGCCAAAAGTACGACTTGTCCGGGCCTGCAACCATCACATAATCATAGTTTTTCTTATCTAAAGCGATGATATTGTAACCGCCATAAAACGGCCCAAAAAACGACACCTTCAAGCGGCCTTTATCGGCACTATCAATAAAATACGCCTTACCCTCGGCTTTTTTCCACTCGCCAGTCGCGACATTCCAACCTTGGTTCAAAACATCAATACCGCCATCATCATTCAAGGTATACGTTGCTGAGATTTTTTCCAAACCGCGTTCAAATTTGTGATCCAACCTGGCAATCTCATACCAAGTACCCACATAACGCTGCACCTCAAAGCCATCAACCGCCTGCAAACCTTCAGGAATACCGGTACACGCAGACAACAGCAGCAATGCTGCAAAAAGTAATTTTTTCATTGTTTTAAAGAAACCTGTGTTTGTTGCGCCATCAAGCCCATAATGCCGAAGACAATATGGGATATACCAATGTATAACAAAAATAACGGGAAGCTTTCATCAATATCGACGGTATTCACTTCACCATAAAACTGCAACGACCCTATCATCAAAATCAGAAAGAAGCCAATTAAAACCAAGGCTTTATAATTTTTTGCCAACCAACAGTAAACCAATATCACTATTTCTGTTATCGCCAGATAAAACATCATCATCCGCAAGTTATTATCCAACGCGCCATACAAGTCTTCATTAAACTGAAAAAACGAATAACTATCGCTGACTGATAACAAACCGCCGACCACCAACAGTAACACCGCGACATAAAAATTGGCGCTCACCAGCAGCTTAATAACCTTCAGCGTATTTAATGACTCAGTAACCATACCGACACCTTGACGAAAAAAAACCCTCCTTCAAACTATCAAGGAGGGCTTATAGAGGAGGACAGGAGTAAGCGCTGCGATGTGCGTATAAACCACATACGCTATGCCTACAAAAATCAAATAACACAACAAGTTCTTGGCTTTCAACTTACAAGCCGAACCGCAAATTGTCAATAGATACCTTTACAAAACATGGACAAGAACTAAACTAAAACCACCTTTAATTCCTAACAGGCAACGCAATGAAAATCCTAATTACAGGCGGCACAGGCTTTATCGGCACAGCACTTTGCCAACAGCTGCTACAAAAAAACCATGAAATCAGCGTACTCAGCCGCCATCCAGAAAGCGTACAAACTATTGATGGCAAAGCCATCAACGCGCTAAGCTTTGACCAACTCAAACCCGATGATAATTGGCAAGCCATTATCAATCTAGCTGGTGCGCCCATTTTTGCCAGCCGTTGGACAGATGCCCGCAAACAACTAATGCGCGATAGCCGTATCAAACTGACCATACAACTGGTCGAATACATGGCGAAAATGGACAATAAACCCCAAGTATTCCTCAGCGGCTCCGCCATTGGTTATTACGGCAACCAAGGCGACCAAATTTTGACCGAACAATCGCCAATACGCCGTGATTTCTCCCAACAACTTTGCCAAGACTGGGAAGCGGCGGCCTTACAGGCGCAAGTACTCGGCATTAGAGTTTGCCTCATCCGCACAGGCTTGGTGATTGCCGAACACGGCGGCCTGCTGCAACGCATGTTGCCCGCATTTAAACTGTGCTTAGGCGGACGGATTGGCGACGGACGGCAATGGATGTCATGGATACATCGGCAAGATTGGCTAAACATTGCCGAACTACTGCTCAACTCCGAGCTGCAAGGCGCATTCAACGCCACCGCCCCCAATCCGGTCACCAATAACGAATTCACCCAAACCTTAGCAAACCGCCTGCACCGCCCAGCAGTCTTGCCGATGCCCGCAAGCCTTCTAAAGCTACTACTCGGAGAAATGTCGGAACTGGTTTTAGGCAGCCAACGGGTATTGCCCGAACGCCTACTCGCCGCAGGCTATAAATTCCAATACACCGAACTCAACGACGCCTTAACCGCCTCCTTATGAACCCCAGAAAATTATTGCTCAGCAAATGGACCGCCGTTGCCCCCAAAAACAAAGAAAAACATTTTTTGGTATCCAAACTGATAGAAAATGAACAAGGCGACGTCATCGCTTGTATCTTAGAAGCTGTATACAGCCATAATGAATACACCCTACAGCCACAAGATTTAAAAAACTCCGCGCAGTGGCTGATAGGTTGGAAATAATTAACACTGGAGTCCAAAACATGTTTTGGACTCCTCTGTCGGGGAACCTCGAAAAGCCATTATTAACTGATGTTATTCAGTGACGCGCTTTTCTCCCGTTTGCCGCGTCGAGCACCGGAGTATTTGTCGGGAATAGCCCGAAGGGGTGCGGCATGGATGCCGCACGGCGGCAAAGGGGCAGGAAGCCCCTTTTGCCGTCCCCCGACAAATGCGAGGAGCGCAAGACATAAGCGGTAATCGGGCCGCCTTTTATTTGGTTACTTGCTTTTGGCCGAAAATTGCTCCTGCATTTTCGGCATTCGCCACATCCTTGTGGCTTGCGGCGCAAAAGAAAGTAGCTCGCCTTCGGGTGCGAGAACCCGATTAGTAAAACTGTCGCGATAGCGACTCAGCATAATTAATTTCAAACCGCAGAAATTCTCTGCGTAACATCAGTTACCTAATCCAAATTTAGCAAACCGCCCCATGCCCAGCATACAATCCCTACTCACCGCCGCCAGCCAGCACCTCGCCAACAGCTCCGACTCCCCTGCCCTCGATGCCGAAGTACTGCTCAGCCATGTATTAAAAAAAAATCGCAGCTACTTACGGGCATGGCCAGAAAACAACCTCAACGCCGCGCAATTAAGCCAATTTCAAGACCTCATCCAGCAACGCCAAGCAGGCCATCCCATTGCTTACCTGACTGGCACGCGGGAATTTTGGTCGCGTGAATTCTTAGTCACACCGGAAGTGCTAATCCCCCGCCCCGATACCGAATGCCTGATTGACCTAGCGCTGTCGTTAATCCCAACCGATAGCGATTGCCACATCGCCGACTTAGGCACAGGCTCCGGCATCATCGCCATCACCCTTGCCGCCGAACGCCCACAAAGCCAAGTCACCGCCTGCGATTTAAGCGCAACAGCCCTTGCCATCGCCACAGAAAACGCCAAACGCCATCAAATCAACAACATCCGGATTTACCAAAGCGACTGGTTTGCCAGCTTACCCAAGCAACCATTCCAAATAATCCTCAGCAACCCGCCCTACATCGCCGCAGACGACCCACACTTACAAAAAGGCGATGTCCGATTTGAACCCAGCAGCGCACTCATCGCCGGACAACGCGGCCTCAGCGACATCCAAAACATCGCCGAACAAGCCAAAGATTGGCTAGAAATAAACGGGCATTTATTAGTAGAACACGGTTACGATCAGGAAGCGGCTGTACAACAGATTTTTAACAACGCAGGCTATACAAACGTGCAGACTTACCGGGATTTATCGGGACAACCACGGGTGACTTATGGAAAACGAGAAGCCATTTAAAACAAATGACTGATAAATAAAACTACTCACTGACATTACACAATAACGCGCTTTTCTCCCGTTTGCCGCGTCGAGCACCGGAGTATTTGTCGGGAATAGCCCGAAGGGGCGCGGCAGGGAAGCCGCGTGGCGGCAGATGGGCAGGAAGCCCATTCTGCCGTCCCCCGACAAATGCGAGGAGCGCAAGACATGAGCGGCAACCGGGCCGCCTTTTCTTTGGTTACTTGCTTTTGGCGGCGCAAAAGAAAGTAACTCGCCTTCGGGTGCGAGAACCCGATTTAAATAACATCGCGATAGCGATTCATTATTATTTTTTCGTCTCACAAAAAGTGAGTGCGTAACATCAGCTATTCAATAAAAGAGCCACACACCATGACCATCTATTCACACATCTTACTTAGCCTACAATTCTCCACCGCTGACGACGCCGTTGCCGCAAAAGCGCAAGCCATCTGCCAGCAACACGCCGCCCGCTTAAGCCTAATTCACGTGCTGGACAACATCCCCATGCCAGACACCGCCTACGGCACAGCCATTACCCTTGAACAACCAACAGACGATCCGTTATTAGCCGCAGAAAAAGCCAAATTACTGGCATGGGGCAAACGCCTAGGCGTTGCAACCGAAAACCTTTGGCTGATCTGGGGCATACCCAACCAAGAAATCACCCGTATCGCCAAGCAGGAAAATATTGATTTGATTATCGTGGGCTCGCATGAACGCCACGGATTGGTATGGTTGTTAGGCTCTACTGCCGACGGCGTCTTGCATCACGCACCTTGTGATGTCTTGGCGGTTCGGTTGGTTGAAGATTAAACAACGTAGTTGTAGCTAATTACGATCCTAGTATTTAACCAATATTGAATTATCGGAATTATTTTCGTAGCGGCGAGCGGCTGCTCGCCTTACCCCGGTAGGTTTCGCTACAACTTCTAAAGGGCAGACAACCATCCGCCCAATTAGCCAAACCTCCCACAGTCGCCGCACTCCCGCCAAAATGGTAAACTGAACGCATAACCCATTGCCACGCACGCGACCCTAATGACCCAAGAAATCCGTATTCCCCGTAAAATCGCCAACCAGTTACTGCATCTTGCCCAGTTATCACCAACCGAAGAAATTTGTGGTTTGGTTGGCGGCGTGGCGGCTATGCCGACCAACTGTTACCCCATCCGCAATACCGCCGAACATCCCGCGCAACAATTTTTAATGGATGCCAGCGAACAAATCACCGCCATGCGCCTCATGCGTGACCGCCACGAAGACTTGTTCGCCATTTATCACTCCCATCCCAGCGCCCCAGCAACGCCATCAACTGCCGACTTGGCTTTGGCGGCGTATCCACAAGCCTTATATTTGATTATGTCGCTTAACACCAAAGGCCTGCTGGAAATGCGCGGTTACCAATTGCAGCAAGACCAGTTTAACGAAATCAATTTACTGCTTTGCGAAGATTAAACGCGAATTCAATATTTTCGTAGTGGCGAGCGGTTACGCTCATTCCCAAGCTCCGGCTTGGGAATGCCGTTTCGGAAGCTCTAGCTTCCCGTATTATCGAAGCTAGAGCTTCTCGGACTTGAATTCCCAAGCTGGAGCTTGGGAACTAGCGCCCTATCTTATTGAAACTAAAATATAAATCATTAACTTAATGACAGTAATGCTCCGGTGTGGGAATACCGCCCGTGACGCCCCAGCGTTGCGTTTCACCAGCAAACAACGCCGGAGCATGGGAACTATAAAACTATAAACACCAGCAATCACCTACCCATTAATTCAAAAAGCCTTTACCCAAATCCACCCCAACAAAAACCACCGATAATGACCGACACCCGAACACCCGCACATACGCCGATGATGCAGCAATACCTTGGCATTAAGGCCAAGCATCCTGATACCTTGCTGTTTTACCGCATGGGCGATTTTTACGAACTGTTTTTTGATGACGCCAAAAAAGCCGCGCAATTATTGGACATCACCTTAACCAGCCGGGGCAGTTCGGCGGGGCAACCCATCGCTATGGCAGGCATTCCCCACCATGCCGCTGAAGGCTATATCGCCAAACTGCTGCGGCATGGTGAGGCAATCGCCATCTGCGAACAAATCGGCGACCCCGCAACCAGCAAAGGCCCGGTCGAGCGCAAAGTGATGCGCGTAGTCACGCCCGGCACTGTCACCGATGAAGCCTTGTTGGACGAACGTAAAGATAATTTACTGGTCGCCATTGCCTATCAAGCAGGCAGCGCCATCCAAGGTATCGCCAGTTTGGATTTAACCAGCGGGCGATTTATCCTGCAACAAACCGACAATTTCGACCAACTGCTCAGCGAAATCGCCCGCTTAAATCCGGCAGAATTGCTGTTCAGCGAAGATTGGCCTTTACCGCAAAGCCTTAAACAACGCAGCGGCCTCTGCCGCAGGCCGCCGTGGCATTTTGACCACGACAGCGCCCGCCAACAATTGTTGCAACAATTCAACACCTTAGATTTACAAGGCTACGGCTGCGAACACCTGCCTATCGCCATCGCCGCCGCTGGCGCATTGCTGTTGTATGTGAAAGACACCCAACAAACCGCCTTGCCGCATATCCAAGGCATTCGCGTAGAAAGCAGCCAAGACGGCATTCTCTTAGATGCCGCCAGCCGCCGAAATTTAGAATTGGATTTCCACCCCAGCGGACAACTGCAATACACCTTGCTGGGCGTGTTGGATAAAACCGCCACCGCCATGGGCAGCCGTTGCCTACGCCGCTGGTTAAACCGCCCGTTGCGCGACCAAGCCTTGCTCAACAGCCGTTACGCCACCATCGCCAACCTATTAACCGAGCAACTACACCGCGACATCAACACCAGCCTAAAACAAGTCGGCGATATTGAACGCATCAGCTCGCGCATCGCCTTGCGCTCGGCGCGTCCACGGGATTTGCTAGTGCTACGGCAAACCTTGGCGGTGTTGCCTGAACTGCAACAACAGCTCGCCACCCGCGACGATCCGCTTTTAAATTGCCTGAAAACCGACTTAGTAGAGCAACCAATATTATTGGCGTTATTACAATCCGCCATCATCGACAACCCGCCCGTACTGATCCGCGATGGTGGCGTTATCGCCGCTGGCTATCATGCCGAATTGGACGAACTACGCAATTTAAGCCTTCATGCCGACCAATATCTCATCGACATGGAAAGCCGCGAGAAAGCCGCAACCGGAATTACTGGCTTAAAAGTCAGCTACAACCGCGTCCACGGCTATTACATAGAAATATCGCATTTACACGCCGACAAAATCCCCGCCCATTACCGTCGTAAACAAACCCTGAAAGGCGCGGAACGCTATATCACCGAAGAACTAAAAGCCTTTGAAGACAAAGTGTTAAGTGCGCGGGAAAAATCCCTGAGTTTTGAAAAAGCTTTGTATGAAGAATTGCTCAGCACCATCGCCTTATCGCTGCCCGCCTTGCAAAGCTGCGCCGCTGCCTTGGCAGAACTGGATGTGTTGAATGTGTTTGCTGAACGCGCCGAAACCTTGGATTTAGTCGCGCCAACACTACAGCAACAAAGCGGCTTGCATATTGAAGGCGGTCGGCATTTGGTAGTCGAACAAGTCAGCGAACTGCCGTTTGTCGCCAACGACCTAAAACTCTCCAAACAACGGCGCATGTTAGTCATCACCGGCCCGAACATGGGCGGTAAATCCACCTACATGCGCCAAGCCGCGTTGATTGTCATCCTCGCGCATATCGGCTGTTATGTACCCGCCAAAGCCGCCAACATCGGCAACATCGACAAAATTTTCACCCGCATCGGCGCATCGGATGATCTGGCGAGCGGGCGCTCCACGTTTATGGTGGAAATGTCAGAAACCGCCAACATCCTGCATAACGCCACCGCCAACAGCTTAATCATCATGGACGAAATCGGGCGCGGCACCAGCACCTTTGATGGCTTGTCTTTAGCGTGGGCATGTGCCGATTATCTGGCAAAAGAAATCAAAGCCTTCACCTTATTCGCCACCCATTATTTTGAATTGACCACCTTGGCGGACGAACAAAAAGCCATCCATAACGTGCATTTAGATGCCATGGAACACGGCGATAAAATTATTTTCTTGCACGCCTTAAAAGAAGGCCCAGCCAGCCAAAGTTACGGCTTACAAGTCGCCGCCTTAGCAGGCGTACCGCGCTCGGTGATTGATAAAGCCAAGGATAAATTGCGGCAATTAGAAAACCAGACCTACCTGCATCAGCAAGCACAAACTGGCGTAAATCAACTGGATTTATTCGCCAGCACCGACAGCCATCCGGCGGTAAATTTATTAGAAGAATGCCAACCCGATGCGCTTAGCCCAAGGCAGGCGCTGGAGTTGCTTTATACGTTGAAGGGGATGGTGTAGGGCTTAGGTTTTTGGGGTTTGGAGGTTCTGGAGTGAAAAACAGGTTTTTCATTTCAGTGGCTTAGCCTGCTACTGCACTGGTAAACCGACGAATCCAAACAACAAACGGATATTTGGAGGAAGTGTTTCAAATAATTTATCTTCAACCGTGTCCAACATATCTACATATTCTACAAAAGGCGGTGGCTTTATCATGATACATCGCCCTTTGTGGGTTACCTGATAGAAGGCATTTGGTTTATGCGTTTTCCCATTAAGTTTGTAACTTTCAGGTAAAAACAGACCTGTGTATTTGCTTGACCACATCGCTACTGGCGATGTAAGGACACATTTAGCCGCTTTAAGATTCACATTTCGTTCAAATTTTGGTGATGGTAAAAATTAACATGATGTTGTTTTTCAAAGATGGCATCAAAAAACATGTTTTTTGACTCCTCTTCCATGTAATCACTTATTTTTTTACCACTACCTGATTATTTATTTCCGATGGCTTTTCGTGGCAATCCTTGTGTCGCAGGCTGTTTTCGTATTAGCAAAACTCCAATGCAAATGAAAGTTATGGTAAATTGCCATTATGCGAATTTGCCTTACGGGTTAGCCTCACTATCCAAGCACTTTTAATAGAAAGTTATAAATTAATTACTCACAAGCTTTTAAAAAAGTTAACCATTTGTTACTGTAAGCATTCGTCTCCCCAAATAAGCAACAAAAAAAACCGCCTCTGTTACCAAAAATGGCTAATTTCCTCTGAGTGCTCATAGTGTAACTTCGCCATTTATTGATATTACGGATGTGGAATTAACAGCGGCTTTAACTCACTTACAGTAAAAAGGCTTACTATGAAAACTAAACTTCCGCAGCCATTGAGGTTTAATTTATGGACATAAATCAAGCAATCAAATCCACTGCCAATTTAAGTCGTAAAAGTTCCCGACAAAAATCAAGCTACCGCAACCCATTCAACAAGCTGAAGCGGCAAACCAACAAAACAAAAGCTCCTGCAAGCGTCTTCGCCAAATCAACACAAACCACCCTATTAGCGTTGCTCTCATCTTCTTTTGCTTATGCCGACATCGACTATTCCCTGCTAAGCGCCCCTATCAATGTGATTGCAACCGTCGATGTAGACGACACCCAACAACTCACAGAAAGCTTCAGTTTTACATCGGAAGCCGCATTCGCCGATGCCCTCAACAATAACTTGTTCAATGATGCCAGCATTTACCAACTAGCAGGCCCTGACCCATACGCCAGCGCAACCTTTAATATTGACGGTGGCACAGTAACACTTACCTCCAACCAAGGCTCGGGCGAAATTCAGATGTATTCATCCGTACCTTTGTTCAACCAAACGTTTACTGGCGCCAGCCGCGACGAAAGTAGCCAATTGGCGAAACAATGGTTGGATGCCAACGTGCCCCTAGTAACACCTACACCTACACCAACCCCTATACCAAATAACAGCAGCCCGGCATCCGAATCAAGCACCACCAACCCCATCTACGGTGCAGGCCCTTCCAGCCCTGTTTCATTTATTCCCTCATCAGACTCACAAATTGACAACAACGGTGGTTTAAGCAGCCAGTTTTTAAACCGAGGTACTGGCGATAAAGGCGGAGACAAGGACAGCAGCCTTGGTGTTGCTACCCGTTTTTCCAATTTCTGTACCAACCAAAAATGCGCCCAGTTTTATTCGATACCGATTAGCTTCACCAAAGAACTAGGTAACGAATGGGCATTATTATTCAAAGTACCGCTCACTTACATCAATACCGCAAACGTATCGTCTTACAGCATAGCGGTAAGTACTGGGTTGCGTATCCCCATATCCCGCTACATCAACACCGGGCCATTCAAATGGGATTTAATCCCCTTATTCAATATCGGCGGCGTTGGCACCGATCAGGCAGGCGTTGACAGCAGCCTGCTTTATGCAGGTGGCATACAAAGCAATTTCGGCATTAATATAGGTGCGGGTTATTCCGTGGTAATGCAAAACCAGTACAGCCACTTTATCACCTCATCTGTCGGCCCATTTTTGCAAAACGGGCAACGCATATCGTTTGATGTCGTCAACGACATCTACCGGAACGGCATCCAACTGGGCAAGGAATTTACCTACCAGCTCTTTGGGCGCACCGTGATGGCCAGCATTTTCTTTGCCGACACCCGTTTCCGTGGCGACGCCCTCGCCATCAACAACCAGCAGGAAATCGGTTTTGACATAGGCCTTAAAGCCCATAGGAAAGCCGCGCCGATTGATTTTTCATTTGGTGATTTGGCATCCGCCGACAAAATCAAAAAGAAAATCAAATCAGAGGTTGCGGGTAACGACATCAAGCTCGGTATTACTTATATGAATGCCCGCAATATCGACAGCGCCATATCCGCTAACCTGGGCTGGACGTTTTAATCAAATGTAACAATCTGCATTCTTATCTCCCAAGGAGCTTAGTCCCCATGAAAAAAATTAAACTGCTATTCGCTGCCGCACTATTTATCCACGCAAGCTCGACCTTTGCTGGCCGTGAAATCCTTAACGTAAGTACCATGGTGGGTGATTACGTTACCAGCAACCCCGGTTTTGAAACCATCATCGCCCATCCTGTCGATATAGACAGCAATTTGGATGGCACACCTGAAGGCTTCAAATTCTCTTTAGATGTTTACAAAATGGGTACTAATACCAAGCTTTTTTCTACGCCTGAGCAATCCTTTGTTGTTTGTCCTAACGGGATTTCATTTAGTGGCCCTAGTACTTTTCAAAAACGTAGGACTTTCGCTCCCCTGAAAAAAGTAGTGTATGTTATCTGGCATGATAACGAAGAAAAAATACATAGAATACCTGATCAGCACCCCGATCAATTACACCTGCCATAACTTGTCCGAA
>Ga0247843_1000631_pt1 | contig 80569 bp, 81 predicted proteins | sample LaCruzMarch2017__FD_192420 | JGI IMG/M metagenome (GOLD analysis project Ga0247843, IMG submission 192420) | Freshwater microbial communities from meromictic Lake La Cruz, Castile-La Mancha, Spain - LaCruzMarch2017_8m | ecosystem: Environmental > Aquatic > Freshwater > Lake | place: Spain... | reverse complement strand
ACTTCACCAGAAGTAAAAGCTAGAGTTCCGGAAAAGTTGAAAAAAGCGCTTGAAAGAGAAGCTAAACGTCGTGGCGAAACTCCATCTGCCTTGATCCGTGAAGCCCTAGAAAAGTTTTTAAAGAGCGCCTAAGAAATCTGGAAGTTCTCGAATAGAACCTTAGTTTTACTCTCGCTCTTACCGATTAATGCAATCATTACGCCGGTATGTGAATCAGTCATGTCGCAGGAGATTTCGCGCCCATCTAATGTATGCGAGAAACCTAATTCAGGAATGCTGAAGGCGTAATCCTGATCATCGCCGCTTAATTCAATGCGCAGCTTTGAAAGTTCAGTTGAAATAGAGGCATTTGGTTGCTTACCTGAACCGGCTTGCACGCTTATTTCAAAGGTCTCAGTTCGTTTAATCTCTAGTGAAAGATAAGCGCTTTCCTTAATGTAGGCAGCTAACCCAACTACATCGCCCTGCTTTAACTCAGATAAATCAATAGTGAAAGAGCAAATGAAATTCCAAGCGGTTTGGCGAATGCCAAGGAAAGTATTCTCAAATGAATCCTGCAGATACAAAGCCAGTGCGCTATCACCAACTAAATTGAAGTGATCTCTCATTTCATTGCGAATAGTTACCCACTTGATGGCTAAAGATTCGGCACTGAAATCTAGAGCCACATCATTTTGCGGAAACTCATTTAAACCAGTTACTTCATAACTATCTTCAACTCGACCAGTCTCTGGTGCAAATAGCGGGCTCTGATCATCTGCTGGCCAAGTAACTGGGAAGATAAATGTTTCGCGGCCTAAGTTTCGGTAATAGCCACCAAAGGACCACTTAACGTTTCCGCCATCATAGAAACCACCTCGTGGGCGCGAAGCGAGTGCTACGCCCCACCAAGTACCGTCTTCAAGTTCAACCATGTCCGCATGGCCAACATTGTGCACTGGATATTCCCGCGCCAAATGCTTATGAGTAAGAATCGGATTCCGGTGGCTAGAAATAAATGGGCCAGTCACGCTTTTACTTCGCGCGATAGATGTGGTGTGAAAATGCAGTGTTCCACCTTCAGCAATTAGTAAGTAATACCAACCATTACGTTTATACATTCGCGGACCTTCCGGAAAGATCCCGCCAGTGCCATTCCAGAGAGTGTGCTTTTCACCAACTAATTTAAAAGTATCTAAATTTATTTCACTGATCCAGATTTCGGCATCGTTTTCAAACCTAGGGTTTGAACTTTCTCTATTCGCCAAGAAATATGCTTTATCGCCATCGAAGAAAAGTGAGCTATCGATTCCGTAGGCATCTTCAATGAAGTGACATTTACTCCAAGGTCCATTGATATCAGTCGCTGTGACAACAAAGTGATAATTTGAGCCCGGCCATCGCCGCTTTATCCGAGTTGAAGTTATGTAGAAAACGCCCTTGTGATGTCGAATGGTTGCTGCCTGAACACCACCTGATGGAGCAACATCAGATAAATCAAGGCCTTGATTTGCGCGATCAATGGCATTGCCGATCTGTCGCCAATTAACTAGATCGCGAGAGTGCCAAATAGGAATTGCCGGGAAATATTCAAAACTTGAATTAACAATGTAAAAATCATCTTCAACTCGGATAATTGAAGGATCTGGATAGAAGCCAGGCAAGATCGGATTATTTGCCAAAGTCATTAGGTAATCATCCTTTGCTCGGGCTTTGCATTCAACAAAAACAGTGGGGCGGGTCGGGCTCGAACCGACGACGACAGAATTATGAGTTCTGGGCTCTAACCAACTGAGCTACCGCCCCTGAGTAATCAGAAACCTCTCAGTCTCAGATCAATAGAGATGTAAAGAATAGTGGGAGAGGGAAAGATCTCCCAAACTTATCGCTAGGCCGCACCTAGAATTCCAGATATGCGCATCAAATCTGTACTACTAACGGCATTAGCTGTTCTAGCCACTTCGCTGCCAGTTGCCACCGCTGCTCCAATTTACGTCTTTCCCATTGTTGGTTGCAAGGCCACCTACGCCAAAGCGCACCATGATTATCAAGCAACTGACATTCAAGCCAAAGCTGGTTGTAAATATGTAGCACCGACTAGTGGCACGATCACTGAAGTTTCTGCAAAAGATGTTTGGAGTTGGAAAAATAATTTTGGTGATACCCGCGGCGGCTTATCGGTCACATTAGTTGGAGACGATGGCGTTCGTTATTACGGCTCTCACTTTAAGAAAATAGAACCCGGAATCGAACCTGGCGTAGTTGTAGTTGCGGGGCAAACACTTGCTTACGTTGGCGCAACTGGTTCTGCTAAAGGCACTAAGCCGCATGTGCACTTTGGAATCTCTTGGCCAACGCCAGTTGAATCAAATATTTGGTGGGTCAGACGCGGAGTTTTATTTCCATGGCCTTATCTAGATGCTTGGAAAGCTGGTACTGATAAATCACCATTTAGCGCAGTAGAAAAGATGCGTAAGAAGTTAGGCGATATTCCTCCCGCTCCTAAGAAGTAGACACAGAACTTGGGCAAAGAAATAACCCCCGCCGCTTTCGCGACGAGGGCTATTTTTAAACTAAGTGAAATTAGTTAGCGTTCACTGCATCGGCCTGAGGACCCTTTGGACCCTGTACGACCTCGAATGAAACTGACTGACCCTCTTCAAGGGACTTGTAACCGTTTCCTTGAATCGCTGAGTAGTGTACGAATACATCTTGTCCGCCACCGTCAACTGCAATGAAACCGAAACCCTTTTCAGAGTTGAACCACTTAACTGTACCTGTTGCCATCTTTTACTTTTCCTTCGATATGTGGGTGTTTCGAGAAATCCTCGAATCACGGTCTTCCTCTTGCTACAGCTATACCGAATATGTAAAACATGAAACGGGTACTGATAAAGCGTCCGACTAAGGCAAAGCGTACCTCCTACTTGCGAGTTCGCCTAAAGATTTTTTTACGGGATTACGCTCAAATCAACCCCTGATACCCGCGATCTAGACAGTTAAAGGCTCGTAGGTGTACAAATAGAGCACTAGTAAGTGCCGATGGGCTGGGGAAGGTCGCATCAAGTGCCCTTGCTAGGAGAGCTAAATGGAGCGAATTTCGCCCACGAATAGCGCTGTATCGACAGGTTCGCTAATAATTCATAGCGCACCTTCTGCTTTGCGTACCCATATTGATTGGGCGATCAAAGATATTTTGGGCAACTCAGTGCAAATTCAATGGCGCACACAACCAAACTTCGTTGGCACTTATCGCACCGAAATAACATGGCGTGATTTAGCCGGTAACGGAGCAAAACTCTGTAGCGCACTATCTAGTTGGCATTACTTAAGGTTTGAGATTTTTGAAGCTACCAATAATGAAGGCGAACTATTTAGATTCCTGCCAGAGCTCGGCATTTTGCGTAATCAGACAGATGGAGCTGGCAACATCTTGCTTACTGATTCGGTAGTAGTTAACGCGCTGAGTAATTCATTCGAGGAAGATGAATTACGCGATGCGATTAACCGAATTCTGGGCAAACCTTGGGAAGAAGTACTTGAACCACTGCGGGCGATCGATCAACGAGAGGTGGCTCCGCTGCAAGCGATCTAAATTCTGTCGGTAGCCCTAGGTTTTCAGTAGAATGGCCACATGAGCCAAAACTTAGAAAATAGCAAAGTATCCATCGAGCGCAATAAAGGTATTGTCCTAATTGCAGCAGCCGTAATTCTCTCCATCGCACTCGGTGGCGGGTTAATGAAAGTAGGCGCGGGTTTCGCATCTCGTGCAAGTGATGGAATCACGGTTACTGGTTCGGCTAAAGTCGAAGCAACTGCCGACAAAGCAGTTTGGACCTTATCCATATCGCAATCATCGCCTGCAGTTAATACAGCAGTTTCAAAAGTTGCCGATGGCGTGAATGCATTGTCTAAGTACTTGACAACAGGTGGTGTCACGAATGATCAGATCACTTTAGGCGCAGTTTCAACTTATGCCAATGAAGAATATGTAAATGGCAACAGCACCGGTCGCATTCTTTCCTACCGAGCTAGCCGAGATGTAACTGTTCGCACTAAAGATGTGCAATTAGTTTCTAAGTTGAGCCAAGGAATCGGCGACTTACTTCAAACCGGAGTTCCAATAAATAACTATGGGCCGCAGTATTACATTTCAACTCTTTCAGATCTTCGCCCTAAGTTACTTGGTGAGGCAATGAAAGATGCTCGCGTTCGCGCTGAATCAATCACCGAAGCTGTTGGTGGCTCGGTTGGCGCTGTAATTAACGTTAAGAGCGGTCCATTCCAAGTCACTTCGCTAGATTCAAATCAGACTGCTGATTACGGTGCTTATGACACTGGCACAATTGAAAAGACTGTAACTTCGACAGTTTCGGTAACTTTCAAAACGAATTAATCGCTAAGTATTAAAGCGGGATATTGCCGTGGTTGCCTCTTCGATGAGGCGCCGCGGCAATTGCTTTTGCTAGCGCACTTCTAGTTAGCGCTGGTTCAACGATTTCATCAACTGCGCCAATTTCAATTGCGCGTTCTACTCCACCAGAAACTCGATCATGTTCTGCGGCTAATTCAAGTTCCATAGATTCGCGTTGTTCTTGCGGGATATCTGCTAATAATCGACGGTGAAGCACCCGAACTGCAGCAACTGCACCCATTACTGAAACTTCGGCAGTTGGCCAAGCAAATACCCGAGTTGCACCAAGAGATTTTGAATTCATCGCAACGTAAGCGCCACCGTATGCACGACGAGTAATAAGTGTTACGCGCGGAACAACGGCTTCGCCGAATGCGTGCAATAACTTAGCGCCACGACGAACCGCGCCTTCCCACTCTTGACCAGCGCCAGGCAAGAAACCTGGAACATCTGCAATCACAATTAGCGGAATACCGAAAGCGTCACAGGTACGAACGAAACGTGCAGCCTTTTCACCAGCTGACGAATCAAGAACACCACCTAAGTGCTGTGGGTTATTGGCAAGAACGCCAACTGTGCGTCCACCAAAGCGACCTAAAACAGTTGTCATGTTTTCAGCCCACATCGGTAGCAGCTCTAATTTCTCGGCATCGGAATCTAGAATTGCATTTACTAGTGGATGTACTTCATAAGCGCGCTTTGTAACAGCTGGCACATATTTAGCTAAGTCTTCATCGACTAAATCGGTATTCAATAAGCCTTGATCAGCAAAGAGTGAAGCTAAATCACGAATCTCAGCAAATGCTTCTTCTTCGCTATGGGCAATTACGTGAGCAACTCCGCTGTTCTTGCGATGTGCATCAGGGCCACCCAATGTTGCGATATCAATCTTTTCGCCAGTAACACTCTTAACTACATCAGGGCCGGTTACAAAGATTCGCCCATTCGGAGCCAAAACAACTACATCAGTTAGAGCAGGGCCATATGCGCCACCACCGGCAGTTGGGCCAAGCACTAGCGATAGCTGCGGAATTCGACCACTTGCAGTGATCATTGATTGAAAAACTTCACCGAACGCGCTTAGCGAAGAAACACCATCGCGCAAACGTGCGCCACCGCTGTGCCAGATACCAATGATTGGTAACTGGCTTCCCATGGCTGATTTATATGCTTCAACAATTACGTGAGCACCATCAGCGCCGAGCGCGCCACCTTGCAGCGTCGCATCAGATGCGAAAACTACAACACGGTTGCCTTTGATTTCACCGGTTGCTGCAACCATTCCGCAATCAGTGCGGGGGATAAGTAGTTCGAATTTTCCGTTATCTAATAACTTAGCGATACGAACTTCAGGATCGCGCTCGTCGTCCGTCATTTTAGTTAATTGACTTAAAGACTAATACGACGTTGTGTCCACCAAAACCAAAGGAGTCATTGAGCGCTGCAATATCGCCAGCAGGTAGAGCGCGAGGCTTATCTCGAACTACATCGACAGTTACGGCAGGATCTAGATTTTCAATATTAATAGTTGGTGGGGCCATTCGATCTTGAATTGCTTTGACAAGAAAGACAGATTCGATCGCACCTGCGCCACCAAGTAAGTGACCCGTCATAGATTTAGTTGCTGAAACTGCCACATGATCGGCATCTGTTCCAAGTGCTAAGCGAAGGGCGTTAGCTTCGGCAACATCGCCAGCAGGAGTTGAAGTTGCGTGAGCATTTAAGTGGACAACATCTTTCGTTGAGATTCCAGCATCAGCCAAAGCCATTTTGATTGCGCGTTGCACACCGCTGCCATCAGGATCTGGCGCAGCAATATGGAAGCCATCAGAAGTTAAACCTTGACCAGCAATCTCACAATAAATCTTGGCACCACGTGCTTTAGCGTGTTCATATTCTTCAAGAATTAAAACGCCGCCACCTTCACCTAAAACAAAACCATCGCGGTCTACGTCATAAGGTCTAGAAGCGCGCTCAGGTGCATCGCTACGAGTTGAAAGTGCTTTCATTGCGGCAAAACCAGCCATAGGAAGCGCGTGGATTGCTGCTTCAACGCCACCGCTGATGATTACATCGGCCCGGTTATTACGAATCATTTCGAAGGCATAACCAATAGCTTCGGCCCCTGATGCGCACGCACTAACAGGGGTGTGTACACCTGCGCGCGCTTTAAATTCGAGACCAACATGTGCTGCAGGGCCATTTGGCATCAACATCGGCACTGTGTAGGGGCTAACCGAGCGAACGCCTTTTTCTTTCAAAATGTCATATTGCTCAAGCAGAGTTGTAACACCACCGATACCTGATGCAATTACGACGCCTAAACGCTCGTTATCAACTTCTGGTGAGCCAGCATCTTTCCAAGCCTCGCGTGATGCGATTAAAGCGAACGCCTCGGAGCGATCTAATTTACGAAGTTCAACTCGTTCCATAACTTCACTCGGGTCAACCGACACTCGGGCAGCGAAATTAACTGGAATTGTGTCTGCCCAATCTTCGGTAAGGGTGCGAGCACCGCTCTTACCTGCGAGCAAGGCAGCCCAAGTACTTGACGCATCGCCTCCGATTGGAGTTGTTGCGCCAAGTCCAGTTACGACTACGCGTCGTTGGGCTGACATCTTTGGTTATGTTCCGCGATTAATTAAGCAGAAGCCTTAACGATGAAATCAACTGCATCGCCAACAGTCTTTAGTTCAGTAACCTGATCATCAGGAATCTTTACACCGAAGCGCTCTTCAGAAGCAACAACAACTTCAACCATGCTTAGTGAATCTACTTCTAGATCATCTGAGAAATTCTTATCTAGCTCGATAGATGCAGCTGGAATACCGGCAACTTCTTCGACGATCTCTTTAAGACCAGCTAATACATCTGCTTGGGTTAGTGCCATTTCTTTATGTCCTTCACTTTCGATAAACGGGTTTAGATCGGTAAGGCGTAATTGTCTTACAAAAGTACGCTTACTTACGAGTATGAGCGCACTTTGCGGGAAAATTTATGGCAATTGCACTACTTGTCCCGCGTAAACGAGACCTGCGCCATACCCAATAATCAAAGCAAGTCCACCACTTAATTCTGGATGTGATTCAAGCAGTGCATCCATTGCCAGTGGAATAGAAGCCGATGAAGTATTGCCGTTGGTTTTAATGTCATCTGCAATCACAACAGATGCCGGCAACTTCATCTCTTTTGCCATGGTTTCGATAATTCGGAAATTCGCTTGGTGTGGAATAAAGGCTGCTAGTTGATCGCCAGTAATGCCAGCAGCTTCGAGCGCCTGCAAACCAACTTTGCTCATTGAGTAAACAGCCCAGCGGAAAACTGTTTGGCCTTGCTGATTTATATTTGGCCAACCTAAATCTGCAACCCCTTTAGTTGGCGCTTTCTTGAAATCTGTCCAAGCTGGATTTAGCAAAATTGCATCACGTGAGTCAGCGTCAGATCCCCAGATTGCAGGGCCAATACCAGGCTCTTCGGCGGGACCAATTACAACTGCGCCAGCACCATCGGCAAAGATAAACGCGGTTGCGCGATCATCAGGATCAGTGAAATCAGTTAACTTCTCAGAGCCAACAACTAAAACCCTTTCAGAAGTTCCACCTGTTATTAAATCCTTTGCCATTGCAACGCCGTAACAGAAGCCAGCGCATGCAGCGCTAATATCAAAAGCTGCAGCTTTAGGATTTCCCATTTGCTGAATAAGCGCAGTTGCCGCACTTGGTGCCTGAAACTCATATGAGATGGTTGCAAAAATAACCGTATCAATATCGGCAATTGTTAAGTTGGCTCGCTTCAGCGCCATTTCGCAAGCAGCTTGCGCCATGCTGACAACGCTTTCATTTGTACCAGCAAAGCGGCGAGTTTCAATACCTGTGCGCTGCTGAATCCATTCATCACTTGACTCGATGCGATCGACGATTTCTGAGTTAGGAACTTGGCGCTTTGGGCGATATGTACCAACTGAAAGTATGCGTGAGTTACTACCAACTTCTACTTTGATGCTCATTTATGCTTCTCCGCAAACTCGTTCGCTACTGCCAAGTCGGCAGGAGATTTAAAAGCAAAACTCTCGATCTCAGGTGCTGCTCGTTTTAGTAACCCAACTAGTGTTCCGGCAGGTGCTAATTCAATTACACCAGTAACGCCTAACTCTTGCAGGCTTTTCATGCAGAGATCCCAACGAACTGGGCTCGCAACCTGGCTAATGATGCGTTCAATAACTTCTTCACCATCTACTACGGCAAAACCGTCGCGGTTAGAAATTATTGAACCAGTTGGATCTGAAGGCGAAATTGTCACCGCACTCTTTGCCAAAACTTCTTGAGCAGATTTCATATATCTAGTGTGGAAAGCACCCGCTACTGCCAGTGGGCGAATTCGAGCTCCCGCTGGGGGATTATCGGCAAAAAGCGATAGCTCGCTGATTAAGCCCGCCACCACAATTTGACCAGCACCATTGTCATTTGCTGCGACCAGTCCTAGCTTCATGATTGCGTCAAGAACTTCTTCGCGTTCACCGCCAAGCACGGCTGACATTCCAGTTTTTTCTAAACTGGCAGCCTTAGCCATGGCATTTGCACGATCGTTTACAAAACGCATTGCGTCGAACTCGCTAATTACTCTTGCAACTGCAGCTGCGGTTATCTCGCCAACTGAATGCCCAGAGATGATCGGAGCTGAAACACCAAGTAGATTCGCGGCAATTAATCCTGTTGCCACAATTAATGGTTGCGCATTTGCGGTATCTTTAATTTCATCGGCATCTGCAGTAGTGCCAAGTGCAACTAAATCTTTACCAATAACTTCAGACCAACGAGAAATAGAATTTGCGCAATCACTGATCTCTAACCAAGGCGTCAACATGCCTGGAGTTTGAGCGCCTTGACCTGGCGCGATAATTGCTAACACAAGCTAAATGTTATGCGATGACGCAGGTACTACCGAGTAACGAGCCAGATTTGCGCTGTGTGCTCGGGCACCTCGATAGTTGATCCAGGAAGCGCGATAGTCGTTTCATAAGTTGCTGTTTCTTGCGACGCATCAAATATGCAACGAAATGCTGAACCCCAATTAGTATCAGGCAATACAAATTCGCGAGTTATGCGGTTCGAATTAAAATTTAGCAATAACGCGCGCTCAGCACTTACCTCTATGTAAACCGACAACGTGCGCGTTTCAGCGTTTTGCCAATAATGGTCACGCATTTCCTCACCCTTGCGGTTAAACCAGGCGATATCTTTGCGTTGAGTGCCTAGATCAATTTCACCCGTGTAGAACTTACTTGTTATATCAGATAGGTAAGTTTTGCGAATATGAATTAATTCGCGGAAAGCATTTTGCATATCTGAAGCGTCCGCGTCTAGATCCCACGGTTGTGCCCAAGGGTTTTCACCTTCGCTAACAGAATATCCATTATTACAACCACCTTGAGTTCGGTTAACCTCATCTCCCATGTTTATCATCGGAACGCCAGCCGAGAGAAGCAAAGTAGCCGCCAAAGATTTTTTCAGTGATTGGCGCACCTTATTTATTTCAGGAGCATCTACTTCGCCTTCAACCCCAGCGTTCCAGGATGTGTTTGACGAATTTCCATCTCGATTATCTTCGCGATTAATCTCGTTATGTTTTTCGTTATAGGAAACTAAATCTCGCAGCGTAAAACCATCGTGGGCAGTTATAAAGTTAATCGATGTAGTTGGGCCGCGGTGATAGAAGATTCCGCTTGAACCACTGATTGCTGAAGCAATATCGCTGACACCTTCGCCATACCCGCGGGCCAAGTCACCTAACCAGAATTGTCTGACGCTGTCACGGAAAAAATCATTCCATTCGCGCCATGGATAAGAGAACTCGCCCAAGCCATACCGAGTTACATCCCAAGGCTCGGCAATCATTTTGAGATCTCGCAATACTGGCTCAGCGGTAATGGCTGCGAAAAGCGATGAATATTTGGCATCCTCATCACGAAAAAGCGCAGTTGCTAAATCAAAGCGAAAACCATCTACACCAATCACATCTGTCCACCAGCGCAGCGAATCAATAATGAAGCGAACTGAATGCGGTTTAGCCGCAGCAAGTGTGTTTCCACAACCGGTTAAATCTAGATAAGTGTTTTCCTTGGTATGGCGATACCAATCTCGATTATCAATTCCTCGAAAACTAAGAGTTGGCCCGCCTACACCGGCTTCAGCGGTGTGGTTATAGACCACATCAAGAATGACTTCGATGCCTGCGTGATGAAGCTGCGAAACAGCCCATTGCAATTCACCAACTGGATCATCAGTTGCGGCATATTGCGAGTGCGGAGCATTAAATGACATGGTGTTATAGCCCCAGTAGTTCTTGAGACCACGTTCGGCAGTTGTTGGCTCTGTTATAAATGCTTGAATCGGCAAGAGTTCTAGCGCGGTTATACCTAAACTTTGTAAGTGAGCAATTGTGCTGTGGTGGCCAAGGGCTTTATAGGTGCCGCGTTCGTCGGCAGGGATCTCTAAATTATTTGCAGTTAAACCATTTACGTGCGCTTCGTAAATATAAGTGTGCGCCCATCGATGATCAATACGGTTCATCTGAAGTGGTTTGTGATTAGTTACTACCGAGAAAGGTACTTTCCCAACATTGTCTCGAATATCGCGGATAGTTAAATCGCCGTTGCCCCAACCATCTTTACTTTGGTGACCATAGATTTCCGGCACGTATTGCAGTTCGCCAGAAAGTTCGTGCGCATATGGATCAAGTAAAAGTTTTGCTGGATTAAATCTTAAATTCTGTTCTGGAATCCAAGGCCCATGAACTCGGTAACCATATTTTTGGCCGGGGCGAACCCCAGCTAAGTACCCGTGCCAAATCGGACCATTGCGATGGCTTAGCGAGTAACGCGATTCAACTAATTCGCCATTTACTTCATCAAACAAACAGAGTTCAACGGCATCGGCACCAGAAGTCCAGATCGCGAAGTTAGTGCCTTCGTCGGTAACGGTGGCACCTAGGTATCGAGGATCTGCAGGAAGCATTGCTCTATCTTGCCGTAAGAATAAGAATAAATGAATTAATTACGAGACTCGTAACTCACTTATCTCAATATCATCTAAATCTTGCGTACTTGCAAATGAAGCAAAAGCAACATTTTCGCTAGAAGTAGCCGGAATTCGATTTAATTTAATGTTAATAAACTCAACGGCCATCAGGAAAAGCGCCGCAGGAAGTAAATCTACGCTTCGCTTTAGAAACCATGGCGTGCCATTTCGAAGCATCCAGACAATAGATTCTTTGCGGTTTTTAACAACTACCCGATCAACTTCAATAGGCCCCATTTTCCAACCATACTGAACTAAGTGATTACGAAATTCTGCTGCTAGGCGCTGATGTCCAATTTTGCTTGGGTGCATCCGGTCGATATGCCAATTCTCTAACTTATAAATATCCGACATACTTCGTGTGTTAACTAAAATAGCGCCAAATTCATTAGCAACTGAGCGAGTAACTTGATTAACTGCATCAACGCGACGATTCAATACCCGCGCCAATAGTTTTGGCATAGGCACAATTTTTGTTGGATCATGCAATTCGAGCATCAAAGCTGTCGTGCCGTTCTTTTTTAACTCAGAAAGTGTTGCGCGCAAATTGTTATGAAGGTTTGCCGGATTAAATCCATTGCGAAGCATGTCATTTCCACCGACGATTACTCCACAAATGTTTGGATTATGAGTTAAAACTTTGGGGATCTGATCTTCGAGAACTTCTTGAGATTTAGCACCTGGACGTGAAGCATTTAGGAAAACTAATGGTTCTTCAAAACTTTTCGCTAAGTAATAAGACCAGCCGAAAGTTGTTCCATCGGGCAAAGCATCGCCTACGCCCGAGGCTGCACTATCGCCAATAACGGTGAAAGTTGTAACCTCGCTCATTTAAGCAGCTCGCAACCGATGCTTAGCTTTTATAAACCCATCCTTCTCACCGTGCAGTGTGAGCATCAAGGAGACAGTTGAGCTCCAAGGAAAATTCTCTGCTTGCTCGTGGCATTCACTTGCCAGGTTTGGACGCACTCTTGACCAGTTGAGAACTTTCGAAACTGCTTCTGCAAAGTCATTTCCATTGTCATCTGCCACATAACCAACGGGCGCTTCAGAATCAACTAATAAGAACTCACCAACGGCGCTAGAAGAAGAGGCAACTACTGGTGTCCCTGACGCCAGAGATTCAAGGGCGGCTAAACAGAAAGTCTCGATCGGACCAGGGGCCATAGATACATCGGCACAGGCAAGTATTTCGGCAACTTTGTTGCGATCGGCTATGAAACCTAAAAAGGTAACTGGCAAGTCCTTAGCTTCTTCACGTAACTGTTTCCACATAGGGCCACCACCAACATAAACCAAGCGCGCATCTATTCCTTTTTCGCGCAGAACTCGAAGAGCTTGAATTGAGCGCTGTGGTTTTTTCTCGGGCGACATTCGACCACAATGAACCATCAGATATTGCGAACCCTTTAAGAGCGAATTCTTCAATTCGGCGCTTGCCAAATTTGGATTAAACCCAGTCAAATCAACACCTAATGGAATTTGAGCTAAGTTTTTTACTTTTATGTCACGAAATTCTTTAGCCGCAAAATTTGTCGTAGCGATTACATGAGTGAAACGGTTTGCTAATCTATTGTTATGCCAATTCACAAATTTATTAACTTTAATTGGTAGATAAGTCGCGATTAAGCCACGAAGTGACTCATGGCTAAATACGACTGACGGAATATTGCGCGTGGTTGCCCACTTGCCAACACCAGTTAAGGTAAAACGATCTGAAATCTCAAGGCGATCTGGAGCTAGAGTGATAATCAATCGCTTGACTTGTCGGGTATTAATAATTACTCGGTACCCACCGCTAAAGGGAAGAACGACTGAAGGCAAAGTGACACGCTTTCCTGAAGGCGTTTCTTCACAATAAAAACTTGTGCCCGGAACTACATAAATGAACTCATGACCTTTAGATTGATAACCTTTACCGAGCTCGTGAAGAGTTGTTCTAATTCCGCCAGACTTAGGTCCATAGAAATTGGCGATGTGCATGATTCTCATGCGACTAACTCCGATCGGTTTGTTTTCTTCATTGCGATTAGCTGCAGGTAATGACTTATTAGTTCTTGGTTAATTGATTGCCAGGTGCGATTAACCACTGAATCTCGGGTTCTTAGGCGCCAATCGTTGACATCGCCTTCTTGGATCAACTTAACAACTCGCTTAATTTCCTTTGGATTTCCAGTATTAATCAAGTAGCCAGTACTTCCATTTTCAACTAAGTCAATTGGGCCGCCAGAATTTGGAGCAATAACTGGTACCCCAGAAGCTAGTGCTTCTTGAATTGATTGGCAGAAAGTTTCATGTTGTCCGGTGTGAATAAAAATATCGAGTGACGCGTACATGCGAGCTAAATCTTGACCATTCTTAAAGCCAGTGAAAATTGCATTAGGCAACTTTCGTTCTAAGCGAGCACGTACTGGACCATCGCCAACAATTACTAGTTGCACATCGTCTTGTTCATCGAGTGAAATTAAATCTTCCAGCCTTTTCTCATGTGCCAAACGACCGATGTATCCAATTAATGTGCGATCAGGTCGATTTCCAAGTAAAGACGCACGTAACTCTTCATCGCGATTTTCTGGTCGGAATCTCTCAGCATCGACACCACGTCGCCAGAGTTTGACACCTGGCACGCCAAGTTCATTTAAGTAATCGCATGCAGATGTTGAAGGCGCGAGAGTGCGATCAGTATTTGAATGAACTCGACCAACAAACTTATTTAAAGATGAATTAGCAATCTGGAAACCATAGTGATTTGCAAACCCAGCCAAATCTGTTTGATAAACCGAGAGTGTTGGAATCTCGTTTTTTCTCGCGAATCTCGCCACGTAGTTTCCAAGAAGTGCAGGTGATGCTAAGTGAATTACATCTGGATTGAAGTCAAGCACTCTCGCTTTGGCAAATTGCTGCGGAAGCGCAATTGGAATAAGCCCCTTTACATTTATTGCCGGTACGCGCATAATTTCAAAACCGGCATATTCACTTGGCCCGCCCGCAGAGTCAGGGGCGATGATTAACGCTTCGTGCCCGTTACTCTTAAAGAAGTCCAGAATTCTAAGAACCGAATTGGTTACGCCATTTATTTGTGGCAGGAAGGATTCGGCAACTACGGCAATTCGCAGTTTTTTAAGTTGCGTTATCTCGTTCACGTGCCTGAGAGTCTCTTAAGAGATAACTTAAACTCTAAAGTTGAAGTGAAGTGTTGGTGAACCCTGGGGGAATTAAGGAACCAAAGGCCCAGCATCACCTAGATCAAGCATTGTGACCTAAGCCCGTTGAATAAATGTTGGCAGTGCGCAAACCCGCCAGTAACATCGCCCTATGAAGATTGCGGTATGCGTAAAACAGGTGCCTGATTCCTGGGCTGAAAAGAAGATGGTCAATGGCGTCCTCGACCGCGAAGGCGTCGATGCCGTTCTAAATGATCTCGATGAATATGCCGTTGAAGAGGCACTACGCATCGTCGAAGCTCATGGTGGAAATGAAGAAGGTGGCGCTAATAGCGTGACCATCGTTTCTATGGGGCCAGAACGCGCAACTGAAGCAATTCGCAAAGCACTTTCAATGGGTGCCAACGATGCAATTTTAGTTAGCGACGCAGCTCTAGCTGGCTCTGATGCGCTAGCAACTTCTAAAGTTTTAGCAGAAGTAATTAAAAATGGCGGCTTTGATTTAGTAATTTGTGGAACTGAATCAACCGATGCTCGCATGAGTGTTGTACCAGCAATGTTGGCGCAACGTCTGGGCTGGGCACAGTTAACTTTTGCATCGATGGTTTCAGTTGATCCAGCAGCAAATACAGTTTCGATTACTCGCACAACTGAAGCTGGCGTCGATGCGATTAGCGCAAAGCTTCCTGCAGTTGTTAGCGTGGTTGAAAAGATTAACGAACCACGTTACCCATCATTTAAGGGCATCATGGCGGCCAAGAAGAAAACAATTGATAGTCGCGACCTTGCTTCGGTTGGTGTTTCAGCCGAACCTGCCTGGTCGTTAGTTGCAGATTCCGCCCCACGACCACCTCGTGCTGCCGGCGTTAAAGTCTCAGATGAAGGTAATGGCGGAAATGATTTGGTTAAGTTCCTAACAGAGAAGAAATTCATATGAGCCAGATATTTATTCTTGCCGATTTTGCTGGCGATAAGTGCACCAAGACAACTGCCGAATTAGCAACAGCGGCAGCTCGTATTGGCAGTGTCACAGCTATCGTTTTAGCAGCCCCTGGTGCTGGCGCAACTCTTGCTGCAACAGTTAAGCACGGCCCGATTGCTAACGTATTAGTAGTTGAATCTGCTGATTTCGCCACACATGGTGTTGCCGCAGCTGCAGATGCGATTGCACAAATCATTGCGCAGAAATCACCAACTGCTCTGCTTGTTGCCTCTCATGCATATGGCAAAGAAGTTGCTGGTCGCGTAGCAGTTGCTACTGATTCTGGAATTATTACCGATGCTGTAGATGTCGCTGCAGATCTAACAGCTACACAATTAGTTTTCGGTGGCTCTACAACCGTGCATTCCAAAGTTGCCAAGGGTGTATCGATTATTACGGTTCGCCCAAATTCAATCGAAGCCGATCTTTCAGATTCATCACCTGCGGTTGAAAATCTTTCGATCACAATTTCTGCTGCGGCGAAGTTAGCAACTACAACTTCATCAACTCCGCCAGTTAAGGGTGGTCGCCCAGAACTTACTGAAGCCCAGATTGTGGTTTCCGGTGGCCGCGGTACAAATGGAGATTTCGCAGCAGTTGAAGGTTTCGCTGATTCGCTAGGTGCCGCAGTTGGTGCATCACGCGCTGCAACAGATGCTGGTTGGTATCCACATTCACATCAAGTCGGCCAGACCGGCAAAACAGTTAGCCCACAACTTTATGTTGCTTGTGGAATTTCTGGAGCGATTCAGCACCGCGCTGGCATGCAGACCAGTAAGACAATTGCGGTAATCAATAAAGATCCCGAGGCACCAATCTTTGATTTAGCTGATTTCGGCGTAGTGGGCGACCTGTTTGCGGTGCTGCCTCAAGCTACGCAAGGAGTTGCTGCGCAAAAGTCCTAGACTTAGCGCCATGAATAGCGTCTATCTCGACCATGCGGCAACCACGCCGATTTTGGCTGATGCGCTTTCGGCATTTACTGAACAAGCTAGCAAGTTGGGTAATCCTTCGAGCCTGCATACGCAAGGTCGCGCTACTCGTAAAGATCTAGAAGATGCCCGCGAATCAATTGCTAAAGCTGCGGGCTGCCTTTCGAGCGAAATTATTTTTACCGCATCAGGTACCGAGGCTAATAACATCGCGCTAAAGGGGCTGTTCTGGTTGGGCCGCAAGAATGGCCGCAATGTTGTGGCTATTTCAGCAATTGAGCATCATGCAATTTTGGATCCAGCTAAATGGTTAGCTGAACACGAAGGCGCTGAAGTTATTGAGTTGCCTGTGACCTCATCTGGCGTAGTAGATCTTGATTTCTTAAGTGAGTTAATTGCTAACCGGGGCGATGAGATTGCCGTCATTTCAGTAATGCATTCCAATAATGAAACTGGAGTTCTGCAACCAATTGCTGAGGTTGTAAAGATTGCTGGAGAAATTCCAGTGCATTCTGATGCCGTACAAAGTTTTGGCAAAGTTGCATTGAGTTACAACGAGCTAGGTCTTTTTGCGATGACACTTAGCGCACACAAAATTGGTGGCCCACTTGGCATCGGTGTTTTAATCTTGCGTCGAGCAGTTGAAATTCCGGCACTGTTGCATGGCGGCGGGCAAGAACGTGAAATTCGAAGCGGCACGCTAAACGCACCTGCGATCGTTGCCTTCGCTGCTGCCGTTAGCTCAAAGAGTTATGACTCAACCAATATCGCTAAGTTGCGTGATGACTTTGCGCAACGAGTAGTGGCGCAGATTCCAGATGCCTTTGTAAACGGTGCAGGTACAGATCGTTTACCTGGAATTGTAAATATCACTTTCCCTCGCACCGAGAGCGATACCTTGTTATTGCTTTTAGATAGCGAGAAAGTTTCCTGCTCTACCGGTTCGGCTTGCAGTGCCGGCGTGCATAGACCCAGCCACGTTTTGATGGCCATGGGTCACGATGATATTTCTGCTCAATCTTCGCTACGTTTCTCCTTTGGGCCAAGTAATACGGCAGCCGAAGTGGACTATGTGCTGTCAGTGCTGCCCGGTGTAATTCAACGTGGGAGAGCGGCGGTAGCTTCATGAAGTTAATTGCAGCCATGAGCGGTGGCGTTGATTCTGCAGTTGCTGCTGCCCGCGCAGTCGAAGCTGGGCACGATGTAATCGGCGTGCACTTAGCACTAGCCGCTAATCCACAGAAATATCGTTCGGGTGCGCGAGGTTGTTGCACTATCGAAGATTCACATGACGCTCGCCGTGCTGCCGATGTAATCGGAATTCCGTTTTATATCTGGGATATGGCGCAAGAGTTTCATGACGGTGTAGTAGAAAATTTCTTATCTGAGTATTCAGCAGGTCGCACACCAAATCCATGTTTGCGATGCAACGAGAAAATTAAGTTTGCAGCCGTTCTAGATCGTGCTCGCGCGATGGGTTTCGATGGTGTCGTAACTGGGCACTATGCAAACACACGTGAAACTGAAAATGGCAAGACTTTGCATCGAGCAATCGATATTTCGAAAGATCAGTCATATGTGTTGGCAGTTTTAACTCGTGAACAAATCGATGGTGCGATATTTCCGTTAGGCGATACCGAGAAAGTTGATATTCGCAAGGAAGCCGAAGCACGTGGCTTAGCAGTTGCGCAAAAACCAGATAGCCACGACATTTGTTTCGTGCCTTCAGGCGATAATGCCAGTTGGTTACATGATCGCTTAGGTAGCGAAGTTGGTCCAATCGTTGATCAAGATGGCAAAAAGATTGGCGAGCATAAAGGCGCTTACACCTACACAATCGGGCAACGTAAAGGTTTAGGGCTAACCGTTCCTACTGCCGATGGTTCACCGCGTTTCGTTCTCAAAATCGAACCAGTAACTAATACCGTGGTTGTTGGTTCTCGCGAAGAGTTGGCAATCTCGAAGATTTGGGGCGAGCGCGCAATCTGGTGCGGCCCCGACGTAACTGATGAGAAAAAGCGTGGTTTTGTGCAGATTCGAGCACACGGAAGCGCCCTTGATTGCACCTATTACTTTGATGGCAGCAATCTAATTGCCGAGCTCGACGAACCTTTGTTAGGGCTGGCAACCGGGCAAGCCATGGTTATTTACGATGGCGATCGGGTAGTTGGTTCGGCCACGATCTGTCAGACCGAGTAATTGTTATGAGTAACGCTGCGCGCCATCGCATAGTTGAGTTAACGGCACAGATTCGCGATCATCAATTTCGCTATTACGTTTTGGATGACCCGACTGTAACCGATGCCGAGTTTGATAAGTTATTAAAAGAACTCGAAGCTCTAGAAGCTAAACACCCTGAACTTAAAGAACCAGATTCACCAACTCTGCATGTCGGTGGCGGCTTCTCAACTCAATTTGAACAACACGATCACATTGAAAAGATGATGAGCCTTGATAACGTCTTTGATCTCGATGAGCTAAGCGCTTGGTTTGATCGGGTTGAGAAAGAAATCCCAAACCCAAAATATTTGTGCGAACTTAAAGTTGATGGCTTGGCAATTAACCTCAAATTTGAAAACGGCCAACTAACTCGTGCCTTGACTCGCGGTAACGGCGCAACCGGTGAAGATGTAACGTTAAATGTGAAAACCATTAAATCTTTGCCACATAGTTTAAGTGGCAAAAGTGTGCCCGATTTGATTGAAGTACGCGGTGAAGTTTTCTTTCCAATTGCCCAGTTCAACGAGATGAACGAAGCACTTGAAGAAGCCGGCAAACCTTTATTTGCTAATCCTCGCAACGGTGCTGCAGGTTCATTACGCCAGAAAGATCCTCGAGTTACCGCGAGCCGACCACTTGATGTTGTTGTGCATGGCATTGGTGCTCGAACCGGAATTGAATTTTCAGCCCAAAGCCAGGCATACAAATTGTTGAAAGAGTTAGGTCTACCAACAAGTGCTCGCTTCAAGGTTTGCTCAAATCGAGCCGAAGTAACTGATTTTATTGGCTATTACGAAGCCCATCGCCACGATGTTGAGCACGAAATTGATGGCGTTGTAATTAAGGTCGATGACATTGCCGCACAAGAGAAATTAGGTTTTACTTCGCGCGCACCGAAGTGGGCAATCGCTTTTAAATACCCACCCGAAGAAGTTACAACTAAATTACTGGATATCAAAGTAAGCGTTGGTCGTACAGGCCGAGTAACTCCATTTGCTTTCATGGAGCCAGTCAAAGTTGCGGGCTCTACCGTTACCAATGCGACGCTACATAATGCTCAAGAAGTTATTCGCAAAGGCATTCTGATTGGCGACACCGTAATTATTCGCAAAGCTGGCGATGTAATTCCTGAAGTACTGGCTCCAGTTATAGAGCGTCGCGACGGTAGCGAACGCGCATTTGTAATGCCGACAAATTGTCCAGATTGCGGCAGCGAACTACGGGCAATCACTGAGGGCGATATTGATATCCGTTGCCCAAATACCAGATCTTGCCCAGCACAACTTCGTGAGCGAATTTATTACATCGCTTCACGTGCAGCGCTAGATATCGATGTGCTTGGTTATGAAGCAGCCACAGCCTTACTCTCTGAGAAAATTCTCGAAGATGAATCTGAACTATTTGACTTAACCCCAGCTAAATTAGTTAAGTCCAGTTTCTTCACGAAAAAAGATGGCCAGCAAGCTGCCAATGTAGATAAGTTAATGAACGCACTTGAAGTTGCAAAAACTCGCCCACTGTGGCGAACTATTGTGGCTCTATCAATTCGCCACGTTGGGCCAACTTCTGCCCAGGCTCTTGCTACCGAATTCGGATCTTTAGAAAAATTGGCAACTGCTTCGGTCGAAGAAATTGCGGCAATCGATGGCGTTGGCGCAACTATGGCTGAGGCAATTTCAGAGTGGTTTGATGTCGATTGGCATAAGCGAATTGTTGAGCGATGGACTGCAGCCGGCGTCACAGTGCATTTCGTAGATACCAACACTGCGCCACAAACTTTGGCCGGACTTACCTTTGTAGTTACTGGCGGGCTGGAATCCTTCACGCGCGATGGCATTGCCGAAACCATTACGGCTCATGGCGGCAAAGCCTCTTCATCGGTTTCTAAGAAAACCAATTATCTTTTGGTGGGCGCTGAGCCTGGTTCAAAGTTGGCCAAAGCTGAAGAGTTAGGCGTCACGATCATCGATGAAGCAGCCTTTAAGAAACTACTCGCAGGCTCGTAGTAGGCTCAGCCCATGATCAACCTTGCATCTGAAATCGTTCGCGAACTGCCAGCACCTCCGGTTTTCTTTGGAGTTCTAGCTTTTGGAGTTCTCTCACTTCTTCTCTATTTAACACTTCGCCTCGGCAAGTAATTTAGAAAAGCTAGAGTTTGAGTCGCAGTAATCGGATTGGCCTATATGGGGGGACTTTCGACCCAATCCATAATGGCCATCTTTATGTAATCACCGAACTTCTTGAACGTGATGTCGTTGATCAAATCATTTTGGTTCCAGCCGGTGATCCTTGGCTGCGCGAGAACGCACCTGTTGCATCGGGTGAAGATCGTTTGAAGATGTGCCAACTTGCTGTTGCTGAACTTGATTTAGGTGATGAGGTCTTTGTAAATAGTATTGAAATTCGTCGAAGTGGACCTAGCTATACGATTGACACCGTTGAAGCGCTAAAGGCAACTTATCCAAATGACAAAATCGTTTTGATTCTTGGTACTGATGCTCATGCAGCTTTCGATAAGTGGCACCGCTCTGATGAGCTTAAAAAGTTAGTCGAAGTTTTAGTAATTGATCGGCCTGATTTTCCTGGGTCACCAACCCTTGATATCGATGCTTTAAATATTTCAGCAACTCAAGCACGCGCTAGAGATTTTGATCTGCTGCCACCTGCAGTAGTTACCTATATAAAGGAACGTGGCCTCTATGCCAGCAAGTGATTCAGTCAAGGTCTTAACCCAAGTTGCAGCGCAAGCAGCGGCAGATAAATTCGGCACCGATATGGTCGCCATTGATTTATCTGACCAATTAGTTCTAAGCGAAGTCTTCTTGATCATAACTGGTCAAAATGTTCGCCAGGTAGATGCGATTGCTGACTTTGTCGAAGAGAAGTTGCGTCAAGTTGGAGATAAGCCAGTTCGTCGCGAAGGTGGCGAAGAATGGATTCTGCTTGATTACTCAGACTTAGTTGTGCACATTCAAAGCGCTGATCTACGCCGTTATTACATGCTAGATCGCCTCTGGAATGATTGCCCAACAATTAAGTTAGATGTGCGAATTCCGGTCGAAGAGTAAGAGTTTCAAATGGCTAATCGAGTTTTATTGTGGCGGCATGGGCAGACTGATTGGAATACCGTAAATAGGTTTCAAGGTCATTCTGATATTCCGTTGAATGCCGTGGGGCAGTATCAAGCAAAACATGCTGCAAGTATTTTGGTCGGAATGCAACCAACTAAAATTATCTCGAGCGATCTTTCGCGCGCACGTGACACAGCGCAAGCACTTGGTGACCTAACAAATCTAAAAGTTGAAATTGATATTGATCTGCGCGAAACAAATGGTGGACTCTGGGAAGGTAAGACCGGCGCTGAAAATCGTGCTGAAGATCTGCAGAACTTTGTCCGCTGGATTGATGGCGAAGATAACCCGGCCGGAACTACGGGCGAAAAACGTAGCGATGTTGCAAGTCGCGCAGTAAGTGCAATCAAACGAGCACTGGGTGATTTAGACAATCAGTTATTAGTTGTCACAACTCATGGCGGCACCGCACGTTGCGTTCTGGGTTCGTTGCTGAATTTACCGATGGCTAACTGGGGCGCTGTAGGTGGCTTATCTAATGCTTCTTGGTCGATTTTGCAGACTAATCCGCGGGGCTGGCATTTAGTTGAACATAATGCAGGGTCGATTCCGGAAATAATACTTGGCGAGGAAAGCGGAGCGATCTCGCCCGAATAGCTAGCGGTGAAGAATCTGGAGCAGAGGCACCTGAGTAAATAAGGTAGGGTCTGCTTCTCAAAGAAATTCGGGGCTGTGGCGCAGCTGGTAGCGCACCTGCATGGCATGCAGGGGGTCAGGGGTTCAAATCCCCTCAGCTCCACGTGAGTTCTATTCCGATGATTCCACAAGGCTGGAACACCAAAAATATCGGTGATTTATCTGGTAAAAAATTCTTAATCACAGGCGGCACATCTGGCATCGGAAAAGAAGCAGCGCGTGAACTAATTCGCGCGGGTGCCCACGTAACAATTACGGCCCGCGATGCTAAAAAAGGTGAGGCCACAGCCCTTGAGCTGGGTAGTAAAAACATTTCAGTTGGCTCACTAGATTTAACGTCACTTGAATCAATTAGCGAATTTGCTAAATCAGTCACAGAAGAATTTGATGTTTTGATTTTAAATGCTGGCGTTATGGCGACTCCACTTGCACACACGAAAGATGGATTTGAATTACAACTGGGCACAAATCATTTGGGGCATTTTGCGCTGGCGGGTTTATTGCAATCCAAAGTAACTGATCGCATTGTTTCTGTTGCCAGCCAAGCCCATCGCTTAGGAAACTTCGGCGATGGCAGTAAAGATGAAATCCTAAGACGGGCTAAAGGCATTGGTGCTTACAAACCTTGGGGTGCTTATGGCGACAGCAAGTTAGCGAATTTACTTTTCACAAATGAACTTCAACGGCGCATTATGAAAAACAATTGGCGTTTTAGTGCTTACGCCGTGCACCCGGGTTACAGCAATACCAATCTACAAAGTGTCAGCCCTGTAATGCGTGGTGCTAGTGCCGAAGCTCGAGTAACTGCTGCGGCCAATGCACTAATTGCGCAAAGTGCTAGCCGTGGTGCGCTGCCTACTCTTTGCGCAGCGACACATTCACCATTAGTTGGCGCAACATATATTGGCCCCGACGGCTTCATGGAAATGCGAGGTTTCCCAAAGCTAACTCGCGCCGCAGGCATCGCATATGACCAAGAATTAGCCGCCAATTTATGGGCGGTAAGCGAAGAACTCACTGGCATTACTTGGGGCTAAAGCCCGATAAACTAAGTTAATGACCACTGAACGCGAGCATGCGGCGTATGACTTCGCCTACGTGCAGGAAAAGTGGCTACCAGTCTGGGACAAAATCGAGCCATTTAAATCTGGTCGAGCCGATGATCCTCGCCCAAAGAAGTATGTTCTCGATATGTTCCCGTATCCATCGGGTGATCTACATATGGGCCATGCCGAGGCCTACGCGCTAGGCGATGTAATTGCTCGTTATTGGGCGCAAAAAGGTTTCAACGTCATGCACCCAATTGGTTGGGATGCATTTGGTTTGCCAGCTGAAAATGCTGCGATCAAGCGCAATGAAGATCCGAAAATTTGGACTTACGAAAACATTGCAGTGCAGAAAGCATCAATGCGCCGCTATGCCTGTTCTTTCGATTGGGATCGCGTCTTTAATACTTGCGACCCCGAGTACTACAAATGGAATCAGTGGTTGTTCTTACAACTTCACGAACGTGGTTTGGCATACCGTAAAGACTCTGCCGTTAACTGGTGTCCAGATTGCCAGACAGTTTTAGCTAACGAACAAGTTGTTGCCGGACTTTGCGAGCGATGCGATAACGCAGTTACCAAAAAGAAGTTAAACCAGTGGTATTTCAAGATCACTGATTATGCCGATCGCTTGCTAGATGACATGGAACAACTCGAAGGCAAGTGGCCTGAGAAAGTTCTGATGATGCAGCGCAACTGGATCGGTCGCTCAACTGGTGCCAATGTTGATTTCCAAATTGAGGGAATGCCTGACCCGGTAACTATCTACACAACGCGCCCAGATACTTTGTATGGCGCGACCTTCTTTGTAGTCGCTGCTGATTCTGAACTTGCCGCCAAGTTGGCTGCCGGTACTGAAGTTGAAAAAGAATTCAAACAATATCTAGATAGCGTCAAGGCAGCCTCAGATATTGATCGCTTAGCCACAGATCGCCCAAAGACGGGTGTTTTCTTGCAGCGTTATGCCATCAACCCAGTTAATGGCGAGAAGTTACCGATCTGGGCGAGTGATTATGTTTTAGCTGATTACGGCACTGGCGCAATCATGGCCGTACCGGCACACGATCAACGCGACTTAGATTTCGCTCGCGCCATGAAATTACCGGTTCGCGTAGTTGTCGAAACTGGCGAAGAAGACCCAAATGAAACCGGTGTTGCAACCGGTGGGGACGGAAAACTAGTTAATTCAGGCTCGCTAAATGGCCTTTCTAAAGCTGAAGCTATTGCCCAGATCAACGCCCAACTTGAAAAAGATGGCCTCGGAAAAGCTGCTCGCAATTATCGTTTGCGCGACTGGTTAGTTTCTCGTCAACGTTATTGGGGCACACCGATTCCAATTATTCACTGCCCCAAGTGCGGCGAAGTTGGCGTTCCTGCTGATCAACTTCCATTAACTCTTCCAGATGCAACTGGCCTTGATCTAAAGCCAAAGGGTCAGTCACCACTTGCTGCTGCAACTGATTGGGTAAATGTTGCCTGCCCTAAGTGCGGCACTGCTGCAACGCGCGATACCGACACTATGGATACTTTCGTAGATTCATCTTGGTATTACTTGCGCTATCCAAGTTCAACAAATCACGACGAACCATTTAGTCGCGCCGATGTTGATACCTGGTTGCCAGTTGATCAATATGTTGGCGGCGTAACTCACGCGATTTTGCACTTGCTATATAGCCGCTTCTTCACCAAAGTTTTATTCGATCTAGATATGGTTTCATTTAACGAACCATTTACTCGTTTGCTTAACCAGGGAATGGTTTTGATGGACGGGTCAGCGATGTCTAAGTCTCGTGGAAATCTAGTTCGTCTCTCTGATGAACTCGCTAATCACGGAGTCGATGCAATTCGTTTATCTATGGTTTTCGCCGGCCCGCCTGAAGATGATGTTGATTGGTCTGATGTTTCTCCAGCAGGTTCAGTTAAATTCTTAACTCGAGCTTGGCGTTTATCAGGCGATGTTACTAGCGCTCCCGGTGTTGATTTCAGTACGGGCGAAATTTCACTTCGTAAAGCAACACATAAAGCTCTTCACGATGCCGCCTTTGCTGTTGAGTCTTTCCGCTTTAACGTAGCAATTGCGCGCGTTATGGAATTAGTAAATGCCACTCGCAAAGCTGTCGATACCGGTTGTGGCCCAGCAGACCCTGCTGTTCGCGAAGCAGTCGAAGCAACCGCAATCATGTTGTCACTCGTTGCGCCATATACCGCTGAGGAAATGTGGGATCGCTTAGGCCATCAGCCAGCAGTTGCTCTTGCGGGCTGGCCAGTTGTGGATGAAAAACTACTTGTGGCAGATGCAGTTGAAGCAGTTATTCAGATAAACGGCAAGATCAAAGAGCGTCTAGAAGTTTCCCCAACAATTACTGATGCTGAACTTGAAGCGCAAGCTCTAGCCCTTCCAGCAATCGTTGCTGAATTAGGCGGAACTACACCGGTAAAGATAATTACTCGCGCACCTAAGCTCGTAAATATCGTTATCCCCAATTAATTATTAAATAGCGCTCGAGGCCAAGCTACAGTCCGAGAATGTCGGCATGAATGAATTCCAAAATCAGATTCAACGGATCACCGACTGGTGGTACGAGCTCAATTTCTCTGCCTTGCAAAAGCGCGGCCTGCTAGTTCTGGGCGGCTTAGTGATTCTCCTTTCGGGTTTCTGGGTGACCACCGGAAAGTCTGAAGCAGTAATCATGGCTGCACCGATTGAAATTGCCGCGCCACTTGTAACTGTCGATGTTGCAGGGGCGGTAACTAATCCTGGCGTCTATGCGCTTCCAGGTGATTCTCGCGTTATCGATGCGATCAAAGCTGCCGGTAATTCACTCGCGGGCACAGATTTAAGTGATTTGAATTTGGCGCGCATAATTCGAGATGGTGAGCAGATTTATGTTTCGCCAACTGAGAAAACGAAAATCCCAGCTGGCCGTAAATTTGCTACCAAAAAAGCAACTCCTACTGGACCGCTAAACATTAATCGAGCGACTGCAAAACAGTTTGAAAAACTCGATGGCGTTGGGCCGGTGCTAGCCAAACGGATAGTTGCTTATCGTGCCGCGAATGGGCCATTTATTACATTGGAAGATCTCGATAAAGTTTCCGGGATAGGGCCAGCTAAATTCGCACAGTTCAAAAGCCAAATCACCGTTTAATTGACTTTCGCGCCATAACCATTGGCGCGGCCATCTGGCTAGGCGCACTTGTTCAAAGTTATGTGGCACCTTGGCGAGTAACGCTGTTAGTAGTCATATTGATTCTCTTCGTTCTCATTGGCAAAAAGAAGCGTGCACTAGTTGTAATCATCGCTTTATTGCTGGGTTCAACGATTATGTCTTTTCGAGCCCAAGCCTTAACGCAAACAGTTTTGACGCAATATCTGGGAAGTGAAGTTCAGATAACTGCGCAAGTGATTACTGATCCAAATCGCACCACTCCAAGAGTCTCTGGACGCAATTTTGTAGCTAGCAATTGGTCTTTCTTGGCTAGCGCAATTGAGTTAAAGAGCAGCGCTGGCACTTACCGATTAAAGATTCCGATTCGAGTTATGTCACCTGGTAAAAACTTAGTTGGGTTATTGCCAGGGCAAACGATCAGTGGACGGGCGGTATTAGTAAAGAGCAAGGAAGCACGTGTTGCGGCGCTAGTTCTTTTCCACGGCAAAGTTGAGATTGAAACTACTGCTTCGCTCTGGGCACGATCACTAGGCGCGATTCGAATTGGGTTGCGTAATGCAAGTGGCGATGGCGATGCTGGTGCGCTGATTCCAGGAATGGTGCTGGGGGATACTTCAAAACAGAGTGCCGATTTCAAATTAGCGATGAAACGATCTGGGTTAACTCACTTAGTTGCTGTTAGCGGTGCGAACTTCGCAATTGTTTCGGGCTTTGTTTTATGGCTCATGCAATTTATGTTTCGTAATCGCAACTATCGAATCGGTGCTACGGCACTTTCGCTAATTTTCTTTATCGCACTTGTTCGTCCCTCGCCTTCGGTTTTGCGAGCTGCCGCGATGGCCGCGGTTGTGCTAGTTGCGATGAGTCATCGGCATGCTGCTGATTCACTACCTGCACTGGGTTTTGCAATTGCGGCCGTTGTCATCGCTGACCCGTGGCAGTCACGTGATGCTGGTTTTGCGTTATCGGTCTTAGCAACAGGTGGTTTATTGCTAGCCGCACCCAAGATAATTACTTTTTTCGCCAGATTTGTGCCGCGGAAATTTGCCGAAGCGCTAGCCCCGCCAATTGCAGCAACGCTCTTCTGTGCCCCTGTACTAGTTGCGCTATCTGGTTTTCTCTCGCCAATGAGCGTGATTGCAAATCTCTTGGCCGCCCCGGCAGTGGCTCCGATAACTGTATTGGGCTTTATCGCCGCCCTGATTAATCCGATCTTGCCGGGCGTAGCTGGATTACTAATTCTGTTAATTCGAATTCCAGCTGCCTTCATTGGATTAGTCGCGAAATGGTCAGCAAGTTTTTCGGTTTTGGAACTAGGTAAAGGAGCCAGTGGTTTCTTGGCAATTGCAGTTGCGGCGCTCTGTATCTGGATATTTCGCACTTTCTTCCGAAAACATTTAAAGGCCATTGCGATTGCTCTTGTCCTGTTACTCACCTTCACCAACTGGCTTGCGAGATTTCCCGGAATTGATTGGCAAGTTGGCAATTGCGATATTGGCCAAGGCGATGCCATGGTTATTAACTTGGGTGATCATCGAGGCGTTGTTATTGATGTGGGGCCAGACCCGCAGTTGATAGATAAATGTTTAAAACAATTTTCGATTACCCAAGTTTCGATATTGGTGTTGACCCATTTCCATGCCGACCATGTTGAAGGTTTACCTGGTTTACTTAAAGGTCGCACCGTTGGGCAAGTTTGGGTTAGTCCGCAGATTGATCCAGCTTTTGAAAGTGCACGTGTACAACGATGGTTAAGACAAACTCCGCAGATTCCGGTTACAGCTGGGTTTACTGCTCAGATACTTAGCAATCGTGGGCCGATTAGATTTCATGCGCTCTGGCCAAAGTTGGGTGCTCAAGATTCGCCAAATAATTCCAGCATCGTGATGCAGATTAATTCAGCTGACTTTTCACTCCTGGCAGCCGGAGATATCGAACCAATCGCGCAATCACAATTAGTTCAGGCGTTAAGCCAAGTTGATCTATATAAAGTGGCACATCACGGTTCGCGATACCAAGATTTGAACTTCATGAAGGCCCTATCACCACGAATTTCGATAATTAGCGTGGGTAAAGACAATACTTACGGCCATCCAGCGCCCCAAACAATCGCCGCCTTGAGTAGGATCGGCAGCACGGTTTATCGAACTGATCAAGATGGTGCGCTTGCGATTAATGCTCGCAGGCATCAAGTTAAAGTTCGCAAAAGCCATCAGGTGTTTAAGTTTTGGCAGTGGGGCTAGTCGATTTGGATTGAGGGGGCGGGGTAGACGATGAATGATTTCTATTTAATTCTCGGTTCTGAAGCTGCCCTGGCCGATCGCGCGCTAACTAAATTACAGGCTGAGTTAAAGAGTGAGAATGCTGAAGTTACTTCGATTTATGCCGCCGATTCAATTGTGGGCGATATTTCTGACGCTCTAGCACCTTCTTTGTTTTCAGAACGACGCGCTTTAATCATTCGCGACCTGCAAGATTTACCTGAAGATAACAAAGAAGAGATCATTCGTTATTTGCCAGAACCAGATGCATCTACCACCGTAATCTTTTTACACAAAGGTGGCGTAAAAGGTAAAGCGCTATTAGATGCAATTAAGAAAGTTAAGCCCGAGATTATTGCTTGTGACCCGCTTAAGAAAGAAGCCGAGAAACAAGAGTTCGTAAAGAATCTATTTATCGATGCTGGCCGCAAAGCCTCACCTGCTGCGATCGCGGCGTTAGTAAATGCAATTGGTGGTGACTTACGCGAATTAACTGCAGCTTGTAGTCAGATTATTGCTGATGCACCTGCCGGCACGATTGATGAAAAAGAAGTTGATAAGTATCACCAAGGTCGCGTTGAAACCACTGGCTTTGATGTTGCCGATGCAACACTTGAAGGAAATTTGCCAGTTGCACTTTTGCAATTACGAAGTGCGATTGAAACTGGCACTGACCCTGTGATGGTCACAAGCGCAATTGCATCCGCGCTTCGTTCCTTGGCTAAAGTTTCAGGGGCCAATCGAAACGCAAAATCATTCGAGCTGGCTGGTCAATTGGGTATGGCGCCTTGGCAGATTGATAAGGCCCGTCGCCAACTATCTGGCTGGACTCCGCGCGGAATCGTGGCTGCCGTTGGGGCAATCGCGCTGGCTGATGCCCAAGTAAAAGGGGCAGCAAGTGACCCGATCTACGCTCTCGAGCACGCTATTTCCGAGATCGCGAGCGCTCGAGCAGCCCGATAACCGGATTTCCTCGATTTGAGCCTAAAGGCGCCTCGCTGGTAACCTTCGGGTTCGTATTTAGCGCTCAACCAATTTAGTTCGGAGTAAACCTTAAGTGGCAAATATCAAGTCGCAGATCAAGCGGATCAAGACCAATGAGAAGGCACGCCTACGTAACAAGTCAGTGCGTTCTTCAATCAAGACAGCTGCACGCAAATTCCGCGACGCTGTAACCGCTGGCGATGCCGCAGTTATCTCAACCGAACTTCGCACTGCTTCAAAGGCTCTAGATATCGCTGTTGCTAAGGGTGTTCTACACAAGAACACTGCTGCCAACAAGAAGTCTTCAATGGCAAAAGCTGCCACAAAAGCCGGCGTTCGTTAATTCGCAACTAGTTACTTTTAAGGCTTAACGATGCCTGCAATTTCACTTGCCAAGGCGCCTCAACCAGCCGCAACTAATCCCGCGCAGATTCGTAACTTCTGCATCATTGCCCATATTGATCACGGCAAATCAACTCTTGCCGATCGCATGTTGGGTATCACCGAAGTTGTAGAAGCCCGCAATATGCGCGCGCAATATTTAGATCGCATGGATATTGAACGCGAACGCGGAATCACCATTAAGTCGCAAGCAGTTCGTTTGCCATGGCGCAGCGGTATCGATGGCCAGGAATATATCTTGAACATGATCGATACACCGGGTCACGTTGACTTCACTTACGAAGTTTCCCGATCACTTGCTGCCTGCGAAGGCGCGGTACTTCTAGTTGATTGTGCCCAAGGAATCGAAGCTCAGACTCTCGCTAACTTGTATCTAGCGATGGAAAATAACTTAACTATTATTCCGGTGCTAAATAAAATTGATTTGCCGAACGCGCAACCAGAAAAGTTTGCCAAAGAACTTTCTAACTTAATTGGTTGCCAGCCCGAAGATTGTTTACGAGTTTCTGGAAAAACTGGCGATGGCGTTGCAGAGCTGCTTGATCAGATCATTGCTCAAATTCCAGCGCCTAAAGGCGATGCAAACGCACCAGCTCGCGCACTGATCTTTGACTCAGTTTATGACAGCTATCGCGGTGTAGTTACCTATGTTCGCGTGGTCGATGGCCACCTTTCACCGCGCGATCAGATTCAAATGTTCTCAACTGGCGTGCGCCACGAAATGCTTGAAGTAGGCGTTATCTCGCCCGAACCAATGCCAAGTAAAGGTTTAGGCGTTGGCGAAGTAGGTTATTTAATTACCGGCGTAAAAGATGTTCGCCAATCACGTGTTGGTGACACAGTTACGACTTATACAAACCCAACTAAGACCGCACTGTCTGGCTACAAAGACCCAAAGCCAATGGTTTTCTCTGGGCTGTTCCCGTTAGATGGCGCAGATTTCCCAGTGCTTCGCGAAGCGCTAGATAAGTTACAACTAAACGATGCCGCTTTAGTTTATGAACCAGAGAGTTCAGCGGCTCTTGGCTTTGGTTTCCGTTGCGGGTTCCTTGGTCTACTTCATATGGAAATTGTGCGCGAGCGTCTAGAGCGCGAATCAAAGCTAAATCTTATTTCAACGGCACCTAACGTGGTTTATAACGTGAAGATGGAAGATGGCAAAGAAGTTCGTGTAACTAACCCATCAGAATTCCCAGATGGCAAAGTAGCTGCAGTATTTGAACCAATTGTTAAGTCAACTATTTTGGCGCCATCTGAATTTATTGGTGTAATCATGGAACTATGCCAAGATCGTCGCGGCGTTCTACTTGGCATGGATTACATCTCCGAAGATCGTGTTGAAATTCGCTATACCTTGCCACTAGCCGAAATTGTTTTCGACTTCTTTGATCAATTGAAATCTCGCACTAAGGGTTATGCCTCCCTTGACTACGAAGAAAAGGGCGACGAAGAAGGCAACCTAGTTAAAGTTGATATTTTGCTACAAGGCGAAGCAGTAGATGCATTCAGCGCAATCGTTCACCGCGATAAAGCATACGCCTACGGCGTGATGATGACCGGCAAGTTACGTGAGCTAATCCCACGTCAACAATTCGAAGTTCCTATCCAGGCCGCTATCGGTTCAAGAATTATTGCGCGCGAGTCAATTAGAGCGATGCGTAAAGATGTTCTTGCTAAGTGCTACGGCGGCGATATTTCGCGTAAACGTAAATTGCTTGAGAAGCAAAAAGAGGGCAAGAAGCGCATGAAGATGGTTGGCCGCGTTGAAGTTCCTCAAGAGGCATTCGTTGCTGCCCTTGCGACAGATGCGGATATCGAGAAGATTAAGGCTGCGCGTAAAGCTGGAAACTAAATGAGCGACCTCTCGTTTTACGTTCATATCCCGTATTGCGTAAAACGCTGTGGCTACTGTGACTTCAATACCTACACCCCCTCCGAGCTACAAGACGGGGCCACTTTAGAAATCGTTTCAGATGACTATATCGATGCGGTTTTGCGAGAGCTAGAGAGCGCTCCAACTTCGCCAGTTCCCACCATCTTCTTTGGTGGCGGAACACCTTCACTTTTGCCACCACAGGATCTAGGTCGAGTAATAGGTGCAATTCGCAATCGCTTTGATTTAGCTTCTGATGCCGAGATAACACTTGAGGCAAACCCTGATTCAGTCACAGCAGAAAAGCTTGCTGAGTATCTAGCAGTCGGCTTCAATCGAATTTCCTTTGGTATGCAATCTGCTAAACCACATGTATTGGCAGCACTTGATCGCACGCATAATCCAGAGAATGTTGCAAAGGCTGTAAGCATGGCTCGCGCTGCTGGATTTGAATCAATTAGCGTTGATTTGATTTACGGAACACCAGGTGAATCACTCGATGATTGGCGCGAAACAGTTGAGGCCGCACTTGCTTTAGATATTGACCATATAAGTGCATACGCGCTAATTGTGGAAACTGGCACAAAATTGGCAGCGCAGATTAAACGCGGTGATTTAACGATGCCCGATGATGACTTGATGGCCGATATGTATTTGTTAGTTGATCAGTTATGCGAAGAAGCTGGCTTGAGTTGGTATGAATTAAGTAATTGGTCGAAGCCCGGCAAAGAATGTTTACATAATATTGCTTATTGGAAGAGTGCCAATTGGTGGGGACTTGGGCCAGGTGCTCATTCGCATTTAAATGGCGAACGTTGGTGGAACGTTAAACATCCAACTGCTTATAAGACAAAGTTGTTTAATGGTGAATCACCAGTACAAGATCGTGAAACGATGAACTCTTCGCAATTGCGCGATGAAGAAATCATGTTGGCAATTCGAATGCGCGAAGGTTTGAGTTTTGAAATGCTGCAACCTCATGAACTTGAGCGATTAGCTAGCTACCGCGAACAGGGTTATCTAGATACCTCGAGTGATCGCATCAAGTTAACGCCAACGGGCCGATTGATTGCTGATCGAATCGTGCGCGAAATCGTTATGTAGTACCTTTTACCCACTATGGAAACCACAAAAGTCGTTCTTCTCTCATTCTTAGCCCTGATTTTCCTTATCTCTGGCCTCTCTAAAGCCAGTGGTAACGAGAAGGGCTTAAGCGGAACTCGCGATGTGAACGTGCCTGATTGGATGGCGCGCGTAACTGGCGTATTTGAGGCAGCTGCAGCCCTGGGCTTAGTACTCGCTTTAAAGTGGAGCGCCTTTGCTTATCCTGCGCTGATTTCACTCTGGTGCATCATGGCTGGTGCGATCTTCTTCCACTTCCGCGCCGATAAAGCTAAGACCGCATTTCCTGCCTTCTTCTTACTAACATTGATTTCAATTACGCTCGCAATTAACTAAGTAGAAATTTTTCTTATGTCTAATCGCCGACTCGAAATCTTGCGAGCAATAGTCGATGAATATGTCGCAACGCAAGAACCAGTTGGCTCGAAGGCAATTGCCGATCGCCATGCTTTAGGAATCTCACCAGCGACAATTCGTAACGAGATGGCAGTTCTTGAAGAAGAGGGTTTGATCGCACAACCTCACACAAGTGCTGGTCGAATTCCAACCGATGCTGGTTACCGTTTATTCGTGGATCGCATTGAAACGGTAAAGCCACTATCAGGTGCTGAGCGTCGCGCAATTGAAACTTTCCTCGAAGGTGCCCTAGATCTTGATGATGTAGTTATGCGCACGGTGCGATTACTGGCAGATGTCACTAAGCAGGTGGCCGTAGTTCAGTACCCATCGATGATCAAATCAAAAGTGCGTCACGTTGAGTTGGTTTCGCTGACTACTTCGCGCATGATGATGATTTTGATTACCGACTCTGGTCGCGTTGAGCAACGAGTGATTGAACTAAGTAGCGATGTGAATGATATTTTCATTGCCAGCTTGCGCAATCAGATCAACAACGCACTTGCCGGCTATCGATTGCCAGAAGTTGCCGATCGAATTACCGGCATCATGGATATTTACTCGGCACATGAACGTAAAGATGTAGCGCTTCTGATCTCGGCTCTTCTAGAAATGTCCATGGAACGTCCCGAAGAGAAGATCGTCTTAGCCGGAACTGCGAATCTAGCCCGCTTTAGCGAGGACTTTTCAACTCAGATCCACCCAGTACTTGAGGCACTTGAAGAGCAAGTGGTTCTGTTACGCCTACTTGGCGATGCCAACGAGAGCGTAAAAGTGCGCATTGGACATGAGCAACAAGTAGCTAATCTGCAGGAAACCAGTTTGGTAACAGTTGGCTACGGCATAGATAATTCGCCCCAAGGTTCTGTAAATGCTTTGGGAGCACTTGGTATTTTGGGTCCAACCCGAATGGATTACGCAAGTTCTATGGCAACAGTTGGCGCAGTTGCTCGTTACATCAGTCGATATTTAACAGAGGGTGCATAAGTGGCAGATCATTACGAAGCGTTGGGTGTATCGCGCGATGCATCTGGCGATGAAATAAAGAAGGCTTATCGCAAACTTGCTCGTGAATTGCATCCAGATGTAAATCCAGATCCTGCTATTCAGGAAAAGTTCAAAGAAGTTACAGCTGCCTATGACACTTTGAGTGATCCACAAAAACGCCAGCAATACGACATGGGCGGAAGCAACATGGGCGGCTTTGGTGGGTTTGGTAATGCAGGTGGATTCAGCGACATCATGGATGCATTCTTTGGCGGCGGAACAGCCAATCGTGGTCCGCGACCAAGAATGCGCGCAGGGCAAGATGCACTGATTCGCATTGAGGTTGACTTAAACGAAGCTTGCTTTGGCACTGAGCGAACAATTACTTTGGAAAGCGCAGTAGTTTGTCCGAAGTGCACCGGTAGCGGCTGTGCTGATAACACGACTCCGCAAACTTGTCCGATCTGTAAGGGTCGCGGCGAAACTCAGCAAGTAACTAGATCTTTTATTGGTCAAGTTATGACTTCGCGTCCTTGTAATAATTGCGGGGGATACGGTTCAACAATTCCGAATCCGTGTCGCGAATGTTCTGGCGATGGTCGAGTTCGCGCTCGTCAAACAATTGATATTAAAGTTCCAGCTGGTGTTGAAACTGGTAATCGGATTCAGATGTCGGGCCGAGGTGAAGTTGGCGCAGGCGGCGGTCCAGCCGGAGATCTATATGTAGAAATCGTCGAAACTGCGCACGAAACTTTGATGCGCGAAGGCGATAACTTGCACTTGGCGCTGGCCGTTTCAATGGCAGCAGCAACGCTAGGAACCAAAGTGAAGATCGAAACTCTAGATGGCCCGGTTGAAGTCGAAGTTAAAGCCGGCACTCAAAGTGGCGCCACCATTATGGTTAAGGGCAAAGGCATGACGCATCTACGTCGTGGCACTCGTGGTGATCTGATAGTCCATGTCGAAGTAAAAACCCCAACGAAATTGAGTAAGGCCGAAGAAGAGTTAATGCGAAAGTTTGCTGAATCTCGTGGTGAAAAAGCTGGCGAAGTTGAGATCAAAGATCACGACCAGGGTTTCTTCCATAAACTTCGCGACGCTTTCGGCCGTTAAATGTTAACGCTATTTTTTGTGCCAGATTTGCCAACCCAAGTTGGTGCGAAATATTCATTTAACTCTGAAGATGCTAACCATGCGATCAAGGTCTTGCGCATCGAAGTTGGCGAGATTTTTCGAGTATCCGATGGCAATGGCGGTTGGGCTAATGTTCAAGTTGAAGAAGTCACCAAGCGCTCACTTGAAACAACTGTTCTAGAAGTTGGTCGCCAAGAGCCGCTCGAAATTAGATTTACAGTTGTACAAGCGCTTCCTAAAAGCGATCGCGCAAAAGAAGCAGTTGAGCTATTGACCGAGGCCGGCGCTGATGTGATCGTGCCTTGGCTCGCAAATAGATCGATTAGTCGTACCGAAGTGATCAGTAAATTTGCTACAACTGCGCGTGAAGCAAGTAAGCAATCGCGTCGCCTTTTTATTCCGCAGCTGCATGAAACTGTAAAAGAGAGAGGCGTTTTTGAGTTAATCAAAGGCGCTGATTTGGCTTTGGTCTTTCATGAAAGTGCGCAAGGAAAGTTGAGTGAAATTATTACGCCTCAGATAAAGGCAAAAAATGTGCTTGTTGTTATTGGCCCCGAAGGCGGCATAACTGATGAAGAGTTGGCTGCTTTCGCAGCAGCTGGCGCGCACGTCGCTGGCCTAGGCAGACCTATTTTGCGCTCAGCACACGCTGGGCTAGCAGCACTTAGCGCCGTTAATTCATTGCTGAAAGTCTTCTAAACTAATAACTATGAGCTGCCTATTTTGCAAAATAATTGCTGGTGAAATTCCGGCCGAGATTAAGTTTCAAGATGAACAAGTGATTGCCTTTGCTGACATTAATCCGCAGGCACCAGTTCACCTTTTGATTATTCCAAAATCACACGTTGAAAATGCCGCTGAGTTAGCAGCTCAGTCACCTGCTGCGTTGAGTGCACTCTTTGCAGCTGCCGATCACTTGGCAAAGTCTGAAGGCTTAACTGGCTATCGCACCGTGTTTAACACCGGCGCCGACGCTGGCCAAAGCGTTTTTCACGCTCACTTACACCTCTTGGGTGGGCGTGGTCTGGCTTGGCCGCCCGGTTAAAGGTAGCCTTACTGCACACATGGAGAGAACCTTAATTACGATTCCGCCCGCAATTCCAATGGTTGCCTTGGTCGGAGCAAATGATGCAAATATGCTGGCAGTCGAAGCGGCATTCCCATCGGTAAACATCACGGTACGCGGTAACGAAATAACTTTGCGCGGCCCGCATATCGATTGCCAACAATTAGAGAAACTTTTCACTGAACTTATGGTGGTAATTCGATCTGGCCAAGCGGTAAATGTTGATGCCGTGATTCGCTCAATTGGAATGCTGGCTCAAACCCCGCAAGATAATCCGGGCGAAGTTCTATCGCTAAACATTGTTTCAAATCGTGGTCGCACAATTAGGCCTAAGACAGCAAACCAAAAGCGTTATGTCGATGCAATTGATGAGAACACAATTACTTTCGGAATCGGCCCTGCTGGTACCGGCAAAACTTACTTAGCTATGGCTAAGGCAGTTGCAGCGCTACAAGCTAAGAAAGTAAATCGCATTGTCCTAACTCGCCCAGCTGTTGAAGCCGGCGAGCATTTAGGTTTCTTGCCGGGTTCTCTTTCGGAAAAGATTGATCCATATTTACGACCACTTTTCGATGCGCTACACGACATGATTGATATCGATTCAATTCCTCGCTTAATGCAATCTGGCGTTATCGAAGTTGCCCCGCTTGCATATATGCGTGGTCGCACGCTAAATGACGCTTTTATTATTCTTGATGAAGCTCAGAACACCACGCCTGAACAGATGAAGATGTTCTTAACTCGCTTGGGCTTTGGCTCAAAAATGGTGGTTACTGGCGACGTCACACAAATTGATTTACCTAATGGTGCCAAGTCAGGCTTAGCAATCATTCGCGATATTTTGAAAGATATCGATGACATCTCTTTCCAGGAGCTAACAGCTGAAGATGTTGTGCGCCATCGCCTGATTGGCGACATTGTTAAGGCTTACGACAAGTTCAATGAAGCGCGCCAAACCCCGCGCTCGATTCGCAATCAATGACCATTGAAATAACTAATAAATCAGGGGCGCTGGCACCAGGAGATCAAATTCAATCGCTCTTAGCTTTTGCGATGTCTAAATTAGATCTGCATCCTGACTGTGACTTGAACGTGACTTTTGTCGATGATGCTGAAATGACTGAACTACACATTAAGTGGATGGATGAGCCCGGTTCAACTGATGTGCTCTCATTTCCGATGGACTTGCCTGAAACTCAAGGCGAAGTTGTAACTTTGGGCGACATTGTTATCTCACCAGACTTTGCAACTGCGCAAGCGAACTTAGCTGGCCACTCGCCAGAACATGAAATGTTTATTTTGGCTACCCATGGCTTGTTACATATTCTTGGGTATGACCATGCCGAGCCAGATGATGAAAAAGTAATGTTCGAGTTGCAAGAATCCCTAGTAAAACAATGGAGTGCTGAAAGTAAATGAACCCCCTGCCCATAATTTCCATCATTGCACTTTTAGCTTTTGCGGGTTTCCTAGCTGGCACTGAATCAGCAATGGCTTCGATCTCACGTGTTGTGATTGAAGAACTCGAGCGCAAGCGTGGCGGAGCTTTACTGAAGAAAGTTTTCTTCGATCAAGCCAGATATTTAAACGTTGTGCTATTAGTCAGAAAAACTTGCGAATTAACCGCAACTGTTTTATTAGCTGTAATTCTTCTGCGCGAATATTCTTCGGCTCAAGCGATGGCGCTAACTGTTGCAATCATGGTGATTGTTTCTTATGTGATGGTTGGCGTTGGACCTCGCACACTAGGCAAACAGAAGCCGAATAATTGGGCTCTGGCTGGGGCAACTGTTGCTTATTTCTTGGCATTTATTTTGGCTCCAGTTACTAAATTGCTTATTGCAATCGGCAATGCCATCACGCCAGGAAAAGGTTTCCGAAGTGGCCCATTTGCCAATGAAGCTGAACTTCGCGACTTAGTAGATCAAGCACACGAGCGTGGCCTGGTTGAATCTGACGAACACGAAATGATTCACTCAGTATTTGAACTTGGCGATACGTTGGTACGCGAGTTAATGGTGCCCCGTACTGACATGGTTTGGGTCGAAAAAGACAAAACTTTGCGACAGGGCCTCTCACTCGCACTTCGTTCTGGCTTCTCTCGAATTCCGGTAGTAGGCGAGAACATCGACAACATTATTGGCATTACTTACGTAAAAGATCTAGCCCGTCGCGCGCTTGATCACCATGAGGCCGAGACAACTGAGCGCGTAGAACAACACTTACGCCCTGCCACCTTTGTTCCTGAAATAAAGATCGCAGCAGAGTTGCTGAAAGAAATGCAGCGCGATCAAATTCACTTGGCCATTGTGGTTGATGAATATGGCGGAACCGCTGGCCTAATTACGATTGAAGACATTATCGAAGAAATCGTTGGCGAGATTGCCGATGAATTCGACGATGGCGTCGAGTCGTTTACTTGGTTAAATGATGAGAAAACTAAAGCCCGCGCTAAGGCTGTTTTGCATATCGAAGATTTAGCTGAAGAACTTGAGATTGAAATCGAAGCTCAAGACTTTGAAGATGTTGACACTATCGGCGGGCTAATGGCGCAGAAGCTTGGTCGCGTGCCAATTACCGGAAGCACCGTAGATCTGGGTGGCTGGTCGATTACTTCAGAGCGTCCAATTGGTCGCCGTCGTAGAATTAGTAGCGTTCTGATTGAAAAGTTAGTGGAGCCAGTTACTGATGCTGAATAATCCAGAAGATCAAAAGTTAGTCACACTGGCGCAAGCAACTTTAAAGCGAAGTGGGGCAAAGCAAGCAGCTGCACTACGGGATAACACTGGTCGTACCTATGTGGCAGTGCCAGTAAATTCACCTTCACTTTCACTAGATGCAGTTGAAGCTGTATTTACTGTGGCGATGGCATCGCAAATTAGCGGTATTGAAGCCGTGGTTTTTACTGGCGATCGCAGTGCAAAAACTGCAGTAATTAGCGAGTTTGCGCCAATGGCTGCGATCTTCTTTGCTAATGATGGGGCAGAGCCCGATAAGATTGCTTAATGCGCATCATTCGATTTAGTCCAGGCCCAGATACCGGGCTAGGTACCGACCCGCTATTTGGTTTACTCGAAGATGACAACACCATCAGCGTTATCGCGGGAGACCCGATCTATCACGGCGTAACCAAGACCGCTGCAACTACCGAACTGAGCAAAGTGCGCTTACTGGCACCAGTTATTCCACGGAGCAAAGTCGTCTGCATCGGCAAGAACTACGCCGATCATGCGGCCGAGATGAATAGCGCTGTACCTGATGAACCAATTATTTTTATCAAACCTAATACTTCAGTAATCGGCCCAAATGACACCATCGTTTGGCCTGGCATGGCTGGCCAACTTGATCACGAAGCAGAGCTCGCGATTGTGATTGGCCGTATTTGCAAAGATGTTCCTAAAGAGCGCGTTAGCGATGTGATTTTTGGTTACACGATTGCTAACGATGTAACTGCACGCGATTTACAGAAAAAAGATGGTCAGTGGACTCGCGCAAAAGGTTTCGATACTTTCTGCCCACTTGGCCCCTGGATCGATACTGATTTCATTCCTGGAACTCAGCGAATTACGGCGACTTTAGATGATCAAGTAAAACAAGATGGCAAGCTAAGTCAGATGATCTTCGATGTACCAACGATCGTTGAATTTGTTTCTCAAGTAATGACTTTACTTCCGGGCGATGTAATTATTACCGGAACTCCAGCTGGCATTGGGCCAATGCCAGAGAAATCAACTATTACTATCGCAATCGATGGTTTAGGCGAATTAACAAATAAGGTGAGTTCTCGTGGGTAAAGAAGTTCGCGTACGTTTTGCACCATCACCAACTGGTGATCTACATGTTGGAAATATTCGCACTGCGCTATTTGACTGGGCATATGCCCGTCACACCGGCGGCACATTTATTTTCCGAATCGAAGATACTGATACCACTCGCGTTACCGATGAATACATTCAAGCGGCAATCGATACGCTCAAATGGCTAGGCCTTGATTGGGATGAGGGCCCCGAAGTTGGTGGCCCAAATGGTCCTTACCTACAATCGCAACGGTTAGATATTTATGCAGAGTGGGCACAAAAGTTTCTAGATCAAAAAGATGCTTATTACTGCTATTGCACACCAGTTGAATTAGAAGCTCGACGCGAAGCACAGCGTGCTGCAAATGTTGCGCCAGGCTACGACGGTCAATGCCGCGACTTAACAGAAGCCCAAATTTCAGATTACAAAGCGCAAGATCGCGAAGCTGTTGTGCGTATGCGCATGCCTGATGGCAGCACTACTTTCACCGATGAAATTCGCGGCGATGTAACTTTCGATCACAAATTTGTCCCTGATTTTGTGTTGGTTCGCGGCGATGGTTCACCGCTTTACACCTTGGCAGTTGCTGTTGATGACGTAATGATGAAAGTCAGCCATGTTCTACGCGGTGAAGATTTACTTTCATCGACACCACGCCAGATTCGGGTTTATCAAGCGATGGGCGTTAAGCCAGAGGACTATCCAACTTTCGCGCACTTGCCATTTGTGATGGGACAAGACAACGCCAAGCTCTCAAAGCGAAACGGCGAAGTTTCGATCGCTTGGTATCGCGAGCGCGGTTTCTTGCCTGAGGCGATTTGTAATTACTTAGCACTACTTGGTTGGTCACCCGGCGATGATCGTGAAAATGTAACGATGAAAGAGCTAACTGAACTTTTCACCGTCGACAAAGTGCACTCATCTCCAGCTCGATTCGACATGAAGAAGCTAGAGGCAATCAACGGTGACAAGATCCGTGCTTTGACTCCTGAGGAGTTCCTGAAATGGTCACTGCCATTTCTAACCAAGGCAGCTGTAATTTCTGGAACTGATGCTGAGATCGCAGTTGTTAAAGCTGCGCTGCCAATCATTCAAGAGCGTATTATCACTTTGGCTGAAGTTCCAGCGATGCTTAACTTCTTATTTGTTAAAAACTTTGCAGTTGCGCAGGATTGCGTTAGCAAAGTAAACGATGAAGCGGCTAAAGCAGTTCTAACTCGCAGTTTAAGTGAACTCGAAAAGCTAACTACCTGGACACATGATTCAATTGAGGCAGCGCTACGTTCTTCACTTATTGAAGAGTTGGGGCTTAAGCCTCGTATCGCTTTTGGCGCAGTTCGAATAGCAACAACCGGCAGCAATATTTCACCACCGCTCTTTGAATCTATGGAGCTACTTGGCCAAGAAGTCAGTTTGCAACGCATCAAATTGGCACTTTCCCTTTAACTGTTATCAGTTTCACTAACTGGAACCCTTTTGGGGTGAAAAAAGCCAAGTGTTATAGTTCAAGCATGACGCAGATTTCTGCAGGTGAAAAGTTTAGAAAAGCCCTTGCCCAAGAAAAGCCACTTCAAATCGTGGGCACGATCAACGCTAATCACGCTCTGCTAGCTAAGCGCGCTGGATATAACGCAATCTACCTATCGGGCGGCGGAGTAGCTGCTGGTTCATTGGGTGTGCCTGATTTAGGAATTAGCAATCTTGACGATGTCCTTGTCGATGTTCGTCGCATTACTGATGTTTGCAATCTGCCTCTGTTAGTTGATGCTGATACTGGCTTCGGAGCATCAGCATTTAATATTGGCAGAACTGTTAAGTCTTTGATCAAGGCTGGCGCTGCTGCAATGCATATGGAAGATCAAGTAGCTGCAAAGCGTTGTGGTCATCGCCCAAATAAAGAAGTTGTTTCAAAAGGCGAAATGGTAGATCGCATTAAAGCTTCGGCAGATGCTCGCGGTGATGACAGTTTTGTAATTATGGCACGCACAGATGCAATTGCAGTCGAAGGAATTGACTCAGCAATTGAACGCTCACTTGCCTACATTGAAGCAGGAGCTGATTACATCTTCCCTGAAGCAATTCGCACTCTTGAGGATTTCAAAAAGTTCAGAGCTGCCGTGAATGTTCCGATCTTGGCAAATATCACTGAGTTCGGATTAACTCCGCTATTTACTCGAGATGAACTAGCTGGCGCAGATGTTTCGATGATCCTTTATCCGCTATCAGCTTTCCGAGCCATGAATAAAGCAGCCGAGAATGTTTATAACGCGATTCGTACCGAAGGCACTCAGGCCAATGTAATTGACACAATGCAAACTCGCGAAGAACTTTACGATCGCATTGATTACCACCGTTACGAACAAGCCCTTGATAAATTCCTAAAGGAGCAAGAATAAGTGGTCGAATTCAAGCCTAAGAAATCAGTTGCTTTATCTGGCGTAGCAGCAGGAAATACCGCACTCTGCTCAGTAGGTAAGAGTGGTAACGATTTACATTACCGTGGCTATGACATCTTAGATTTAGCGAAGTATTGTGAATTCGAAGAAGTTTCATACTTGCTAATTCATGAGAAGCTACCGAATTTAGCTGAACTAACTGCTTACAAAGCAAAGTTAAAGAAACTGCGCGGTTTGCCTGATGCACTGAAGCGTGTTCTTGAGCAGATTCCGGCTTCGGCTCACCCAATGGATGTAGTTCGTACTGGTGTTTCAGCGCTTGGCACCATGGAACCTGAGGCAGATGCGCACGAAATCACTGCAGCTCGCGAGCTAGCAGATCGCTTAATTGCTTGCACACCTTCAATTTTGGTTTATTGGTATCACTTCAGTCATAACGGCAAGAAGATTGAAGTAGAAACCGCTGATGATTCAGTGGCGGCACATCTTCTGCATATGTTGCATGGCGAAGCTCCTAATGCGCAATGGGAAAAGTCGATGCAGATCTCATTGATTCTCTACGCAGAGCACGAGTTCAATGCCTCAACATTTGCTGCCCGCGTTATCGCAGGTACCGGTTCAGATATGTATTCAGCAATTACCGGCGCCATTGGAGCACTTCGCGGACCAAAGCATGGTGGTGCCAATGAAGTCGCGCTAGAAATTCAAGAACGTTATTCAAGCGTTGATGAGGCCGAAGCAGATATTCGTGCTCGCGTTGCAAATAAAGAGGTTGTTATCGGATTCGGTCACCCGGTCTACACAATCTCTGATCCACGCAACGTGGTCATCAAGACTGTCGCGCAAGAGTTGTCACAAACCCAAGGGGATATGACGCTTTATAACATCGCCGAACGCATTGAATCTGTCATGTGGGATGCCAAGAATATGTTTCCGAATCTTGATTGGTTCTCAGCGGTTTCATATAACAAGATGAATATTCCTACCTCTTTCTTCACGCCAATCTTCATTATTTCTCGCACTACTGGCTGGGCAGCACACGTTATTGAACAGCGCATTGATAACAAGATTATTCGCCCAAGTGCTAATTACACCGGCCCCGAAGATCTAGTTTTTGTCCCACTGGCTCAGCGCTCATAATTCTTAGTTCAAACTAAACCAACTGAAAAGGAAATAACGTGTCATCACATATCTCACGCCCAGTCCAAGAATTCGATAAAGAGATTGTCGATATCGTTGATTACGCACTGAATTTTCAAGTTACTTCAGATGTTGCCTACGAAACTGCTTACAACTGTCTACTCGACACTATTGGTTGCGGGCTTGAAGCGCTCGAGTATGAAGCTTGCCGCAAATTGCTTGGGCCACTTGTGGCACAAGGCGAAATCGAAACCGGTGTTCGTGTTCCAGGTACTGCCTACAAATTAGATCCAGTGCAGGGTGCCTTCAATATCGGCGCAATGATTCGCTGGTTAGATTTCAATGACACTTGGCTTGCTGCTGAATGGGGCCACCCATCAGATAACTTAGGCGGAATTTTGGCTACGGCTGACTGGATTTCACGTAATCCAGAGTATGCAACTGGCAAGAAGTTAGTTGTCAAAGACATTCTGACTGCAATGATTAAAGCCCATGAAATTCAAGGTTGTATTGCTCTTGAGAACTCATTTAATAAGGTGGGTCTAGATCACGTAATTTTAGTTAAAGTCGCATCAACTGCAGTTGTTTCACAGATGCTCGGTTTAACTCGCGAACAGACTTTAAATGCCGTTTCACTTGCTTGGGTCGATGGCCAAGCTCTTCGTACTTACCGCCATTTCCCAAATGCTGGTTCTCGTAAATCTTGGGCTGCAGGAGATGCCACTTCACGCGCAGTTCGTTTAGCGTTAATCGCAAAGACTGGCGAGATGGGTTATCCATCTGTATTAACTGCCAAAGTTTGGGGTTTCTACGACTCACTATTTAAAGGCAATCACTTCAAGTTCCAACGTCCTTACGGAACTTATGTAATGGAGAACGTACTCTTTAAGATTTCTTTCCCAGCCGAATTCCATAGCCAAACTGCAGTAGAAGCGGCGATGACTCTGCAAGGACAGATGGCTGCAGCTGGAAAAACTTCAGATGATATTAAGTCGGTGACAATTCGTACTCACGAAGCGTGTATCCGCATTATCGATAAGAAGGGTCCACTGAATAACCCAGCCGACCGCGATCACTGTATTCAATACATGGTTGCAGTGCCACTAATTTTCGGTCGCTTAACAGCTCGTGACTACGAAGAAGATATTGCCGCAGATCCACGCATCGAAGCTTTGCGCGAGAAAATTCTTTGCGTTGAAGATACTTCTTACACCGCTGATTACCATGATCCAGCTAAACGTTCGATCGCTAACGCACTAACCATTGAATTCAATGACGGCAGCAAGCTTGGTGAGATTGCAGTTGAATATCCAATTGGTCATGCTCGTCGACGTACCGAAGGTATTCCGCTTCTGATCGAAAAATTCCGCACTAACTTGGCGCGAATTTATTCAACAGAGCATCAGAAGCGAATTGAAGATGCCACTCTTGATCGCGCGAAGCTCGAGCAAATGTCGGTAACCGATTTCACCGATCTGCTCGCAAAGCCTTAAAAACAAGCGAAAAACCAGCGTTAGAAGCGCGGTAATTCCTAAGGTATTCTTAGCCCTCGTTGACCAATGCCGGTCAGCGAATTTGGGCGAAAGCCTTAATGGGGTATGGGGTAATTGGCAGCCCTGCTGATTCTGGTTCAGTAAGTCTAGGTTCGAGTCCTGGTACCCCAGCGCAAGACAAAGCACGAAGAAAATGAAAGCCGTAGGCGATCATTTTTGGAAAATCTAGGGCCCCGTCGTCTAGCGGCCTAGGACTCTGGCTTCTCAAGCCAGCTACGAGGGTTCGAATCCCTTCGGGGCTACAAAGGATAAGACCGTTACCGAGAATTTCTCAGTAACGGTCTTTTCTTTTAATTAAAGTGATGTGGCAATAAATACATTTGCCAGCGTCAGAGCGATTAGCCCAGCCCACACGCCAGTTGAAACTTCTGACTTCTTCTTATTCTTAATTGTTAGCCCCAAGATGACGAGCAGAATCAAAAACTTAACACCGACTACTGCGTGATCAGGTGCATCATATTTAACTGGGTCTGTCGCGTGTAGCGATGAATTGATTCCGACCAATGCGATTCCGGCAACAAGTGCGGTCAGCATTGAATGAAGAAATCCGACGTGAATGGACTTCTTTGGCTTAGGCAGTTGCATCAGAAGCAGAACCAGGCCGCCCAATACCGAAAGAATATGGATAACTAGAAAAATGGTTTTAACAGTGCTCATGTGAAAATAATAGAGGCGAGGGAGAGGTATTCATGGCCATTTCACTGAAATAAGGAGCATAATTTGGATATGGCAACTACCAAGAAGGCTCCCGTAAAGAAAGCAGCAGCTAAGGTCCCAGCTAAAGCTCAAGTAATTCAACCGATATATCAGCAATCAAGAATTGATTGGCGTTCGCTTTATCTTTACGCCGTCTGCTTGATCACTCTTATGGTCTGCCTTTTCTCGCTAGTTTCATTAATTAGAAGTGGCGTGAATGTCGCCTACCCAGATCCAGCTTATGTCGATCCATATGCAACAAAACCACAAGCTAATTCGGCACTAATTGCGGCACAAGTTAAAGATCAGAATCAACGTCAAGCCGTAAAGAGCATGATTGACGCGGTTACGACTCTGATTATTGCCGGGCCGCTATATGTCTATCACTGGCGTTTAGTTCGCAAATAAACTGCATGCAAAAATCTAGGTACGTACTGGCTATTGCTGCTCTGCTTGCTTTTGGACTAGTTCCAGCACAAGGCGCACTTAAAGTTGCAAAGATTTATGATGGCGACACTGTAACTATGGCTGATGGTATGAAGATTAGACTTTTGCAGATTGATGCCCCGGAACTTGCCGAAGGTGAATGCTTTGCCAAAGAATCTAAAGCCGCGCTGGTAAATCTGTTAGCGAAAAAAGGAACTGTTGCTTTGAAAGCGGATCCAGCTTCAGCATCTTATGATCGTTACGGGCGAGCGCTGCGTTACATTTTTGTTGGAAAAGTAAATGTAAATCTCGAGATGGTAAAACTTGGCGCAGCGGCCCCATATTTCTATCAAGGCGAAAAAGGAATCTATTCAGCTGCCATGTTAAAGGCCGCACAAGATGCCAAGTTATACAAAGTAGGTTTATGGAAAGCGTGCCCAGCCACACAATTGGTTCCAACCAAAGCAATATCAACTTATAAGGCTGTTGGAACTCCGGTTGCTACGCCAGTTAATACTCCGGCTGCAGTGCCAAGTGCTACAACAGGGTGCGATCCGAACTACGGCGGCTGTATTCCGCTTTATCCACCGGACTTAGATTGCAGCGATATAAAGACACTGGGATTAGCGCCAGTTACGGTAATTGGGAAAGATCCACATCGCCTCGATGGTGATGGTGACGGTCAAGCCTGTACTAGTTAGCTATTCACCGCGAACTAGTTATTCCACCGCAAACTAGTTATTCCACCACCAAGGATCATTTCCGGTCGATGAGTTTACCAACAATGATTGACGTCTAAAGAATCGGCGAATTGAAGCCGGCCCCATACGCGAGCCACCAATACCTGAATGCTTAAACGCTTGTTTTTCGCCTTCATGCATAATCGCAGTTAGTGAAGCATCATTGATGCTGATTGCGCCAGCATCGATTTGGCGACCGATGCGCATTCCATCTTCAAGAGTTTCAGCGAAAACTGAACCCGATAGTCCATAAATTGTCGCATTAGCTAGTTCAATTGCTTGCGCTTCAGAATCAACTTTCATGATTGGCAAGATCGGTGCGAAAGTTTCGGCAGTCATAATCTTCATGGTGTGGTCAACATTTATCAAGATTGTGGCTTCTAGGAAATACCCACCACCAAGTTGTTTAACTTGACCACCGCTTAGCGCTATTGCACCTTTTGCATAAGCATCAGCTAAATGATCTTTAATTGTTTCAACTTGATCAATTGCAATAATGGGGCCAAGGGCTCCGCTATCTAAGTTTGGATAATTGATTCCAATATTATTTGCTAGCGCAGCAATCTTGCCGATGAAATCATCGTAGATATCGGCATGGGCGTAAACGCGTTCGATTGATAGACATGATTGACCGGCGTTACCAGTTCCGCCCCAGAGAATTCCAGCAGCAGCACGATCAATATCAGCGCCAGGTAGAACAATCGCTGGGTCTTTGCCACCAAGTTCTAATGAAACAGGTGTGAAAGCTTTGGCACCGGCCGCTGCAATCAACTCGCCAACTTCGGTACTTCCGGTAAAGCAAACAAAATCAACTTGTGGAATTAACGCTTGGCCAACTTCGGCAGCACCTTCAACGGTTCCGAAGAGATCGCGAAGTACTGGAACACGTTCAATTGAGCGCGCTAATGGCGCTAAGAATCGTGGCGTGACTTCACTTGGCTTAATTATTACTGCGCAACCTGCAGCAAGTGCGGGAATTGCATCGATGCAGCCAAGTAGCAGTGGGAAATTCCAGGGGCTGATCACGCCAACTAGTTGATAAGGGCGATAAGAGGGATGAATAGTTACACCAGGCAGTTGTGCCTTCTGGCTATCTGATTCATCCATTAGCGATGGCGCCATCTTGGCCCAACGTTCGATGCCAGCCAGAGTTACTTGAAGTTCTAACTTGCTCTCGGTGATGCGACCAGTATCTTCATAAAGTGCTTGGACAATTGCATCGCCCTCTTTTTGAAGTTCGGCATGCCATTGCATCAAAATTTCGCCGCGCTTTACCGCACCGATTGCTTCCCAATTTTTCTGAGCGCCACGCAACTTGGCAACCAACGCACTTAACTCTTCAGAAGTCGGTGCAGCTAAATCACGATCTACTTCGCTAGTTCGCGGGTTACGAACTTTTACATCTGAATCTAATCGTGACATTACTTAGTAGCCCTCATTGCCGTCGTAGATACCTAGTTCTTGCATCTTCTTAATGACGCTAGTTTGGCGCTCTACAAAGAAAGAGCGTTGTGGTTCGTTAGTTAGCAAAGCGTTAGAAGAAACCACATCAACAGCGCCATAAACGGAAGCCCAAAGTTGTGACTTATTGCGTGAGAGAGTGTTGCTCATGCCTGGCTTGTTGCGAGTACGACGAAGCGCCATTACATCGATAGCAGCATGTGCGTTCATGGTTTCGCCATAGCCTGCTTCGCAGAGAACCAGACCGTTGTAATCAACAACTTTGCTCATGCCATCAGTTGAATTCATGGGCACCGCAGAGCCATCAAGGCCAGCTGAATTCGCTGAAACTACGTAGGCATGGTTTTCGAAGGCACGAGCACGCTTTGCGACATCCTTTGAAGTCAAGGCAGGGGAGCCAACTTCGCTAGTTGAATGCAAGAAGATCTCAGCACCTTTAAAAGCAAGGGCGCGAGCTACTTCAGGATATTGAATTTCCTCACTTGCAATCGTTGCTAAATTTCCGAACTCTGTGTGTGTAACTGGGAAAACATTTTCAGCACCATAAATATCAGTGTATTTATCCCAGTAATCCCAAGGTGAAGGCGAGAACATTGAATGCATACGGCGATAGCGATGGATTAACTCACCTGATGGATCGATGATGAAACAAGCTTGGAAATAGATGCCTGGAAAATTTGGGTCTAGCTCATAAGTATTTCCAGAAAGGTAAACCTTATTTTTCTGGGCTGAAGCGCAAAGCGCGTCATATTCTGGACCGTCATGTGCAATCGCACCTTTTTCAGCCCATGCCGCGATGGTGTCGCCAATTGGATAACCAGATAAGAAATATTCAGGAAGCACGACAATGTTTAGATCACCACCTAACCAACCAGCAGCAGCTTGAACTGTGGCATCGACTCGTTCGACGGATGCCATGATTGATGCACGAGCTGATGCGACATCCATTTTGGCCACACCTTTGCCTTTAATCTGCAAAGCCATGGCGCGACCAGCTTTAACTTTTGCAACCGGAGCACTCTTCTTGGTGCCAATTAAAATAGTCATGATTTTTTCCAATCTCCAGTGCCGTATGGATTCTCAAGTGGAGCCGATACGTGTTCATGCATAATGCGCCATTGTCCATCAGCACCTAATCGAAATACCCAAGTGCCACGAAACTTAAGAATCTTTTCTTGAGCTGGCGACTTGGTGTGAAGATTTATGATTCCTTGCAGCGAAGAAATATTTCCTTCGGTAATTTCTACCGGTCCTTCAACCCACTCATGGTCATAAATTTCAAGATCAGCTCCGTACCAAGCAGTCCAGCCAGCGCTCACATTGGTATAGGTACGCGATGACCAACGCGGCCCCTCGAGAAAGACGTAGAGGTCATCACTTTCTTCATAGGTATTGAGAATGCCCGCTAAATCACGATCTTTAATCGCAGTGAGCATGTTCTGGACGATCTGATGACCGGGGGTAAGTGTCTCTGACATGCGAAGAAATGTAGCGCAGATCGCAGCATGGTTAAAGCAAAATTCCAGCCTAAGGAATGGAACGGGTAGTAGAAAGTTAGCCCAAATGCTTGTTTGATAGCCACATGACTATTTCTGGTGAAACTGCCCAAGCACTCTGGTGCACCGCTATTGGCGAGAGTGAGATTCGCCCAACTCCAGTTACTGCAAATCCCGGCGAAGAATTAGTCGATGTGATCATCTGCGATGTTTCACCTCTTGATCGACAAGTTGCCGAAGGTCGTTTTCCGCCAGGGCCACCAATGCCAGTTATCCCAGGTACTACCGGTGTAGTTCGTGATGCAGCCGGCAAACTTTATTTTGCATTCGTTGAAATGCGTGGTGGCGGATTATTCTCACCCGGAATTCATCGCACAGTTGCATCAGTTCCACGCGATGTGCTTTTTGAAATTCCTGCCGGAGTTAACCACAAAGATGTAGCGGCAGGTTTTACTGGAATCGTTACCGCATTAGCTATTTTGGATCACACAATTAAGATTCAAAAAGGTCAGAGTGTTTTGATTCTTGGTGCTAATCGTGGCGTTGGTGGCGCAGCCGTTGAAGTCGCACTCGCTCGCGGAGCGCATGTAATTGCTGCGGCGCGCGAACCAATTAACATTCCAGGTGTTGATTATGTTTCCTACGACGAGATGCCAGCAAAAGTTATGGAACTAACTGGCGGTAAAGGCGTGAGCGGCATTATTGATGGCCTAGGTGGCGAGATCACCAACAAAGCACTTATGTGCGGTGGCGCTGATTGCAAACATGTTTTGCTGGGCTTTAGCGCTGGCGTGCAATTGCCTCTTATCGCACCTAGATTCTTGGGTACTGAGCACCAATTAATCGGATATAACTTATTGCGTCGACCTTGGCCGCTGATTGCAGAGCTAATGGGAGAAGCAATGGAATTCTTAAAAGCTGGCAAATGTATTCCGGTTATTGCCCAAGAACTACCATTTGCTAGTGCGCCAGAAGCATTTAAAACTGCCGCTAGCAAGCAAGGTCGCACCTTGATTGTTATGCAAGAGATCTAGAAAGGTATCGCTATGTCTGCCAACGATTATGACTTAATCATTGTGGGTGCCGGAACTGCTGGCATTCCATGTGCGATAGCGGCAGCTGAAAATGGTGCCAAGGTTTTATTGCTAGATAAGGCCGATGACATTGGTGGCTCACTACATACTTCTGGTGGTCACATGTCAGCAGCCGGAACTCGGCGCCAAAAAGAAAAGGGCATCGTCGACAGCGTTGAATCGCATCGCGCAGACATTGATCGCATTTCAAATGGCGGAGCTCGCAAAGATTTAGTTAATTTAGCAACAGATTTAGCTGCGCCAGGCTTGGACTGGTTAGAAGATAATGGTTTTGAGTTCGCTCCTGAAGCACCAAGAATTGTTTATGGCCATGAGCCTTACTCAGTAGCTCGAACTTATTACGGACCCGAGGCAGGCCGAAGTATTCTCAAAGTTCTCCGTTCACTTTTGGAAAAGGCAATTGCTAGCGGAAACGTTGAACTGCGTTTAAACACGGCAGTTAAGTCCTTAACAACAAAAGATGGTGCAGTTGTTGGAGTAGAACTTTCCGATGGCAGCAAAGTAACTGCCAAAAATACTGTTCTTGCCTCAGGTGGGTTTGGTGCTAATGCTGAATTATTTGAAGAACTAGAGAAAGCAACTTTAGTTAGTGCATCTTGGCCAACTTCAACTGGAGATGGAATTTTAATGGCGCGCGAAATCGGCGCAGCAATTGCTGGTGCGGGTACTTATCTGCCTACCTTTGGTGGCCTGCCATCACCCGATGGCACCGGTCGCGTGCGATGGACAGATCGCCCACTGTTAGTTGCTGCAGAGCGACCACCTTATGAAATCTACGTAGATAAATCTGGCAACCGTTGGGTGGCCGAAGATGAAGAAAGTATTGATGTTAAAGAGCACGCGCTAACAGGCATCGAAGCTATGACTTTCTGGACCATCTTCGATTCTGTTGGAATGCAAAATAGTCAGCCAATGGTGGTCGATTGGTCGATTGAAAAGTTTAAAGAGCAAGCCAACGTGCTGCCAGGCGTTTTTGCCGGCGAGACGCTTGAAGAATTAGCCAAGAACGCTGGCATTAGTGCTTCAGGTCTAGCGGCTTCGGTTGCAAAGTACAACGCAGATTTAGCAGCTGGCAATCCAGATCAGTTTGGAAGAAAGTTTCGCCCAGCGCCAATTGAAAAGGGACCGTTCTATTCGCTGCAAAATCATGCAGTTACGTTAATTACGTTCTCGGGAATTGATGTTGATGCTGATTTACGAGTGCGCAAGAGCAGTGGCGAAGTAATTCCTAATCTTTACGCGGCTGGCGAAGTTCTTGGTTCGGCTGCAACTATGGGGCAATCATTTGTGGGCGGCATGCTGGTGATGCCTTCAATTACTTTTGGAAAGTTATTAGGCCAACGCTTAAGCACGCATTAACATTGCGGCAGTCGTAGTTGCCAAGATTTCACCACGTTGGTTCGTAATTTCCCACGCAAAATTTGCAATCGCTTTATCGCCTTTGGAAGTTGGGGTTCGATCAAGTTCGGTTAGCTCTAGGGTTACGAAGTCGCCCGCAAATGCTGGTTTTAAGAAGAGAGTTTCGCTTAATCCAACCAAAGCAATTGCGTCATCAATAAGTCCACTATTCTCTGCAGCTCCACCAGCAAGCAAAAGCAGGGCTTGGCCAGGTAGCGGTAGCGCTGGCATGCCAGAGTTCTTAGCTACATCTAGGTCACTAAAAAGCGGGTGGGTGTAATTTCCGACTCGAACTAAAGTTGAGCGGAGCTCTTCGGTGATCTCAATCGCAGTTGTCATAGCCAATTTGGTTTACGTCCCTCTTTATATGAGTTAAATCCTTCAGCAGCCATCGGGTCGTTCAGCAAGAATTCTCGGAATAACCCAATCTCAACTTCCCAACTTTGCTGATTTGTTAAACCCTGAGTTTGGGTAAAACCAGCTTTGGTTTTTGCAAGTGCGTTTCGTGGCGATTTATTAAATGTTGAAACCAACTTGTTAACGGCATCGGTTAATTCGCTGCGGGGGACTGAGGTAAGTGCCAGCCCTGCAGTTACTGCTTCTGGGCCAGTTAAGGTGCCTGCGCTAAATAACAGGGCCTTTGCTCGCTGTTCGCCTAACTTGTTGCGGCTACGAAAAGTCGCACCTGCGCCAGGTGGCAAACCACTTGCCACATGTAGATCACCGATGCGAGCTTCATCAGCCATAACAACTAAGTCTGCTGCAACCAAAATTTCAAAACCGCCAGCACGGGCAAACCCATTAACCGCAGCGATCACTGGCACATCTAGTGATTCGAGTCGTAATAAAACTTTATGAACTGAAGTTACGAATGGGATAAAAACTCCATCAACATCGGCAAAACATTTTCCTAAGAATTCAATGTCCATGCCAACCGAGAAATTTTCGGTTGTTCCACCGGATGAACCGGTAATCACTAGGGCTCTAATGCTTTGATCCCTTTCAACTTCATCGCAAGCAGAATTCAAGCCAGCAATAACGTCAGGAGTGAGAGCATTCAAATCATCAGGTCGATTGATTGTGATCCACAGGGCGGAACGATCTCGAGTTATTACTGCCGAATTAGTACTCAAAAGGTTGCCCTGCCTTCACGTATGAGAGAGAATTACATTATTGGAACAGCGTCTCAATAGGTGGAAAAGACTATCTGGCTTCGAAACCGCTGCCAAGTGAGGAGTTTAATCATGGGTTTGAAAATTACTTATGCACCATGGGGTGAATCCCTTGCCGAGTTAGTTGATGCCGCGCAACGTGCCGAGAAAGCTGGCGCTGAAGTTGTTTGGGTTCCAGAGTTACATCGCAGCGCAACTGTTTCTGCAGCTGCAATGGCGGCTGGTACTTCAACAATTGGAATTGGAACCGCAATTGCATTGGCATTTACTCGCAGCCCGCTGATCACTGCACTCGAAGCACTTGATATCGATGAGATGAGTAACGGCAGATTTATTTTAGGTTTGGGTAGTGGTGTTGAACGCTTGAATCAGGATTGGCACAATGCTCGCTGGGGAAAGCCAGTCGCACATATTCGCGAGACAGTAGCGATTGTGCGACAGATCATTGCGCAATCACATTTAGGTGAGCGCATGACATTTGAAGGCGAATTCGAACGTATTGATATTCGTGGCTTTACTCGCCCATTCATACCAGCCCGCACAAATATTCCAATTTACTTAGGCGGTATGGGTCCAGTTATGACCAAACTCGCTGGCGAAATTGGCGATGGTTGGATTTCGCATGAACTTTGTTCACCAAAGTATCTTGGCGAAATGCTGGGACCTTGGCTTACTGAAGGCCGCGAGAAATCTGGCCGCGATAGCGACAAGCTAGATATTGTCGTTTCAGCAGCGTGCGCGATTGATAAAGATGCCAAGCAAGCAAAGCGTTGGGCAGCTGGCTTAATTGGTTTTTATGCAACCGTTAAAACCTATGCAGATTTCTTTGAATTCCACGGAATGCTCGATCAACAAAATGCGGTAATTGAGAAGTTCCGTACTGGCGTTTCTAGCGATGACTTAGGCGATGTCGTGCCCGATGAGATGGTCGATGCCTTAACTTTGGCCGGCGATACCGATGAAGTCATTGAAAAGATTGCTCGCTACGAAGGTTTGGCTAACACCGTTAAGTTGAGCCCACCTACTCATGGACTGGCTAATGCAACAGTGCGTCAAGCTCAAAATCAAATTATCGAAATGATTCCAAGTTTGGTCAGAGGCTAATTCGATGTTGCCATTAGCTGATGTGCGAATCCTTTCAGTTGAACAGTACGGTGCTGGGCCTTTCGCAACTGTTCATTTAGCTGACATGGGTGCCGAAGTAATTAAAGTTGAAGATCCATCGGTTGGTGGCGATGTAGGCCGATATGTGCCGCCATATGCCGAAGGTGAAGATTCTTTATTCTTTGAATCCTTTAACCGCAACAAGAAGTCAATCTCAATTAATTTAAATACTCCAGCTGGTCGCGCGGTTTTTGAAGATTTAGTGAAAGTCTCTGATGTTGTTTACAGCAATCTTCGCGGCGATGTGCCAAAGAAGATGCGCATAACTTACGACGACTTGAAACATCTGAATCCAAAAATTGTTTGTTGTTCCTTAACTGGTTTTGGTATGACTGGGCCGCGCTCTCAAGAACCTGGCTATGACTATATTTTGCAAGGTTTAGCGGGTTGGATGGATCTAACTGGCGAGCCTGATGGCCCACCAACAAAATCTGGTTTATCGATGGTCGATTATTCAGGTGGTTTAATTTCAACAATTTCATTATTGGTGGCACTGCATGCTGCTCGTCGCGATGGGGTTGGAATGGATTGCGACGTGAGTTTGTATGACACCGCAATCGGAATGCTTACTTACCCAGCTGCATGGCATTTAAATGCAGGTTTCGAACCAGTACGTACACATCATTCAGCTCACCCTTCGCTAGTACCTTTCCAAGCATTCGAAGCTTCAGATGGTTGGTTAATCGTTGGTTGCGCCAAAGAGAAGTTCTGGCAACGCCTAACGGTTGTAATTGAGCGTCCCGAACTAGCCACAGATGAGCGCTTTGCTAGTTTTGCGGCACGTCTTAAGAACAAAGCAATCTTGATTCCAATGCTGGAAGAAATTTTGGCGAAACAAAGCGTTAACTATTGGTTGCCAAAACTTTATGCCGAATCAATTCCATGCGGACCAATTAATACCGTGGCGCAAAGTTTAGTTGAGCCACACACCATTGCTCGTGAAATGATTATTGAAACAGATCACCCTCGTTATGGAAAAGTTAAGCAAGTTGCGACCCCTGTAAAAGCAGGGCCAGCGCGTACTGATAATCGTCGTGCACCACAGCGCAATGAAGATGCTAGTTATGTACTAAACGAATTACTTAAATATGACGAAGCCAAGGTGTCTCAGCTTTCAGCAGATCAGGCTTTTACTGTCAAATGACTACTGCGCAGGAATTAGCAGAGTGGGCGCTAAAACTCACTTGGCCTGACCTGCCTAAAGATGTACAACAAATTGTAAAAGAGCACGCACTTGATGGTTCTGGTGATGCAGTTGGCGGACGTTCAACTGCAGTTGCAGGCGCTGCCGCAACAACAGTTGCGCATTATGGCGAATCAACCGCTGCAACTATCTGGGGAACTGGCAATAAGAGTTCGGTACCAGCTGCCGCCTTTGTAAACGCCATCTTGATCCATGCTCTGGATTTCGATGACACTCATGCTGGTGGATTAGTGCATGCAACCGCGCCAACACTGCCAGTTGCGATGGCACTTGGTGAATCACTTGGCGCAACCGGCGAAGAAGTAATAACAGCTTATGCCGCTGGTCTGGAAATTATTTGCCGACTTGGTGCTGCCACTCCGCATGGTTTTCATGCGCGTGGCCTTCATGCAACACAAGTTTGCGGAACTATCGCAGCCTCAGTTGTAGCAGCCAAGTTAATGAAGTTATCTGTTGCGCAAACTGTAAATGCAATGGGTATCGCGGGCAGTTTCTCTGGTGGTCTGCTGGAATTCTTAAACACTGGTTCATCAACTAAGCAGATTCACCCAGGTATTGCAGCGCAAGGTGGCATAACAGCGGCAAATCTGGCTGCTAATGGCGCAAGTGGCCCAGAGTCAGTAATCGAAGGACAGTACGGAATCTTTAATGCACTCAGTGATCGACCTGCGGATTTCGCTAGCGTTGTAAAAAACTTAGGACAAGATTGGCAATGCGCACAAATAACAATTAAGCCATACCCTGCTTGCCAGCTATCACACGTAACTCTTGACGCTGTAAAGATTGCCTGGGCAAGTGCGAAAGCAGCCGGCGTTTCAATTGCAGATATTGCCAAGATTTCAGCGATCGTGCATCCGGATTCGGCAAAGATTGTCTGTCATCCACGTAGTGAAAAGAATGAACCAAAGACGCCATATGACGCAAAGTTTTCATTACCTTGGTCAGTTGCTGCACTGATTATTGATGGCGGACTTGTTGTTGAAACTTTTGAACCCGAATCAATTAAGCGACCAGCAGTTATTGCCTTAGCCAGCAGATTCGAATTTTCTGAAAAGAGCGAGGTAGCAGCAGCTGCTGCAGCTTCGGGCTCAGTTGAGTTAACTACAACTGATGGCCGTTCTTTTTCGGGCAAAGTAGCTTCAAGTGCTGGTGGCCCTAATAACCGCCTGACCTTGGCTGCACTAACCGAGAAGTTTGTTCTGCAATGTTCAAATCGCCAAGCCGCTCAATCGGTAGCCGATGAGATATTGCACATTGAAAGCGTGGCGCAGATTGCCACAATCGCGGCGAAGATTGCTACGTTAGGCAAATAAGGAGGGCTATATGAGTAAATTTAAGGCTATCGAACCAAGTGTTTACCCTTGGTACAAGTATTCCGATTACACATTTAGCTTGGGGCTAGCAACAGAAACCGATGCTTTTATTTCGGGCCACACTGCAAGCACATTTAACGCTGAGACCGGCCGCATGATCGTTGTTGGCGGAATGACCGATCAAGTAAATACTGCCTACGACAAGATCGAATGCATTCTTGAAGCGGCGGGCATGACTTTCGCTGACATTACTCGGGTGGTTGAAAATGTAACTGTTAGCGGTTTGCCTCACTATGCCGAAGCTCAGGCAGTGCGCATCGCTCGTTTTAATGGACATACCCCAACGATTACCACCGTTATGGTCGATGCCCTTTTACGCCCTGAGGCATTTATTGAAATTGAAGTTTATACAACTAAGGGTGGCGGTAAAAAGTTAAATAGTGGTGATGATTTAGCTTGGGCTCGCAACACAGTAACCGAAGGTCATGATGGTTCGGTATTTTTGCCAACTCTTTTGCCAATTGATAAAGATGGCAACGTTGTGCATGAAGGTGATTTCGTAGCGCAATATCGTTATTGCCTAGAACGCGGCGGCGAATTACTTTCCCAAGTTGGTTTATCACTTGATAACGCAGTTACAACTTATGACTACTCAATGCCCGAGACACGTACTATTTATGGCAAAACATCTCGCGTACGTAAAGAGTTACTGGGCGGTGCTGGCGTATTTCCAGGTGCTGGTGGAATTTTGATGTCACAACTTCACCAACCAGGTGTTTTAGTTGCAATCGACTTAGTTGCCTCGCACCATCCACTTAAAGGCGTTAATCCAGGTTGGAAACGTTATGACACGTTGTCATATACCCCTGGCGTAATTGCAGGCAAGACTCTTTATATGTCAGGTTTTGCCTCCCTTGATATGGAAACCCAAGAGGCAACACATGCTGGCGATATCGTCGCTCAAGCTCAATCAACCTATGAGGCAATTTTGCTCGTGCTAAATGAAGCTGGCGTAGGCCCAGAAGCCCTAGTAAATACCATTGAATACGTGGTTCCTGAAGGCTTAAAGGAGTATCGCGGTGTTGCAAAGGTGCGCGAGAACTTACTTACTAAGCCTTGGCCATCATCTACTGGAGCGCTCTGTCATTCATTGTTGCGTCCAGAATTCTTGCTTGAAGTGTTTCCGTTAGCAGTTCTGCCATGACCTTGTTGACTGATGCGATTAAAGCAATGGTTGGTACCGAGCGTACTTATATAGCGCCAGAACCATTCGATACCGCATCGGGGCGATATTTTGCCCTTGCCGTTGAAGATCACAACCCAATGTATGCCGCTCGCGAAATCGCACCACTTACTTTGATTTGCGATACCAATCAATATGCGAACTTACCTATGAATGAAGATGGTTATGCCGGCCACTTCTGGGATATCGAAATACCAAACACTAAATTATTGCGCGGTGGTAACAGTTATAAATTTCATCAGTATGTGCACGCCACAGATGTTCTGCACGTTACTTGGAAAATCGATGAGATCACCGAGCGAGTTAATTCTAAAGGCGTTGCAATGGCGACCATGTTTAGTACTGCGACTTATCGCAATCAACGTAATGAGCTTTTAGCAACCAATACTGAATCCTTAATTTGGATTGCATTGGAGGCTAACTAATGAAAAATGTCAAAGTTGGCGATCAAGTTCCAGTACTGACTAAACATTGCACTCTAACTTCGATGATTGCTTACGCTGGTGCTACCTGGGATTGGCACCGCTTGCATTACGACCATGATTATCTAAAGTCGAAAGGCTTGAGTGCTCCCGTCGTAGATGGCCAAGTATTTGGAGCCTACGTTGTGCAGGCTATTCAAGATTGGCTGGGCGAGAGCGCTTTCATCGCCGAGTTAGATTTTCGTTACGCGGGCCTAGTTTTTGCTGAAGAACATGTGCAGGTAAACGGCGAGGTCACCGCAGTAAGTAGTTCAGAGGTATCGCTTACGTTAAAGATTGATGTAATTGACGCTAACGGCTCGGTGCTACGCCCAGCTGTTACGCCAATTACGGCAAAGGTTCTTTGGCGTTAAGGATGAATACCCCGGTAATTGTTGGTGCTGCAGAGTGCGATTTAGGCGTAACAAATAAATCAATTCTGGAACTACAAGCACAAGCAGTTACTCGAGCGCTGGCAGATGCTGGCCTAAAGATCAGCGATGTTGACGGTATCGCAACAAATGCAATTTCACGTTTTTCAGCGAGCTCGCTGGCAGATTACTTAGGAATCGAACCGAAATTTACTGATTCAACTTTCGCCGGCGGTAGTTCATTTGAAATGTATGTGGCGCGGGCATATCACGCAGTTGCTAGCGGTCAGTGCAATGTAGTCGTTATCTCGTTTGCTTCAAATCAACGTTCAGCTAAATCTCGCTCCCTTGGCGGAGTGGTAGAACATCACACTCCTGAAGCTCAATTTGAAACTGCATACGGTCCATTGTTCCCACTTAGTTATTACGCCATGGCAGCTCAACGCTATATTCATGATGTCCCAAATGGCCGTGCAGCACTTTCGGAAATCGCAATCAGTGCTCGCGAATGGGCGTTGTTGAACCCAAAGGCATATCGCTATGGCAGCGCATCGCTAACTGTCTCTGAATTAGATAGCGCCGACATGATTTCGTCACCATTGCGAGCAAGTGATTGCTGCTTAGTTACCGATGGCGGTGGCGCAGTCATCATTACTAACTCTGAGATTGCTAAGAACTTAAAGAGCAAACCAGTTTCAATTCTAGGTTTTGGGGAATCTACGACTAATACTTCTATGACCACACACTGTGATTTGCGTGTAACTGGTGCCAAGCAAAGCGGTGATCTGGCATTTGCAATGGCCGGGGTATCACGTTCAGATATTGATGTAGTCGAACTTTATGATTCGTTCACCATCACCACATTGCTATCACTTGAAGGTTTGGGTTTTGCCGGTAAAGGAGAAGGTGCAGATTTTGTGCTTGATGGAAAAACCAGACCGGGTGGCTCATTTCCATTAAATACCAATGGTGGGGGCCTTTCCTATTGCCACCCTGGCCAATACGGAATTCTGTTATTGATCGAAGCAGTACGTCAGTTACGTGGCGAATGCGGGGATCGCCAAGTAGCTAATGCGAAGTTAGCAGTAGCCCACGGCACTGGCGGAATTCTTTCGACAAATGCCACTGTGATTCTGGGGGCAAATTAATGTTTCCATATTTGCCTCAGGAAGATGCAATCAGTGCGCCATTTTGGGCAGCCACCAGAGAACGAAAATTAGTAATTCAATACTGCTCATCTTGCAATCAATACCAGTGGTACCCGCGTGCAATCTGCATCTCGTGTGCCACTGAGAATCTCACATGGCGCGAAGTGAGTGGCAAAGGCACCGTGGATTCCTGGACGACCGTGCATCGCGCACCCGCCGAAGGCTTTGTTCCACCATATGTAATTGCTCGCGTTCTGCTGAGCGAAAAGGTAATCATGCTAACTAGACTTGTCGGTATCGAGAGCCCCGCTTGTGATCAAGTGGTTGAGCTTTCTTGGCAAGAGTTATCAGATGGTCGCGCACTTCCGGTATTTGGTTAAAGATAGAACTAGGAGCTAAAAATGGATTTCAACTTAAACGCTGAGCAGTTAGCATTTAAAAAGGTGCTACGCGAGTTTGTCGAGAAAGAAATCAAGCCCGTTGCTAACCAATATGAAAAAGAAGGTATCTATCCAACCGAGATAGTTGCGACCATGGCCGAGATGGGTCTCTTTGGAATGACAATTCCAGAAGAGTACGGCGGACTTAATGTTGACATGGTTTCATTCGCTTTAGTTTTTGAAGAAATCGCACGCGGCTGGATGGGCGTTGCCGGAATTCTTGGTAGCCATTCACTTTCCTGTTGGATGATTGCGCATCACGGAACTCAAGAACAAAAAGATAAGTACCTACCTGATCTTGCTACAGGAAAGCGCCGCACTGGTATCGGACTAACTGAGCCAGATGCCGGAACCGATTTACAAGGTATTCGCACAACTGCTCGCCTCGAAGGCGATGAGTATGTAATCAATGGTTCGAAAACCTGGATCACAAATGCTCGCTATGCCGACCCGCTACCAGTATTAGTTAAGACTGATCCAAACGCTTCGCCAGCACATAAAGGTATGAGCGTAATTTTAGTTGAGGCTGGCACACCAGGTTTTGAAGTCTTGAAAGACATTGGAAAACTTGGCTATAAGGGCACTGAGTCTTGCGAAGTTGTTCTAAACAATGTTCGAGTACCTAAAGCAAACCTGCTTGGCGGCGTTGAAGGTCGCGGAATGCAGCAAGTATTAAGTGGTTTAGAAACTGGCCGAGTTAATATCGCGGCACGTTCTGTTGGTATTGCACAAGCATCGTATGAAGCTGCAATTAACTATTCCAAAGAACGAAAAGCATTTGGTCAGCCAATTAGTGAGTTCCAGGCAATTCAATTGAAGTTAGCTGAGATTGCAACGAATTTACAAGCAGCTCGCTTAATGACTTACTGGGCAGCGTCAAAGGCTGATGCGGGTGAGCGTGTTGATATGGAAGCGGGCATGGCTAAGTACTTCGCAAGCGAAGTAGCGATCATGGCCTCACTTGAAGCAATGCGTGTTCATGGCGGCTATGGTTACTCAACCGAATATGTGGTTGAACGTCTTTATCGCGATGCACCACTTATGTCGATTGGCGAAGGCACCAATGACATTATGAAGATGGTTATTGCTAAATCTCTACTAAGCGGAAAGACCCAAATCGGATAATGAGCGCTCGCAGCCATCTCTACGTACCCGCCAATGATTTAGAACGTTTGACTAAGGCACTTGGACGTGGCGCAGATGCGTTGATTGTTGATCTCGAAGATGGGGTTTCACCAACTGATAAAGATTTAGCTCGCCAGAACTTAACTACTTTTTTAGAAAACTTTGATTCAACAGTTGAAATTTGGGTGCGAGTTAATCCTGAAAAAGGTGCCCTCGAAGCTGATTTAGTAGCTGCAGTTCATAAGAATTGTCGCGGCATAGTTTTAGCAAAAGCTACGACTTTGGCTGAGATTCAAAACCTAGATTCTTTAATTACCGAACTAGAAAAGTCTCGAGGGATTGCCAAGCCACTCGAAGTTTCGGCTTTGATTGAATCTGCAGCGGGAGTTTTCAACGCGCAAGCGATCGCAACCGGACCTCGAGTAACTCGTTTGCAGCTTGGCGAAGCTGATTTACGGGCAGATTTAGGCACTTCCGGAACTGCTGGCGATGCCACAACTCAATTTGCTCGCAGCATGGCGGTCTTAGCAAGTGCTGCTGCCGGCATCAATCCACCACTGGCTGCCGTATCAACTAACTTTAAAGACCTCGATGCTTATCGCAAGAGTTCACAAGACTTCAAAGAGTGGGGCTACTTTGGCCGCGCTTGTATCCACCCAGCTCAAATTGAAATTGTAAATGAAATCTTTACGCCAGATGCTGAGGAACTAGCTGCAGCGCAAGATATTCTCGATCGTTTAGTGGCAGCTGGCGGCGGTGTTGCACTCGATGCCAAAGGAAGAATGATCGATGAAGCAATTGCCAAGATTGCTCGTCGCACTTTAGCAACCGGAAAGTAGGCAAAATGGCCGTTATCAAGCAGCAAGATCTGCGTGACATGTCTGGCGCAGTTGAAGTACCGATTCCAGATTCAACTGATGTCGTGAAAATGCATCGCTTACACACTTGGGAAAACGGCAACAGCGTAATGATCGTTAATTTTCCCGTCGGCTGGTCGCGTCCAATTGATGGCAGCTATGAATGCGCCGAAGAATTTTTTGTTTTCGAAGGCGAGCTGCATATGTCTGGCGATGTAATTGTGGCCGGCGATCACACTTGGGTGCCGCCGCAATCACTTCGCCTCGGGGCCTACACACCAAATGGCGCAGTTGCCATTGCTTGGTTCTATGGCGCACCAAAATGGAATCGTCGCGAAGGTGATGAAGGGTTTGTTTCACAGGTCAAAACCCCAATTGATGCAAATGCTTTCGGGGAGATTCGACCACTAGGTGCAAACGGAATTGGCGGCGAAACAATTAAGTTGCCAGCAAGTGCCTATGTGGCACCAAGTCAATGTGAAATTCTTGATATTGCTAATCGCAGCTGGACACTTTATGAAGCGGGTAGCGAAATTAAGCTAACTGATCTTTCTTTAATCCGTCTTTAAGCATTAACCATGCGCTAAAGGTAATAATTCCGCTTATTGCAATGCCCCAAAGTCGGCCCGTAACAGCGTTATCTGCCATATTTCCAATGACTTCGCTAATGGTTCCGATCATGGCAATTCCAATGACTGCCGAAATCTGACGAACCATAGAGAGTGCGGCCATGCCCGAGGCGGCTTTAGCAGGTTCGAGAGATTCCATAATTGCCACAGTGTCACCAGCAAAGAGGATTCCGGCAAAGAAACCAGAGAAAATTAAAGTGAATAGGAAAATTGGCATTGGGCTTTGCGCAAAGAGCGCGATAACAATGTAATCAACGCCAAGTAAGAATGAGGCCAAGAGCATTACCTTGCGCAGTTCGCTCGAACTCTTAACTTTGCCCAAGATGGTCGAACCAAGTGGCATACAAACACACATTAGAAGAATTACTAAGCCACCCATGCGAGGCGAAAATTCCAAAGTTTTCTGGCTAAAGAGTGCAACTAGCAAAGTGGCTGCCGGGATAGTTGCGTTATAGATAAAGCAAGCTATTAGTACGCCCCGAACTCGACGTGACTTAAACCAGGCCGGATCAATAAGTGGATGTGCGACTCGACTCTCAATTCGATAGAAAGCCCAGTACAAGAATGCACCAAAGGAGATAAGCACAGCGTCTAAGACTGGATGCGGCCGCGCTCGGCCCAAATCGATTACCCCAGCTGAGAAAAATAACGTTGCGGCACTAATCGTGAGAATACCTCGAACGTCGATTGGATTTATATTTTTGTGTGTTTCACTTTCGTGCAAAAGGAAGGTTAGGGATAAACCGATTAACGAAATCACGGGCTGGCAATAGAAGAGGGCATGCCAGCCATATGCTTGAGTTAGAAACCCACCAAATAAAGGGCCAAGTACTAATCCAGCTGAGCTAAAACTAATCCAAAGACCAACCGCCTTATTGCGCGCATTTGGATCAACATTGGCATTTAAAATAGCAGCGCCATTTGGCAACATAAATGCCAAACCAAATCCTTGAAAAATTCGACAAGCTAACAACATCGGAAAAGAAGTAGCAAAAGATGCAAGCAAGGCGCCAGTTCCAAAAATAATCATTCCGATGCGAAATGCCTTTAGCGCGCCCCATTTATCGCCAAATGCACCAGCGAAAGGCAAGATCGTTCCGGTCGTAATGCTGAGCGCACTTAGAATCCATTGCAAAGCGCTAGTTTCGGCGTTGAAGTCAGCTTGGATCGAAGGAATTGCGGTTGTAACTGCCGTGTTATCAAACATCACGGCACCGAGACCCATTGCGGCAATTAGTGCAACTACCCGCGGATCTTGATAAACGCGGCGGTTCATGCGCTCTTAGCTGATAAGAGTTTCATTAAAGCGCTTAGATCGCCCTGATTTTCAAAGTTAACGAAATTAGAAACTTTCTCGACTGCGTCAGCTGCCAAGTAGCGAGAAGCATTTAAAGTAAATTTCTGCATTATTTGAGCTCTGGTAAGTGGAGCTTCTTTGCTTCCTAAACTTGCATCAACTCTATGTGTATGTGTTTGGCCATCTTTAGTTTTAACAGTTAGAACAGCCGCGAAAGCATTTGGGAAAATCTTTGTGGCTTGATCATCGGCAACGACATTTACTTTGGCTGCTAGCGCCAAGCGCTCTGGCTGATCCCAATTACTTTCCGAGAAATCATCTAGGTAAACACCTAAGCCACCACCACCCAGAAACGCAGTTGCTAACGTGTAAGGAGCTGAAAATTTTCCGTGGTAACCAGATTTTGGATGAATCTTCTCTTCACGTGGTTCGCCAATAGTTCGAATAACTGGCGCTGCGACACCTAACTCAACACTTTCAACATCGGCGGCCTTTATTCCGGCAGCGCGAATTGCCAGAGCACAATCAATACCAGGATGAGTGAAATGGTTTGTTGGATATGGCTTATATGCCGTCTTTAACAATTCCCAACGATCGCCTAGACCATCTAGAAGTGCGCCCGCATCGTATTGACCATCGAGATATGCGTTAAAGAAACCGAAGCGACCTTCGAGAACTGTTGGGGGACCAGTGATTCCTTCGCGCGCCATGCTCGCCGCAACTACGCCACCATGTGCTGCCCAACCACAATGGATCCTTTTAACTGTGCCCCCAGTGCGGTTAGCCTCAATGATTCCGGCGCCCATACTGGCTGCAATACCCATGGCATCAGCTATTTTCGCTGCATCTAAGCCATACAAAATCGCGGCGGTAACTGATGCACCGATAGTTCCGCAGATCGACGTTGCATGGAATCCTTTTTCAAAGAAGATTGAATTGCCAGCACTTGGAATGTATGAAGCCATGCCAAGTCGATTAGTGATTTCAATACCGATGGCAACGGAACGCAGAATTTGATCAGGTGATGCGTTAACTTCTTCAGCAACAGCGAGTGCGGTAGGAACAATTGAGGCCGAAGGATGAAGAACTGAAGGCAAATGGGTATCGTCAAAATCTAAAATATGCGCCAAAGTGCCGTTAATAAGGGCCGCGCTTGCTGAAGGTAATTTAAGTTGCGAACCAATCACACTTGAAGTTGGCGTACCGCCCCACGCTGCAACAACTCGCTCTACCGCGCGATCGGGGTCTGATTCGTGCAGAGATTCAGCGCGCCCGGCCAAACTGTTTCCGAGAACATCCAGAATTCGCTCTCGAGCATCTGCTGCGATATTTGGCGCAAGAACTTTGGTATTGGCAGCGAACTCAGCTAATAGCTGAACGTGGGTTTTCTCGCTGCTCATGAGTTGAATTAAACCAATACAGCCAGTGGGCGCGTTGGTGAACCTGTAGCACCTTGTAGATTTAGCGGTGTTAATACAAATAAGAATTCGCTGACACCAGTTTCAGCTAATTCATCTAGCTTCATGGTTTCAATGATGTGAATTCCGGTTTCAACTAAGAAGACTCGGTGCACTGGAAGTTCGCGGTGACCGGCACCAGCTGGAATATGTTCGAATGCAATTGTTTCGCCACCGCATGCTCTTGGCTTTTTAGCAGCGAGCCACTTAGCTGCGGCTTCGCCAATACCTGGTGTACCAAGTGATTGACCTTGGAATAAATCTTTATTTTCCCAATTCTTTGACCAGCCGGTTCCGATTAGAACTACATCGCCTTCGGCTATTTCAACCCCAGCTAATTTCTGGGCAGCTTCGAGATCGGCAACCGTAACTTCATAATCAGGCCCCAAAACCTCTTGATTAAGGGCTTTGGCTACGTTTAGGAAAACACCGCGACATAGAAAAGGTTTTACCGTTTCAATGCCATGCTTACTAAATCCCATATGGCTCATTACAGATTGAGCATCGATACCACCAAAGATTTTTCCTTGGAAAGAAACGTGGGCTAGTGCATCAATATGTGTACCTGCGTGAGTACCTGTAACGATTATGTCGTTAGCTGCCGAGCCACCTGCTGCTGAAATTACATCGCCATGTCGACGATCAAGCACCATTCGATAGGGAGTGTGATTTGGTGATTGCGGCATTCCGCGAAACATAGGCTGTGAAAGATCGATGACTTTTGCACTCGCTAGTTGATCCCAGATCATGGTCATGTCGTCACTTTCCCTCAGTTGGTACGCCCTGCGAGATGATTCCCGCAGTTTCAAGTTCGGCAATTTTACTTTCCGACAAACCTAGCGTTTGCGCCAATATTTCGTGAGTATCTTGCCCCTTTGCGCGTCCAGTCCAGTTAATTTCTCCTGGCGTTTCGCTTAACCGATAAAGAACATTCTGCATTCGGACTGGCCCTAATTTAGGGTCTTCGACAGTTGTGATCGTGTCTAAAGCCTGGAACTGCTTGTCTGCCATGATGTCTCGAATGTCGTAGATCTGAGCAACTGCAGCTTCAGCGTCTTCAAAGGCTCGCACAACTTCGGCAGTATCTCGCTCGGCAATCCAGGTTGAGACATACCCATCAAGTAGATCGGCGTGCTTAGCGCGCTCACCACCTGAGGCAAACCAAGGTTCGGCGATAACTTCAGGATGACCAACTAAATGCATTACGCGCTCTGCAATTGATTGCGCCGAAGTCGAAATTGCCACCCACTTGCCATCTTTAGTTTTGTAGGTATTACGAGGCGCGTTATTAACTGAACGATTTCCGGAACGAGGTTGCACGATGCCGAGTTGATCATAAACAGTTGGCTGCGGACCTAAGATCGCCAAGATCGGTTCGATAATTGCTAAATCAATTACTTGTCCCTTACCAAAAGCTTCACTTTCCGGATTCTTCTGAGCTGCCAAAGCCGTTAAAACCGCTTGCGAAGTTGCCAAAGCTGCGATGCCATCGGCTAATCCAAATGGCGGCAAAGTTGGTGGGCCATCTACTTCGCCGGTCATGGCGGCAAAACCACTCATTGATTCGGCCAAGGTGCCAAAGCCCGCACGGTGCGAGTAAGGACCAAATTGTCCGAACCCAGTAACGCGAGCAATTATCAACTTAGGATTTATCGCTAATAAAATATCAGGGCCGATACCCCAACGTTCTAACGTGCCTGGGCGAAAGTTTTCAATGAAAACATCAGACTGCTTAATTAATTCTTTTAGAATTTCACTTCCGGCTGGCTTGCCTAAATCAAGTGCCAAAGTTTTCTTATTGCGAGCCAGCATGGTCCACCAGAGCGGAACCCCATTTTTGGAATGACCATGTAGACGAACTGGATCACCTTTAGTTGGATGTTCAATCTTGATTACTTCGGCACCAAAATCTGCCAACATCGTGGCAGCCATCGGCCCCGCAAACAAAGTTGCGGCATCAAGTACGCGAATTCCTTTTAATGCGCTCAAGCTCGGAACTGATACTTTCCGATTGCACTACCGACAATCTTGCCATTTTCTAGAACATGATTACCGCGCACAAAAGTGTCAGTGACTTTGGCAGTTAATGTGAAACCTTCAAATGGAGTGTGGCCCTGAGTTGATTCTGAATCTGCCGCGCGCACTGTGTAGTTAACGTTTTCGTCGACAAGTGCGATATCAGCTTCAAAACCAACAGCGAGTGAACCTTTTTTCTTAAGTCCATAACGTTGTGCTGGTGTGTATGAAGTTAACTTGGCAATTTCTGGGCGAGTTAGACCGCGTTGCAAACCTTCGGTAACCATGCCAGGTAGCAGATACTCAGCGCCACCAAAACCGGACTTAGCTAAGAAAACATCTTCCTTTGGATTTCCAAATTTAAGTTCTTCTTTGCAGCAAGCATGATCACTTACAACCCAGTCAAGATGACCGGCCTTTAGATGAGTCCAGAGTGACTCAACATCTGCACGTGGGCGAAGTGGTGGATTTACCTTGCCGCCAACGCCTTTTGAGTTCTCAATGTCAGCAAGTAAGTGCCCCACAGTGACTTCGCGACGGAAATTGATATGTGGGAAAGTGTTCTGCATCATCATGGCAGCTTCAACTGCCTTTCGAGAAGTTAAATGCAACAAGTTGATATTTGGCAGTTCAGTCTCATACGCCAGGTATGAAGCAATCGTGATTGCCAAACCTTCAGAGTGTGGTGGGCGAGATTGGTGGTAAGCCTCAAGCCCGCTGTACTTACCTTCTTCTTCAACAATCTTGGTGTACGCGCTCATGATTTCAGCAGTCTCGCAATGTAAACCAAGTGAGATGGCGTCAGCTTTATCACCAAACTTTTTGCGGGCTGCTTGCACTCCACGCATTACAAACTCAAAGTGTGCGATGTCGTATCGCTCATCTGGGGGAGTCATCAAGAATGATGACTGGTCATTAGAGCGACCATGTAAGCCATGGCTACCGTAGAACATAAAGATCTTGAACGAGCTCACACCAAACTGCGAAATGATTTCTGGAATTTCTGTGATGTGTTGCTTAGTCATTGGCGCTAAGTGGAATCCGTAATCAATGTGAGCACGGTTCTCGCTGAGTGCAAGAACTTCGGGGAAGAAATCTAGATAACTGCCGCCCTTATTTAAATAGTACTGACCGGTGCGCATGTAAGTAATCGCAGTGGTCACGCCGCCTTGAGCCGAGGCCTTACTTTCGGAAACGGTGTCTTGATCAAGGGTGTTATAGATACCCCAATGTTGGTGTGCATCAACTGCGCCGGGATATGCAACGCGGCCCGTGCCATCAACAATTTTTTTCGCGTTACTTTCGTCGAGCCCAGCGGCAATCTCGGTAACGATGCCGTTGGTCACTGCGATGTCTAGTGGTGTTGCTGATTCGCCATCGTGATTGACTACTTTTACATTCTTAATTAGTAGGTCATATGTCGCCATCGCCGCACCTTTCGCCAAATTCGATCGTTCCACCTAGTGAAACCTTGTTCCGCCACAATACCTGAAATGTGGGGCGTTAAACAAGAGTTTCCTCTTCCCAATTCCATTTTATGGTGTTACGTTCTGCGGAACGCGATTCCATTTTCGAAAAAGGAGAGGTGTTAATAATGATTTATCTAGTTTACAAAATGCATCTCTCGGAAAAGTCACGTCGAAATATGAAAGAGTTTTGGAATTGGTTAGAAGATCGCGAGAAGTGGTTTTACCAAGAATTACCAATGGTCAAAGGCGTTCGCTGGTATTACAGCGTTATCGGAGACAGCTACACCATTGAATCTTGGTCAGCTTTTGAGGACGAAGCCGGCTTTGGCGCATATCGCAAAGCGCTAGGAACATTGAAAAAAGATGACGAATGGGAAACTGAACGCGTTTCTCAAGATGATTGGTGGGAGTTCATTTCAACTCGTTTAGTTACAGATCCACCTGTAGAAATAGGATTTGAAAGAGGTTTGAGTAATGGCCGTTGAAAGCAAATCACAGCGCATCGCCACTGTTGAACGTGCCGCAGATGTACTACTTCTATTTTCACAATGTGGTGAGCCTGATCTAGGCATCACTGAAATTGCTCGTAACTTAGGTTTATCTAAAGCCGCCGTGCACCGTATTCTGGCATCCCTACGAAGTCGTGGCTTCATTGATTTAATTGAAGAATCTCGTCGCTACACACTAGGAACTTCATCCCTTGCTCTTGGCTTAACTTGTCTCGCTCAATTAGATATTCGTTCCCTTGCCGCGCCTGAACTTGCAGCGCTGTCACGAGCTACCCATGAAACTGCCACACTTTCAATCAGATCAGGATTTGAGCGACTTTATGTTGATCAAGTAATTCCAAATCGCGAAATTGTAATGACGGTTGCTATGGGCATTACCCATCCATTACATGCTGGAAGTTCATCAAAGGCATTTTTAGCCTGGATGCCAGAGACCGAAATTTTGCAATATCTAAAGCGCAAGTTAAAGCCGATTACTGCTGTAACGCCGACCGATCCGGCAAAAATAATTTATGAGCTACGCCAGATTAGAACTCGTGGATATTCACAATCAGTTGGTGAAAGACAGGCCGGCTCGGCTTCAGTTGCTGCTCCAATCTTTGATCGCTCAGGCACGCCAATTGCAGTAATTAGCGTCTGCGGCCCAGCAGATCGCTTTAAATCTGAGCTTTCCCAATGCGTACCGTTATTACTTGATTCAGCTGCTCGCTTGTCAAAGCGCATGGGCTATATCCCGAAGAAGAAAATTTAAGACCAATGAAAATCGGATTAGCTATGGGCGTTGTAGGTATCCCACTTCCGGACTACCGCGATATTGCTCAAAGTGCTGAAGCAGCTGGCGCATATGCGCTTTGTGTTGGTGAAGCCGCCAATGAAAGTATTGCTTCAGCTACATACTTTGGCACTATCACTTGTAAGCCAAAAATAATTACCGCGATTACTACTTGGGTTAGACCACCAGTAAATACCGCACTTGGTTCGACCACAATTGATTCAATTACCGATGGTCGATTTGAATTAGGGCTCGGAACAATGCCTGATCACTGGAACCGTGAGCATTATCAAATCGACCCAGCCCGACCTACAGTGCGCATGCGCGAATACGTGGCAGCAATTCGTGAAAGCTGGCTAGCCCACAGTGGCGCTAAAGCGAATTTCGCTGGTGAGTTTTATCAGATCAATGGCTATCAGCGATTAGCTAAACCATTACGTGATTCGATCCCGATTCATTTAGCGGCAACCCGACCAGGCATGGCCAAATTAGCTGGCGAAATTGCCGATGGTGTAATAGTAAATTGGCTACACACTTATGAGTGGTTACATCAGAGTTTAGAACCGGCACTTGCAACAGGTTCACAGATTTCTGGAAATAGCTGTCAGCGAAGTGCGATGGTGCGCGTTCTGATTGAACCAGATGCGAAAAAGGCACGAGATGTGCTTAGACCATCCTTTGATATGTATCGCAACGTTCCGTACTTTCATGAAATTACTGCAAGTGCTGGCTTCACGACCACGCCAACTTCAGATTTACCTGACGAGTTAGTCGATGCCATGACCGTTCATGGCTCGATCGAACAGGTAACCGAAATAATCGGCCAGCGCTATGGCGGATGGGCAGATTGGCTAGAGCTAATTCCACCAGGGGCAACAAGTGGCGATGTACTGCGAAGTTCTTACGACGGGCTTTTCGAACTATTGCCGAAGCTAAAAGAGATCTAAAACCATTATTTAGCAGTGGTTTTTTAAATAGTTCCAAATAGCGGAACATGATTACGAATTCATAACGCTTATATATAACGGTTATTTATCGCGTTTTATTGGCTAAACCCTTGACCTAGCAGGTGCGATTGCTTACTGTAATGGAACGGTGTTTCGGTGAGCGATACACATCCACAGTTAGTGATGGAGGAAATGTGTTTAAAAAGAAAGTAATCATTGCTGCAGTTGCAGCAACTGCATTATTTGGCACAGCTGTAACAGCAACTGCTGCAGATAATCCAGGTCTCGTTCCAAAGAAAGTTTGGAATTCAAAAGTAGATAAGATTAAAGTTGGCTTAGTTGCTCCAATGACTGGCATTTTCGCAGTTCTTGGAATTTCACAGCGCAACTCACTACAAGTTGTTGCAGATCAAATTAACGCAGCCGGTGGTGTTGGTGGCGCAAAGATCGAACTCGTTGTTCGTGACGGTGGATTAGATCCAGTTGCTTCAGCAAACCATGCAAAAGAACTTGCTGGTGATTCATCAATTAACTTAGTTGTTGGACCATCAATTTCATCCTTCTACCAAGGTGCTGCAACATATTACGAAGCAGCTAAGAAGTTGAACTGCCAACCAGCAGTAGCAGCACTTGACTTCACTGACTATAAGTTTGGTTTCCGTTCCCAGGATTACTTCAAGGACACCTTGACTGCACTTATGACAGTTTCTCAGAAGAAGAGCATCAAGAAGATCGGCATGATTTATGAGTCTGGCCCAACTGGTACAGATTTCGATGCTTACATCACAGCACAGGCTTCTAAGTATGGAATTACTTACTTAGGTTGGGAAAAAATTACTTCAACTGCCACATCACACAACGCTGAACTTACAAAGTTGATGGATAAGGGTGCAGATGCAGTAATTATCTCAAATAACGCCTACGGTGCTTACACAGCTAAGGCTGCTAAAGAACTTAAGTTCAAGGGCATCTTGATGGGTGGTTCTGGAGCACAGAACATCGCATTCCACGAAACTGGCGGCGATGACTTTGCTGGAACACTTATGGCTGCACCTAACTACCAGTGGCCATTGCGTACGGCATGGCAACCAGGTTACAAGGCACACACAGATGCAATTGTTAAGGCTTACGGTTCAGCAACTGGTGTGAAGTCAGGTGCAACATCACCTAACGGAACTGCAATTGCTGCTGACTGCCTATATGCATATGCAGTTGCTGCCAACAAGGTCCGTTCGTTGGACGGAGCTAAGGTTCGCGATGCAATTGAGAAGCTCGACATTCCTGCAAAGATGACACCATCAGGTGTTCGTATTCACCCAGGACCAGAGCACAACTTGTATCAGTCAGATGGCATCAACGTTTATGAATGGCGTAAAGATGCAAAGGGTTGGTACACAATTGAAGTGAACGCAGTTTCACGTCAAGCTGCTGCTTGCCCAGAAGCCGGTTGGATCGCTAAGACATCAACTGGTTCACCACTTGTCTGTACCAAGATCAGTGGAAAGCTCGTCTACAAGGCTGGCAAGTAAAAGTAAGAAATAGTTGAATAGAGTGAGAGTGAGCCTTTAACAATAAGGCTCACTCTCACTTCACTATTAAAAGTTAAGAAACAGATTTACAGTTAGATAAATTTTTAGAAATTCCATCTTCTCAAGAATTGGAACATGATGAGCCTTCAAATTTGGATCGATGGTTTATTCGCCGGATCGGTTTTTGCGATCATCGCGCTGAGTATGACCATTGTTTATCAACCAACCCGAATCATGAACTTTGCCCAAGGCGAAGGTTTCATTCTTGGCGCTGCCCTCGGTTATCAGATGGTCGGCGTTTGGAAATGGCCGCTAATCCAATCCCTAGTGGTACTGATTATTGCCGCCGCCCTGATGGGCTTCATTATGGAGCGTATGGTTATGTTGCCCGTGCAATTATCGGGCAGTAAGTTCGCTTGGATTATTGCCACTCTTGCCGCTGCGATGATCTTCCAGTCGGCCTTTAACATCAAGTATGTAAACGTCACATTTAGTTACTTCGACATTATTGAAAAAGATATTTCGATTTTCGGTGCAAAGTTATCGACTCAAAAGCTCATCGTTATCTTGATGATGATTGCCGTCTTTATCATCAACGATCAATTCTTAAAGCGCACCTTATGGGGTCGCTCGATTCGTGCGGTTGCGCATAATCCAGATACTTCAACCATCCTCGGAATTCCAACTAGACCGATAATTAAGTTAGCTTTCATCACCGGCACAATCGTGATCGCACTGGTCGGATTCTTAGCAACGCCGGTAATCATCGTGGCGCCAGCTGCTGGTCTCTTCTTCACAATTCAAGGATTTACCGCGGCAATTATCGGCGGCGTCGGCAGCCCTAAGGGCGCAGTCGTCGGTGGTTTGATGATCGGAATTTTAGATAGCGTCGTTAGATCTTGGTTGGGCGGAACTTGGGGATTATTTAGCACCTTCTTCGTACTAGCGGTAATTTTGATTCTCAAACCAAATGGATTCTTCGGCAAGAGAGTTGAGGGAAGATAAATGATTTCAACATTTAAAGGTTTAAACCGAATCCTAATTGGCGGATCGCTTCTTTCGATCGCACTTCTCTATTACTTCCCAGTTTTAATCAAGTCGAGTAGTAACCCAAGTTTCTATTTGCAAGTAGTTTCAGTAGCAGTTTGTTCAGCGATTTTAACTATCTCACTAAATATCTGTATGGGCTACGGTGGCTTGTTATCGCTGATGCACACTGGAATGCAGATGGTGGGTGGCTATGCCATTGCAATCCTTGCAGTTAAACAAGGCTGGAATGGTTGGCTGGCGCTAGTTGCAGCAGCTGTAATCGGTGCGATCTTTGCGATTTTGGTAATTCTGATTTCACTCCGTGCCACCTATCTCTATTTCGGCATGATCACTTTGGCAGTTAACTTAATTGCAATGGAAGCTGTTCGCCATGGTGGCGAGTTAACCGGTGGATATAACGGTCTCTTTGGCGTTTTCGCCCCAGGAATTCCGAGCGGCATGATGTCAGCTGAAGGTTTCTACCGAGTCATGATTACAATTCTGATTCTGGCCTACATTGTTCAACGTAACTTAATTTTCAGTGGTTTTGGTCGAAACACCATGGCGCTACGCGAATCTTCTGAAACTGCAACTGCCCTTGGTATCTCACCAAATATGCACCGCGTAAAGGTATTCGGCGTATCTGGCGCACTTGCTGGCTTAGCTGGCGGGCTACTTTCGATTCAAATCGGTTATGCAGTCGCAGATATCGGTGACTTAAATAATGGTTTGATCTTCTTCGTGGGATTATTCCTTGGCGGAGTTGGCACTTTAGCTGGACCAGTACTCGGCGTAGCTTTAGTAGCCGTTATCGACTTTATGATTCGCGGTACCGGTCAATATCGAACCCTTGTTCTGGGATCAATTCTTCTCTTAACCATGATTGTTTTGCCGCGCGGAATTGTGGGCACCTATAGAGCATCTCGCTACGGTTCACCTCGTTCACGAGAGGTTCTGCCAGGTGAAGCAGATAACTACCATTTAGATATTGCGGTTAAGAATGTAACTAAAGGCGAAATCTTGCTAGAAGCAAAAGATGTCGTTAAGCACTTTGGTGGCGTTCATGCAGTCGATGGAATTTCAGTTCAATTCAAGGCCGGTGAAGTTCACGGAATCATTGGACCAAATGGTTCAGGTAAATCAACTTTGATCTCTGCACTAACTCGTTATCACGAACTAACTTCGGGCTCAGTTGTATTACTTGGTGCTGAGGCTGATAAGAAGCCGTTTAAGGTTGCCCGCAATGGTGTAACCCGAGTCTTCCAGATTCCCCACTTGTTTGAGCGAGTCAGCGTTCTGGATAACGTTTTAACCGGAATGTATCGCCGAGATAAGTACAGTATTTTCGATGCAATCTTCCGCACTCCACGTTACCTAAAAGCTAATTCACGTAGCGTTGCTGAAGCAAAGGCCTTGTTATCCCTAGCTGGCATGTTAGGCATGGAAGAACTGGCAGCAGGTTCAATTTCACATGGTCAAAAGCGCTTGCTCGAAGTAATTCGCGCAGTTGCAACTGAACCAAAGATTTTGATCCTCGACGAACCAGCAACTGGTTTAACTCAAGAAGAAATGCATTCGTTGACCAGTTTGATTCGCACCCTTGCAGCGGGCGGAATGTGCGTTGTTCTAATTGAACATAACGTGGCATTCCTCATGGATCTAGCTGACATCGTGACAGTTATTCAAAGCGGCAAAGTTATCGCCGAAGGCACCCCACAGGAAGTTCAGAAGAACGAACGAGTCCTCGAGGCCTACCTCGGAAATACTGATTTCTCGAAGGAGTTAGCATGAGCGACTTACGCATTGAAGGCCTAACCATCACTTATGGTGGCGCAAAGGCTCTCGATAATCTTTCGATCGAAGTTAAGACTGGCGAGTTTGTAGCTCTACTAGGTGCCAATGGTGCCGGTAAAACCACAACGCTACGTGCCACCTCTGGCTTGATGCGCCCGGCCGCCGGCAAGATTTTCTTTGATGACGTCGAAATTACAAAAGTGCCGGGCCATAAGCGCACAGCTCTTGGTATCGGCCATGTTCCAGAAGGTCGTCAGATTTTCCCTGATCACACAGTTGAGGAAAATCTACAACTCGGAACTTTCGTGCGACGTAAGCATCGCGCAGAGACATCGCAATCACTTGAAGATATGTATGGCTTGTTCCCGCGTTTGAAAGAACGTCACAAGCAAGCAGCAGGCACGCTATCTGGTGGCGAGGCGCAGATGCTCGCAGTTGCTCGCGCATTGATGTCACGCCCGAATATTTTGATGCTAGATGAACCAAGTCTTGGCTTAGCGCCGCAATTAGTACTTGAAATGTTTAAGTACCTAAAGCGCTTGCACGCCGAACAAGGTCTAACCATCTTGCTCGTTGAACAACAAGCTCGCTTGGCGCTTCAGTTAGCTCAACGTGCCTACATTCTCGAACGTGGTTCAGTGAAAATCGAAGGCAAGTCAAAAGACTTGATCAATGACCCTCGCGTTGCCGAGGCCTACCTAGGAACAGCGAGTTAAATATGACTAGCGCACCATTTGTTGATGGGGTAACAGCAGCGCTAGTCGGAGTTCACGATGTAGATATCCATCTGGGTTTCTGGCGTGACGAATTAGGTTATGAAGTAATTGATAGTGGTGTTATTAATGCCGCCACTGCCAAAGCACTTTATAAAGTAGATGGTGAAATTCAAGCTTGGCAGATGGCGCCAGCAGGTTCTGATACCGGTCAAGTATGGTTTGTGAAAACGCCTAATTCTTCAGCGCTAACTCCAAAGTATCCCCACACCAGCGAGTGGGGCTATCACGCGCTAGATCTCTACACCCGCGATGTAATGGCTACGCACTCACAACTATTTCCTAAAGGTTGGCAGTGGCCAGCGCTACCGCAGGCTTACGGTGTGCCATTTGGCGATAAAGTAATTGAAATTACCGAAGGTTTCTGTTGGGGCCCTGAAGGCACCGACATTGTTTTTGTCGAAGCAACTAATGAGCGCCCAACACACGCATGGGGCACTAATCCGAAACTTCCATACACTGAATTAACTTCAGTTGTTTGTGGCGTTAAAGATGTTGAGCTGGCAAAAGATTTCTTTGGCCCTGAAGGCCTTGGATTAAGTATTTGGTATGACGTTTCTTTCGTGCAAGATGGCGTTAATTTAATTGCCGAATTACCACAAGGTTCAAATGTTCGTTTGGCATTTGTGGCTGGTAGCAAGACCGCGCGCATTGAATTAATTCACGTGCACGATCTGCCACCGCGCGCCGATACACGTGCACAACAGCGCCCAGGTCAAGTACTTGGACATATGGGTTGGTCATTTGTAACCCCAGATTTAAATGGTGCCATGAAACGCATTGTCGAAAAGAAGGGCGCCCTAATTTCAGATGTTGTAACCACTAACGACCCACTGCATGGAAATGCGCGCGTAGTTGCAGCGCACACCCCAGAAGGTGCCTTTATCGAGCTTTGGGAAAGAGCCTAAAAATGAAGCACACCGGGTGGACTGGCCGAATTGATTATGTTCATGACGATGGTCGCGAACGCGGTCGCGAATGGTTTAACGTAACTAAGCACGACGAGGGATACCGCGTTATTCGCGCACATTGCGAAATGGATGACACCGAAATTCTGCGCGATGTAACGCACACAATGACTCATGAATTTAAACCAGTTGAAACCTATGTCCGCCTGGAAGTTAAGGGCCAGCATCGGGGCAGTGGTTGGTTTAACTTTGAAGGCGAAGATGCGACTTGCCATTCTTGGATGACCGAACATGGCCACGTAACTCAGAAAATTAAAGTACCTGGCGGGGTTAAATCTTTTGGTCCGCATCCAGTGCTCTGCGATTGTTTCCATACCGCGATGTATGACCACAATAATCCCGAGAAGATTCAGCGCTTTTCCGGCATCTTGCATTCTTCCCCTGAACCAGATGGCTCTTCTGGCCCAATGATGGGGCAGTGGGAATTTGGTATTGAATTCATGGGCGAAGAAAGTGTCACCGTGCCAGCTGGAACTTTTGATACCTTGAAGTATCGCTATCACTTAGATAATTACGGTTGGCCACCTGAGGATGTTTGGGTAATGCCAGGCTCTCGTCAGTTAGTAAAGATCCGCTGGGATGTTTTAAAAACCACCTACGTGCTAGCCGAGCTGAATGGAACCCCACAATGAGCAATCTACGAGATATCTTAAATGGCCTCACCGGAGTTTGGGAAGGAACTTATTCCCACTTTAAAACCGATGGCACGCTAATTGAAAAATATGATTCACATCAAGAGACTCGGCTGGTTGGTGAAGATTGGTATGAGCGCATTGTCTATAAGCGCGCTAATCAGGAACCCGAGACCATTGATTTCCGTGCGCGCGTCATTGGTGATGAACTTCTTTTTGATGATGAGAATTTCCTCGGTCAAACTACTGTCGTGAATTCGCAGATGCTGGTGTTTCCGTATACGTGGAAAGATAAGCCACACCTAAAGGTGCTTGAGCTTATTTATATTGTTAATGACAACTATCGCACCCGCACTTGGCAATCATTTGAACATGAAAAGCTTGTTAAAACTACGCTCATCGAAGAACATCGAGTACCTGGCGGCAATGTAGCCATCTGGTAATTGATATATAAAAAGCCCCTCACATTGATGCGAGGGGCTTTTTAATTTTTATTTAATTAAAGTACTGCTCCTGGCTTTGCGATTCCTAAGAATGCCGCGGCCAATACACAGAACCAGATTAAGTGCACCCAAGGCAGGGCTTTTTTAAGTGAGAGCGAAAGTGAATCGTTATCAGATTCGGTCTGCGTGCCCGCTAAAACTTTTCCGAAAGCTGGACCGAAAGGCACTAGCGCCTTACGAATTCCAACGCCACCAGCAATAGCCGTTGCATAGAACATCACTTTGATCGCCAGCCACTTAGGATTAGTAGTAACGCTAAAAGGTTCATCAACTAGCAGGGTATAAATTCCGCCAGCAAAGATTGAACCAACGATTAGGTACCGAATAGTTAAATCAGTGCGCTTGATTAACGCCGCCTTAGGATCGCCGTGCGAATGGTAATTACGAATTACCAAGTAAAGCCAAGCCAAGCCAGCTAGCCAGGATCCAATAATGATCAGATATTTATTATCTAAAACAAAAGTTGGAGATTTTTCGTAGAGCGAAATCAAAGATATTCCGCTCGGCAAAAAGAGAACTAGACAAATGCGTGGGCTCAAATCTACGAATTCCATGATCTTGCCAGTGATCGCGC